>Ga0172373_10000004_pt1 | contig 370431 bp, 341 predicted proteins | sample Lak10m_2_FD_114546 | JGI IMG/M metagenome (GOLD analysis project Ga0172373, IMG submission 114546) | Freshwater microbial communities from Kabuno Bay, South-Kivu, Congo - kab_092012_10m | ecosystem: Environmental > Aquatic > Freshwater > Lake | place: Democratic Republic of the Congo... | reverse complement strand
GCTGCTGATCAGCAGCAGGAATTTTTCCAGCATTACCTTTCACCCTGGTACGGAAAACTGTTTGAAAAGATCAGCCGCTCGGAAGGCGCTGATTTTTACCGCCAGGTTGCACGTGTCGCCGATGCCTTTTTGACCCACGAATCCCAATATTTCGAGCTTGCCTGAAGGAGATCCAGCCATGAACGACAAGATGAGTCGCAGGAAGTTTTTTGCAGCAGTTGGCGTCGGTGGTGTCGCTGCGGCAGCCGCCGTGGTCGCAACCCAGGACGGCGATGTGCAGAAAGCCGAAAGCACGCAGGCTTCGCCGCACGGCAAGGGTTACCAGTTGTCCGAGCACGTGCGCCGTTATTACGAAACCACCAAGGTCTGAGGAGCAACACATGTTACTCACCCGGAAATCCACCAAAACCGCGGCGTCGCAAAGCCGTCTGACGCGCAGCGCCACGGCGTTCATCGGCGGCAATACGATTGACCGCCGGACTTTCCTGAAGCGCAGCGGTCTTGCAGCCGGCGGCGCTGCCGCGCTGTCACAACTGCCGTTCCCGGTGATGCGCAAGGCGCAGGCCGCGGACAAGGCGGCTGACGGCAAGATCGAGGTCAAGCGCACCATTTGCACCCACTGCTCGGTGGGCTGCGCGATTGATGCCGTCGTGCAGAACGGCGTTTGGATCCGCCAGGAACCGGTGTTTGACTCGCCGATCAACCTCGGCGCGCATTGCGCAAAAGGCGCATCCATCCGCGAACACGGCATGCACGAGATCTCGCATCGCCTGCGCACGCCGATGAAGCTGAAGGATGGCAAGTGGGAAAAGATTTCCTGGGATGTGGCGCTCAATGAAGTCAGCGAAAAGCTGATGAAGATCAAGAAGGAGTCGGGCCCGGATGCGACGTTCTGGATCGGCTCCTCGAAGCACAATAACGAGCAGGCCTATCTGTTCCGCAAGTTCGTGTCCTTCTTCGGCACCAACAACATGGACCACCAGGCGCGCATCTGCCACTCGACCACGGTCGCGGGCGTGGCGAACACCTGGGGTTATGGTGCGATGACCAACTCCTATAACGATGAACAGAATTCGAAGTGCATCCTGTTCTTCGGATCGAACGCCGCGGAAGCGCATCCGGTGTCGATGCTGCATACGCTGCACGCCAAGGAGAACGGCGCGAAGGTGATCGTGGTCGATCCGCGCTTCACCCGCACGGCTGCCAAGGCGGATACCTATTACCGCATCCGTTCCGGCACCGATGTGGCCTTCATCATGGGCATGCTGCATCACATCTTCAAGAACGGCTGGGAAGACAAGGACTACATCAAGGCCCGTGTCTACGGCATGGACAAGGTCAAGGAAGAAGCGGCGAAGTGGACGCCGGAGAAGGTCGAGGAAGTCACCGGCATGAAGGAAGCCGAGGTCCGCGACGTCGCCGAGAAGATGGCCAAGAACAAGCCGAGCACCATCGTCTGGGCGATGGGCCAGACCCAGCACACCAACGGCAATGCGATTGTCCGCGCTTCCTGCATTCTGCAGCTGGCGCTGGGCAATGTCGGCGTATCGGGCGGCGGCACCAACATCTACCGCGGCCATGACAACGTGCAGGGCGCGACCGACGTCGGCCCGAATCCGGATTCGCTGCCGGGTTATTACGGCATCGCCGAAGGTTCGTGGAAACACTTCGCCAATGTCTGGGGCGTTGATTTCGACTGGATCAAGAAGCAGTTTGCCAGCCCCGCGATGATGACCAAGCCGGGCATCACCGTGTCGCGCTGGATTGATGCGGTGCTCGAGAAAAATGAACTGATCGACCAGGATTCAAACCTGAAAGCGGTGGTGTACTGGGGCCATGCGCCGAACAGCCAGAACCGCGGCAAGGAAATGGTCGAGGCGATGAAAAAGCTCGAAATGCTGGTGGTGATCGACCCGTATCCGTCGGCGACCGCGGCAATGGCGGCGATGGCGCGCAAGGACGGTGTTTACCTCCTGCCGGCGGCTACGCAACTGGAGTGCGCGGGTTCGGCGACGGCGTCGAACCGTTCGATCCAGTGGCGTGAGAAGGTGATCGAGCCGATGTTCGAATCGCGCACCGACCACATGATCATGTACCAGCTGGCGCAGAAATTCGGCTTTGCCAAGGAACTCACCGCGAAGATCAAGGTGGTGAAGGGCAAGGGCGGCATGGACGAGCCGGATATGGAAGACACGCTGCGCGAAATCAACCGCGGCGTGTGGACCATCGGCTACACCGGCCAGTCGCCGGAACGTCTGCAGGCGCATATGCGCAACATGCATGTCTTCGACGTCAAGACGCTGCGCGCCAAGGGCGGCAAGGATGCCAAGACCGGTTACGTGCTTGATGGCGACTACTTTGGTTTGCCGTGGCCGTGTTACGGCAATTCGGCGCTGAAACACCCGGGTTCTCCCAACCTGTACGACACGTCCAAGCACATGATGGATGGCGGCGGCAACTTCCGCGCCAACTTCGGTGTGGAAAAAGACGGTGTGAACCTGCTGGCGGAAGACGGTTCGCATTCGAAGGGCGCCGATCTGACGACCGGTTACCCCGAACTCGACCACGTGCTGCTGAAAAAGCTCGGCTGGTGGGATGAACTGACCGAGGACGAGAAAAAACTCGCCGAGGGCAAGAACTGGAAGACCGATCTTTCCGGCGGGCAGATCCGCGTGTTCATGAAAAACCACGGTTGCCATCCCTTCGGCAATGCCAAGGCCCGCGCAGTGGTGTGGAACTTCCCGGACGCCGTGCCGCTGCATCGCGAGCCGCTGTACAGCCCGCGTGCCGACCTCATCGACAAGTATCCGACCCACGCCGACCAGAAGAACCGCTGGCGCCTGCCGGTGCTGTTCAAGACGGTGCAGGATGCCAACAAGGATGCCGGCAAGCAGTTCCCGCTGATTATGACCAGCGGTCGCCTGGTGGAATACGAGGGCGGTGGCGACGAGACGCGTTCGAATCCTTGGCTCGCCGAGCTGCAGCAGGAAATGTTCGTCGAGATCAATCCGAAAGATGCCAACGATCGCGGCGTACGCAACAACGAATACGTCTGGGTTTCAACCCCGGCGCCGAGCAAGCCGCGGATCAAGGTGAAGACGCTGGTGACCGAGCGTGTGGCGCCGGGCACGGTGTTCCTGCCGTTCCATTTTGCCGGCTGGTGGGAGGGCGAGGACATGAAGAAATACTATCCGGACGGGTCTGCCCCGGTGGTGCGCGGCGAAGCGGTCAATACGGCGACCACTTATGGTTACGACATCGTGACCATGATGCAGGAAACCAAGACCACGATCTGCCAGGTCGCCAAGGCCTGACCCTCAGACATCCATTAGGAGAACACTATGGCCAGAATGAAATTCCTGTGCGATGCCGAGCGTTGCATCGAATGCAATGGTTGCGTGACCGCCTGTAAAAACGAGCACGAGGTGCCCTGGGGCGTGAACCGGCGCCGCGTGGTGACGCTGAACGATGGTCTGCCCGGCGAGAAATCGATTTCGGTCGCGTGCATGCACTGCTCGGACGCGCCGTGCATGGCGGTATGCCCGGTGGACTGCTTCTACAAGACCTCGGAAGGCGTCGTGCTGCATGACAAGGACCTGTGCATCGGCTGCGGCTACTGCTTTTATGCCTGCCCCTTCGGCGCACCGCAGTTTCCGCAGGATGGCGCCTTCGGCATGCGCGGCAAGATGGACAAATGCACGTTCTGCGCGGGTGGACCCGAAAAGGATCATTCCGCCGACGAGTTCAAGAAATACGGCCGCAATCGCCTTGCCGAAGGCAAACTGCCGGCCTGTGCCGAGATGTGCTCGACCAAGGCGCTTCTCGGCGGGGATTCGGATGTGATTGCCGACATCTACCGCAACCGCGTGTTGAAGCGCGGCAAGGGTTCCGAGGTCTGGGGCTGGGGCACGGCATACGGCAAACCCGAGAAGGGCGCGACGCCGCCTGCAGGAGCAAAATCTTGAGCAAACTGAGCATGAAAAAAGTGATGATTGCAGCGGTAGCGGCTGCCGTGACGATGTTGGCCTCCGGTTGTGGTGAAAAACAGCCGGTTACCGTTTACAAACAGGGTCAGTATCAAGGCAAGCCGGATACGCGTCCCTGGGACAACGAGCCGTTCAAGGGTGACCGGACTGCCTGGGAAAAAGCGGTCAAGGCGCGCAACGGCGGCCAGAACGAATACGCGCGTGCGGCGAATTAACCAGGGAGGAATGGCCATGCGAGTCGGTATGAGGCAATGGCTCTGTGCGGGTCTGGCATCTTTGCTGCTGGCGGTTGCGGCACCCGTGACTGCAGCGGATAACACTTCCGCACAGGAGCAGGCGGCGCGCCAGCAGTCGCAGCCCGGCAACAACGCGCCGGTCTGGCGTGATGTGCGTGGCGGCAACAATTCATACCAGACGACCCAGGTGCGCGGTGTCGAGTCATCGGTTCTGGTGCAATCCCAGGGTGAAACCTGGCGCCAGGTCCGCAACAATCTGGTCACCGTCTACGGCGGCTGGCTGCTGGTATTGATCATGGCGATCATCGGCGCGTTTTATTACTGGAAAGGCCCGATCAAGCTGCACGAGAAGCCCACCGGCCGCCAGTTGCTGCGTTTCGGATCCTGGGACCGTATGGTGCACTGGGGCGCTGCGATCAGCTTTATCCTGCTGGCGGTGACCGGGACGATTATTTTGTTTGGCAAACACATCGTTCTTCCGGTGATCGGCTACACCCTGTTCGGGTGGCTGGCGACGCTGTCCAAGTACATCCATAACTTCGTCGGACCGGTATTTGCGTTCTGTGTCGTGCTGATGTTCGTGACCTTTGTGAAGGACAACTTCCCCAAGGCGCACGATCTCAAATGGATTGCCAAGTTCGGCGGGCTGCTATCCGATGAACACGTGCCATCAGACCGGTTCAACGCCGGCGAAAAAATCTGGTTCTGGCTGGGTGTGACGTTGCTGGGCGTTGTGTGCAGTGTGACCGGCTTCATCCTCAATTTCCCGAATTTCGAGCAGGGCCGGGAACTGATGCAGATCGCCAACGTGATTCACGCCGTTTCTGCCGTGCTGTTCCTGACCATGGGGCTGAGTCATATCTACCTCGGCACGGTCGGTGTTGAAGGGGCTTACGACGCCATGCGCACCGGTTATGTGGACGAGGTGTGGGCCAAAGAGCACCACGAGTACTGGTATCGCGATGCGGTCGCTGAACAGAAAAGCGGCGGCGGCGCGGCGAATCCGGCGGCAGCTTCATCAATGAAAGAGGGATGGAAACAATGAAAGCACCGAAAATCTGGAAACTGGTTCCTGCGGTGATGGTGTGCTGCGTGGTGGGTCTGGCTTCGGCAAAACTGCCGGCGCCGCCGCCGGTGGACCCCGCCAAAGCCGAAGAGGCCAAGAAAAAAGCAGCGGACGCGGCAAAGAAGGGCGCCGATGCGCTGGCGAAATCGCAGGATCGCGTCGCTGACCGTTACAAGAAGCAGGGCAAAGCGGGTGCAGCCAATACCAAGGTGGCGGACAAGAAAAAGTAAATCAGTCGCTGTTGTATTGGCGACCAGTTAAAAAAGCCCGGTGACCCCGGGCTTTTGTTTTTATAAAAGTCAATAAAAACAAATAGTTACTGAATTTTACCGATACTGTCTTCGAGCAGGCCCCACGCCGTTTTACCGGTGATTTCCTGCCATCGCCGGTAGAAGCCGGAGTCGCGCAGGCGATTGCGGAAATCGCCGCGATCAACCTTTGTGGCGATCATCCCCCAATCGGCAATTTTCTGTTCCAAACCGCGATTCAATGCATCGGTATGCGCGCGCTGGCGCGCCACATGTTTGCGCGTGACGCGCTCAATGGTCTGCTGGATATCGGCGGGCAGCGTGTTCCAGAACTTCAGGCTGACCATCATGTTGAAGCCTGACCACATATGCGCCGTCAGCGCGATGTGGCGGGTGACCTCATGCAGCTTCAGCGCTTCGGTGATCGACAGCGGATTTTCCTGGGCATCGATCTCGTGATTTTTCAGTGCGTCGTAGAGTTTCAGCACATTCACTTCAACAGGAATTGCGCCGAGGCTTTCAAAGGCATCGGCAAACATGCGGCCTTCAGGGATCCGGATGCGCAGGCCTTCCAGGTCCGCGGCTTTGGCGACGGGCTTGTCGGTGGTCGAGATATGGCGAAAACCGTTTTCGAGCAGGCCGTAGGGCAAGGCATGAATGCCTTTGCTGCGCAACTCCTGCTGGAGATAGGCGCCGAGCGCTCCGTCCAGCGTCGCGTGCACCTGGGCGTGATCCTTGAAGGCAAAGGGCAGTCCCTGGATTTCCAGTGAAGGCACAATGCCGCCGAGGATGCCGCCCATCAACACATAACACTCGATCTCGCCCTTGATCAGCAGATCGACGATTTCGAGATGGCCGCCGGGCAGGCCTTCGTTCTTGGCGTATACCGTCCCGGCCACACGACCGCCGGTCGCTTCACCCACCTCGTTCCACAGGTCAACGAGGAAAGGGTGGACGTGACTGTCTTTGGACAGGTAGTGGTATTGCCGCACCTTCCACTGCGGCCCGCTCATGCCGGCAGCGCCGAGGCCATCAGCTCAGGGGTAATGCCTTTGGCTTCGGCATTGGAGAAATTGAGTTCGACCTTGAGGCCATTGGGATCAAGCATGAACAGCTGGAACAGGCCCTGGTCGTCGACCATGCGCTTGCGGAACTCGACCTTGTGTTTCTGCAGGTTTTCCATCATTTCGCGCAGGCCCGAGCAGCGGAAGGCGACGTGGTCAAGAACGCCGCTGCCGTGTACGGCATCGGATTGCTGGCCGAGGTAGGCCTTGCGGTTTTCGCTGACGTTTTTGCCGCCCTGCGTCAGGTGGATGACATCGGTGTCTCCGAGATAAAGCCAGATCACCGGAAACTTGAAGTCGGGATGCGGGCCTTCGCGAAAGCCGAGTATGTTGACGTACCAGTCGCGGGTGGCTTCAAGGTCCGCGGTCTGGATCAGGAAGTGTTCGAGGTGCTGGATTGGCATGAGGTTTTACGTGATGCGTGGTGGATTGGATCAGATCAGTTGGCCTTGATGTTGGCCGACTTTGCGAGTTTTGCGAAGCCCTCAACATGTCTGCGCAGGAAAGCGTTGTAATCATCGAGGGAGGCGCTGGCTACCAGCGGAATCCCCAGTTTGTCGAAGCGGTCGCGCAGGGCAGGCACAGCGACGGCTTTGGTGACTTCGCCGCGCATTTTTTCCAGGATATCGCGAGGCGTGCTGGCCGGGGCGACGATGCCGTTGAAGGTAGTGTCCTCGAAGCCTTTGACGCCGGCCTCGTCGATGGTGGGCATTTCCGGGAACAGCGCCGAGCGTTTTTTGCTGGTCACGGCCAGGCCGCGCAAGCGACCGGAATTGATGTAGCCGACCGAGGTGCTGACCTGGTCGAACATCAACATGATCTGGCCGCCGACCAGATCGGTGGTGGCGGGCGCGTTGCCTTTGTACGGAATGTGCATCAGCTTGATGCCGGCCTGTTCGCTGAAAATTTCCGCGGCGACGTGGCCAGTGCCGCCGTTGCCCGCCGAGCCATAGGTCAATTCGCCCGGCCGTTTTTTTGCCAGCGCGATGAACTCCTTGACGTTTTTCACCGGCAACGCGGGATTGATCACCAGCACCATCGGAATGTCGCAGGTCTGCGAAACGCCGGTGAAATCCTTCAAGGGGTCATAGCCGGCATCGCTGATGATGGCCGGTACCCGCGCAAAGGTATTGGCGATGGCGAGCAGCGTATAACCATCAGCCGGCTGTCCCTTCACATAGCGGGTGCCGATCAGCGCGCTGGCGCCGGGGCGGTTTTCCACCAGCACCTGCTGGCCCAGTGATTTGGACAACTGTTCGGCAACGCCGCGCGCCACGATGTCGACATTGCCGCCGGCAGCCAGCGGATTGATGATGCGAACCGGTTTTGACGGATAAGCCTGCGCAAGAACGGCAGGTGCTGCGATGGTGATGACGGCGGCTGCAACAGCAAGGGCAATGCGTTTCATGAGACTCCTCCGGTGCCGTATTCGGCTTATAGGGATGATCGGATTGTGAGGCGGAGCGTTCCCGACGGCAAGTCAGGGAAAACGTCAGGGTGCAACGGTCACGATACGCCGCTCGTCGATGGCCTTGAGCACCGCGTTGGTCACGGCCACGGTGTAGAGGCTGTCTTCACCGTCAGGCAGCAGACTGCGGCCGCCGCGCAAATCGGTCTCGAAGGCCTGCACCTGCAGGTCATAGGCCGGGCTCACCGGGAAACGTTCTTCCGTGCTGCCCTTGGCGTCGCGGACCGTGATGACATGTTCCTTCGCAAATCGCAGTGCTGAGGTCACCAGCGTCGCCTGGTCGCCCTCGATCAGCAGGTTGTTTTCGGCACTGGCAACCTCGCGCGTGGCCTTCGCCAGCGCATGGCAGTCGCCTTCAAGGCGGCCGAGCACGGTCATCGTGTCGTCGGGTTTTTTGTCACGGCGGTCGGGATGGGTGAATGCAGCGACTTCCACAAAACGTTTGCCGGTGACGTACTGGATCAGGTCGAGCAGGTGCACGCCGACGTCGTACATCACGCCGCTTTGTTCGAAATCCTGACGCCACGAGACGCGGGCGCCGACTGCAGAGGCACGCTCCAGCGAAACCTCGGTCAGGCGGCCGAGCCGGCCGGATTGCACGATCTCGCGGGCACGGACCACGGCGGCATCGAGACGGATCTGGTGCGCGATGCGCAGCACCACGCCGGCATCGCGGCAGGCCTTGACCATTTCGCGGGCATGTTCCGTTTTCATCGCGAAGGGTTTTTCACAAAGGATGTGTTTGCCGGCACGGGCGATTTCCAGCACGGCGGCATGGTGCATCGCATTAGGCAGTGCGATGTAGATTGCATCCACATCGGGATCGGCAGCCAATGCGGCGAGATCCTTGTGCGCATGCGGCACTTTGAATTTTTCTGCAAAGGCGCGGGTTTTTTCCGGCGTGCTGCCGAGGCAGGCAATCAACTCCGAGCCTGGGCTTTTGACGATGCCCGGCGCGACATAATCGGTGGCGACCCAACCGAGGCCGACCATGCCCCAGCGAACTGGTTTTTGTGTGCTGCTCAAGTGTGTGCTCCCCCGGTATGGCGCGTTTGAACGACGCGCCGGTTATTACTGTTTGGTATGCTTTATTTAGATCACGCTTTCCATCACCTGCACCTCGACCAGTGTGCCCGGCGTGACGTTGCCCTGTTCGGTAGGCAGGATGATGAAGCAGTTGGCTTCCGACATCGAACGCAGGATGCCTGAGCCCTGTTCGCCGGTGACTTTCACGCTGAGGTTGCCGGCGGCGTCGCGCGACAGGATGCCGCGCTGGAATTCGGTGCGGCCCGGCGCCTTTTTCAGCGTCGAGGTGCAGGGCACCTTGAAGGTCGGCAGCGGTTCAATCGGATCGCGGCCCGAGAGTTTGAGCAGCGCGTCGCGTACGAACTGGTAGAAGGTCACCATCACCGACACCGGATTGCCGGGCAGGCCGAAGAAATGGGCGTTGCCGATCTTGCCGTAGGCGAGGGGCCGGCCGGGCTTCATGGCGATTTTCCAGAACACCACTTCGCCCAGTTTGTTCAGCAGGTCTTTGACAAAATCGGCTTCGCCGACCGATACGCCGCCGCTGGTGATCACCACATCGGCGACCGTCGCGGCTTCCTTGAAAGCGGCTTCGAGCAGTTTCGGGTCATCGCGCACCACACCCATGTCGATGACTTCGCAGCCGAGGCGGGTCAGCATGCCGTGAATGGTGTAGCGGTTGCTGTCATAGATCTGACCTTCACCGAGCGGCGAGCCGATCGACACCAGTTCGTCGCCGGTGGAGAAGAAGGCGACGCGCAGCTTGCGGTAGACCGAAACTTCGGCGATGCCGAGGGACGCGATCAGGCCGGTTTCTGCGGGGCGGATCGGCTGACCGCGGCGCAGCGCCGCTTGTCCGCGTTGCAGATCTTCGCCGGCCTTGCGCAGGTTCTGGCCGATGCGATGGCCACCGCCGATGGTGACTGCGCCGTCTTTGGATTCTGTGTGTTCCTGCATCACGATGGTGTCTGCGCCTTCGGGCACCACGCCGCCGGTCATGATGCGCACGGCTTCACCGGCGCCGACCTTGCCCTTGAACGGTACGCCGGCAAAGGAACTGCCGGTGACTTTCAGCGTGACCCTGGCGTCGGCCTTGAGATCGGCGAAACGCAGCGCAAAGCCGTCCATCGCCGAGTTGTCATGGGAGGGCACATCCACCGGAGAAATCACATCCTCGGCGAGTATGCGGCCGAGGGCGGCGCGGACCGATACGCGTTCGATGGTGCCGATCGGCGACAGGAAACGGGCGATGACTTCCCGCGCCTTGGGCACGGGCATCGAGTTCGGATCGTAGTCGTCGGCGCAGGACAGTTCGTGCAGCGTGGGATTGGTGGTGCTCATGGCGGGATCCTTGTGCGGCGGTTACGCAGGAGCCCGATTTTATCAGGGGGAGGACGCGTTATTGGATGATGTCCATGGCATTCACCCAATCCAGCGCGGCAACCGAACGGTAACCGGCAAGATTGTTGACCAGCCGGCGGAATTCGCGGCTGTCGAGAAACTCGAGAAGGCCGCGAACCCCCGGTCGCGAGAGCACTGATGCCCGGGCGGCAAGGTAATAGTGTTCGTTGACCACAGGAACGAAATCGAGGCCCTGTTCCCGGGCTGCCGCTTCGATACCGAAACCCGCGTCCGCCATGCCGGTGGCGACCGTGGCGGCGACAGCCGCATGCGTAAATTCCTCGTGTGCATAGCCGTGGATCTGCGCGGGCTGCACCCCTTGCTGACCCAGTAAAAAATCCAGGCACAGCCGGGTGCCGGAACCGGGTTGCCTGTTGACAAAACGCACGCCGGATTTGCCCAGGTCGGACAACCGCGTCAGCTTTTTGGGATTGCCCGGCTTTACCATCAGTCCCTGCGTGCGGTCGAGCAATCGGGTGACCTGCCAGCCTTTCAAACTCAGAAACGGGATGAGTTGGGCGGCAAGGGTGCGTGTGCCGGGTATGGAAGGCAAATGGAAGCCGGCGAGTTCGCATTGATTGCGCCGCATTGCAGCAAGGCAATCGAGGCTGCCGTGGAATTGCAGTGACAGTCTGATGCCGGGGTGTTTGTCGAATAATTCACGCATTTGGGCCAGCGCCAGGTCGTGACTGGCGAACAGGGTGACCTGCGACGGGTTGCTGGCTGATGCCGGGGCCCGGGCCAGATGAGCGGCCATCCGTGCTTCTCCCTCGCGCAGTCCGGCGGCGAGTGAGCCGTTGACGTCGACCATGCCCTCCAGCAGCTTGGTGCCCAGCGGCGCGAGCCGGGTTCCACGGCCCTGTTGCCGATGCACCAGTTGCTCGCCGAGTTCAGTGCCTGCGGCTTCCAGCAATCCCCAGGCATGGCGGTAAGACAGGCCGGCGCTTTTCGCGGCTGCCTGCAGATTGCCGTTTCGGGCGACCGATTCCAGCAAAGTGACCAGCCGCGGCTCGATTTCCACCGAATCCAGGGTCCAGCGAATCTGTGCCGATATTTTCATACTTGCAAGTTATTACATATTAAGGATTGGGCCATTATCACAGATGATGGCCCACCTTTCTATTAGGTTAAGAATTGCATGACTGATTTGGGTGAAGCGTTTGCAGCAGCGTGGGCGCTGGTGGCCGGGCTGGATTCCGGGCTGGCAGGCATTGTCATGCTTAGTCTGCAGGTCAGTCTCAGCGCGGTCCTGCTCGCAACGCTGATCGGATTGCCGCTGGGTGCGGCGATTGCCGTCGAGCGTTTTCCCGGCCGCCAACTGCTGATCGTGCTGCTCAATGCGCTGATGGGACTTCCGCCCGTGGTGGTGGGGCTGCTGATCTACCTGCTGCTGTCGCGGGCGGGACCGTTGGGCAGTCTCGGCATCCTGTTCACACCGCAAGCCATGATCATTGCCCAGACCGTGCTGATCGTGCCGATCATTGCGGCCCTGTCGCGGCAGACCATCGAAGATGCCTGGCGCGAATATTCCGAGCAGTTGCGGTCGCTGGGCGCGCGGCGTCTGTCCGGGGCCATGACGCTGATCTGGGATACGCGGTTTTCACTGTTGACCATCGTGCTCGCCGGATTCGGCCGTGCGGCGGCCGAAGTCGGGGCGGTGATGATCGTCGGCGGCAATATCGATGGCGTGACGCGTGTGATGACCACCACCATCGCACTCGAAACCAGCAAGGGCGATCTGCCGCTGGCGCTGGGGCTGGGCATTGTATTGATCGTACTGGTGATCCTGCTCAATGCATTGGCGGCCGTGATCCGCGAGATCGCGCAGCGGAGGTATGGCTGACATGCTGCCGCTTGAACTCGATCAAATCACTTTCAGCGCCGGCGGAACGACCATCATCAACGGCATCTCCGCGCGCATCGAGGCAGGGCCGCGCACGATCATCCTCGGGCCGAACGGCGCCGGCAAAAGCGTGTTGATGCGCCTCTGTCACGGTCTGCTGGAGCCGACTGGTGGACGCGTTGTCTGGCATGGCGCCCGCAACGGCGATGTGCGCCGTCATCAGGCCATGGTGTTCCAGCGCCCGGTGATGCTGCGGCGTTCGGCGCTGGCCAATGTGGTTTACGGCCTGCAGCTCGCGGGTAAATCTCGCCGCGAAAGCGAATTGCGCGCGATGGATGTGCTGGAAGTGGTGGGTCTTGAAAAGCAGGCGCACCGGCCGGCGCGTGTCATGTCCGGCGGCGAACAGCAGCGGCTGGCGCTGGCGCGTGCCTGGGCCTTGGGTCCGGATGTGTTGTTCCTCGATGAGCCCACCGCCAATCTGGACCCGGCCTCGACGCAGGACATCGAAAACATCGTCAATGCGATTCATGCCTCGGGCACCAAGATCATCATGACCACGCACAACCTCGGCCAGGCGCGGCGTCTGGGCGACGAGATTCTGTTCATCAGCAACGGCCGTCTGATGGAGCACAGCCCCATTGACCGTTTTTTCAGGGAACCCGCTTCACCCGAAGCGTCAGCATTCATCAAAGGAGAACTGCCATGGCATCAAGCCGGAGGAACTGGTTAAAGGGCGCGATGATTGCGCTGACAATGCTCGTTCTGCAACAGGGAACGGCGCTTGCGCAGCAAAAATTCATCACTGTGGCATCGACCACTTCGACCGAACAATCGGGCCTGTTCAAACATCTGCTGCCGCTGTTCGAGAAAAAAACCGGCATCCAGGTCAGGGTTGTGGCGCTGGGCACCGGGCAGGCGCTGGATATGGGCCGGCGCGGCGATGCCGACGTCGTGTTCGTGCATGACAAAGTGGCTGAGGAGAAATTCATTGCCGATGGTTTTGGCGTTCAGCGCTTTGAGGTGATGTACAACGACTTTGTGCTGGTCGGGCCGAAAGCCGATCCGGCGAAAATCGCCGGCGGCAAGGACATCGTTGATGCCTGTAAAAAAATTGCGGCTGCCGGTGCGCCATTCGCCTCGCGCGGCGACAAGAGCGGCACGCATGCTGCGGAACTGCGCCTCTGGAAAACATCCGGTGTCGACCCGGCATCGGGCAAGGGCAGCTGGTATCGCGAAACCGGTTCCGGCATGGGCCCGACGCTGAATACCGCCTCGGCAATGAATGCTTATGCCTTCACCGACCGCGGCACCTGGCTGTCGTTCAGGAACCGCGGTGATCTGATCATCGTGGTCGAGGGCGACCAGAAGCTGTTCAACCAGTACGGCGTGATGCTGGTCAATCCAGCGAAACATCCGCATGTCAAAAAAGACCTCGGCCAGGCTTTTGTTGACTGGGTGATCTCGCCGGAAGGGCAGCAGGCGATCGCGGCCTACAAGATCGGCGCTGACCAGCTGTTTTTTCCGAACGCCAAACGTTGATTTCACGGTGTTTCTCCCGGGCCGTCCTGCGTTAGCATGAGGCCTGAGGAGGAATGCCCATGAGCGGGGTGCAGACGGATGAAGTCAAATCCGCGCCTGCTGTAACAGCGCGCCTGAATTTCAGCAGCGGCGAATGGTCCGGCGCGTTCGGCGACCTCGGCACGCTGGTGCCGTTCCTGCTGGCTTATGTCACCGTTGTCGGTGTTGCGCCGAGCGGCATGTTGCTCGGTTTCGGGCTGGCGCTGGTGGCAACGGGTTTTTATTACGGCACGCCGCAGGCCGTGCAGCCGATGAAGGCCATTGGTGCGGTGTCGATTGCCGGGGCTGCACAGACCGCCACGGTAACGCCCGAGGCTGTTGCAGTGGCGGCGCTGGCAACCGGATTGATCTGGCTGCTGCTGGGCATCACCGGTACCGCCGAGCGGGTTGTGCGCTGGATCGGGCGTCCCGTCATCATCGGCATAACGCTGGGACTGGGTCTGGCCTTCATGCTGCAGGGTACGCAGCTGATGTCGACCGCTGTCTGGTTTGCGGCACCACTGTTGCTGCTGACGATACTGCTGCTGGCGCGCAAGGCCATACTCGCGATGGTGCTGATCCTGATCAGCGGAATTGCGTGGGCCTTGCTGACCGATGCGTCGATGGCCGGCGCATTGGCGGCGACCGCGCCGGGTTTTGTACCGCCGGTCTGGCCCTTCGGCAACGTGTCATGGGATGCGGTGATCACCGGCGTGGTCCTGCTGGCATTGCCGCAGGTGCCGTTGACGCTGGGCAATGCCATATTGGCGCCGGTGGAATTCAGCAACCACGAATTTCCGCAGCGGCCGGTGACTGAACGCAAACTGGCGGTGACCACGGGCTTGATCAATACGCTGGGCAGTTTCATCGGCGCGGTGCCGATGTGTCATGGCGCGGGCGGGATGGCCGCACAGGCCAGTTTCGGTGCACGCAGCGGCGGTGCGCCGTTTATCCTCGGCGTGTTTTTGATCGTGCTGGCGCTGTGCTTCAGTGAATCCATCACCGTGCTGTTACGGCTGTTTCCGCAGCCGGCGCTGGGGGTGATGCTGTTTCTGGCCGGTTTGCAGCTCGCGCTCGGCTCCTGCGATTTTTCGCGGGACAAAGGCGAGCGGTTTGTCACGCTGGGCACGGCGGCGCTGGCCATCTGGAACGTCGGTGCGGCCTTCCTGTTCGGCATTGTCATGCTTTATATCGCGCGCCGCGGCTGGCTGCGGCTGTGACCGAAACCCGGGGGCAGCAGCTTTCCATGTGCGGTATCCTTCGGGACTGATTTCACTGGAATGCAGCACTGGTCGTGTCCCGAAATTCTGTAACCCCGTATCCACTGACGCTGGCTGTTGCTGCGATCGCCTTGCTGGCGGCGCTGGTCGCGGCTTTTGCCGCGGGGCGCTATCCGGTGCCGCTGGACGACCTGCTGCGCATTGTCTGGTCATGGGCGGGCGGTGCGCCGCATGGCCGCGATGCCACCCTTGAAACCGTGGTGCTGCAGATTCGCGGGCCACGGGTCATTGCCGCCTTGCTGGTCGGTGCCGCACTCGCGGCGGCTGGCGCGGCCTACCAGAACCTGTTCCGCAACCCGCTGGTGTCGCCGGACATCCTCGGCGTATCGGCTGGTGCTGCCGTAGGCGCGATACTCGGCATATTCCTGTCGCTGGGCGTTGTGGCGGTCCAGTCGATGGCTTTTGCCGGCGGCCTCGCCGCCGTCGGCATGGTGTATCTGGTGGCGCGCGCGGTGCGCGGCCACGATCCGCTGCTGGTGCTGGTCCTCGCCGGTGTCGTGCTCGGGGCGCTGCTCGGCGCCTGCGTGGCGTTGATGAAGTATCTCGCCGATCCCTATAACCAGTTGCCGGCGATTACCTTCTGGCTGCTCGGCAGCCTCGCTTCGACCGACGCTCGCGACATGTGGGTGGCCGCGCCGTTGCTGCTGGTGGGCCTGATTCCCTTGTGGCTGCTGCGCTGGCGCATCAATGTGCTGTCGCTGGATGACGAGGAGGCGCGCGCCTTGGGTGTTTCGGCAGGGCGCATCCGCTTGGTGGTGATTGTCGCGGCTACGCTGATGACTTCAGCGGCAGTGGCGATTTCCGGTGTGATCGGCTGGATCGGTCTGGTGATTCCGCATTTCGCGCGCCTGCTGACTGGACCGGATTTTTCGCGACTGCTGCCGGTATCGGTTCTGCTGGGCGCGACATTCCTCGTGGCCGTTGACACGCTGGCGCGCACGATGGCCAATATCGAAGTGCCGCTGGGTGTGCTGACGGCTTTTGTCGGCACGCCGTTGTTTCTGTGGCAGCTCGCGACCGCAAGACGGGGCTGGCGATGAAACTGGAAGCGCAAAAACTGGCTTACGGTTATCCCGAACGGCGCGTCGGCCACGATGTGACGCTGGAACTCAACGCCGGCGAAGTGTTGTGTTTGCTCGGGCCCAATGGCAGCGGCAAAACCACGCTGTTCAAGACTTTTCTCGGGCTGTTGCCGCGGCAGGGCGGCCAAGTCCTGCTCGACGGGAGTGAACTCGACATCCTGCAACGCGACGAGATCGCGCGGCGTGTCAGTTATGTGCCGCAGGCGCATGGCGCGTTTTTTCCCTATAGCGTGCGTGAGGTGGTGCTGATGGGGCGCACCGCGCACCTCGGTCTTTTTGCCGCGCCATCGGCACGCGATCATGCGGCTGCGCTGGATGCGATGCGTCGCATGGGCATCGCCGATCTTGCTGATGCGACCTACACGCGGATTTCCGGCGGCGAACGACAACTGGTGCTGATCGCGCGCGCGCTGGCGCAGGAGGCTCGCATGATGGTGATGGACGAACCCACCGCCAATCTCGATTTCGGCAATCAGGTACGCGTGCTTGAACGTATCCGCGCGCTGGTCGCGGACGGCATCGGCGTGCTGCTGTCGACGCATGATCCCGATCACGCCTTTCTGTGTGCGGACCGCGTGGCGATGCTGCACGATGGCGGCTTGCTGGCCTGCGGTGAACCCGAAGCGGTGATGACGCCGGCGCAATTGCAGCGGCTTTATGGCGTCGAAGTGGTGGTGACCGAGGTTGCCGTCGGGCAGGGCCGGCGGCGGGTGTGCCTGCCGCTGGGGGTGTCGCCATGAGGTTTTATAAGTATTTGTTTTTATTGTTATTTTTAATGTCTTCCGGAGTGCAGGCACAAGTCGATGCACCGGCGATTGCCGCGGCTTCCGATCTGAAGTTCGCGCTTGAAGACATCGCGACGCGATTCCGCGCCGATACGCGGCGTGAAGTGCGCCTGTCCTTCGGTTCATCCGGCAATTACTTCCGCCAGATCGGGCAGGGTGCACCCTTCCAGTTGTTCCTGTCGGCCGATGAGGACTTTGTATTCAAGCTGCATGACAGTGGCCGCACCGAAGACCGCGGCGTGTTGTATGCCACCGGACGCATTGTGTTGTTTGCACCCAAAGGGTCTTCCTGGACTGCGGATGCGCGGATGGGTGGATTGAAGCAGGCGCTTGATGGTAATGCGGTGCGCCGCTTCGCGATCGCGAATCCGGAACACGCCCCTTATGGCCGTGCAGCGGAGCAGGCCTTGCGCAAGCTGGGGCTCTGGGATGCGCTGCAGGGCAAACTGGTGCTTGGTGAAAACGTGTCGCAGGCGGCACAGTTTGCGGGCAGCGGTTCGACGCAGGGCGGCATCTTTGCTTATTCACTGGCGCTCGCGCCGGGCATCGCGCAGCAGGGGCAATATGTGTTGTTGCCGGAGGATTTACATGCGCCATTGCGCCAGCGCATGGTGCTGGTCAAGGGCGCCGGCGAAACCGCGCGGGCGTTTTATGCCTATCTGCAGCAACCCGCGGCACGAAAAATTTTCACGCAATACGGTTTTGTGTTGCCGGCAGAGGCCAACAAATAAATCATGGACTGGTCCGCACTTACGCTGTCGCTGAAACTCGCTGCATGGACGGTACTGATCCTGTTGCCGCTGGGCATCTGGGCCGGTCATGCGCTGGCCGCGCATCATTTTCGTGGCAAGGCCTGGGTGGAAGCGCTGCTGGCGTTACCGCTGGTATTGCCGCCGACAGTGCTCGGTTATTACCTGCTGGTGGCAATGGGCGGGGCGTCGCCTGTCGGACAGTTTTATGAATCCCTGTTCGGCAAACCGCTGGTGTTCAGTTTTGAAGGGCTGTTGCTGGCTTCGGTGATCTTCAATATCCCGTTCGCCATCCAGCCGATGCAGCGCGGCTTCGAGGCGATTGCACCGGAAGTGCGCGATGCCGCGGCCTGCTGCGGGCTGTCGCGTTGGCGCACGCTATGGCGCATCGAACTGCCGCTGGCCTGGCCCGGCATCCTGTCGGCGGTGGTGCTGACCTTTGCGCACACGCTCGGTGAATTCGGCGTGGTGCTGATGGTCGGCGGCAGCATCCCCGGTGAAACCAAAACCGTCGCCATCGCCATCTATGACCGCGTGCAGGCTTTTGATACGGCAGGGGCTGGTGTGATGTCCGCGGTGCTGCTACTGATTTCATTGGTCGCGATTGGCGCCGCCTATTTCACCAATGCCCGCTCACGGACCCGGCGTCATGGCTGAAGGCATTCGTATCCGTCTGCGGCAGCACGGACCGATTCCGCTCGACGCTGCGCTGGAATGTGCGCCGGGCAAGGTGCTGGCGCTGGTCGGGCCGTCCGGCAGCGGCAAGACCACGCTATTGCGCGCGATTGCCGGCCTGCTGCGAGTGGGTGAGGGCGAAATCCACAGCAATGGCGACTGCTGGTTTGATTCGCGCCGCGGTGTTGATGTGGAAACCCGTCGCCGTCGCGTCGGTTATGTATTCCAGAATTACGCGCTGTTCCCGCATCTGAGTGCTCTGCATAACGTGATGGAGGCGATGCTCGACCGGCCGGCCGCCGAACGCGAACAGCGCGCGCGGGATGTGCTGGCGCGGGTGCGCTTGAGCGGTCTGGAAAATCGCGTGCCGGCCGCCTTGTCCGGCGGCCAGCAGCAGCGGGTCGCGGTGGCGCGGGCGCTGGCGCGTGAACCGCAGGTACTGTTGCTCGATGAACCGTTCTCAGCAGTGGATCGCGCCACGCGGCAGCGTTTGTACCGCGAACTGGCTGAACTGCGCCGCGATCTGGCGATGCCGGTGATCCTGGTGACGCACGATCTGGACGAGGCGCTGATGCTCGCTGATCAACTCTGTGTGCTGCACCAGGGGCGCACGCTGCAGGTGGGTGAACCCTATGCCGTAATGACTCGACCCGCCTCTGTAGAGGTCGCGCAACTGGTCGGTTTGCGTAATGTGTTCCGTGCCGGCGTTGTCGGGCATGACGAGGCACGCGCATTGACGATCATCGAATGGCGCGGCCAACGTCTGGAAGCGCGCCTGCAGACGGCCTTCGCGCCCGGCACCCAGGTGACCTGGGTGATCCCGCAAGGTCACATCGTGCTGCACCGGCGCGACCGGCCGTCTCGCGGTGAGCGCGAGAATCCGGTCAGCGGGCCGGTGATCGAGTGTCTGCTGCTCGGTGAAAACGTGGCGCTGACCGTGGCCGTCAACGGTCCGGATCGTCCGCCGCTGTTCCTGAGCATTCCCGCGCATGTGGCGCGGCGCAACGACATTACGGCGGGTGTGGAGATCGGGCTGTCATTGCTGGCAGAGGGCATACATCTGATGCCGGCTGACGACGCACGCACGCCGTCCCGGCCCCGCTGAACGATTGGCGCAACTGGTAATATCGCTTTCATTCGTTTTGATACTGCAGCCATGAAAATTTTCGGATTCGCCGGTTATTCCGGCAGCGGCAAAACCACCCTGATCGAGCAGCTGATTCCGCTGTTCGTCAAACGCGGCCTCAAGGTCTCGCTGATCAAGCACGCCCACCACACCTTCGATGTGGATCAGGAAGGCAAGGATTCGTACCGCCATCGTCACGCCGGTTGCAGCGAAGTGCTGGTGACGTCATCGCGGCGCTGGGCGCTGATGAGCGAGCTGCGCGGCGCTGCGGAACCCACCCTCAAGGAACAAATGGAACGGCTGTCGCCCTGCGACCTGCTGCTGGTCGAAGGCTTCAAGCATGAGCCGATCCCGAAGCTGGAGGTCTATCGCGCCGAAGTCGGCGAGGCGCTGATCCATCCGCATGACGCCAATATTGTTGCCGTGGCCAGCGACGCCAAAGTCGATACGCAACTGCCACAGCTTGATCTCAATAAGCCTGAAGCGGTCGCTGAATTCGTGCTCAAACATGTCGGATTGGGGCAGGGCCGGTGATCACGCTGCTGTATTTCGCCAGATTGCGTGAGGCGCTGGGCACCGGCCGCGAGCAACTGGTGCTGCCCGCCGGCATCGGCACGCTGGGCGCACTGCGCGCGCATCTGGCGCAGCGCGGCGAGGCCTGGGCGAAGGAAATGGCCGCAGGCCGCAACCTTCGCGCGGCAGTGAATCAGGACATTGCCACCGCGGATACCGTGATTAAGGACGGCGATGAAGTGGCGTTTTTCCCGCCGGTGACCGGAGGTTGAAGCGATGAGCGTCCGCGTCCAGGAACAGGATTTCGATGTCAGCGCCGAGCTGGCGCTGATGCGCAAGGGCAATCCGAAAATCGGCGCCATCGCCAGCTTCGTCGGCGTGGTGCGCGACATCAACGAAGGCGACAGCGTCGCAACGATGACGCTGGAGCATTACCCCGGCATGACCGAAAAGGCGATCAGCGAAATCATCGATCAGGCCCGCGGCCGCTGGGAAGTGCTCGATGCGCTGGTGATCCACCGCGTCGGCACGCTTAAACCCACCGACCAGATCGTGCTGGTGATCGTCGCCAGCACCCATCGCGGCGACGCCTTTGCAGCCTGCGAATTCATCATGGATTATCTGAAGACCCAAGCGCCGTTCTGGAAAAAGGAAATCACGCCGCAGGGCGCGCGCTGGGTCGATGCGCGGGTGACGGATGACAAGGCGGCGGAGCGGTGGAAGGTGTGACGAAAAATGTTCAATAAAAACAATTACTTAAATAAGTCAGCGTTGGCTTGAATTCGATTTGAATCAACGAGTTATCGCGGTTTTTGCAGGTTTTGTTATTTAAGTGAGTTCGATTGGTTCATCATCCTGGTGGGTTGAATGAACGAGGAAATTCAGCGTGCGGAGATTACTGATGATGATGGGTCGCGCATGTTATCCGGCATTTTTGCGGTCTGAAACAAATTAGCCAGCAACAAAAGGAGAAGAACCTATGGCTCATGAAGTGCGAGTGAAGATCGACACGGCTGTCGTTGCTCACAAGGATCTCGAGGTCGTCGTCAAGTCAGACGACGGGAAAATCGGAACACTGCTTATCAGTAAGGGCAACATTGAGTGGCTACCCAAAGGAAATTCGGTCAACAAGCAGCGACTCTCTTGGGCAAAATTCGCTGAGTTCATGGAAGAGTATGGAAAGCCAGCCAAAGCAAAATAGCGCCAAAGCTAAATGGCGAATGCGCGTGACCGCCAAAGGCATACGCCTTTGGGTTCGTGCTGCGCAGGCGCAGCACCGGCACGTGGTTCGCAGCGTTAGCCTTCATCAGTCATGAACGACCGTTTCTTTGCGAACCCCGAAGCGATACTTGGCACACTTGCGCGTCTCTTTGCAGCTGAAGGTCGTGCCCGCGAAGTGGCGGTGCTCACGTATTCCACCCCAGATGTCGCTGAGAACGGATTTGATAATTGGAATGGAGGGACAACCTTCTACACATTGAATCTGCATGTCCCGCTTAGCTTATATCCGCAGCTTCAAGATGGGCTTGGACTCATTGAGCAAGCGGTATTAGATAAAGCTCAGGTGTTTCTTGAGCATTTCACGAATGACCGTTTAACGTCGGTGAAAGTGATTCCGGCGGTAGTCGAGGACCCGCAGTGGCGCGAGAAAGCGGCTGCTTGGCTCGCTGGGTCTAAGGTTTCAAATCAGGGGCGCGTACGATCCAACAATGTTGCGCCGCTTTCGGTTGATGGACTGCTTTTCCGTTCGCAAGCGGAGATACACCTATATCGAGCGCTTAAAGCTCTCGGCGTCTCGTTCGCACCGTTAGCGGTATTTGTGAAGGGTGGTGAGACATACAAGCGAATAGAGCCAGATTTCTTCATCGTTCACGGTGGGCTGAGTATGGTTGTTGAGGTAGACGGAGATACCGTTCACACAGAAACTCCAGCCGAAGCTCACTCTAGAACAACGATGCTTCAGCACGAAGGCGTACAGATTGAGCGCATCCCTTCTAGTGAATGTGATTCACCTGAAAAAGCAAAGGCGGCGGCGGAGAAGCTGATTGCGGCAATGAAAAAGTTGAAGGCCTCAAGATGAGGATGGCTACCCGCCCGGTGGAAAGCGACACTTCACAGCGGTTGCTCGGCAGCGGCCACGCGTCTGCTGTTCGCGCTGTTCACCGCGAGCGTTATGCGTCTTGCACGGAATCTTTATGAGCGACATCTACGCGAACGCCGTTGATTCTCTTCGAATAGGAATCGACCATTTCCTGAAGGAGCCGGACTACTCTAGTCGCAAGCATGCAATCCTTACTCTCTTCCACGCAATCGAACTCTTCTTGAAGGAGCAGCTCCATCGCACAAATCCCATCCTGATTTACCGGAACCTCGACGCGAGAATCACCGATGACTCGTTTACCGTTGGGATCAAAGAGGCTCTAACACGGTTGGGGAATCTTGGATTGGGATTGCCCAAGGAGCCGCAAGAGGTCATTGAGCGAATTCAGAAACGACGGAATCGTATCGAGCACCACCGCTACGATCACAAAGAAGAAGACGAAAAGATAATTTCAGAGTCGCTCGCCTTCATCCTTTTTTTCGTGGATGGCATTCTCAAAGAAAAGCTTGAACGTGATGTGCCGGCAGAAACACTTCGAGAAATTCAGAGGCTAGTTTACGGCCGCAGAAATCTCTACTGGATCGCAATGCATCGTCTTGAGCAGTGGATGCACGACGCTTGGCCAGAATGGAACAACGAAGAATCGGACACTCCGGAGGAGTTTACAGGAACGGTGGACTGTCCTTTCTGCCGCGAATCATATTTGGTCATCGGCTATCACGATAAACCTTTCTGCTTCCATTGCAACACGTCGGTTGATGCAGCCAATTGCGAAGACTGTGGCCGCACTTATCTCGTAGGCAAAGGATGCTGTTCATGAAATAGACGAATAACCGAGCGGCCCGCGCGAAAAGCAGTGCAGGCCACTCAGCTCAAGTGTTGAAAAGACCGCCCCCTTCATGCTCCGCATCCTGATTGTTGTCTTCATTGCGGCCATCGCCCTCGCCGCCTGGAACAAAAAACGGCCTGCTGATCCGGCCGTCGCCGCTGTGTCGGCACAGGGGCCGCTGAAAACCTACAACCTGACCGAAGTCGATGCCGGCTATTCTGAAGCCGTGCTGCACGGCTGGCGCGTGCTGGTCAGCAAGCAGTTGTTGGCGCAGGACGGCGCGCTGGCCTTGCAGGTGCTGAATCTGCTGGATGCCCAGCTCGACACAATCCAGTCCAAAGTGCCGTTCAAGGCGGTGCAGGCGCTGCAGGCGGCGCCGATCTGGCTGGAGCTGCAGACCTCGGGGCTGCGCGGGGCGCAGTATCACTGGTCGGCGGACTGGCTGAGCAGCAACGGTTACGACCCGCGCAAGGCGCGGGCCGTCGAAATCGCCAGCGCCCGTGATTATCTGGAGTGGTCGCAGCTGCAGCCGTCGATCATCCTGCATGAACTGGCGCATGCCTATCACGACCGCGTGCTGGGCAAGGATCATCCGGAGCTGATTGCGGCTTTTAATGCCGCGGTGAATCGCGGCCTTTATGAATCCGTGGCGAGCGTGCAGGGACCGGTGGGGCGGGCCTATGCGCTGAACAACTATCTGGAGTTTTTTGCGGAACTCTCCGAGGCCTACTTCGTGCGCAACGACTTTTTCCCGTTTACAAGGGAGGAGTTGCGCCAGTATGACGCGACCGGCTTCGCGATGATCGAAAGCGTCTGGAAGCAGTAAATCCGCGCGCCGGGCGAGCCGGCGTCCGCAGCGCTGTTCCGGTTTACAGCCGGTCGTCCATCCGCCGCAGGCGGTCGGCAATGACGCGCATCATCTGCAGCGCAAAATGCGGTGTCTGTTGCACAAGGAATTTGAAACGCCGTTCGTTGATCTCTACCAGCCGGCAATCAGTTTTTGCCACTGCCGTTGCACTGCGCGGCAGATCGTCCAGCAATGCCATTTCGCCGAAAGCGCCGCCACTCCCCAACTGCTCGACCAGCTTGTCCTTGACCAGCAAGTCCACGGTGCCCTCGATGACCACGAACATGGTTTGACCGCCGGTGTCACCTTCATTGAAGATGATCTGGTTGGCATTTTTGGTCAATGTGTCGGTTTCGTTACGGAAGATATCAATGGTGACCACGCTACTCCCCTTTGTGCCAGATGGCTTGAATGTGAAGAAGGTATAACACTGGCGTTACGGTTTTATGACGTGGTTTAGGCCGCCACCGCGCCGACACATGGTCTTTACGGCTTTTTGCGGGAACCCGGGTCTGTATCCGGCATCATATGTTCATGGTTTCGCAGAGGAGGGCGTCATGCAACGACTGATCTGGTGGGTGATTGCGCTCTTTGGGGTTGCGGTGGTTGGTCTCATTTTCTGGAACGCGCTGCGGCCTGCGCCCGTACCGGAGGTTCCGGTGGCACCGCAGCCGCGAACCGAGGTCTCGCCTGCTCCCCAGGCCGTCGAACCGGAGATCCGCCACCCGGTGCCTGACCGGATTGCGACTAAGCCCCTGCCTGCGCTGGATACCAGCGATAACACCATGCGTAATGCCATCGTGGAACTGTCGGGAAACGGCGACCTGGTCGAAACGCTGATCCTGCAGGGTTTTATCCGTCGTGTGGTGGCGACTATCGACAACCTGACCGCGCCGAAGGTCGCCTCGCGCATCATGCCGGTGAAACGGGTTGACGGCGCATTCGCAGTCAGCGGCGACGAAGGCCGTTATGCAATTGCCGCAGCCAATACGGACCGCTATGACCGATACCTCCGCTTGATGGAGGCCATCGACAGCGAAAAGCTTGCAGCGTTTTATTTTCATTACTACCCGCTGTTCCAGCAGGCCTATCGCGAACTCGGCTATCCGAAAGGCCATTTCAACGACCGTCTGGTGGTGGTCATCGATCATCTGCTTGAAGCGCCCGAGTTGCCGGCGCCGGTGGCGCTGGTCCGGCCCAAAGTGCTTTATCTGTATGCCGATCCCGAACTCGAGGCGCGTTCCGCAGGGCAGAAAATACTGATGCGCATGGGTTCGGCCCATTCAGCGAGAATCAAAACCCTGTTGCGCGAAATCCGTGCTGCAATCACCAGGCCCCGGCAGCCGGCGGAAGCCGGCCGGTAAACCGGCAAGCTGCGGGATCCGATCAGAGCCGGATGGATTCGCCGGTCTTGATCGAATTGATGATGGCTTCGAATGAACTGATGGTATCGACCATTTCGCGGGTGCTGATCGGGTAGGGGGCAACACCCGCGACTGCATCGGCAAAAGCGTCGATTTCGGCCAGCACCGAATCGATTTTCGGGAAATCCTTCACTTCGGTTTTTCCGCCTTTCAGGCGGATGATGGTGCGTGTTTCATCCAGTGCCTCGACCGAGCCTTCATCGCCGAAGACATGGATGCGGAAATACAGCGGCGAAGCGCGCACAGCACCGAGAAAACCACTGATGTTGTTTTTGAATTTGAACATTACGGACACGGTGTCGCGCGGATCGGCCCCGGTACGATGAGCGATGAACTGCGCAGTGATTTTTTCTGCGGGTCCAGCGATGTTGGCGAAGGCGTCGAGGATGTGGATGCCGGTGCCGGTCATGCCCGCGCCCGGTGTCTCTGATGGCAGATCGCGCCAAGGCGCGAAGAACTTGCTGGAGTGTTCGTTGGAGTAGTGGCCTTCGACATGCATGATGCGGCCCAGTGCGCCACTGGCAATCACGCGGCGCATTTCCACGGTGGAGGGCCAGAAACGTTTGTTCTGGCCGACGCCGATGGGCACGCCGGCGGCTTTGCAGGCGTCAACGGCGCGTTGCGCATCCGCGCGGGTCAGCGACAAGGGTTTTTCGCAGAACACGGCCTTGCCTGCACGCGCGACCTGCACCACCTGATCGGCGTGCAGCGAGTGCGGCGTGGCGAGCACGACGGCCTGGACTTCGGGGTCGGCCAGTGCTTCTTCAAGGGTGGCGGACAGGCGGAAGCCCTTGGCCTTGGCGTAGTCGCGGGTGGCGTCGAGTTCCTGGGTGACGCCGTGGACGAACTGCAGTTTTGTGCTCTTGCCTTGCACGGCTTCGGCGATGTTCTTGCCCCACCAGCCGAGTCCGACGATTGCTGCCTTGATCATTTTTTTACCAATATAATCAAATATTTATAATTACCCCTCACTCCCGGCCCTATGCCGGGGAGAGGGGGGTGTCAGGAAGATTTCTGCGCGCAGATGCGGCAGGCGTAGTCTTCAAGCGTGGCGCGGGTGACGCCGACTGCGCCGTGCTGGCGGCGGTTGTATTCCTCGCTTTCCAGTTCGGTGCGGAAAGAATCGTTGAGCCGGTTGATCATGTTGAACATGCCGGTGATCAATGAGATTTCGACGATTTCAGCATCATTGAAATGTTTCTTCAGTTCGTCCCAGACCTTGTTGTCGCGTTTGGCGGTGTTCAGTGTCATCGCTTCTGCCCAGGCGATCACGGCCTTTTCGCGATCATCGAACAGCGGGCTGTCGCGGTAATCATCCGCCTGCAAGGCATCGAACTCGTTGTCTTTCAATCCCAGTGCTTGACCAAGCACGTAGTTGTGTTCCGTTCAATATTTGCAGCCATTCAGCGTTGATGTTTTTAATACCGCGAGATTGCGCAAGCGTACGTCCGATACCGCGCCGGCATTGGGTTGACGCACGGCGGCGATGAAGGGCAACGCCCAGCGCGCCAGGTAGGGACTGTGCGCGAGGATGCGCATCAGATTGGCGGTACGACCGAGCATCTGGGTGGAGGCTTCGAATAACTCCTTGGCCGGGCCGGTGGCTTCTTCGTCGGTGATGCCGCGGATACGTTGTGTCATGGGGCCTCCTGAGGGAAGAACTTGGTAATACTTCAGACGGGATCAATCGCGGTTGTCGATACGTAACGGCCGCGGTGATAGCCCAGCGCATCAAAGTCGGCGTGGCTATAGCTCAGTACATGGCCGATGAAAATGACATGGTCGCCGGAGTAGTGCCGCGCTTCGGTGCGGCATTCGAAATGCGCGGATGTTCCGGCGAGCAGGGGCATGCGGTTGGCACTGTCGCTGTATTCGACGCCTTCGAACTTGTTGGGGATCGGTTTGGAGAAACGCTGCGACAGCGCAATCTGGTCGCGTGACAGCACATTGATGGCGAAATGCGTGGCCTGCAGGAAGTTCGGCAGATTGGGGGAACGCAGCGACAGGCTCCACAGCACCAGCGGCGGTGACAACGAGACGGAACTGAAGGAATTGGCCGTCAATCCGATCGGCTCGCCCGCGCTGGTACGTGTGGTGACGATGGTGACGCCGGTGGCGAACTGGCCGAGTGCGGTTCTGAAGTCGCGCGCATCAAAGTCCGGCGCATCCGGGGAATTGGATTCGGCGGCCATGGCTTAAAGAGTAGGCAGGTCAGCGGCAATGCCGAGCAATGATTTGCCCGCCATGGTCGTCGCGATGTCCCAGGCCAGCGCGTAGTGGCTGTTGGCGGCATGGATGTCGCGGAAGCAGCGTTGTATAACCTGTTGATTATAAAGGAATTCACCGCCACCCGCGCCGAACAGCAGATCAACGCCTTCGGTGCACAGATGGGCGGCATAAGCGCCGTCGCGACGCAAACGGATTTTGTAATCGCGTGCCGGCAGTTCGTGTCGGGCTGCCATGGCCATCACTTCACGGCAGTTGCCGATCAGGGTACGTTCGGCCGCAGCAATTGCGGCTGCAGCGTGACCGAGGCGCGCCTGTGTCGTCGCATAATCGGCGAGCAGTGTTGTTGAATACGCGGTGATGCGATGACGGATGTCTTCGGTGAAGACTTCGATCGCACCTTGCGCGATGCCCAGGGCCGCGCCGGCAACCACATAGGGGAACATGTCGAACACCGGTAACCGGTACAGTGCAGCTTGTTCTCCGCCCAGCGCAACGCCGCCTTTCATCTGTTCGACGGTCAGCGCGCGATGCGCCGGTACGAACACCTCTTTGACTTCGACATCCTTGCTGCCGGTGCCGCGCAGTCCGGCGACATGCCAGGTGTCGATGATCTTGTAATCGGACTTCGGTACCAGGAACACGTGGTACTCGGGCATTTCACCTTCGGCGCTGGCGACGATGCCGCCGAGCATGCACCATTCACAGGCATCGATACCGCTGGAAAACTTCCAGTGACCGGACAGGCGGTAGCCGTGGCCATCGCGCTCAGCGTGGCCGGCGGGGAACATCAAGGCCGAACCGACCAGCGCATCCGCGTCCTGGCCCCAGATTTCGTTCTGTGCGTCACGCGGCCACAGCGCCAGCATCCAGTGATGATTGGCGAGGTTGGCCAGCACCCAGGCTGTCGAGCCGCAACCGCGGCCGATGATCGCCGTCAGTTCAACAATGGCTTCGTAAGACAGTTCGCTGCCGCCGACCCGTCTGGGTTGCAGCATGCGGAACAAGCCGCTGGCGTGCAGATCATTGATGGTGTCGTCGGGGATGCGTCGCAATTCCTCTGCACGCGGTGCGCGCTCCCGCAGAACCGGTACCAGTGCATGGGCACGGGCGACGAGGTCGGCGTGGCTGGGCTGCGTGGCGGGTGTGGTCATGGAGCCGATCAGGATTCGACGTTGACGATGGCGTTGGATGAAGCGGATTTGAAGATCGCTTCGAGGGCGGAAATATTGGCAATCATCTGTTCCTGCGGTACCGGGTAGGGCGCACGGCCCTCGGCGGCATCGGCGAAGGCTTCCAGGTTGGCCAGCACGTTCGGGGCAGGCTCATAGGCCTTGGTCTCGCGGCTTTCCGGTCCGCCGTTGGGATTGCGCACGACCTTGGTGAAGGTCCAGCCGGTCGGTCGTTCCGGATGGGTCTTGTCGCGCACCTCGACCCAACCCTTGCTGCCGTAGACGGCAAAGCGGCCGTCAAACGGTGTGGCGAGAATCGCGCTGATCAGCGCATGGCCGCCGTTTTTGAATGTCACCATGATCGCCAGCGTGTCGCCGTTGACCAGCTGGCTGCCCAGCTGCTTGACGCTGGCCAGCACGCGTTCGGCTTCACCGAAGACGCCGACCGACAGATCGAGCAGGTGGATTCCGGTGGCCGTCATCGGGCCGGCCGGTGCTTCCTTGCCCGAAAGCCGCCAGTTGTCGGCGGCGAGGGTAAGGAACTTGTCCTGGCTGAAATTGGCTTCGACCTGCAACGGCGTGCCGATTTCGCCGGACTTCACGACCTTCATCAGATCGATGATCGGCGGCTCGAAGCGGCGCTCGTGGCCGACGGCCAGCGCCACCTTGTTGTCGTTGACGGCCTTGATCGCGCGCAGCACGTCGGCGCGGGTCATCGACAGCGGTTTTTCGCAGAACACATGTTTGCCGGCGTTGGCGGCGGCGATGATCTGGTCGGTGTGCTGGGTATGCGGCGTGCACAGCACCACGGCCTGGATCGAGGGGTCCTTCAGCACGGCATTGAAGTCAGTGACGACGTTCACGCCGTGCTCTTTGGCGAAATCGGCGATCGACGCCGGATTGACTTCAACAACGGTGTTGACGGTGATTTTTTTGCTGGTCTTGAGCAGCGGGACAATGATCTTGCCCCACCAACCCATACCGACGACGGCGACATTCAGCACTGCATGCTCCTTGTTGCGCTTGCGCGTTGCGTTGTTTTATTTGCCGAGAGCGGCGTTGACCTTGGGCATGACCTTCTCGGCCAGCAGCTGCATCGAACGCTTGGCCAGCGCCGGGTCGATCCAGTCGTGCATCGCATAGACCAGCGTGCCGAAGTCACCGACCTGTTCACGGAAGGCGAGGATCTGGTCGGCGACGCTGTCGGGCGTGCCGGCGATGACCAGCTTGTCGGTGACGTATTCCGGTGTGATCAGCGAATCCGGCATGTTCTGGTCCGACTTGAACAGGTTGCCGCGGTTGCCGAAGCCGACCAGCTTGCGCACCAGTTGCTTGAAGTAGAAGTGGTAGGGGCCTTCGGCGGATTTGCCGTAGCGCTGTGCCGTGGCTTCGTCATCGGCGACGAATATGCTCTTGGCGACACGCCAGTCGGCGGTGTCGGCGACCTGACCGATATTCTTCTTGCCTTCGACGTAATTGGGCCAGTGCGTTTTCACCCAGTCCGGCAGCAGGAAGTTGGCGGAAATCGGCAGCCAGCCGCGTTCGGCCATCGCGATCACGCCTTTGGAATAGGGCGCAACGACGGTGCCGACAATCGGCGGGTAGGGTTTCTGGTAGGGCTTGAGGATGATGCCCTGGCCGATTTCGGGAATCGCGGTTTTTTCGGTGGAGACTTCCCAGAACTGGCCCTTGAGGTTGTACGGCGGCTCGGATTCCCAGATCTTCAGCACCATGTTGATGCCTTCGATGAACATTGCCGTGCGGTCCTTGCCGAAATTGCCGAACACTTCGGCGTCGGACATCAGGCCACCGGGGCTGATGCCCATCATGAAGCGGCCTTCGCACAGGTGATCCATCATCGCCACCTGCGCCGCGATCGCGGCGGGGTGGGAGTTCGGAATGTTGATGGTGCCGGTGCCGAGCTTGATGCGTTTGGTGACCGGAATGAGGCTCGCCAGGAAAGTCATGCAGTGTGTGATCGTCTCGGCGGTGTCGGTGACGTGCTCGCCGACATAGGCTTCGTCGAAGCCGAGCTGGTCGGCGAGGATGATGGCCTCGCGATCCTCGCGGAGCGACTGGATGTAGTTCTTGCCGGGCGGGTGCAGCGGCATCATGAAGGAGGCGAGTCTCATTCCGGGGTCCTTGCTTGCGTTGGTTGTTGATCGATTGCTGCTGAATCTGCTTATTCGGTCTGGATGTTGTTGTCCTTGATCGCCTTGGCGAAGCGATCGGTTTCACTCTTCACGAAGTTGCGGAAATCATCCGGGCTTTTGCTGATGATCGCCGCGACGCCGCCGTCCCCGAGTTTTTTCAGAACGGCAGCATCCTTCATCGAGGCCGTGCCAACCTTGTGCAGCGTGTTGACGACGTTGGCCGGTGTGCCCTTGGGCACGAAAAGACCCTGCCAGGAACCCACGATCATGTCGAAGCCCTGTTCGCGCATGGTGGGTGCTTCAGGCATGGCGGGGCTGCGTTCGGGCGCAATGATGCCGAGCATGCGCAGGCGTCCCTGCTTGGCAAAGTTCACCGTGGAACTGAAGGTGGCCATCAGCCACTGCACTTCGTTGCCGAGCAGGCCGATGGTTGCGGGACCGGCGCCGCCCTTGTAGGGAATCTGTGTGGCTTTGGTTCCGGACATGTTGAGGAACATCAGCGCTTCCAGGGTATTTGCGCTGCTCGGTGCCGCTGCGCCGTAGTTCAGCTTGCCGGGATTGGCTTTCATGTGCGCGACCAGTTCCTTGACGGTTTTCGCAGGTAACGAGGGATGCGAAACCAGGCTGCCCGGCACATCGACCACTTGCGTGATCGGGATCAGGTCGTTCAGCGGTTTGTATTTGAACTTGGTGTAGAACACCGGGTTGATGCCCATCGTGCCGACATTGCCGAGCAGGAGGGTGTAACCGTCAGGGGTTGCCAGTACCGCAGTTTCGACGCCGATGTTGCCGGATGCGCCGGGACGGTTGTCGATGACGACAGGCTGTTTGAGCAGGTCAGCCATCGCGGGCTGGATGATGCGTCCGACAAAGTCCGAAGCGCCGCCGGGCGCAAATGGCACGACCATGCGCACGGGGCGATTGGGGTAGTTATCCGCGCTGAGAGCGGCGCCACAGGCGAACATCGACAGCGTAGTGGCCATAACAGCATTGACCAGAACGTCAGGTTTGCAGTGGAACATGGTGGTCTCCTTTGGTGTTTGTTATATGTATAACTAATTGTTTTTATTATACTTTTTCATCACCCGGGGCGATGGGCAGCTGAACCGGGCGCTTCAGTTTAGCCGACAGGTCAATCGCTTTGGTCAGCATCAGCCGATTATGGCCCTCTGCGGCAGTGGCGTGTTGCGTCGGTACGCCCAAAGAAACCCGATTCAACCAGGAGTTGGTTTCTTCGCGCATCGGTCCACGCAGTTCCCCCAGAGCGATGTCGCCGACCGGGTAGCTGGTCAGGAAATCGACGTGGCGGCGTTTGTCCGGCGCGTAACCTTCGCTCTGGATCAAATTGGTGGCGAGCACGATGTCGCGATGGGTGTCGTCGATGGTCAGCACGCCTTCGGTGCCGACCGCGCCGACTTCCAGGCTGTACACCGCGCCCGGCCAGACTTCGGGCAGCGCCCAGGAAATCACGCCGTGGTAGATCGCGCCGTCGTCGAAGCTGATGGTGTAGCCGGTGCCGTCAACACCCTGCCAGGTCGGGCCGAGGGCCTTGTTCACCGAACGCGCGTAGACCTCGACCGGTTTTTTTGATTCCATCAGCCACATCACGATATCCAGTGCATGGGTGCCTGATATCACCATCGGGGTGACTTCAGCGCGGTTGTCGCTGCGTTTGTAGTTGTCGATGGCGACCAGACGATTCATGAAGGCGCGTGAAGTCACCATGGTCACTTCACCGAGAGAGCCGGTGCGGACTTTTTCCTTGGCAACCAGCCAGCGGCGGCGGAAACGCTGGGTGTAGCCGATCACTGCATCGACGCCGGATTTTTCGATGGCGGCGAGGGTCTGTGCCGATTCACCGAGGTCGGTGGCCAGCGGTTTTTCGATCAGCAGCGGCAGTTTGCGTTCCGCGGCGAGGATTACCGGGTCGACGTGCAGATGTTCGTCGGTGGCGACAACCACGGCATTGACCTCGGGGCGCGCCAACAGCTCGCGGTAATCGGTGGTGACAAAATCACCGTTGCATTTTTCGCGGACGATTTCGCCGCGTTCGGGATTGATTTCGGCAATGCCGATCCAGCCCACCGAGGGGTGGCGAGCGGCGAGTTCGGCACGGATCAGGCCGACGCGTCCGGCGCCGATGATGGCGAGGCCGATTTTTTTCGGGTCTTTTTTCATTGAAGAATCCAGTTCGAAATCAAGTTCAAGAGCTTAGCCACAGAGGGCACAGAGTTCACAGAGAAAAACCAGCCCAGCGATGCAGGCACGCTGGTAACACGGCTTGTTGTTTTTGACCTTCTCTGTGTTCTCTGTGACCTCTGTGGCTAAAAAGGTTTTGCTTTATTTATCGTCCGCCCACCGCAGCCAGAGGGCGCGATTCCGGCAGCGGCAGCATCACCGGTTCGTTGCGTTCTGCGGAAATGTCGGCGGCCATGTAAACCTCCATCACATTGCGCGCTTGTTCCGCGGTGACCAGCACCGGACGGTCGCAGCACACGGCTTCGATGAAGTGGACGGTCTCGGCATGCATCGGGCCGGCAAAGGCGTGGTCGACACGCTCGCCGGGCATAGACGACATCGGCATCTGCACGCCGCTTTTCATGGTATTGAGCATGACGTCGCGGTGGGTGTCATCCACCAGCAACGCGCCGTCGGTGCCGATCATCTCGATCCAGGTCGAGCAGGCGTTCGGGTAACCCGGCGGCAGGCTCCAGCCGGCGCCGATGACAAAGGACATGCCGCTGTCCATGGTCACGGTGATCCACTGCGTGTCGGGTACTTCGGCGCCGCTGTTGGCTTTCATCACGCCGAAGTTCAGTTGCGAATAGACGCGGATCGGTTTCGCCGGGGCCAGGCACCACAGGATGAAGTCGAGGTCATGCGTGGCCTCCATCGCCGCGGGGGAGAGTTTGCTGCGGCCGGTGATCTTCGCGCCGAGGCTGCGCTGGATATGGCGCGACACCATCGCGCTGACCGGCTTGCCGATGGCGCCGGTATCGATGCATTTCTTGACGTAGGCGTATTTCGGATTGAAACGCTGTGAGTAGCCGATGGTGAACTTGACGTTCTTGCGTTTGGCAATGGCGATCAGTTCATCGGCTTCGTGCAGTTCGACAGCGATGGGCTTTTCCATGAACACATGAAGACCGGCCTCCAGGCAATCGCGTGCCATCGGGAAATGCAGTTTTTCCGGTGTTGCCGAGATCATCACCGCGTCGAGGTCTTTGACTTCCAGCAGCTTGTGATAATCGTCAGTGGCGGTTTTGGCGTTGCAAGATTTAGCGACTTCGGCGAGGCGCTCCGGGCGCGTTTCGACGATGTGTATATCCCTGACTGCCGGATTGATCGCGCAGGTGTCCGCGCGAATGCCGCCGCACCAGCCGGTGCCGATGATGCCTACGTTGATTTGTTTCACAGCTTCAGTCTCCAGGTAAGGGGCTGTCCGCAGCGTGGCGGATGCCAAATGCATGACGGGGCAATGGTAACGACGCGTGCAGGGGTGGACAAATACCGAAATGCAAGCCGTGACATATCAAAATGGCATGGCTACACTGCATAGCTCATGGCAATGGATTTTGCGCACCGCAGCATAAATGGCTATGAAAAATGCCATTTGTTCAAGGCAAATCGCCGCTCTGTCGGGTTTGCTTAAAACATGCCGCTTTGTTATCTCACCAGATCAGTCGGGATTTTAGGATGGACCTGCGCGGTATCCGTTATTTTGTCCAGATTGCCGAGCTTGGCAGCATCACCCGCGCTGCCCAGCACCTGCGCGTGGCGCAGCCGGCGCTGTCGCGTCATGTCCATGCTTTGGAGGAGGAACTGGGCGTGCCGCTGCTGGTGCGGCTGCCGCGCGGCGTGCGCCTGACCACGGCGGGACGGCAGTTTCTCGACCACTGCCAGCGCATCCTGCGTGAATTGGGGCGCGCGCAGGACGAACTGCGCAGCGGCAGTGCGGTGGCGCAGGGGCGGGTCATTCTGGGCGTGTCGCCGACCACCGGGCCGTTGCTCTTGCCCGGGGTGGTCGAACGCATGCGCCGGCAGTGTCCACAGATCAGCCTGAAAGTGGTCGATGGCTTCAGCAACCAGCTCTATGACTGGCTGCAGGCCGGTCGCGCGGACGTGGCCGTGCTGACCAATCCGGTGAATTCACGCACGGTCAAGTTGACGTCGCTGATTTCCGAACCGATTGTGGTTTATGCCAAGGCGCTGTCCCGCGGCGGGAAACGGTTTTTTACCGTGGCCGATCTGGCGCGCACGCCGGTGGTCAGTACCGAAGCGATCCGCATCATTGCCGACGAGCAGTTGCAGCGGCACAAGGCGCGCGTGCAGATTGAGGCGGAGATTGATTCAGTGGAAGCCATCCGCCGTCTGGTGTTGCGCGGCACCTGCATGGCATTGATGCCGATTTCGACCTTTTACGAAGAGGTCGCAGTCGGAAAACTCACGGTCTGGCCAATTGCCGACGCAAACATCCATCGTATACTCACGCTCGGCCAGCAGGCCGATCGTCGACCATCCGCAGCGATTGATGAGGTCGCGCAGATCATGGGCGCTGAAGTGCGTGCGCTTGCGGAAGGCGGCGTGTTCAGTCTGCCTGGCAATTACACTGTTGCGGCGCGCGCGCTGCGGCAGAAAAGCAAACTGCAATCAGGAGAGGGTAATAAAAAATGAAGCGCATCGATGTGCACAACCACGTGATTCCCGAGACTCTGGTCAAGGCCATGCAGGCCAATCCGGTCTACAACACCAAAATCGAAGGGGATGGTCACAACCGGGTGTTCATCCGCGGCAAGGTGCGTTTCCCGTTCGAGGCGGAGTTCTACGACGCCGATGCCAAGCTCGAATCGATGGACCGCAAGAAAATCGATATTGCTTTCATCTCACCTGGGCCGCAGTGTTTTTTCTACAACCTGAAGGATGATCTGGCTATCGAGACGGCGCGTCTGGTCAATGACGGCTTGGCGCAAATGGTTGCGGCCAAGCCTGACCGCCTGCGCGGCATGGCGACCTTGCCGATGCAGCACCCGGAAGCGGCCATCGCCGAGCTGGAGCGCGTGGTGAAGGAATACGGTTTCAAAGGTGTGGAGCTGGGCACGGCAATCGGAGAAGAAGAACTGGCCGACCCGAAATTCCGCCCGGTGCTCAAACGCATCGAAGAACTGAAGGTAATGATATTTGCACACCCGAACACGCAAGGTTCGGGCGGGCGACTCGACTGTTTCTACCTGACCAACCTGATCGGAAATCCGCTGGATACCACGATCATGGTCGGCAAGCTGATGTTCAGCGGCGCACTGGATGAGTTGAAGGATCTGAAAATCCTGCTGGCCCACGGCGGCGGATTCCTGCCGTACCAGATCGGCCGCTTCGTTCACGGCCACAAGGTGCGTCCGGATACGGCAGCGGTCACGAAGTCGGATCCGCTGCAGATGCTCCGGCGGTTCTGGTTTGATGCACTGACCCACAGCCCGCAGTCCATCCGCCACCTGATCGACATCGTGGGTTCCGAGAAAGTCGTGCTCGGTACCGACGCACCCTTCGACATGGGCGAAATGGCGCCGGTGGACCGTGTTGAAATGACGCCGGGACTGACGCAGCAGGAGCGCGAGAACATTTTCTGCAACGCGGCCACGGCACTGTTCAACGGCAAAATCTGATGGCGCAGGCACGCTGATGACGCAGCAACGCTTCGTGCCGGGCCACCGCGGCCCGGCCTTCGTCGCGGAAGAGGTGGTCTGCTGCCTGTTCCACAGCGGACGTATTTTCGTAACCCGCGACGCCAGCGGTGCGCCGCAACTGCCGCGGCTCGATGCGCGGGCGAGCGGTTTGTCGCTGAAGTCGGCGCATTACCTGGGCAGGCTCGATGGTAGCCATTGTTATGGCATGCATTTGCCGCAGGGCGTGCAGCCGCCCGCCGGTCTGGAAACGCTGGGCCTGCGCGCGCTGATCCTCGAAGGCAATGATCTGGCGTCGGCACTGGCAGGGCAGGCTTTCCAGTTGCTCGAGTGGGAGCGTACGCACCGTTATTGCGGTTCCTGCGGCGCGCCGACAAGCCCGCATGCCGTTGACCGCGCGGTGGAATGCGGCGATTGCCGCATCGTCTATTACCCGCGCATCTCTCCGGTGATGATGGCGCTGGTTTACCGTACAAACGGCAATGACTGCGAATTGCTGCTGACCCGCAAGGCCGGTTACGCGCCGGGCCGTTATACCGTGGTCGCCGGTTTTGTCGAGGCGGGTGAATCGCTGGAACAGTGTCTCGCGCGTGAAGTGAAGGAAGAGGTCGGCGTCGATATCCGCAATCCGCGCTACTTCGGCAGCCAGCCCTGGCCCTTTCCGAACTCGCTGGTCATGGCTTTCAGCGCGGAATGGGCGGGCGGCGATGTGGTGCCCGACGGCACCGAGCTGGAAGACGCGCGCTGGTTTTCCATCGACGCCTTGCCTGATCTGCCCGAGCCGGTTCATATCTCGCGGCAACTGATCGACGACACGCTGGCGCAGTTGCGTAAAAGCGGTTGATCTTCAGCATGCGGACCCGTCCCGGCGGATTTGCTTTCGCGTGCTAGGATTGATTTCGGAGGAGGTCCGGCGATCATGCCGGTCCTGCAGATAAAAATTCGTTCAACTTCTTTTTGCGGGTAGCTACGCCATGCCGTTTTATCGTTTCGAGGATTTTGAAAGCAATTACCTGACGCCGCATCTGTCGACCGGCAAAGCACCGGTGATCGACGGTCGTTACATCTATTTCTGTCTGCTGCACAAGAATGCAGGCACCGGATCCGAGTTGCATTACCACCCCAACGAGCTGCTGATTTTTCCCACCAAGGGCAAGATCAACGCGATTGTCGGAAAGGATCGCCGCGTGGTGTCGCCGGGCACCTTTGTGCATGCGCCGGCCTATGCGCGGCATTCGATGAAAGCCACCGAAGACGGCAACCTGCAGTACCTCTACATCAAGGACAAGACCTGGACCGTGGTCGGACTGGCCGAAGACGAGGCCGTGCCGGACAAGGCGATGACCGTTGATGAGGTCAACAAAAAATACAACGTCGGCGACAAGGACAAGCATCAGAAAACCCAGGGCAAATCCCAGGCGATCATCGAAGGCCTGCCGGTGTGTTTTCACCCGATCCTCGACAGTCTCGATGCGCCGGCTCGTTCCGGCCGCTGCGTGAACTGGATTGAAGGCGAACGCCTGGCCTTTGGTTTGTTCGAAGTGCCAGCCGGTTATGCCGAGCCGGAATCGGTTTCCGCCCGTGAAATGTTCGTGTATGTGTTGAGCGGCAGCATCGACGCACAGGCTGGCGGTGAGCGCAAGTCAGTGACTGCAGGCGATATCGTTTATGTGCCCAGAGGTGAAAGTTACCGATTGCAGGTGCGCAAACATGCGCGTTATGCCGTGGTGTGTTCAACGCCCTGGCTGGAAGACAAGATCGACAACATGTCCCCTGAAGAAGCTGAGCAGGCGCGCGTCAACATGAAGCCCAATTAGTAGGGACACGTTGATGTGGACAGCGGCTGCGTGAAAGGGCTTACGGTACCCTTTACCAGGAGCATGTCGGAATTTCCGGGAACCCGGAATTGATCATCAAGGAGCGGCAATCATCAAATCGCAGTCAGTAGGGAGTATTGGACTCGGCATCATGGGCGGGGCCTTCGCACGCCACCTCTTGTCCGAGGGATTCAGCGTTACGGGATTCGACATTGATCCGAAGCGCCGTGCGGCGCTGAAAAAATTGGGCGGCAAGCCGGCGGCCTCGGCCGCTGCGGTATCGTCGTCCTGTCCAATTTTGGTGACATCGCTGCCCAGCCTTGCTGCGGTGGATGCGGCGTTTTTCGGCAAGGGCGGCATCGTCGACTCCGCGAAGCGCGGCACGGTGGTCATTGAGACCAGTACATTGCCGCTGGCCAAAAAGAACGAGATCCGCGAGCGGTGCACCAAAAAGGGGATTGTGGTCCTCGACTGTCCGGTCAGCGGCACCGGGGCACAGGCGGCGAACCGGGATATCGCCATTTATGCCAGCGGCGACCGCAAGGGTTATGACAAGGCCGAGGCGGCGCTGAAGGGCTTCTCGCGCAGCGTTTATTACTGCGGTGAATTCGGCAACGGCTCCAAGCTCAAGTATGTCGCCAACCTGCTGGTCACAATCCACAATCTGTCGACCGCCGAAGCCATGGTCATGGGTCTGAAATCTGGACTCGACCTGAACCTGCTCTATAAGGTGATCAAGGACGGCGCCGGCAATTCCCGCATGTTCGAGGTGCGCGGCCCCCTGATGATCAAGGGGGATTACAGCCAGGCCACCATGAAAGTCGACGTTTACAAGAAAGATATTGATATCATTGAGCAGTTCGCCGCGGACCTGCATTGCCCGGTTCCGCTGTTCGAAGCTTCCAAACCGTTTTACGCCGCGGCCTATGCGCAGGGCCGTGCGCTGGAGGATACGGCGGCTGTCTGTGCAGTGCTTGAACAGATGGCCGGCGTACAGCGCAAGAACCGCAGGAAAAGCAATACTTCCAAAACCCAAAAGAGAAAGACCCGATGAAACCGACCATGTCGCCGCAGGGCCAGGCTGCCCAGACCATTTCCCGCAACATGAAGTTGATCTCCCACAACGAGCTCGCCGGTTTCGGCGGCATCGGTGAGGGCATCAATATGCAGGTGACCAAAGACGGTCGCCGCATTCTCTGGCTGGCGCATGAATCGGCGCCGAAGAACTTTACTGCGGTCGACGTCACCGACGTCAAGAACCCGAAGGTGATCTGCCAGACCGACCTGCCGCACGAGCGCGTGCGTTCGAACTCGCTGGACGTGGTCGGCGACATCATGGTCGTGGCTTACCAGACCAAAGCGGTCGGCGACAAACCCGCCGGCATGGATATTTTCGACATCAGCACTCCGGAAAAGCCGAAGTTGATTTCGCACTTTGATGCTTCCGGCCCGAATTCGCGCGGCGCGCACTGCGTGTGGTTCGTCGATGGCGAATATGTGCACCTGACCTCGGGCTCGGGCGATTTCGAGCCGACGCATCCGAACGACTTCCAGTTCTACCGCATCATCGACGTGCGCAATCCGTCGAAGCCGGTGGAAGTTGGCCGCTGGCACTACCCGGGCACGCACAAGGGGGACAAGGAAGCGCCGCCCCCGCGTCATCCGAAATTCGACGGCGGTTACCGTCCGCACAACATCCTGTGCTATCCGGAGCGTCCGGACCGCGCCTATGTCGCCTACCTCGACGGTGGCGCCGTGATCCTCGACATATCCGACAAAGCCAATCCGAAGGTCATCACCAACTGGCGCTACTCGCCGCCGTACAACGGTTTCTGCCACACGGTGATGCCGCTGATGAGCCGCGACATGCTGCTGGTCACCGACGAGTGCACCAAGGATGACGGCCTTGATTGGCCGAAGCTGGGCTGGGTCGTCAATGCCAGCGCCGAAAGCAATCTGGTGCCGATGTCGACGCTGCCGTTGCCGCCGCTGGAGAGCTTCGTCAAGCGCGGCGGCCGTTACGGCGCCCACAACATCCACGAGAACCTGCCGGGGCCGGCTTCCTTCCGCTCCGACAACCTGATCGTCGGCACCTTCTTCAACGGCGGTGTGCGCACATTCGATATCTCGAATGCCTACCAGCCGCAGGAAGTGGCCTACTACGTGCCGGGCGCGCCGAAGCTGTCGCCGAAGGGCTCGATCCAGATCAACGACGTCTGGGTGGACGAGAACCGCCTGATTTACACGGTGGACCGTTTTGCCGGCGGCCTCTACATCCTCGAGATGGACATCTGAACGGAGCTGTAACGCAATGCTGGATGCACTTTCGGGGAAATTCCCGGTCAGCGTCGTCACCGGCTTCCTCGGCAGCGGCAAAACCACGCTGATCAACAAACTGTTGAAGCGACCCGATATGAATCGGGTCGCTGTCATCGTCAACGAGTTCGGCGAGCAGGCCATCGACAACGATCTGGTCGAAGTCTCGTCCGAACAGATGATGCTGCTGAACAATGGCTGCCTGTGCTGTGTGCTGCGGGGCGACCTGCAGGAAACGCTGCGTGACCTGTTCGTCAAACGCCGCAATGGCGACATCATCGACTTCACACGCGTAGTGATCGAGACCACCGGACTCGCAGATCCTGCACCGGTGATGCAGACCTTGATGACGGACGACATGCTCCTTGCGAATTACCGTCTCGATTGCGTAGTGACGCTGGCGGATGCCGTCAACGGCATCGAACAACTGGATACCATGCAGGAACCGGTGAAGCAGGCGGCGCTGGCCGACCGCATCGTCATTACCAAGTCGGATATTGCCGGTGAGGAGGCTACCGCGAAGCTGGAGGCACGGTTGCGCGAATTGAACCCGCAGGCACCGATCAAACGCGCCGTCAACGGCGAGATTGATCTGGAGTTCCTGATCAACGTCGGCCTGCGCAACGTCAAGGGCAAGCTTGAAGACATCGAACGCTGGATGGGCGAGCCCGACGAGCATGGTGATCATCACCGCCATGACGAGAAGGTGAAGTCCTTCTGCCTGCGTTTCACCGAGCCGATGACCTGGAATTCGTTCTCGCAGACCATGGAAGTGTTATCCACGCTCCGTGGCTCCGACATGCTGCGGGTCAAGGGCCTGATTAACGTGGCTGATCACAAGGGGCCGATGGTGATCCAGGGCGTGCAGCATCTGTTCCATCCACCCGTGGAGCTGAATGAGTGGCCCAGTGCGGATCATTTGACTCGCATTGTGTTCATCACCCGCAATATTCCGCGGGAAACGGTCGCCAACCTGTTTGCGGCGATCGGGGCTGTAACGGCAACAGCCTGACTTTTGTTTTCCCCAGGCAAACTCAAAGCCCGCAGAGATGCGGGCTTTTTTTTGAGTATCTGTAACGAATGCGGGCTAACAAGCGGGCCTGGGCAACCCGGTCTCCGTAGGAACGTGAGTCCTTTTGATATAGTGGCTTTAATTCAATAAAAACAATCGTCGGTAACAGATGAATAATGCCAATGCAGGGGAAGGGGCGAATCGGCCATGGGCAGCCCCGGATCTGGTCTGGATGATCGGCAGTCTTTGTCAAATTTTCCGCATGCCGTTTGATGCTGCGCTGGTGGCGCAACAATATCCGCCGCCACACTCGGCAACCACATTTATTGATGTGGCGACAGGGCTTGGATTCAAGGTCGGTTGTTTTGATGTTGCAGATCAAGATCTGACAAAACTGGCTTTCCCTCTGGTGGTTCAGCGCCGTGAACCTGCGGTGCAACCCGCTGACGATGTTTCCGCGCCGCTTGCGCCAGCCAGACTGGCGCTGATTGTCAGGGCTGACGATCAGCGATTGCTCTATTTTGCGGCCAGCAGTAATACCGCAGAGACCATGCCTGTGGGGGATTTCTCGCTGCATTTCGAGCCGCAGGTGTGGCTGGTGGCCCGGGAGTCGGGTCCGGCATTGTCAATCGACGAAGATGGGTTGCGGGAGGCAAGGAAATTTGGATTCCGCTGGTTTGTTCCGGAGTTGCTGAAGCACAAGACGATCTGGCGCGACGTGTTGATCTCGTCGCTGGTGCTGCAATTGCTGGGGCTGTCCACTCCGCTGTTCACGCAGGTGATTATCGACAAGGTGGTGGTGCATCAGACTCAAAGCACGCTCATTGCGATTGCGAGTGGTCTTGTACTGTTTCTGATATTCAATGCTTTTTTGACATGGTTGAGGCAATACTTCATTCTGCATACGGGTAACCGTATAGATGCAGTGTTGGGCAGTGGTGTTTTTCGTCACATGGTCCGTCTGCATCTGCGTTATTTCGAGCAACGCCCCACGGGCACGCTGATTGCGCGGCTGCATGGTGTTGAAACGATACGCCAGTTCATCAGCGGCGCTGCAGTGACTTTGTTTCTTGATTTGCCGTTCCTGTTTGTATTTCTTGCCGTGATGTTCTGGTACAGCTGGCAACTATCGCTGATCGCTGTTGCGACGGTTGTGCTGTTGGCAACACTCAGCATTCTTGTTACCCCTCTCCTGCGTCAACGGGTTAACGACCAGTTCCTGAAAGGGGCAAGAAACCAGGCTTTCCTGACGGAATACGTGGCCGGCATGGAAACCGTCAAATCTTTGCAGATGGAGCCTTATCTCGAAAAGCGCTATGACGATCTGCTGGCCGATTACATGGCCGCTGGTTTTCGCGCCCGCCAGTTGTCCAATACGACCAATACCTTCGCCAATGCCATTGAACAGACGCAGACGCTGGCCATACTCTGCGTGGGTGCGCTGATTGTCATGCGCAATGAAGGCTTCACCATCGGCATGCTGGTGGCGTTCCAGATGTTTGCCAGCCGTATGGCACAGCCGATGTTGCGACTGGCGGGGTTATGGCAGGAGTTTCAGCAAGCGGATATCGCCGTGAGGCGGTTGGGTGACCTGATGGATGCGCCGGCCGAGCCTTACGCATTGTTGCCGTCCACGGCCCGCAGCGGACCAGGTGAAATCAACATTGCGGGCGTGTCATTCCGCTACAGCGACAAACATCCGTATCTTTACCGCAATCTGGTGTTGAATATGAAGCCTGGACGACTGACAGTGATTACAGGGCCATCCGGTTGCGGCAAAAGTACATTGGCCAAGCTGCTACAGGGTTTTTATCCGCCCGAGGGTGGCAGGATCGAGATCGATGGCCGTGATATCCGCCATATGTCTGCGAATGAACTGCGCCAGTATTACGGCGTGGTGCCACAGGAAACCGTGCTGTTTGCCAATACGGTTTATGAGAATCTGGTGATGGCCAGTCCCCATGCAGGCTTTGAAGATGTGATCCAAGCCTGCCGCATGGCGGGAATCCATGACGTCATCGAGAAAATGCCGCAGGGTTACCAGACATGGCTGGGCGAACACGGCGTCGGGTTGTCAGGAGGGCAAAAGCAGCGTCTGGCGATTGCCCGTGCACTGCTCAAACGCCCGAAAGTATTGATCTTCGATGAGGCAACCAGTGGCCTTGATCAGACTACGGCGGAACAGTTTGCCGACACCGTCAATCAGCTCAAAGGCAAAGTGACCATGGTGTTCATCGCGCATAATCTGCCGCGGAATCTGCTGGTTGATGAGGTATTTTCATTGGATGCCTCACCGCTATAACCCCGATAGCGTAGTGGACTAGTGCGCTATTCCACCAATCATCAGCATGTCAGTGCAGGGGTATGCGCGGTATATGCTGAAACAGGTGGAGCAGAGGGTGCATCGTCCGTTATCATTTCAGCCCCGGATCAGCCCGCAGGGCCGGGCATTGCAGAATGCCTATGCAACCGGGCGCTCGGATTGGAATTCATTTTCAAGTCAAATTTCAACAGGCTTTTTCGAAAGGATGTTCCCATGATCGCAGTTGGACAAACTCTCCCCGCTGGCAAACTGATGGAATCCACCGCATTCGATGAATCCAACGGCTGCCCGATGCCGCCGCAGGAGGTCGATGTCTCTGAGGCGACCAAAGGCAAGAAGATTGTCGTGTTCGGCCTGCCTGGTGCGTTCACCCCGACCTGCTCGGCGAAACATGTTCCGGGTTATGTGCAGCATCGTGATGCGCTCAAAGCCAAAGGCGTGGATGAAGTGTGGTGCCTTGCGACCAACGACGCGTTCGTGATGGCAGCCTGGGGTCGCGACCAGAAAGCCGCGGGCAAAGTGCGCATGCTGGCTGACGGCAGCGTCAACTTTACCAAGGCGCTGGGTCTGGAGCTTGATCTCACTGCGCGTGGGATGGGCGTTCGGACCAACCGTTTTGCAATGATCGTCGACAACGGTGTGGTCAAACACATCGCCGTTGAAGGCCCGGGTAAATTCGAGGTGTCTTCTGCAGAAGCCATCCTGGCCAAACTGTAATTCGCAACATTCAGCGTATTTTTCTTGTGCAAGGCGGGGCAGTGATGCCCCGCCTTGTTTTTTGTACGGCTGCGCTCTACATTGCCCGCGCCTCTTCAATCCTGACCAAACCGGAGTTGCAATGATTACGCGAATTGATCACATCACCATAGGCGTTGCCGACCTGGAGCAGGGCGTCGCGCAATACAAAAAACTCGGCTTCAGCGTGCTGCAAGGGGGCGTGCATGCCGGAAGGGGCACACACAATGCAGTGGCCTGGAACGGCGAGGAATACATTGAACTGCTGGCGATCCGAGACGTGGCGGAATACCGCGCAGCCAGCACAACAGGCGGCGAATTCGAGAAATTCATTGCAGCCGGCGGCGGAATCCGCTCGATCGCACTGGCCAGTGATGATCTTGCAGCGGATGTGGAGGGCATGCGCAGCCGGGGCATTGACGTTGGTGATCCGGTGGAAGGCTCGCGCCGAACACCGGATGGTCTTGAATTGCGCTGGAAGATTGCCATGCTCGGGTCAACGCATGTGCTGCCGGTATTTTTCATTCAGCATCTGACGCCGCTGGCACAACGCCGGCCGGCGGGCGCTGCTGCACATCCGAACGCGGTGACCGGGCTGGAACGCGCCTATATTGTGGTGAATGATGCCAATGCCAGTGCAGCACTGTGCGCACGCATTCTGGGGATGGATCAACCCGGATTGCAAAAAGGCACTGTGATCATGTCGAACATGGCAATTTTCCAGTTGGGACCCACCGGCTTGGGGATTGTCACGCCTTATGCCGATGGCCCGGCCGCCAGTGCTTTGAAGAAACGCGGCCCGGGTGCTTTCCAAGCCTTGTATCGAACCACGAGCATGGGGGCTGCGGCGAACTGGATGGCTGCGCAAGGTCTGCCGCCGCTGGAGCGCGGGGTGCGCAATACCGGCGAACACGCAATGCTGGCGACGCCGGCAGAAGCCTGCGGTGCCTATATTGGATTTGTCGGTCCACAGTAATGTATTCGGATTTGCTCTCCGGGTGTCATATTAAGTAATTGATTATAAATATTATTTTGTAATCTGCAGTCGGTGTTTGACAGTAGCTCAAGATTGCAGCCGTAACTGCAGTGGGGTTAAATGCGGGGTTACCGGAGCAGTGGCCTTACAGAAGACTCTGCCCGATTGTCGGAATCAATCAACGAGGAGAAGAAATGCGTATCAACGTTACAGCAGCGCTGGTGCTTGGACTGATGGCCTGCACGCAGGCTCACGCACAAACAGGTAAATATCCCGATCGTCCGGTACGAATGGTCATTCCGTTCCCGCCGGGCGGCACCGTCGATGTTGTGGGCCGCCTCGTGGGGCCGATTGCAGCCACTTCAATCGGGCAGCAAATCATCATGGAAAATCGCGTCGGTGCATCCGGTATTATCGGAACGGGTTTTGTCGCGCAATCAAAACCAGACGGTTACACACTGTTGATCAACACCACGCCGCTGGTCACCAATACGCTGATGTTCAGTAAGGTGCCGTACGACGTGCTGACTGACTTTGCGCCGATTTCGTTACTGGCGTCGACCCCCTCGTTTGTCAGCGTGCATCCTTCAGTGCCGGCAAAAAACGTCAAGGAACTGATCGCACTGGCGAAGTCGCGCCCCGGCACGCTGAATTACGGCGGCGCGGGCACTGGAACCAATCCGCATATCGCCGGTGAATTATTCAACTTCCTTGCCAAGACTGAAATTGCCGTCGTCCAGTATAAAGGTGGCGGCCCGGCTTTGACCGCTGCCATCAGCGGGGAAGTCGGCGTTTCATTTTCAGGGATTGCCGGGGCGACCGGTTTCGTGAAATCCGGACGTCTGCGTGCACTGGGCGTGACCAGCCTGAAGGAAAGCCCGGCGCTGCCCGGCGTTCCGCCAATTGCCAATGTATTGCCGGGTTATGAATTCAGCGCCTGGTTCGCATTGGTGGCGCCGAAAGGCACGCCGCGCGATATCGTCAATGTCCTGAATCAGCATTTTGTCAAAGCAGCTAAAAGTCAGGAGTTGGCGCGCCGCTTTGCCGATGAGGGCATTGATTCCATCGGCGGTACTCCCGAGCAGTTGGCGACCTTCCTCGAAAGCGAACTGAAGAAATTTGCACGCGTGATCAAGGAACGGAAGATGAAGGCAGACTGATTGCTGAAACCCGGACGCAATTCAAGCGTCCGGGTTGTTCTGTTAATGCTGGTCGTGTATTCAATCGCGCAAGTCCGTTCCTTGCGATCAGCTTCCCACCAGTTTTGTGAGTTCAGCCAGAAGCGCTTCTTTGCTTGAGTTGTGCGTGTCGGCGACGAAGGCCGGATGCTCCGGTGCTTCGTATGGGCTGTTGATGCCGGTCATATTGGGGATCAGGCCCTCGCGCGCCTTTTTGTAGAGGCCTTTGACGTCGCGTTGTTCACAGACCGCGAGTGGCGTATTGACGTAGACCTCGACAAAACAGTTCTCGCCGATCAGTTCCCGCGCCATTTCCCGCTCCTGGCGGAATGGTGAAATGAAGGCAGTGATGACGATAAGGCCGGCGTCCATCATCAGCTTTGAAACCTCTGCGACACGGCGGATGTTCTCGACCCGGTCCGCCTCGGTGAAGCCGAGGTCCTTGTTCAGCCCGTGCCGGATGTTGTCGCCGTCCAGGATGTAGGTGCGTTTGCCCTGACGGTGCAGTTCGATTTCCAGTGCATTGGCCAGCGTGGATTTTCCGGATCCGGAGAGTCCCGTGAACCAGATGACCTTGCCTGGGTGGCCATTGAGCAACTCGCGATCGCTACGCTGTATCGACAGGACCTGCTTGTGGACGTTTTGCGAGCGACGCAGGCTGTGGCGGATCATGCCGGCGGCTACAGTGGCATGTGTATAGCGGTCGATCAGGATGAAGCTGCCCAAGACTTGCGACCGGTCGAAAGTGTCAAATGCCAGCGGCTTGCTGGTTGCGATATTGCATTCAGCGATATCGTTCAACTGCAACTGTTTGCAGGCTTCGTGGGACAGCGTATTGATGTTGATCCGGTATTTGATCTGGGTAATGGATGCCGATGCATGCTGGGTGGCGAGTTTGATGTCGTAGTTTCGGCCGGTCAGACCGGTGTCCTTGTGCATCCAGACCAGCGTCGCTTCGAATTGGTCTGTGGTTTCGATGGGCTGTTTGCTGAGGGAGATCACGTCGCCGCGGGAAGCGTCGATTTCACGGTCAAGCCGCAGAGTGACGGCAGCGCCCGTGGTAGCAGAAGCAAGCGGACTGTCCATGGTGACGAGTTCGACAACCTCTGCCGTTTGTCCGGAGGCGGTGACGCGAATTTCATCGCCGATGCTGACCATGCCATCAGTGACGGTGCCGCTGAATCCGCGGAAATTTGCATCGTGACGGTTGACCCATTGCACCGGAAACACCAACCGGTCATTGCGCGCCTGAGATAACGGCAGTGTTTCAAGGTGGCCGAGCAAGGTTGGACCGCTGTACCAGGGCGAACGACCGGATCGTTCGATGATGTTGTCTCCACGCAGCGCGCTGACCGGAATGGCGGTAATTGACTTGAAATCCAGCGGCTCGGCGAAAGTTTCAAAGGCGGCTTTGATGTCGCGATAGACGTCAGCATTGAAGTCGACCAGATCCATCTTGTTGATGGCCAGCGCAACATGGCGTATGCCCATCAACGAGGCGATAAAGGCATGTCGTCGGGTCTGTGTCAGGACGCCTTTTCTTGCGTCGATCAGTAACACTGCGATATCTGCCGTTGATGCCCCGGTAACCATGTTGCGCGTGTATTGCTCATGCCCGGGTGTGTCGGCAACGATGAACTTGCGCCGCGCCGTGGAAAAATAACGGTAGGCGACATCGATGGTGATGCCTTGTTCGCGTTCGGCCGCGAGGCCATCGACCAGGAGCGCAAAATCGATGTCATCGCCTTGTGTGCCATGCTTGCGGGAATCGGACTGCAAAGACGCCAGTTGGTCATCAAAGAGTTGCTGCGCTTCCCACAGCAGTCGGCCGATCAATGTACTTTTGCCATCATCAACGCTGCCGCAGGTGATTAAGCGCAGCAAATCCTGCCGCTGCTGCTGGTCGAGAAAGGCTTGCAGCGAAGTTACCGGTTCTGCGTGCCGTCGTTCGGGTCGTGATGCCATGGTTTGTTTTTTTGGGCGCGGCATCAGAAGTAACCTTCCTGTTTTTTCTTTTCCATGCTCGCGCTGGCGTCGCTGTCGATGGCACGGCCCTGACGTTCCGAAACGCGGGCGTTGACCAATTCGAGGATGATTTCAGGCAAGTTTGCTGCGGTCGATTCCACGGCGCCAGTCAGCGGGTAACATCCGAGGGTGCGGAAACGAATAACTTTTTCTTCGATTTCCTCGCCGGGCAGCAGACGGAAACGATGGTCATCAACCATCAGGATCATGCCGTTGCGGACAACAACAGGTCGTTTTTTTGCGAAGTAAAGGGGTACGACCGGGATGGATTCCTGATATATGTATTGCCAGACATCCAGTTCGGTCCAGTTCGACAGCGGGAACACGCGGATGCTTTCGCCAGGATTCTTTTGCGTGTTGTACAGGCTCCAGAGTTCCGGACGCTGGTTTTTCGGATCCCAGCGGTGGGTAGCGCTGCGGAATGAAAATATCCGTTCCTTGGCGCGTGATTTTTCTTCATCACGCCGTGCACCGCCGAAAACCACATCAAACTTGTGCTGGTCCAGTGCCTGGATCAGACCCTGCGTCTTGGTAATGTCGGTGTGCAGGGCCGAGCCGTGATCGAAGGGATTGATGTCTTTTTCGATGGCTTCCGGATTGATGTGTACCAGCAAGTTCATGCCGCTTTTCTTGGCGATGTATTCGCGCATCAAATACATCTCGCGGAATTTCCAGCGGGTATCCACATGCAGTAGCGGGAAAGGCGGGGGTGCCGGGTAAAACGCCTTGCGCGCAAGATGCAGCATGGCTGCACTGTCTTTTCCGATGGAATACATCATGACCGGATTTTCGCCTTCGGCGACGGCCTCGCGGATGATGTGTATGGCCTCGGCTTCGAGACGCTTGAGGTGAGGTGTTTTCGGTGCGGGTCCGCGAACTGCATCGGCTCCGAAATGAATGACCGGTGCATGGATGCAGGTGGCAATGGCCAGTTCAGGAGTGGAAGGCGCTTCACGCAGCCATTGCACGAGCCTACCGTGAGGTATGACGGCGATGTCTTTGGCGAGATGTTGCTGAACGCGGCGCAAGGCGCTGATGATGTCGTCCGTGTTTTTCGGGGCAACGTTCAGCGGTAACCAATATCGTGCGCCACGGGCATCGTTAATATGCAAGCAGGGTTTGCCGTCGGGCAGATTCTTCAGTTGCGCAAACAGAAGCAGTTTGCGTTTACTGCGTATCCTGTTGGCGAAGGCGTTGAGGACTATGGGGTTGGCGGGACGATCCTGCTCATCGCGAACAGAGTTGATATCGAGTTCGGGAGGTAGCAGGCTTGCGTCATGGAGGCGGCGCTCTGCCGTGCGTTTGGTGTTGGCGTCACCGCTGGTGCGCAGGTGGGCCAGGGCTAGTTCAATTGTCCAGACTTGGTCGTGGTCGAGTCCGAGGTTGTCTGGCACACTCATGTTTTGTCGTAATTTGCATTATCGTCGAATTAATTTCTGATTATCCTGATAAATTTAAATAAATCAATGATAATCAAGTTATTATTGCAAATTACGACATTTCGGAGCTGCGAAATTTGTTCAGAAGGTCGTAACTTGAGGTAATTCTGGAAATCAACTCACTCCGGTTGGGGGTACAAGCTCGATTCAGGCGTTTTTATGCGTTTTCAGCCAGGTCATCGGCAGCATGACCGCATCGCCGTCGCCCAGACCGGCCATGGAGACTTCATCAAAACATTCCAGCGCCCGAGCAGTGACCGGCAGTTCGTCGTAACCCAGCGCCCGGGCTTCTTCGATCATGGTCGCCATGTCTTTGCGGATGGAGTCGATGTTGAAGGTGGTGCTGGCGGGCGGCTTGCCGTGCATGGCATCAGTGAGCATGCCGCCGCGGGTTTTGAGGACGTTGGGGCCGCCTGAGGTGTCGGCAAAGATGCTCACCAGACGGGCTGGATCAAGGCCCAAGGGTTCACACAGTGCGATGGCTTCGCCCACGGCCTGCCAATAGACCAGCAAGGGCAGGTTGATGGCGAGTTTGAGGCTGGCGCCGGCCCCGACCGGACCGACGTGTTCGATACGGCGGCAGAGTTGCTCCAGCACCGGCTGCGCCCTTGCGAGATCGGCGGCGTCACCCCCGACAAAACCCAGCAGCTTGCCGTCGCGCGCCGGGCCGGTGGTGCCGCCGACGGGGCAGTCGATCAAGGCGGCGTTTTTGGCGCGGGCGCGGTTCGCCAATGCGCGTTCAGTATCCGGGCGTACGGTACTCATCTCGACAAACAATTTTCCGGAAACGTTGCCCGACAGCAGGCCGTCGACCGCGTCATACGTTGCAGCAATTGCTGATGCGTCAGTGAGGATGGACAGAATAATGTCGCTGGCTGCAGCGAGCTGCGCCGGGGTATCAACGACCGTGGCGCCGTGGCCAGTGAGGGCTTCGGCCTTGGCGCGTGTCCGGTTCCAGACAGTGACCTCATGCCCGTGTTTCAGCAGGCGCTCTGCGATGGCTGCGCCCATTCTGCCGATGCCTGCAATGCCGATTTTCATGCCCGTGCTCCGGTTGAATGCGAGGCCAGCATGCTAACCAAAGCATGCTGTTGCGGCCAGTGAGTGGAGGGGGGAAACGAGCCTATAGGACGCGGCAGATGTTTTTGCTATAATTCGCGCCTTTCTCGGCGGCCGTAGCTCATCTGGATAGAGTACTTGGCTACGAACCAAGGGGTAGGGGGTTCGAATCCCTCCGGCCGCGCCAGTGTTTTGAAAAGCCCGCGATGTCAATCGCGGGCTTTTTCTTTTGGATTTTTCACCGGAATCAACTGCCACTGCAACGTGTTTGGCGCAACGTGATCCATGGCTGATTTCAGTGGGAAAACCTATAGCCGCTTCATGGCCTTGTGATAGCATTGTTGCCGTCCGCGGTCACTCGCATTCTCTAGAAAAAAACGTATGTCGCGACCCCTCATATCCGCAGTTTTTGGTTTGATGCTTGCGGGCATCCCTTTGTTGTTGCAAGCCCAATTCCAATCCCAGTCTGCGGTGCGCACGGAGGCTGGCGTGCCAGTGGATCCTAACGGCATGCAAGGTTTGCCGCCTTCGCGTGTGCAGGGATCGACTATCCCCAGCATTACAAACTCATCATCCGATCTGCGTGAACCATCGGCATGGGATCGCTCGGATCCACGCATGACCCGAGAGCAACGTGACCCTCGGGACCTTCGTGATCCACGTGATCCTCGCGCTTCTCGTGACCGTTTAGATGACCGCGGACAACGTGAACCCGGCGATCGCACGAGAGAAATGAGATTGGATTTGTTGCCTGATCGCAATGAATTCCAGGAATTTGTTTTCCAATCGTTGGGGCGTCCGTTGCCGATGTTCGGGCACAATCTGTTCAGTGGTGTTCCATCGACCTTTGCGCCTGTAGACCGGGTGCCGGTCACGCCGGATTATGTTGTCGGGCCTGGCGACGAAATTGTCATCCGCGCCTGGGGGCAAGTCGATATCGATTACCGCGCGACCATCGATCGCAGTGGTGCGATCAATATTCCCCGCGTGGGCAACATCAATGTTTCAGGGATTCAATACAAAGACCTTGAGGGTTTTTTACGTTCGGCTGTAGGAAGGGTGTTCCGCAACTTTGAACTGAATGTAACGCTGGGCCAGTTGCGCTCGATTCAGGTGTTTGTTGTTGGGCAGGCGCGCCGGCCGGGCAGCTACACCGTGAGCTCACTGAGTACGCTGGTCAACGCGTTGTTTGCCTCGGGCGGACCGACGCCGCGCGGTTCGATGCGCGCGATCCAGTTGAAGCGCGGCGACAAGGTGGTCACCGAGTTCGATTTTTATGATCTGTTGCTGAAAGGCGATAAATCCAAGGATGCCAAGCTGTTGCCGGGCGATGTGATCTACATTCCGCCGGTGGGCGGCCTGGTGGCAATGACTGGAAGCGTCAACGAACCAGCAGTCTACGAGATCAAGTCTGGGGCGTCACTGGGCGCGATGGTGGAATTTGCCGGCGGCTTCACGACCACCGCCGAAGGCAACAAAGCCACGGTGGAGCGCATCGCCGACCGCAAGACCCGCAAGGTGGAAGAGATTGCGCTGGACAAAGCCGGATTGGCGCGGCCGTTGCGAGACGGCGACCTGGTGCGCATCTATGCGCTGATCCCGAAATTCGACAACGCCGTGACCTTGCGCGGTAACGTGGCACGCCCCGGCCGATTCCCGTGGCGCGAAGGCCTGCGTGTGCGCGACATTATCCCCGACAAGGAAGCGTTGATCAGCCCGGAATACTGGCAGCGCCAGAATGCCGCACCGACTACGCGCAGCGTGGGCCAGGATCGATTGCGGGTGGACGTCAAACGCACATTTGACGAGATCAACTGGGATTACGCGGTCATCGAGCGGCTCAATTACGAAGACCTGACCACGCAACTGATCCCGTTCAATCTGGGCAAGGCGATTCTGGAGAATGACCCGACCAACAACCTCCAGTTACGCGCCGGTGACATGCTGACAGTGTTCTCGAAGCAGGACTTGACCGTGCCGGTAGCCAAGCAGACCAAATACGTCAAGCTGGAGGGGGAGTTTGCCGTACCCGGTATCTACCAGATCCTTCCGGGTGAGACGCTGCGGCAGTTGGTGGCGCGAGTCGGAGGCGTGTCGGCCAATGCCTACCTTTATGGTTCTGAATTCACCCGCGAATCAACCAAAGAGTTCCAGCAAAAACGCCTGGATGAGGCTGTTGATCAGATGGAGCGGGAAATCCAGCGCCAGGCCGCCTCTGGTTCTGCCAGTGCGCTATCGAAAGATGAAGTGGAAAACCTGAAGGCGCAATCCGAGACGCAAAAGCAGTTAGCGGCAAAGTTGCGGCAAATCAAGGCTTCAGGCCGTATCGTGCTGGAGCTGCCGCGTGAACAGGTGCAGGTGAAAGATTTCCCGGATCTGGTGCTGGATGACGGGGATCGTTTGTTCATCCCCGCCAAGCCCTCAACCGTGAGCGTAGTGGGTGCAGTCTTTAATCAGAATGCCTTCCTGCACCGGCCGGGGCAACGACTGGCGGATTACCTGGGTCGTGCCGGCGGTCCAACCAAAGACGCGGATACAGGATCAATTTACGTCGTCAAAGCCGACGGCACGGTGGCGAGCCGCCGGCAGAGTGGCTGGCTGATCAGCGGATTTGAATCCGATCAGTTGATGCCCGGCGACACCATTGTTGTGCCCGAGACCCTGGACCGTTTTCGCCTGACCAAAGAATTGAAAGACTGGTCGCAGATCTTCTACCAGTTTGCGCTGGGTGTGGCGGGGCTCAAAGTCCTCAAAGATCTGTAACCGCGACGGGTCAACATGAACGAACAAACCCAGGCCCCGGCGGCCTACGAAGAAGCTGACGAGATCAGCCTGCTGGATTTGCTGCAGGTGATTGCTGACAACCTGAGATTGCTGATCCTGGGCCCGCTGGCGGTAGGCGTGGTTGCACTGGGTATCAGCTATCTCATCAAACCGACCTTCACGGCCACCACAACCTTCCTGCCGCCGCAGCAACAGCAAAGTGCTGCGGCCTCAATGCTGCAATCCTTGGGTGCACTGGGTGGGCTTGCAGGAGCAGCAGGGATCAAGAATCCCGCGGATCAATACGTGGCACTGACCGGTTCGCGAACTGTCAAAGACGCGCTGATCGAAAAATTCAAGCTGACGGAGCGTTACGAAGAAAAACTCCGGCAAGACGCGCGCAAAGAGCTTGAGAAAAACACCCGTATTTCGACGGCCAAAAACGGTTTGATCACCGTTGAAGTCGATGATCACGAGCCTCAAATCGCAGCAGACATGGCCAATGCCTATGTCGAAGAGTTATCGCGGTTGATGGGGCGGCTGGCGCTAACGGAAGCCCAGGAACGCAGAGCGTTTTTTGAAGGCCAGCTCAAAAAAGCCAAGGAAGGTTTAACCACCGCGGAAGCTGCCTTGAAGGCAACGGGCATCAGCGAATCCGCGGTAAAAGCCAGCCCCGGCGCTTCGGTCGGAGCAGTGGCTTCGCTGATGGCGCAGGTTGCCGCCAAAGAAGTGCAGATCAGCGCGATGCGGGGTTATCTGGTAGAGAGTGCGCCCGAATTCCAGCGCGCGCAGGCGGAACTGGGCGCATTGCGCAGCCAGTTGAGTCGCAGCGAAAAAGACACGGCGTCGAACGGCGCCGGGGGTGATTACGTCGCGAAGTATCGTGATTTCAAGTATTTCGAGACTTTGTATGAGTTGATGGCCAAGCAATACGAAATTGCGCGCATTGATGAAAGCCGCGAAGGCGCGGTGGTGCAGGTGGTCGACAAGGCGATAGTGCCTGAGCGTAAATCCAAGCCCAAGCGTGGTCTGGTTGCTGCGGTGGCAGCAGTTGCGGCTGGTTTTATATTGCTGTTGTTTGTCTTTATCCGTCAGGCGCTTTGCAACGCAAGGCAGGATCCAGATTCCGCGAAGAAGATCAATGGATTACGTGCTTCCATGCGCCGTGCTTTTGGAAAATAGTAACGCTGATTAGCGGGATGAGGGCGTCGCTCCGGATGGGGGGGGCATATTTTTCAAGGCGATCCTTTCTAAAAAATGGTTTTGCGAAGGTTCAGGGCGTGCAATGCACCTAGCTTAAGGGCGGTTATAAAAGAGTCATATGAAAAAAGCTTTGATCACTGGTGTAACAGGTCAAGATGGCGCTTATTTGGCGGAGTTACTTATTGGAAAGGGATATGAAGTCCATGGTTTAAGGCGCAGGGCCTCATTGTTTAACACCGACCGCATTGATCATCTTTATCAGGATCCGCATTTTCCGGATACGCGCTTGTTCTTGCACTATGGGGATATGACCGATAGTTCGAGCCTGATCCGAATCATTCAGCAAGTGCAGCCTGATGAAGTTTACAACCTCGCAGCGCAGTCCCACGTGGCGGTGAGCTTTGAGGAACCTGAATACACCGCCAACTCAGATGCACTGGGTGCCTTGCGTGTGCTTGAGGCGATCAGGCTGCTGGGACTTGAAAAGAAAACTCGTTTTTACCAGGCGAGCACATCGGAGCTATATGGTTTGGTTCAGGAAACGCCGCAAAAAGAGACCACACGCTTTTATCCGCGAAGTCCTTATGCTGTTGCAAAACTTTATGCTTACTGGATAACCGTAAATTATCGAGAAGCTTACGGGGTGTATGCCTGCAACGGCATACTTTTTAATCATGAAAGTCCGGTGCGCGGCGAGACTTTTGTGACGCGCAAGATTACCCGTGCCCTGTCACGAATAAAGTTGGGTTTGCAGGACTGCGTGTATTTAGGAAATCTGAATGCGAAGCGTGATTGGGGGCATGCAAAAGACTATGTAGAAATGCAGTGGTTGATGCTGCAGCAGGAAAAGCCGGAAGATTTTGTGATTGCAACAGGTGTTCAATACAGTGTTCGTGATTTTGTAAATGCGGCTGCGAATGAGCTTGATATGCCCATTCGCTGGGTTGGGGAGGGGGTTGATGAGAAAGGTTATGACTCGACCGGCAAGTGTGTCGTAGCGGTTGACCCTGGCTATTTTAGGCCAACTGAAGTTGAAACCTTGCTTGGAGATCCAACGTTGGCCAGGGAAAAGCTGGGTTGGGTACCCAAAGTGACTTTTGATGAATTGGTGGCGGAAATGGTTCAGGCGGACCTCAAGTCAGCGAAGCGCGACGAACTCATAAAAGTTCATGGCTATGACGTTATGAATTATTTTGAATGAAGTATCGATAATCAATAACGATTTGAATCAAATAAGCCCTGCTTTAAAGCGGGCAAATAAGGTAAACAATAATGCTGACTAATTCATCAATTCTTGTTACAGGCGGAACAGGATCCTTTGGTCACACATTTGTGCCAATGACATTGGCGAAATATAACCCGCGACGACTGGTTATTTACTCCCGCGATGAGATGAAGCAATGGGAAATGGCAAAACTTTATGCCAACGATAAGCGTGTTCGATTCTTTATTGGTGATGTGCGTGACAAGGAGAGGCTGGCGAGAGCCCTTAAAGGAATTGATTATGTTGTTCATGCTGCCGCAACAAAAATTGTTCCTACGGCTGAATACAATCCCTTTGAGTGTGTAAAAACCAACATTATCGGTGCGATGAACTTGATCGACGCCTGCATAGACAAGGGTGTCAGGAGAGTGGTCGCTCTCTCAACGGACAAGGCCAGCAGTCCCGCCAATCTGTATGGTGCAACCAAGCTTGCATCCGACAAACTCTTTATTGCAGGTAACTCATATAGCGGTGATCAGCAGACGCGGTTTTCAGTAGTGCGATACGGCAATGTGATGGGTTCCAGAGGGTCAGTAATCCCGTTCTTCATGTCACAGATTGAAAAAGGCGTCCTACCCATAACTGACCCTCGAATGACCCGATTCATGATTACCCTGGAGCAAGGAGTAGATCTAGTCTGGCATGCCTTTGAGGATACGGTCGGAGGGGAGATTTATGTGAAAAAAATCCCGTCGATGAAAGTTGCAGATATTGCTCGCGCTATTGCACCAGAGGCCCGACATGAGTTGGTCGGTATCCGGCCGGGTGAAAAATTACACGAGCAAATGATCGGCCTGGAGGACGCCCCACATACCTATGAATATCCTGGGCATTTCAAAATCCTTCCTGCCATACATAATTGGAGCCGTGACGAAGCACGTATCAATGGTGGACAATTGGTTGCCTCCGATTTTAGTTACACCTCAGATAACAATTCCGAGTGGATGACCGTTGAGTCGCTGCGTGCCTGGGTTGACGCGAACCGGAAAAAAATCGGACTTATTTGATGATTCCTTACGGAAAACAGCACATCTCAACGGATGATATTGAGGCGGTTGTTGATGTACTGCGATCCGACTGGCTCACGCAGGGGCCGGTCATTTCGCGTTTTGAGGAATCTGTTGCTTTACATAGTGGGGTGGAATTTGCTGTGGCTGTCAACAGCGCCACCTCCGCTTTGCACATTGCCTGCCTCGCGCTCGGGGTAGGGCCCGGTGACCGGGTCTGGACAAGTCCTACTACTTTTGTGGCCTCAGCCAATTGCGCGCTCTATTGCGGCGCCGATGTGGATTTTGTGGATATTGATCCCAAAACCTACAACATCAGTGTGCGGCATCTGGCTGAAAAACTTGTGGTAGCGAAATCAAAAGGTCGTTTGCCTAAGGTGGTGATTCCTGTTCATCTTTGCGGGCAAAGTTGTGATATGGAATCCATTCACGCACTGGCGTTGGAATACGGATTTCGGCTCATTGAGGACGCGGCGCATGCCATCGGTGGAAAATATAAAGGCCAGCCCGTCGGCAACTGTCGTTTCAGCGACATCGCGGTATTCAGTTTTCACCCTGTCAAGATTATTACCACCGGTGAAGGTGGGATGACATTAACCAATGACCCTGTCCTGGCTGAGCGGATGCGACGCTATCGCAGTCACGGTATTACGACGGATCGGCAATTGATGTCGCCTCGTCCAGAAAATGAAATCTGGAATTATCAGCAGATAGATCTTGGTTTTAATTACCGCATTACCGACATACAGGCCGCCTTGGGCCTGAGTCAGCTGAAGCGACTGAATGATTTTGTAGCGAGACGCCATCAAATTGCGCAAATGTATGATGATGCTTTGCGACCATTGAGTCTTGTGACTCCTTGGCAGCATCCTGATGCGTGGTCCAGCTATCATCTGTATCCAATTAGGGTGCGACAAGACGATTGCGGTAAAACGCAGCGCCAAGTTTATGACGCTTTGGTGCATGCCGGCATCGGTGCCAATTTGCATTACATCCCTGTATACCGCCAACCCTACTACGAAAAGATGGGTTTTCCGCCAGGGTATTGTCCGGAAGCCGAGGCCTATCACAAAGAAACGATCAGCTTGCCGATGTATCCGACGCTTTCCGAATCCGAGCAGGAAAAAGTTATCGCTGTACTGCGAGAGTCATTAATGTGAAGCTGGCGCTTGGCACGGTGCAATTCGGCCTGGCTTACGGGATAGCCAATCAAAGCGGTCAGGTCAGCCAAGCCGAGATTGACCGAATTCTGAATTTGGCGCGAGGAAACGGTATTCACGTGCTGGATACGGCAATCGGTTATGGAGACAGCGAATTCCGCCTCGGTCAAGCCGGGGTGGAAGGTTTTAATGTAATCAGCAAGTTACCTGATGTGCCGGAGGAGTCTGCGGGCCTTGAGGCATGGATAGATTCACAGGTTTCATCTTCAATGAAACGGCTGAATGTGAGCAGACTGTATGGCCTTCTGCTCCATCGCTCCGTGAATTTAACAGGCTCAAATGGTCGGGTTGTGGCGCGGTCACTGGATCGATTGAAAGCCGATGGGTTGGTGAGCAAGATTGGTGTTTCCATTTACGACCCTCAAGAGCTTGATTCGGTGAGCCGTGCATATCCGGTTGATTTGGTTCAGACCCCCCTTAACATCTGTGACAGACGCATTATTACCAGCGGCTGGTTGGCCAGACTGTCTGATCAAGGGGTTGAAATTCATGCGCGATCATCATTTTTACAGGGATTATTGCTGATGGAGCGAACGGCAATTCCGTCTAAATTTGAACGCTGGTCTTCTCTCTGGGATTCTTGGCATCAAGGTCTTGCCGAAACTGGAATGAGTGCCACTAAGGCCTGCCTCTTGTATGTCATGTCAGTTCCACAGATCAATCGAGTTGTGGTTGGTGTTGATAATCACCTTCAACTGCAGGAATTGATCAATATCGCCAGATTACCTGTGTTGTCCAAAGACTGGTCACGGATGATCTGCGACGATCCGATGCTTATCAATCCTTCAAAATGGAATCTGCTTTGAAAGTTGTCGCTATTGTGCAGGCGCGCTTGGGTTCAACCCGGTTGCCGAACAAGGTCCTGAGGCTCATTACAGGTGAGCCGATGATCAAGCTGCTCCTGTTGCGGTTATCAAAATCCAATGAAATCAATGAGATAGTGGTAGCCACTTCAGAAAACTCACCCAATGAAAAGCTTGCGGATTACGTGCGCAGTATTGGATTTCCCTGTATCCAAGGTAGTGAAAATGATGTGCTTGCACGCTTCGTGAGCGCCTCACGTGCGCATCATGCAGATATTGTGGTGAGAATTACCGGGGATTGCCCGCTTGTTGATCCTGAACTGGTCGACGCATGCATAAGACGGTTCAGGGATGAGCGTGTCGACTATTTGAGCAACGCTTGTCCGCCAACCTATCCCGATGGCTTGGATGTCGAGGTATTTACATCGGCTGCGCTTGAGTTGGCATTCCGTGATTCAGTCAAGCAATCTGATCGAGAGCACGTCACCCCCTATATTCGCGAGTCAGGATTATTCAAGACTTCGGTTTTGAGTAATGATGAAGATCTTTCTGATCTGCGTTGGACGGTCGATGAAAGCGTTGATCTAGATGTTGTTTCCGGAGTTTATGAACATTTTTCTCCAGAGATTCATTTTGGCTGGCGTGACGTACTGGATTTGTATCGCCGCAAGCCGGAAAATTTTATTGCCAATCAGACATTGATTCGAAATGAAGGGGCTGTGATGGGAACAGGGCAGAAATTATGGAAACGGGCCAAACAGGTCATCCCGGGTGGGAACATGCTGCTGTCCAAGCGGGCAGAGATGTTCTTGCCGGAGCAATGGCCCGCTTATTTCAGCAAGGCGAAGGGTTGCACCGTCTGGGATCTGGATGGAAACGCCTATACCGATATGTGCATTATGGGGATTGGTACGAACACGCTTGGATATGGCCATCCAGCTGTCGATGATGCGGTGAGGGCTACGATCAATTCCGGAAACATGTCGACGTTTAACTGTCCCGAAGAAGTGTACCTCGCCGAAAAGCTGATCGAATTGCATCCATGGGCCGACATGGCGCGTTTTGCCCGCTCAGGTGGTGAGGCGAATGCAATTGCAATTCGTATTGCCAGGGCGGCTTCCGGGAGAGACAAGGTTGCAATCTGCGGGTACCACGGCTGGCATGATTGGTATCTATCAGCAAACCTCGGCGACGATAAAAGTCTTGATGGGCACCTGCTGCCGGGTTTGGAACCCAAAGGCGTGCCACGGAACCTGAAAGGAACGGTGTTTCCGTTTGGCTATAACGATTACGAAGGGCTGGAGCAGTTGGTCAAGGACCAGGATATTGGCGTGATCAAGATGGAGGTGTCGCGAAACACAGGACCACAGGATGGGTTCCTTCAGAAAGTCCGGAAGCTGGCGACTGAACGGAACATTGTTCTGATTTTTGATGAATGTACTTCCGGTTTCCGCGAAACATTCGGGGGGCTGCACAAGAAATACGGCGTTGAACCCGACATGGCCATGTTTGGCAAGGCTCTGGGCAACGGCTATGCCATTACCGCGACGATCGGCAAGCGGGAGATCATGAATGCGGCGCAAAGCACTTTCATCAGCAGCACGTTCTGGACCGAACGAATCGGTCCTACTGCAGCATTAAAAACCCTGGAAGTCATGGAGCGACTGAAGTCGTGGGAGGTCATTACCTCAACCGGCACGTCCATCCGAAAGCGGTGGGATGAATTGGCTCAAAAGCACGCGCTGACTCTCGAGCACTGGGGCATTCCGGCACTGACGGGTTTTACCTTCAAAAGTCCGCGAGCAATTGAATACAAGACGCTGCTCACACAAGAAATGCTTGCAAAGGGGTATCTGGCCAGCAACAGTGTTTATGTCTGCACTGAACATACCACCGAGGTCGTCGATGGATACTTTGATGCGCTGGATCCGGTCTTTGGATTGATCAAGGAGTGTGAAGAGGGGCGGGATGTGATGGCTTTGCTCAAGGGGCCTGTGTGCCATGCCGGCTTCAAACGATTGAATTAATACCCAATGAATGTTGTTTTCCGTGCTGATGCATCACTCACCATAGGTAATGGTCATGTCATGCGCTGCCTTACCCTGGCTGGAGAGCTTCGTAGACGTGGGAGTAACTGCACTTTTATCTGTCAGGTTCATCCGGGGCATCTGGTAGAAAAAATTCGTCAGGCGGGGTTTCAGGTTTTCCCGTTGAAATGTGAGGGGGGGACGCCAGCAGGCTGCCGTTACATTGGTGAAGGAAGTGTTTTTGATTGGGAGTCTGACGCTCGTTGGTCTCTGGAAGCGCTGGCCATCGCTGGCCAAGGGGCGGTTGTCGACTGGATGATCGTGGATCACTACGACCTCGATGCCAAATGGGAGCATGCCGTAAGTGAAGGCAGTCGCCGTTTGATGGTGATTGATGATCGTGCAGATCGTCCACATGACTGTAATATCCTGCTTGACCAGAATTTGGGCCGGAATGTTACAGACTACAAAAATCTGGTAAAACCGAACTGCGTTGTGGTTGCTGGTCCGGAATACGCATTGCTACGTCCGGATTTTTATCAGCTGCGTGATGAGAGCATTCAAGGGCGCCGCAACAGAACCCCCAAGCATTTCATGATCAGCATGGGCGGGGTTGATGAAGGTAATGCGACGGGGCGGGTGTTGAATGCATTGAACCGTTGCAAATTACCAACGGGCACTCATGTAACAGTTGTCATGGGACCGCACGCGCCTTGGATTGGCAAGATTAATGAGCAGGTCTCCAAAATGAGTCTGCCTGCGAAAATCAAAGTGGATATCAACAATATGGCGGAGTTGATGGCGGAGTGCGATATCGCGATTGGCGCTGCCGGCAGCACCTCATGGGAGAGATGTTGCTTGGGGTTGCCTGCGATTGTTTTTTGTCTGGCTGACAATCAAAAAGAAGCGATTGCAGCTCTGGAGCTGCACCGCGCGGCGGTGGCATCCGAACTTCAGGAAGTCGATGGTGATGCAAAAATATTTTCGAATAAAGTCAACTTTTTGATTGAAAATTTTCATCAATTGATTCAGTGGGCATCTGAGATTACGAACGGTCAAGGGTGTTTGAAGATTTCAGAAATGTTGATTAAACAATCAAGTGGTTGATCGCCAATATCGAAAAATTTTCGAATGTAGGTTGTCATATTTGTATGAGTTTTATAAATTTAAAAATGCTTATCCTGTCGAAAAGTTGATTTGATTCTGATGAAATCTATATCACGAATAGCTTCGAGTCAGCGGTAAAAAATCCTAGGCACGCTTGACCAGAATTTTTCTGTTTGCAAAAAACTGTAAACCTAAGAGTCTATAGGCGCACCTGAGAAAATTTTCGAAATAGCAATTTATAAATTATGTCTCCCGAGAATGTTAGATGAAAGTCGCTGTGTTAGCAGATATTCATGCCAACATATTCGCACTTGATGCGGTACTCTCAGACATGAGTGCTGATAATGTGGCCAAAATTCTAGTGGCCGGAGATTTAATAGGTTATTACTATTGGCCGAAAGTTGTTGTTCAGAGATTGATGAACGACAGCCGGGTGTGTTGTATTCAAGGCAATCATGAGCAGATTCTAATTGAGTGTCTGAACGATCACTCTGCCATGGCGCAATTTCACCGAAAGTACGGTTCTGGTTATGACCTCTGTCGCGATGAATTGGAAGGGAATGAACTTGCCTGGTTGAAGGGGATGCCGGAATTACTGGTTACAGAAATTGATGGGGTCAGCTTTTATATGCGGCATGGCAGTCTTCAATCTGTTGATGAGTATATATATCCCAATGCCGAAGCTTCCATTTTGAGCAGTAACTATAGTGAATGTGCCGTAACTATCTTCGGGCACACGCATTATCCGTTTGTACATCAGAAAAATAACCAGATTCTGCTGAATCCGGGTTCAGTAGGGCAGCCACGCGACCATGGCGGCATGGCCAGCTATATCATGTATGACACCAATAACGGTGCGGTGCAGTTTCGTCGTGTCCGTTTTAATGTTGAGCCTGTTGTCGAGGCTGCAAAGAAATACGATCCCGAACTTGAGTATCTTTGGAAAGTCATGAGGCGGTAACAGTGAATTTTCTGATTTCTGGGGTTGGCAGTGATATCGGATTCAACGCTGGACGAATACTCCGCGAATGGGGATTGGCAAATCGGCTGCATGGAATGGATATTCACACTGAACATCCCGGGCCATTTGTTTTTGACAGCTGTGAAGTGGCTCCACGCGCATCTGACCCTGGCTATATTGAGTGGCTTCAGGAATGCATGTGTAAGAACAAGATTGATATTTTTTTACCATCCAGCGAGGCTGAAATCTCTTGCATTTCAAAGATCCCGTCTAGTGTCTTTGGCAAAGTAAAAATACTTTTGACAAACAAGTTTGCTGTCGAGCGATCACTGGATAAATTTCTTTGTATGGAATTTCTGAGCGCTCGAGGCATTGTCGTTCCCATAAATGGATTGGTTGGTGATTCCGATCCGCAGCAATATCCAGTGGTGGTCAAACCCCGTTCGGGGCAAGGCAGCAAAGGCATATTCGTCATCAATAACAAAGCGCAGTTCGACCTTCTCGCAACGAAAGGTCATGTATGGCAAGAACTACTGGGCACGGTTGATCAAGAGTACACCTGCGCCGCTTATAGATCAGGCAGTGCGCAAACGCGTTCGCTGGTATTGAGGCGAAGGTTGCAGGGCGGATTGACCAGTTATGCCGAAGTTGTCGACGATCCTGAAATTGAGCAATACGTAAGAACTGTTGCTGAGGAATTGCAGTTGAAAGGTGTGATCAACGTTCAGTTGCGGATAACGCCAAAAGGCCCCGTGCTGTTCGAAATAAATCCCCGATTGTCCAGTACCGTTATGTTCCGAGAAAAACTCGGATTTTCTGATCTCAAGTGGTGGGTTCTTGATAATCTGGGAAAACCTTTGCCAAGTTACGTCAAGCCACGAGCTGGAGTCCGCTGTTTTCGAGGGGCTCATGAATACATTACTGATTGAGGCTTGAGCTAAAAATCTTAATTTAACTTTGTTTCAAATTGAACCCATGACAATAAATAGCATTGAAATTGCCGGTCGACGGATTTCCAGTAATGACGCTCCTTATGTGATTGCAGAAGTGTCTGCAAATCACAATGGAAAACTTGAGACCGCCATGCGCCTGATCGAGCAGGCGCATCGCGCAGGTGCTGATGCTGTAAAGCTGCAAACATACAGGCCTGACACGATCACTCTCGATTGTGATGCTGATGAGTTCAAGATTGAAGGAGGGTTATGGGGGGGGCGTACCCTGTTTGATCTTTACGGGGAGGCTCACATGCCTTGGGAGTGGCATGAGCCCCTGTTCAGGCATGCCCGTAGCCTGGGAATAACTATATTCAGTTCACCGTTCGATCACACGGCGATTGATTTGCTGGAAGAACTGGATGCACCAGCATACAAGATTGCGTCATTCGAGGTGATCGATTTGCCATTGATTAAGTATGCTGCACGGACAGGCAAACCCATGATCATTTCAACGGGGATGGCCAGCAACGAAGAGATATCTGAGGCAATTGAAGCTGCTAGGGAAGGTGGTTGCAGTCAATTAGCAATTCTTCATTGCGTAAGCGGTTATCCTGCCCCGGCACACGAATACAACCTTAAAACCATCCCTGACATGATTCAGCGGTTTGGGGTGGTTACTGGCCTCTCAGACCATACGTTAGATATTTCAACAGCAATTGCAAGTGTGGCCCTGGGTGCTGCGATTATAGAAAAACACTTTACGCTGGACCGTAAAGGCGGTGGGCCAGATGACAGCTTTTCCCTAGAACCGCCAGAACTTGCGGAAATGTGCCGCAGTGTGAAGACGGCATGGCAAGCGCTTGGTTCTGTCAATTACGAAAGAGAATCCAGTGAGGCGGGGAATGTCAAATTCCGCAGGTCGTTGTATTTTGTTCGCGATCTTCGTGCTGGAGAGATCATTACAAATGATTGCATACGCAGTGTTCGGCCAGGTTATGGCTTGCCACCCAAGTTTTACGAATTGATTGTCAATCGCCGTGTAACTTGTGATGTTATGAAGCACAGCCCTGTATTGCAACACACCATAAATTGGGAATGATCGTGATTTAAATATAATAATTTATTTGAAAATAGAGCCTCGATCTCTAAATTAGATCTAGCCCTTTATATCGAATGAGTCAACGGAATACCTCATTGCAACATCCTTTAGGAATGATATCGGCAATTTTGATTGCGCTAAGTGCAATGTTGGTAATCCCGGTTGCAGGTGTCTTGCTGATCCCGCATGTCCTTATGCTGCTGATTATTTCGTATGGTTTTTGTGTCAGACCATTATTATTTTTTAAGTACATGCTTATCGTAACAGTATTGTGCGGAGTGTATTTTCTGATTCTGGAGTTCTCGCATGGCTTAGGCGGAAGAGTGGTTCCTGAGTCATTCAAGATACTACTTTTGTTGCTGACGACTATTACACTAGTTGGCCATTCCATTCTTGTTAGGCGTAGTTTGTTTGTATTTACGTATTTTCTTGGAATTGGATTGCTGATTTATCTTGTATTTTCTGATGATCCGTTATCTTATGGTGGTCGACTCGGTTTTGTTCTTGATCAAAGTGATCCAGATAAGCAAATTTCAGCTAATACAATGGGGTTATTGGCTAATTTCGGAATTGCCACAATCATTTCAAGTAAATATAAAAACTCTTATTTTTTATTGCCCATTTATATTTTCTCGCTTTATCTATCGGAATCAAGAGGTGCAATGTTTGTATTTATATTAATAATAATGGCTTACTTTTATTTTAATGAAAAGAAACTATTGACGTTACTGGTCGCCAGTTCTGCCCTGTTGATAATTGCAGGGTTAGGTGCTGATGATTTGGAGGCGCTTAGGTTAACTGACGCTACTGCCAGTGGTCGACTTTGGCTTTACCCGATGTTGTTGTCAGACTTAATGGATTCCCCAATAAATTGGATTATCGGATTCGGCCCCGGAGCTATTAATCATGAAATTTACCCGGGTAAAGTCCTTATCAGCGCACATAGCGGTTACGTTGAAGTTATATATACATTTGGCCTGATCGGGACAGTAGTCTTGTTATATCTGATTTATAGATTATTTAAAAATTTTAATAAATTAAGCTTGGATGTGAGGCTATATATCGTGGCGTTGGCCGGATATGCGATTAGTGAAGACATGCTAGGTGCGCATACGCTGTTGTTGTTTTCACTTATTTATTCTTTGGTGGCGACTGAACTCATTTCGGGAAAAACCCGTACTTTTTTTTCAAATAAGCAGTTCGCCTCAAAACAACTATTTAAGCCAACAACACCCTGACACAAGTCGAATCGGAGCATGAATAAAAAACGAATGAATACGGGTTATTTGCAGGCCATACCTCGCCCCACCCAAGACGAATTGAATGAGTTTTATAAAAACATATACTTTGGTGAAGGCGTTTCAAAAACATATAGCCAAAAATATAGTGAGGATGAGCTTCTGCAAAAGCGCCTGCGCGCGAATTGTGTTGTTGAATTGATATCGCAGAATGGCAATTTTGGGCCTGCCTCAACTTTTCTCGAAATTGGTTGTGGGGAGGGTTTCTTGCTCAGCAGCGCAATTGCAAGGGGGTGGACAGCGCTTGGTGTTGACTATCAATCCGAGCCATCAAAGAAATTCAATCCGGCTGCTTCTTCGAATGTAATAGCAACAGATCCCACTGCATATTTGAACTTTTTGGCAGACGAAGGCAGCAAAAAAGATGTAATTGCCTTGCAAAACGTTTTGGAGCATGTGCTGGAGCCAGAAGAGCTCTTGCATACGCTTCAATCAATCCTGAACGATTACGGGTGCCTTTATATCCAAGTGCCTAACGACTATAGTGATTTCCAGGCTTATGCTGAAAAACGATCAAGGATTGATGAAGAATACTGGTTCTCACCACCGCAACACTTGAATTACTTCAATAGCAGCAACATTGTTGATTTTGCAAATTCTTGTGGATTTTCAGTTGTAGACGGCATTACTGATTTCCCAATCGAATTGTATTTATGGGGTAATGAAAAAAATTATACCCAAGACAAAAGCAAGGGTTCCTGCGCACACAAAGCCAGAGTGGAGCTAGATTTGTTTTTTTCTAGCAATGGGATCGATAAATACCTTCAGTTTTATCGCGGGGCTTTCCAAATTGGAGTTGGACGTAATATTTGTGTTGTCTTGAAAAAGAACCAGCGCTGATAAAACATGCGAACAATATGAATCAGTCGCAAGATGTATTTCTGGTTAGCAGTCCATTGCAGGCACTCGTGGTTTATCTGCTTTTGTCGGATTCGAAGGCCTATGGAATTAATGCGCCAATTGTTATTCTTGAGGGTAATTACGATATCCCTTTGTTAAACGGCGTCAAAACAATCCGAATGTACGATACGCGGTCCAGAATTGTTTCGGAAATGAAAGAAAATGTTTCGTTAATTGAAAAAGAGATCAAATACCAATGCAATTTATGGGTATCTGATCTTCTATGGCCGATGAATAATTTGGCATATGCAACGCTTCTTTCTGGAAATAAAATTTCTGCGATTAATTTTTTTGATGAAGGTCTTGTCCTTTATTTAAAATATAAGCTGAGCCTTGCAACTTATTTTAGAGAAGCTGTAAAAGCGTGCATTCTGCGTGCGCGATACTCTTCGTATTCAATTCCTGCTCGCATGCCTTTCAGTGGTAATCATTTGAACGGTCGAATCCTTGCAATTCACCCGGAGCTTTTAGATGGTGTGATGGGGGTGGAGAAATTGGAAATTGATGTAAATAAAGTCCATGAATTCTCAAGACTGGCTGGGGATTCAATAAATCATTCAAAAATTACGCATGCAGCAAATCCATTGTTGTTTTTAAGCCAGCCTTATCATCGATTTTCTAGTGCTTCAGAGTTTGAGAAAATCATGTCTGGCCTCATGAAATACCTGGAGCAATCAGGATTTACCGAACTTTTCATTAAATTGCATCCATCTGAATCAAGTGAAGAGTTCGAAAAGCATTACGCGTCTTTCGGATTTTCACGAGTAATGGAGGATATTAGGTCGCCTATCGAAGCTAACGTCCTGAACATGCCGTCAAGTTCAACCTTGCTTACTTTCAATTCCTCTGCATTACTCAATGTAAAAAAATTTGGATTCCCAGGAAAATTGATTTCTTACGGGTTGGACTGGGTTGAGAAGAAATTTCCTTACCAAAGGAAGGTATTTGTTAAGCAACATCAACTATTTCGTCACGTCGGGGCTGATGTTGTTTCAGCGATTTAGCTACTAATAGCAGCTGGGGCATAAATGCGACCGATACGTCACGCTGATTTACCCGATTTGAAGGCGATAAATTGTATTCTTAAGCCGTTGGATTTTTCTCATGTTACTGATGAGTATGTGGGATGGCTGAATGATGAAAAAATCAATCTATATCTGGAATCTCGCTTTTGCATCCACACTCATGAATCTGTAAAGCAATTCCTGAAGTCCCAAATTGATTGCGGCTGTGTTCTATTTTATGGAATATGGTCGTTGGACAATATCCATATCGGAAATATTAAACTTGGACCATTTGATCGAAATCATTTCACTGCCGATGTGGGATTTTTAATTGGAAATCGAAATTATTGGGGGCGTGGTATCGCTTCGAGTGCAGTGCAGATGATTAATCGGTATGGTTTTTCTTTAGGATTACAAAAAATTACAGCCGGTGCGTATGAGGCGAACATATCCTCTATAAAGGTCCTGAAAAAGTGCGGCTTCAAGCAGGAAGGATTTAGGACTAGGCAGGTCGTTTGTGATGGCCGCAGGATGGGAACTTTATTATTCGGGTTACTTCCGTAAATCAACTTTATAAGCACGGATGTTAGATCTAATCAATATTACTGATATGTTGGGATATGAATTAAATTTACAAGCTATGTGATAGAAAATACTCATTAATTGCCCGAGTTTAAATTGATTTAACCGTGCTTAGTCTTGCGCATTCGCGGCCTTTTTCTTTCTGTTATCTTCCAATTTGAGTTGGACTCCTGCGCTATTGATTGATTAAATTTTTCAATCACTGGTCTGTTCGACATGAAAGTTTTCGAACCTAAACCTTACGATGCGCATAAAAAATCTCCAACGAATAGTCAGATCCTCCCCCTTTTATCGTCATCGCCATTACGGTCTTGGCTTAGCAATTCAGAAGGGGCTCCCGATTCTGTTGGTGCCATTGTGTATTAGTTTTTATGGCAAGGAAGATTATGCAAATTTCGTTCTTTTTTACACGTTAGTGCAGTTACTCGGTACTTTTTTTTCTTTAGGGGTACCCCAAGTTGTGGTCCCGCTCTGGTATCGGCAGTCAAATCCTGATCGATTTCTTGGATCGGTAATTCTGCTGCTTATTGTCAGTTGGGGGGGCGGCGCTTGTCTGCTTCTTCCGTTATGGCGCGGAATGTTCAGCGATGTCTTTGGCGCTGCGGGAGATTTGACGATGTATTTTTTGCTAATTATTTTCTTAGGCGCATACATCTTTAACGCGCTGGGTGTATCTGTGGTGCGCTCAGTAGGGCGCCCTCGTTTATTCTTTTGGTCTGTCTTTGTCGGCGGCGTTGTGCTTGCTCTCGGATTATATGGTTTCGTACATTTCTGGAAAGCTTCATTGTTTTTTCTAATTCTGGCGCATTTATTGATGTTGGTTGTTTCCACACTCCTTTTATTGGGAGGGCAGAAACCACTCTTTGATGATGGTGTGTATGCGAATCGAAGCGCTACTTGGCGTCAAATTTTGACAGCGTCATTTCCTTTGCTGGCTCATGGATTGTTAGTTAATTTTCTTTTAACTGTGGATAAGTGGGCAATCAAGGCGCGCTTCTCTGATGAGGTATTTACAACCTATATCATTAATTTTCAGTTTGCATTTTCAATACTCTTCGTGCCATCTGCCATAGTGCTATTCTATGGCCCGGTTTTTAGTAAGTTGGCTGCAAATCATCAGTATGCGGAGCTAATCTCTGCCGAGACACGTGCCAAAGGCATCACAGCATTGTTAACCGTAGGCTCAGCTTTTGCGGCTTATTTTTATGCTTGGATGGCTGGTGTTGAACTGACTTGGGGTTACTGGTTACTTTGCGCTGGATTCGTCATGCATGGACTCTATCTAATCCTTTCGAGCCGACAAATGGCCGTATTGAAATTTAAAGAAATATTTCTATCAAATGTTTCATGCGCCGCTTGGTTTTTGCTTGTTCTGGCGGTTGCTTTGATTAGTGGCTGGGAATGGATTGCTTATCTATGCTGGTTGGTTTATGCACTTGCAGCACTCGTGGTTTCTCAGAATAAATGGATGCTGCCAGATATTGATCCGAGTTAATGACAGTGATCTGCAATTTTTTTGATGATGAATTGGTATAGAAATAATGGAAAAAATACTTACTTACATTTTGAGGTTTCTTGAGCAGAGGCATGGTCTACCATGGTCCAAGCGGGCGCTGCTAATTTTAAAAATTCTTGAATTCAGTTTGCGACGCTTGTTTTTTCCAAATTTTGTGATGACTGACATTTGGGGGATTCGTCATAGATATTCTCCTTTTGATGTTATGGGGTTTAAAACAGCCTTAGGGGTTTACGAGTTGGAGGAGCAGGTTTTTTTTTGGCGTGCACTTCAACTAAGTGATATCGCAGGAATCGTTGACGTCGGTAGTGCGGTTGGTACATTCACTAGCCTCTTTGCAAAATATGCACCTGAAGCGAGCGTTTATAGTTTTGAACCAAATCCTTTTTCGAATCGCTATCAACGGCAGCAGTTGGTTTTGAATGGATTGGAAGGGAGAGTCAAGGTTTTCTCCATGGGTGTTGGCTCCGAGAATGTTGAGCATTCGTTTGCATACGTTGACGGAATTGAAGGATCACTTTGGGGGCGATTTGATAATGCCACCTTGGTAGGTAAGCAGAAAGAGGCGCGGGTTGCAGTAAATAGACTTGATTCTGTTGAGGAAATATGTGCGGCTAAGCAAATTGATCTAGTTAAGCTTGATATTGAGGGTTACGAATTGCCCGCGTTGTTAGGTATGACAGGTTTGCTGCGGAAGCATAGGCCTGTAGTATTTTGCGAGATGGCGCTGTCTTTCTTAGTTACCTATAGCGGAAATCGTTATCTTGAAACTCTTGACTTTTTTTATGCCCATGATTATGAAATTTTCCTGCTCAAGGGCGGAATGCTCAGCCCTTATACTTGGCCAGAAGCGCGAATAATGAATTTCATTCTGTTACCAAAAGTTTCTGATTCCCTTTTCGTTAGTGCGGTTCGTAAAAAGTTTGTTCGCAATACTTAAAGTAATTTTTATATTTACTATCTGACTGTTTTTGACTAATTTTTTAGGTTATGCAGATCAATGATTGATGTTATTAAAGTTGGGGATATTGTTTGCGCTACCATCATCCGTATTGATCATAAAAAACCTGGAATCGAATTTTTTACGAATCCATCCGATACGCTTCAGCTTGGTTATATGAATTGGCAAGCTGGTCACAAAATCCAGCCACACGCACACAAGCCTGTACCGCGCGAGGTGGAGTTCACTCACGAAGTCTTGTTTGTCAAATCAGGCAAGGTCAAAGTTAATTTTTTTGATGACGACTGTAAATTCAGCTGCTGCACAATCATTGGCACTGGTGATGTCATTTTGCTAACTCAGTGTGGTCATGGTTTCGAAATGCTTGAGGACAGTGAAATGATCGAGGTCAAGCAGGGGCCTTATGCGGGCGAGAACGACAAACACCGATTTTCCGATGACGGGCGGGAGGGGGCATGAGCCATCCTTATGTTCCTGTCAATGAGCCTCTGCTCAACGGTAACGAAGAGAAATATTTAGTTGAATGCATTCGTACCGGCTGGATATCTTCCGAAGGGCCTTTTATTGCTCGATTTGAAGAGGGTCTAGCGGCCCGGGTTAGCCGCAAGCACGGCATTGCCGTCTGCAACGGGTCCGTCGCCATAGATCTTGCGGTTGCCGCCCTGGATATTGGCCCAGGTGACGAAGTCATCCTTCCAGCGCACACGATCATTTCATGTGTCGCCCCGATATTACGCGCAGGGGCTGTGCCGGTGCTTGTTGACTGTGATTCCAGAACCTACAACATGAATGTCGATGAGATTGAGTCTCTCATCACTTCCAGGACTAAAGCGATCATGGCGGTTCATATCTACGGGCTCCCCGTCGATATGGATCCCTTGATGCAGATCGCCGCCAAGCACGGACTTAAGGTCATCGAGGACGCTGCTGAAATGCACGGTCAGACCTATAAAGGACGGTTTTGCGGTGGTTTTGGTGATATCAGCACTTTCAGCTTTTACTCCAACAAGCACATCACGACTGGAGAGGGCGGGATGGTCATGACCGATGACAAGGTCCTGGCTGAACGGCTCCGGTCGTTAAGGAACCTGTGTTTCAAGCCTGAACAGCGGTTTTTGCATGAAGATCTTGGCTGGAATTTCCGGATGAGCAATTTGCAGGCTGCCGTTGGCGTAGCGCAGTTGGAGAGGCTTGACGAGTTTGTCCGGATCAAGCGCGCCATGGGCAGAAAATATACGGATCTCCTCAATGGGATTCCCGGAATCCAGTTACCCGTGGAATCAACCCCCGATGCTGAAAACATTTATTGGGTGTATCCATTGCTTCTGGATGACGCTGTTGCGATTGATGCGCGTGGCGTCATGGCGAAGTTGAACGAACATGGTGTGGGAAGCCGGCCTTTTTTCTGGTCCCTCAGCGAGCAACCGGTTCTCAAAAAGATGGGTTATGTTCCATCGCGCACTTATCCGGTGGCCGAGCGCATTGCCCGTCGAGGGTTTTATATTCCCAGCGGCATGGCACTGTCCGACGGCCAAATCGAATATGTGGCGGACAGAGTCAAGGCCGTCATGTCGGAATTGGCATGAGTCATTTCGGTAGCCTTATGACAACGATGTTTGGGATCTGTGAACAGCAGATTGCGGCCTGACCGCCGGGACAGGCCCGTGGTGTCTGGTAAAAAACTATTGCTGGTATATGACGTTTCCTATCCCCACGTTGAAGGGGGTGGTCAGCGCCGCATGTACGAAGTAGCCAGTAGGATGAAGGCGCAAGGCTACGACGTCGACTGGTTATGCTTCCAGACTTGGGATGGGGATCCCAGTTTTACGGATAAATCCGGAATTCGCTACATCGGCCTTCCTGGCTACCGCGGCCTTTATCGCGAGGATGGATCGCGCCGGGGTAGGGAGCCGGTCGAGTTCTTGATGGCTTTACTGCGATCAGGTTTCCGGTTCAAGGATTACGACATTATCTGGTCAGGTCAGTGGCCGATGTTGCATCTGGCCTGGTGGATGCTTTTTCCATCGGTTCTCGGCCGCGCAAAGCTTGTTGTCGACTGGTGGGAGATCTGGGGAAGCACCTGGTTCAGCTACTCCCGGAAATTCGGCTTGATCGGATTTTTACTTGAAAAGTTCCTGATCCACCGCTTGCCGAAAGCGGGGACGGTTGTATTCATTGCACCTCGTGCATACGTGCAAGCGCGTCAGATGAACCCACAGGGACGGCTGGCCCTGATTCATAACGGGATTGATCTGAGTGCCATCAAGTCAGCTCTGCCTGATCCCGATTGGGCGAGTGACATCGTTTATCTGGGGCGCCTGAAGGACCACAAGCGTGTTGATTTGCTATTACTCGCGCTCGAACGTCTCAATATTGAACACAATTGCCGCGTTACGGCATGTATTGTGGGTGACGGTCCGGAGATGGCCGCACTCAAGGAAATGACGGCCAGCCTTGGTCTAACGGGGCAGGTGAAATTTGCCGGTGCTGTCGCTTCCAATAATACGGTCTATGAGATACTTCTTTCATCCAAAATTTTCGTTAATCCTTCAGTCAAAGAAGGCGGAGGCAGCATCACGCTGTTTGAGGCTTTTGCCTGCGGTTTGCCGGTTGTAGCCTTTGATTGCAAGGATGGCATTGATCCGCTGTTGGTGGGTGATGAGGTCAGCGGGAAGCTGGTTAAAAACGTGACGGCAGCAGCTTTGAGCGAAGCCATAAATGGACTTCTTGTGAACCCGGGCCGCCTTGAAGAATTGCGCAATGGGGCTTTAAGCGCATCCCTGAGGCATGACTGGAATGCCATCGCTCAAGATTATGAAGTCCAGTTCAATGAATCAAAACCATCAGAACCGTGAAGGCATCAATGATTGAAAGCATTCTTGATGTGGGGTGTGGCGCCGGCAAGATAACGGGGGCGGTTGGTATCGACCGTTTACCACTGCCTGGCGTTGATGTCGTTCATGATTTGAACGCATTCCCATGGCCGTTTGAGGATGGAAAATTCGACCGGATAGTTTTTTCGCATTCGATTTCCCACTTGGAGGATATCCCGCGGGTTGTGGCGGAATGCCACCGGCTACTGAAAGCTGGCGGGGTTCTCGAAATCGTGGCGCCGCATTATTCTTCCGACAACTTTAATACTGATCCAACCCACCGAGTGCACATGGGTTACAGATCAATGAATTATTTTGTCAGTAATGTCGATTTCGGCTATCGATATTTGCCAGACCATTGCGTTTTTGAACTGGTCCGTTCGGAAATTTCGTTTCGCGAGGCACCTGCATCCTGGCGGAGTGAAGGCAGAAAATTCAATTTATTTGGTTTAATGGGCTTGGAGTGGGTGGTCAATCAGTTTCCCAGAGTTTATGAAAAGTACTTGTGCTGGATAATTCCTGCCTCTGAAGTTTTTTTCGTACTTCGAAAAACCAATCAATGAGCCAAACAGGCTTGAAACTGCGAAATCATTTGGCGATTCAATAAGCCCCGTCACGATTGATAACCACGCCAATTGTCTTGAAGAGTATTGCAATGTCATACCACAGCGACCAGTTCTGCACATACCAAGCGTCGAGAGCGACGCGCTCTTCATAACCCGTGTCGTTACGCCCGCTGACCTGCCAAAGCCCGGTCATGCCGGGTAGTATTTGAAGGTATAAACCGGTGTAATCACCATAACGTTCCAGTTCTTCATGGACGATCGGGCGGGGGCCGACAAGGCTCATTTCTCCCCGGATGACATTGAACAATTGCGGCAGTTCATCAAGGCTTGTTTTCCGCAGCCATTGGCCGATGGGTGTCACGCGCGGGTCATTGCGTAATTTGAAGTCGCGATCCCATTCAGCCTTCGCTTCCGGATTGGTGGACAGCAATTCCTTCAAGACTTTGTCGGCATCGGCGCGCATGGAGCGGAATTTGAGGCATTTGAATGGCTGGCCGTTTTTGCCAATCCGGGTATGGCCATAAAAGGCCGGCGCACCGTCTTTGCGGATTTTGTAAACAAGAAATACAAAGAGTGGCGCCAGGACAAGCAGAAGGAGGAGGCCGCAAACAAGATCAAAAGTCCTTTTAATGATTTTGTAACTCCGCCGGGCCAGATTGTTTCTCACTGTCAACAGCAATACTTCATGACTGAAAAAATGGGTGATTTGGGTGCCGTGCAAGGGCAGCCCTCTCAGCGAGGGGATGATATGCACCTTGTTTCTGTTCTGTGATAGCAGGCTGCGGATCAGACTTTGTTCCTGTAATCCCGACATATTGTCGACGGCCACGATAATTTGCATCGGATCGGGCAGATTTTCGATGGTTGAAATCGGGAATACGGGGAGTTGTGTGCCGTTAACTTCAAGAGAATTCGATTCCTGTTCATCTGGGGTTCTAATGAAGCCGGCTATTTGGTAACCCATGCCACGTTCGTTGTACAGAGCCATGTAGGCATCCTGGGCGTTTTTGCCGGTGCCGATGATCAGCGCGGGGATTTTCCAAAGCCCAAGGTCATCCATCACCTTGCGTGCGGCGGCTCTGCCGGCAGGGATCAAAATCAGGTTGAGCAAGCCCGCAGTGACGAGATTGAGCCTGCCGGATTCAAGCCCCCCAATAAAAGCCGTGGCTGCCGAGATGATGAACATCAGGATGAGGATGCGAAAGATTTCTCGCATTTCATCCCAGAAGGGGCGTCGCCTGCCGTAATGTTCTGCGCGCACCCAGAACCAGCAGATTGTCAGGAGAACAACGAATATCTGGCCATAGACCATGTTGCGGTCGATCTGGCTCCAATGTTGCTCGTCGTTGGTTACGGGCCAGGTGAAGGCAATGACAACGCCGGTCAATATCAGTGTGTCGATGCCCGCCAGCGTTAGTTTGTTCAGAAGCGGATAAATGGGGGATGCCGTGATCCCGTCTTTGACGTCCATCTTTGCTTGATTCAGCTGCCATGCACGATGCTTCCGGTGTTTCCACACAATGCAGGCCAGTAGGATCAGCAGGCCTGCAACCATCGCATATAGAATGCCCGTCAGCAGCGTATACCCGCTGCGTGCCCGATCTTTTTCGATGCTGCTGAGCGGTCTGGTTTCACCGGCGGGATGGCAGGTCCATGGGATTGCGGTATTCAGCTCGCGGTTCTTCTGTGCACCGGCCTCGCAGGCAATTCGCGCTTCGTCCGCATTGCCACGGTAAACAATGACTCCATTCGAAAAACGTGCTGAAAATGCTTCCAGCGGAGAGTCGTCAAGCATTTTCTTCAATCCATCGTCGAGACTGGTCAGGCAGGTTTTTTTCAGCGTTGTGCAATCCGGGCAATTGGCGCTGATCGTGCTGACGAGCGCATTCACGGTTTTCTGGCAGCGTGACTGGTCTTTCAGGCCGTGGAACAGGAATTCAATCTGCAAGGTTTCGCTGTTGAAAGCCATATGGGGGTAATACTGCGTAGACTTCTGCAGCAGCATCGGCAGCAAGCCCAGCAGGATGATTCCAGCCATCAGCGCAAGGGCTCGATAGGGTGTTTGCTGTGGCTGTACGGGATCTGTGCCTGGATTGTATGAATGGTTTTGCATGTCTGCTTAAGGCGTTTAGGAGCGTACTAAATGATTGAATTGCGCTGGCAAAATCCACAGCTGCTGCGATGGTTTCGCATGTTGTTCTGGTGCGGCTGCGTTGCAGTCGGTGTGTTGGCATTATTGCCTGAAACACCAAGGACAATTATTCTGGATTTTTGGGACAAGGCGCAGCATATCGCCGCTTTTTTTGTGTTGGGTATGCTGGGATTGCTTGTATATCTGGGCGGTAAAGTGAAGGTGATGTCAGGTTTGTGCCTTTATGGCGGAAGTATTGAACTGCTTCAATGGGCGGGTGGTTTCAGGGTGGGCAGCCTGGGCGATTGGGTGGCGGATCTGGTGGGCTTGGTTTTGGCTTATGGTTTAACGAACCTCTTGCTGGCGTTTCCCGGGTTCCGGAGAAATTTTTTTCAGGAAACCTCCCTTGATTCGATGGAAGAGAGTCTTGGTCCGTAATTCAATATAAAATTAAATAAATCAAATAGTTAATGTTATTTTTTGGCGGCAATGTCAGTGTTGCATACGGATGTTGAGGCATTGAGTTCAATCATGACCAATCTAAGCGAGCTTGCTTCAGCAGAAGGTGGCGCTGCTGCTTGGAGAATAGGGTTAGATATATTATAAGTTATTGAATATTAAATAAATTTATGGATTCCGCTACGGTGCAGTGGATGAAGAGCAGGATAACTTGCAACGGATCACAAAATTGCTTTTCGCTTATCTTCTAAGGTCAGTGTAATTGGCGCGAGAGTTTTGCTTGGCTTTAAAAGCGACTGGAGTGTTAATTTTGTCCTGAAACGCGCGTATAATCATGCACTAGAGGTCAAGACTGAAACGACATGCGCTGTTTTTGTGCATTCGTTTCGAGTTCGAAATTGAAAAATTAGGGGAATGAACATGAAACGTGCACTCGTGGTTGTATCAGTCTTGGGTCTTGTTGGCGGTTTGGCGGTCGATTCCGCTTCAAAAATTATGATTTCATCGGCTCACGCGCAAGCTCCTAAATCACCTGCACCTGGTGGTGGTACTGGCGGTGGTGCTGGTACTGGCGGTGGTGCTGGTGGTGCTGGCGGTGGTGCTGGTGCTGGTGCTGGCGGTGGTGGTGGTGCTGCTGGTGGTGGTGCGGCAGGTGGTGCGGCAGGTGGCGCTGGTGCCGTTGGTGCTGGTATTGGTGGATTGGGTGCTGGAGCTATAGTCGGTGGTGTTGTTGCGGCGGCAGCTATAGCGGGCGCGATTTCCTCCAATAATTCAACTACTTCCGCTACCACTACTGTTACCAGCACGAAATAATTTTTTTAGTGATTGGCAAAGCCCCGTTTAAACGGGGCTTTTTTATTGCCTTTACTTTTTGAATTTAGCGCTGCCAGCCATCCTGTATTTTCTTGGTCCGATCCAAAAAGGTTGTCGTTTGTCCCCACGGATTTTCATGCTTGCTGCCCTGCTCATGGCGCTGCCTGGGTTGGCAGGTTGTCAGTCGACAGCGGATCCCGTGTGGGAAATGTTGCGTGCCGTGGTTTCTGGAGGAAAAAATCCCACCGGGGAAGGGCTCGATCCAAGAGTTGATTTTTTGCGGGTGACCAGCCGGCAGCGCGTGGCCTTTTTTGCGCTGGGCTATGTCGAGCCGAATCCACGGGGTGCCATTGAGGTCTGGTACAGCGCCGAGTATGAAACCTTGCGTTTGCAGAATGGGCGTGTAGTCGGCCTGTCGGGGACTCTGGCTGAATGGCGCGAGGTGCGTTTGCCGGAATTGCCGACCTGGCCTGAATTGCTGTCGCGTGAAAGCCCGTACCAATGGACTCGGCTTCGTGATGTCATGCCGGGTTATCAATTCAATCTGCGGGATGAACTGCAGCTGAGGCCGATAACGGTGCCCGCCAAGTCATCGCTGGTCGGTTTGGAAGCAGCCAGCCTGAGTTGGTTTGAAGAGCGGATGACGTCGACATCCGCTGGGGCGGAACCCCTCACGCCTGCGCGTTATGCCGTGCGTCGTGTGAATGACGGCGCTGTGGTCGTTTACGGCGAGCAGTGCATCAGCGCTGATTTATGTCTGACCTGGCAGCGCTGGAATCCACGCCCTTGAAAGCGCCGGCGCTGCAGATGCGTTTGTCGGTTGTGGCGGTCACGCTGGCGCTGTCAGCTTGGTCGTTCGAGGCGGCAGCCCAGTTGCAGCAGCAGTCTCCAACTCCACCGGCCCCGCAACGGCTCAGCAATTGGTTGCTGCAGCAGGGGTCACAGGACAGCAATACCTATTTCACAGGTCTCAGCTGGCGTATTCCCGAGGAGCAGCCGGCGCAGTTGTCTTTGAAACTGGAGTTGCTGCGCAGCCTTGGCCAGTTTTCGGGTGATGGTTCTGGGGATGGCGCATTGCGCTACGAAGAACTTGCGGCTCGCCTTGCAGCCATGCCGGTCACCGGTCGTGTGCCGGTGGCATCCGGTGATGCCCGCTGGCTCGAAGTACGCCCGGACCGGGATCCAGTGCTGATGCCGGGTCATCGTGTCGATTTGCCGGCCCGGCCCCGTACGGTATCGGTGCTGACGCCCGGCGGCGTGCAGTGTCGAGTGGATCATGTTCCGGGGCAGGAGGCGTTGGCCTATGTTCGCGCCTGTGCGGCACTGAACGGTTCTGAAGCAGACTGGGCATGGGTGAGCCAGCCCGATGGCCGTTTTGAGCGCTTTGGTATTGCGGTCTGGAATAAGGCAGTCCAGGACACGCCGGCCCCGGGCGCGTGGATATGGGCGCCGCCGCGAAACCTGCGCATCCCGGAACAGTTTTCAGAGAAATTGATCCGTTTCCTGGCCACTCAGGGCCCGGCGATGGATACCGAACTCCAAATCGCCACTGAAACGCCCCTGGACCTTCATCCGAAGTCCGCTCAAACAGGCGGAGGCGCTGTCGGCCTTCGCTGGTCTGCGGTGACACAGGCACTCGTGGATCCATCGTTGGTTCAAGTCCCTTCACCAGCCCCTTTGCAGCTGTCGCCCACGCAGCAGGAAACAGAGCGCAGTCGGGACATGACGCTGACCGCCAACGACTGGGGTCTTGTCGGCGCACTCCAGACTCCCAGCGCGCGTATGCGCGGTGCTGGCTACTTTGCTTTCACCGCGAGCCGTGTTGAGCCTTACACCCGTTTTAATGTGATTGCACAGCCATTCAGCTGGATGGAGGCGGGATTCCGGTATACGGATGTTTCAAACCGGGCTTACGGACCGGCCTCATTTAGTGGAGATCAGTCCTATAAAGACAAAGGCTTTGATGTCAAATTCGGCTTGTGGTCGGAATCGGCTTTGTGGCCGGAGATTGCGCTGGGATTTACGGATATTGTGGGTACCGGTTTGTTTTCATCGGAGTATCTGGTCGCCAGTAAACGTTTGGGTAGTGTGGATGTCAGTCTGGGATTAAGTTGGGGCTATATGGCGGGTGCAGCCCGATTCCCGGGCACGACTACCGGCAACTTCAGTTTTGGCAATTATTTTTCGGGCAACCTGAAACCGTTCGGCAGCGTGCAGTGGATGACGCCTTGGCAGCCGCTTTTGCTAAAGGCGGAATACGATTCCAACGACTATCAGAACGAGCCCTTGGGCAATCGTTTTGATCAGAAATCAAAACTCAATTTCGGTCTGGTATATCGACAGAATTCCTGGGTGGATTGGACGGTAGCCATCGAACGGGGCAATCAGTTGATGCTGGGGCTGAGTATTCATACCGATTTCAGCAAGCTGAACATGCCCAAGCTCAGTGATCCAGCGCGGGTGCCGGTGGTCGCTGGGCGACCGTCTGTAGCGCCCGACTGGAGTCGAACTGTCCGTGATTTGGATGTTCAGACTGGCTGGCAGGTAACGCAGCTGCGGAAGGAAGGCAATCAGCTTGCCGTGACGGTTGATAATCCCCTGGCTGTGTATTGGCAAGACCGGGTGGACCGTGCTGCAAGCGTATTGCATCGCGATGCACCGGCTGAGGTGGATCGTTTTGTACTGCGTTATCGGTCCAGAGGCATGCCGCTGTCCGAGCAGGTGGTGGGGCGTGATGACTGGGTCAATTCGAAATTGCAGCCTTTGCCGCCTTCGCAGCAACGCGATACCAGTTTGGTGCGCGAGGCGAGCAGCTCAGCACCTGAAAATCAACCTTTAGTCGCAAGTCAGCAAGGGCCCTGGAATACCCAATTCCGGATTGGATATTCACAAAGTGTTGGCGGTCCCGATACTGAAATTCTGTATCAGATTTATGCGCAGCAATCGGCGCAATTGCGATTGTTCGGACGCCAAGACACCTGGATTACCGGCGCGCTTCGTCTGGGGTTAATTGATAACTACGATAAATTCAGGGTCGTTGGGCCAAGCAATCTCCCGCCGGTGAGGACCAATGTCGGTTTATATGTAACAACTTCCGATTTGACGATGCCGCACCTGCAGTTGACTCACGTCCGGAAAATTTCAGATAACCAGTATGTCAGTGCCTATGCCGGTTATCTGGAGGAGATGTTTGCGGGTTTTGGCGGGGAATGGCTGTACCGGCCTTTTGGATCGCGTATTGCCCTCGGTGTCGATGCGAATTATGTTGGTCAGCGAGGCTTCAAGCAGAATTTCGAGATGCTGGACCCCGCTTACCGGGTGGCGACCGGTCATGCCACCGCTTATTGGGATACCGGCTGGCATGACGTCGAAGTGCGTGCCAGTGTGGGACGTTATTTGGCGAAGGACATCGGCGCGACGCTGGAGATGTCGCGCCGGTTCAAAAATGGCGTGGTGTTCGGCGGCTACGCCACCAAGACCAATGTTTCGGCGGAGCAGTTTGGTGAAGGCAGTTTTGACAAGGGTTTGTATTTGGCAATCCCATTCGATGCCATGTTTACCAAGTCGAGTGCAGACATCGGCTACTTCAATTGGAAGCCATTGGTGCGTGACGGTGGTGCCAAATTGGCTCGGCAAGAGTGGCTTTATGACATCACGCGCGTACGTGATCGGCGTACGTTTGAAAGCAAGCCGGCACCGCCTGCAAATGAAAATTCCGCCGCCGTCGATCGGCAGCCGCGCTGGCAGCCGCCTGCAGAAGTTGCGCCGGCTTACACCGCTGCAGTGGCTCCGGTGGCTGAGCCGGCGTGGCGTGCGGATGCGAACCCGACGCTGAAACTGATCGAGGCCCTGGATCGCCAGGGCTTCCGCAATGTTGTAGTGGATTACGACGGTTCACATCGATTGAATCTCAAGCTGGCGCATGAGCGGCTCAAGCCGCTGAGCAAGGCGGCCGGCCGTGCCGTGCGCACCGCGCTGAATCTGGCGCCAGCCGATGTGCGGGAAATCCGCATTCAGTTGGCCGAAATCAATGATCCGCTGGTCGAATATGACTTTTTTGATCTGCGGCGCTTGCGCGCGCATATGGCGGGAGAATTGCCGGTATCGGGGCTGCGGGATTTTGTTGCCGTGCGTTACCTGCATCAGGGTGCGCGCGAGGCTGATCCGCTGGCGCAACTGGCGGATATCAGCAATGCGCCTGCCAATCCGCCGTTGAAGGAAGTATTGCCGGGTGCGGTGTTTTACGAACCGCGCCGGGTGATCGATGATTTCAGTCTGGCCGCGAAGGAACTGGGACGTATCGACTGGGGCAAGGCTACCGGCGTCGGGTTGCTGGCCGTGGGTGCCAGTTCGCTGCTCGACAGCCGTGGCCTGCAGTTCGCCAAGGATCATGCCAATTCCACATGGCTGAAGGGGATCAACAATGTCGGCAATGCATTGCCGTGGCTGGGTTTGGCGGGGGCGGGGATACTGGCGCTCGATGGCAGCGATCCGCGCCGTGCACGCACCGGTTTGTCAGCCGCCGAAGCGGGTGTCACGGCGGCGGTAGCGGCGACCGGGCTCAAATACGTGTTTGGCCGTGCCCGGCCGAATTCAGGATTGCCCCGCAATGATTTTGATTTCTTCAATACTGATTCAAGTCGCGGCTCGATGCCATCGCGGCACACCGCGGTGGCCTGGGCCGTAGCGACCCCCTTTGCCGAGGAATACAAGGCCCCCTGGTTGTATGGCGTGGCGGCGCTCACCAATCTGGCGCGCATCGGCAAGCAGGAGCACTGGGTGTCGGATACGGTTGCGGGCAGTCTGCTGGGTTATGGCATTGGCCGGTTGTTCTGGGAGTCGTCGCGCGCGAATTCAACACTGCCGCAGGTTATGGTTGATCCGTCCGGGGTTACGCTGTCATGGACGTATCACTGATGAAGCCTTTGATGACCACCGTCGGGCTGTGGAGTCGCCGCAGTTTGATCGCGTTGCTGCTGGCATGCTGTGTGCCGGCGGTGGTGGCGGCGGAGGCCTGCAAGGTGATTGATCCTGAACTACAGGGTCATTACAGCGGTCCCTGTGTCAATGGACTGGCGCAGGGGCAGGGCAGCGCCGCGGGCACGGCGCGATACACGGGGGATTTTGTTGCGGGCCGCAAACACGGCAAAGGCCTGAAGGTCTGGGCCAATGGTGATCGTTACGAGGGTGACTTCGTCAATGATTTGCGTCAGGGGCAGGGTATCTACCGCTGGGGGGTGGCGTCGGAATGGGCAGGGCAGCGTTATGTCGGCGCCTATGCTGATGACCGGCGCGAAGGTACCGGTTCTTACGAATGGCCCGATGGCCGCAAACTCAGCGGTCAGTGGCATGCCGATCTGCCGTCGCCAATGCTCGCCGCGCAGATGCAGACCACGATCCGCATGTATGCCGAGCAGATGGTGCGGGTCAGCATTCCCGGCGCGAAAGTCTGCCGCACAGTACGGATTGGCATCAGCGAGGACAACAAAATTGAGGGCGTGGTCCTATCGGTAACGAACAACAGAATGGATATACGAATCGAGAAGGTCGGTAAATTAGGGCTCAATTCTGACGGGAATGTTCTGAGTCAAAGCCAGATTGTTTCCGGCGATTTTGACCATTGGCAGCCTTGTCAATGAAAAGCCTGAACGCTTAAGGTATTCGGTAATGCTGCATCGTGTAACTTTATTGCTTGTCTCCTTAAGTCTGATTGGGCTTCTGGCCGGGACGGTTTGGGTGGTGCCGTTCCTGTTGGTGTCTGCATGTTCTGCTTATGCCATATTGTTTTTCTGCAATAAATTCAGAAATGACAAACCCAGATTATGGTCAGCATATGTTTTTTCAGCTCTCTGCACGGCTGCATTTGTTACCGCTCAATATCAGGGTCTGATCGGTACCCTTAATGGCGACACCGGTTCGCTTATCAATCAGTCCGCGCTTACCTTGGGGTTGCCGTTCTATATGCTCCAGGTGATCGGACTTTATTTCGATGTCCTGGTCAAGCGGATTCAACTGCCGTCGTTGTTGAGTTTCCAGAATTTAATTGTTTATTTTCCGAAGTTTTTAAGTGGTCCCCTTGAGGAAAACAAGCCGTTTTTGGAGCAATTGGAGAGATTCAGATTCAATTACGATGCAAAAAGGATTGATGATGGATTTTCGTGGGTGGTTCTGGGGGTACTTTTTAAGTTTTGTTTAAGCGGTCCGCTTGACCGGTACGTTTTCAGGGATGAATTATATGATCCGCTGATCATAATGATCAGCGCGACCATGCTTGAGTTCCGCCTTTATTTTGATCTTGCAGGTTATAGTTTCATTGTTTACGGTATCAGCAGAATGATGGGAGTTGAGTTGACCCTCAATTTCAATCATCCGTTTCTGAGCAAAAATGTCAGGGATTTCTGGAAAAACTGGCATATCAGTTTGGGTAGATGGTTTCACAACTATCTGTATGTGCCGCTCAGGCAGAAAACGCCAAACAAGGCGCATGCTCATTTAGTGCTGCCCTTGTTCGTTTTTCTTATTTCTGCAATGTGGCATGGAATTACTTTTAACTTTCTGCTGTGGGGTACATTCCATGGTCTGGTGTTTGTGCTCTTCATTACGTTTCTTCATAGATTTGACTGGCCTCGATGGGCGGGGTTAATCGGACTCTGGTGTTTTCTGATTTTTGGAAGATTGCTTTTCATGGAGTCCGATGCGGATTTGATGATTCAAAAATTGGCGAGCGTTTTCTCTGCCGACCGGTGGGTTGAATCAATAAAGAACTCCCCTCAATTGCTTCATGATCTTGGTTTGGCTGCGGGGTTCAGGTTGGGAATGGTCTTTTATCCCATTGTCGCAATGTCATTTGTATTTCTGGAATATAAATCGAAAAAAAATTATCCGGATAATCCCTATTACCTGTTTCGAACCGGCTGGGGTTTTTTGGGGTGCTTGATCCTGATAATGGCGCTCATATCCAGTGACTTGCAGGGATTCATTTATGCGAGGCAGTAACATAAATATTCCCTGGAGATTATGTTTTTCGATATTGGTGCTTGTGATCGGCGGGTATTTATACCGTGATATCGAAGTGGATTTGATCGGGGATGATCAGATACTGTCGAGAGCAAAGTTTTTTCTCGATAAAGCGTCGTTGGATGCAGAGGCGCGCAAGATAGTTGTCGTTGGCGGCTCGACGGCGATGATGGGGATTTTGCCTGAGGAGATTGAAAGTAAGACGGGTTTATTTACAATCAATGCCGCTCTCTCCAATCAGTTATATAGTCATATCAATACATTTGATTATGCGAATGGATTGGTCAGGCGTGGCGATGTTATTCTTTATCAGTCTCCGGCGTTGCTTGGCGACAATCAGGATTTACCTGTCGATGCGCTTCATGATCGCCGTGCAATTTTTTACCGGAAATCGTTGGGCCTCGAATCCGGTGTTTCAAAAGCAGATGGCGGCGGAGGGTGGTCATTATTTTTTCTGATTCCTACTCAGCCTGTGGTCAAGACTGCCTGGAACTATGTTAAAGACGGTAAGGCAGATTTCTTGCCAAAAAAGGTTAAAGGGAGCCCCGCTGAAATTGTCCGCTGCGATGAGGCGACGAAAAAAGTTTTCCCCGCAAAGTATCGGCAGAAAATGTCATCTTCCTATTTTCATGCGCTCAAGGAATTTGATAGGAAGATGTATGAAAAGGGCGTGAGCGTTTATTATGTTTTTCCAACTTACTATGTGAGGCCGGGGGATCTTCCGCTTTGGGAAAAGACACTTGCTGAATCGAAGTCGATTCTCCAAGGGTTCTACGGGAAGTACATAGATATTGCTTCAGATCATTTATTTCGGAATGACCCCGCTCTGTTCTGTGATGCACGTCATGCCACGATTTCCTTGGCGTCATTGCAAACGGCCTTTATTTCGTCCAGATTGCATGGCCCGGGTATTTCTGAATCAGCCGCGATTGTGAAGCATTAGATCAAGACGTGAGTTGGGGTATATCATCTTTCGGCATTAATTGGATTAGACCAAGGAGACTGTTTTGAGCCATCTGCGCCACACCGAACAACGCAAGCGCTTCCGCGCCATCCTCAACGGCAGCGAGTGCCTGTCGCCCGCCAGCGTTTTTGACCCGTTGTCGGCCCGTGTAGCGGAGAGCGTCGGTTACAAGCTGGGCATCCTGGCGGGCTCCGTCTCTTCGAATACGACGCTGGCAGCGCCCGACCTGATCCTGCTGACGCTGACCGATTTTGCCGATCAGGTGCGGCGCATCATGCGTGTCAGCGATCTGAGCCTGCTGGTGGATGCCGACCATGGTTACGGCAATGCGCTCAACGTGATGCGCACGGTGCAGGAACTGGAACATTCAGGCGTGTCGGCCATGAGCATTGAAGACACCTCGCTGCCGATCCGTTACGGCCAGCCGGAAGGCCAGGACGAACTGATTTCAGTGGGTGAAATGGTGGGCAAGCTGAAGGCTGCGGTCGCTGCACGGCGCGATCCGTCCACGGTGATTGCCGGCCGCACTGCAGCATTGAAGGTCGAAGGCACGGAAAAGACCGTAGAACGTGTAAAGGCTTATGCGGCTTGCGGAGTGGACTGCATTTTCATCATCGGTGTGGAGACGGCAGCCCAGGTGCAGGCGGTGCGCGAGGCTTCGGGTTTGCCGGTCATTGTGGGGCCGGGGAAAACCACCGCGTCGCGGGAAGAATTCGCCAAGGCCGGTTGCCGCGTGCTGCTGCAAGGCCATCAGCCGGTTGCCGCTGCGGTGAAGGCGCTGCGCGATGTTTACGCGCACCTGCACGGTGGTGGTGCAGCAGGGGATCTCAAGGACAAAATTGCATCGAACAAGGAAATGGATGCACTGGTGTCTGGCGAGGATTACAAGCAATACTTGCGCGACTTCATGCGCTGATTTGATCCGGATCAAATCCCTGTTGGACAGCCCTCACGCCCGGCGCAATGCCGGGCGTTAAGCTTTAGAATACCCCTTACAAAATCAATACCAGCACGGTATTGCCGCCGGCAGTGCGATGAGCCGGCTTCATTGAGGAGAATTCGATCCATGCATAAAGTTGATTCCACCGGCGTCGGTGACCGTACGCCGAAGGACCGTCGCGGTCTGGATGTGCTGCGCGATCCCTTGCTCAATCGCGGCACGGCCTTTACCGAAGCCGATCGTGATGCCTATGGTCTTCGCGGCCTGCTGCCGGCGCATGTGCATACCCAGAAACAGCAGGCCGAGCGTTTTCTTTCGACCTTCCGGAAACTGACCGATCCGCTGGACAAGTTTGTCGCGCTCAATGCATTGCATGATCGCAACGAAGACCTGTTTTTCAGCATTCTCGTCGATCACATCGACGAGATGCAGCCGCTGGTCTATACCCCGGTGGTGGGGCTGGCCTGCCAGAAATTCGGTCAGGTCTTCCAGCGCCCGCGCGGCATGTTTATCAGCATCAAGGATCGCGGCAATATCGCCAATGTGCTGCGCAACTGGCCGTATGACGCAGGCATCATCGTCGTCACTGATGGTGAACGCATTCTCGGTCTGGGTGATCTCGGCGCACACGGCATGGGCATCCCCGTCGGCAAGCTGTCGCTGTATACCGCCTGCGCCGGCATTCACCCGCGCCTGTGCCTGCCGGTGACGCTTGACGTGGGCTGCAACAACGATGAAGTTCGCAATGATCCCTTCTATGTCGGGCTGCGCCAGAAGCGTGTCACCGGCAAGGAGTACGATGATTTCATTGAAGAGTTCATCACGGCCGCGCAGGAGGTGTTCCCCGGCGTGGTGATCCAGTTCGAGGACTTCGCCAACCACAATGCGTTCCGGCTGCTCGAGAAATACCGCAACCGGGTCGCCAGTTTCAACGATGACATTCAGGGCACGGCGGCCGTGGCGCTGGCCGGATTGTTTTCGGCATTGCGCATCACCGGCGAGAAGCTCACTGATCAGCGCATCGTGTTCCTCGGTGCCGGTGAAGCGGCGACGGGGATTGCCGATTTAATCGCATCAGCAATGGTGGCGCAGGGGATGACTCTCGAAGACGCCCGCAAGACCTGCTGGCTGGTGGATTCCAAAGGCCTGGTGGTGAAAAGCCGGACTGATCTGGCGCATCACAAACTCAACTATGCGCACGAGCATGCGCCGGTGGCCGATCTGCTCGGCGCGGTGAAAGCGCTGAAGCCGACAGCGATCATCGGCGTGTCCGCGGTGGGCGGCACCTTCACCAAGGATGTTCTGGAAGAAATGGGCCGGCTCAACAAGCGGCCGATCGTGTTTGCATTGTCGAATCCTACTTCACAGGCGGAATGTACCGCGGAGGAGGCGTATCGCCATACCGGCGGCCGTGCGCTGTTTGCCTGCGGCAGCCCCTTTGATCCGGTGACGCTCAACGGCCAAACCTTTGTGCCGCGCCAGGGCAACAACTCGTACATTTTCCCTGGCATCGGTCTGGGTGCGATTGCCAGCAAAACCAAGGTGATCACCGACGAAATGTTCATGAAGTCGGCGCATACGCTGGCGCAGCTGGTAACCGAGTCGGATCTGGCGCAGGGCAGTCTTTATCCTGCCTTGCCGCGCATCCGCGAAGTGTCGGCGCAGATTGCTGCGGCGACGGCAGGCGCGGCTTACGAGAGTGGCATTGCTGGTCGGATCGCTGCGTCCAGCGCCTTGCCGGACATCGAGAAACAGATGTACGAGCCGCACCAGAAGATTTAGTGCAAGTATTTGTTTTTAAATGAAAATGGCACGATTGATATCGTGCCATTTTTTTCGGACAAAACCGCTCAGGGAGTGGCGGCAGAACCTTGCTGCGAGACCTGTGCGTTTTCTGCGGGCGGCGTCCAGCCGCCTCCCAGCGCGCGATAGAGTTGCACCACCGAGGCATACACGTCGCGCGTGGTCTGCAGCAGCGAGAGGTCGGCACTGAAGGATTGCCGCTCCGCATCCAGCACTTCAAAGTAGCTGCTGACGCCGCCGCGGTAGCGTGACTGGGTCAGGCGCAGGCGTTTTTGCTCGGCCTCCGCAATCCGTTGCTGGCTGTCGCGCTGCTCGCGCAGGCGCTGGTAGGCCACCAGCGCATCTTCGATTTCGCGCAGGGCGACCTGGATGGACTGGCGATACTGTTCCAGCGCAATGGTCTGCTGGGCGCGGGCAGCATCGACGCTGCTGTCGAGGCGGCCCGCGGTGAAGATCGGCAAGGTGATCGCCGGATTCACCGATGAGCCGCGGCGGTTGCTGTCAAACAGCGTGCTGCCTTCGGGGCTGATGAAGCCGAGGAATGCCGTCAATGAAATCGTCGGCAGATAAGCCTTGCGCGCGGCGTCAACGTTGGCTTCACTGGCGGCGAGGGTGTTTTCCGCGGCGCGCACGTCGGGGCGGCGTTCGATCAGTTGCGAGGGCAGGCCGGCCGGCAGTTGCGGCGGCAGGGCGAAATCGCTCAAACGCGACTGGCGGATGATGGTTCCCGGATTGCGGCCCACAAGCACCGAAAGCGCGTTTTCGGTCTGCGTGCGCCGCCGTTCCAGATCGGCAATGGTGTTTTCAGCGCCTGCGAGCAGGGACTCTGCCTGGTGCAGGTCAACGGCGGAAACCACGCCATTATTAAAACGCAGACGGACCAGGCGCAGGGATTCAGTGCGTGTTTTTGCGGTCTGTCCGGCGGTTTCGAGTTGGGCATCGAGCGACATCAGATCGAGATAGGTTTGTGCGACCTGGGCGATCAGGCTGATGTGCAGGGCGCGGCGGTTTTCTTCGCTGGCGATGAAGTTGCGGTAGGCCGCCTCATTCAGCGAGCGCACGCGGCCCCAGAGATCGATTTCCCAGCTCGGCATCGCGAGGCCGAAGCGGTGCACCTCGCTGCTGCGGTTTTCGACGGCGCTGGCGGCAGAAGGCTGGCGGTTGCGCTCGTAAGCGGCGTCCGCGGCTACCGTGGGGAACAGGTCGGCACGCTGGATGCCGTATTGCGCACGCAGCAGTTCGACACGGGCGGCGGCAATGCGCAAATCGCTGTTTCCGGCAAGCGCAGCGTTGATCAGCGTCTGCAGTTCGGCGGTGCGGAACAATGCGCCCCAGGGGTAATCGGCCAGCGATTCGGTCGTGCTGCTGTCGGTGCGCCATGCCGAAGGCATCTCCACTGCAGGACGCTTGAATTCCGGCGTCATGCAGCCGGCGAGGCACAGGGAGAGGGCTGCTGCACTTAAACGCAGGGTTTTCATGATTCCACCTTGGCGGTTTCGCTGGATGGAGATTTTTTGCGTTTGTCGCCTCCGAGGTACGTCATGGCGATGAAGTAGAACAGGGGGGTGAAGAACACGCCGATCAGCGTGGCTGCCAGCATGCCGCCGAGGATGCCGGTTCCCACCGAGTGTTGGGTCGCGGCGCCGGCGCCGGAGGCGCGCACCAGCGGCAGCACGCCGAGGATGAAAGCCAGCGAAGTCATCACAATCGGCCGCAGGCGCAATCGTGCGGCATCGAGTGCGGCATCGATGACGGACAGGCCTTCTTCATAGCGCTGCTTGGCGAATTCGACAATCAGGATGCCGTTTTTGCCGGCGAGACCGACCAGCGTGATCAGGCTGACCTGGAAAAACACGTCGTTGGGTGTTCCGCGCAACAGCAGTGCAATCAATGCGCCGAGGATGCCGATGGGCACGATCAGGAACACCGACACCGGCAGCGTCCAGCTTTCATACAGCGCGGCAAGGAACAGGAACACGAAAATGAAGGACAGCAGGAAAATGAATCCCGCCTGGCCGCCGGAGATTTTTTCCTGAAGCGACTGGCCCGACCACTGGAAGCCGATGCCCTGGGGAAGTGCTGCGGCGGAAATTTCCTCCATCGCGGCGAGTGCTTCACCGGAACTGCGGCCTGGCGCCGAACTGCCGTTGATCTGGACTGCGGGGTAACCGTTGTAGCGGGTCAGGGCGATCGGTGCGGAGCGGTATTCGACGGACGCCAGCGTCGCAATCGGCACGATGTTGCCGCCGGCATTGCGCACATAGAAGCGCTGCAGGTAAGCCGGATCGGAGCGGAATTTTTCATCAGCCTGCATCTTCACCTTCAGGTTGGTGCCGAAGGCGCTGAACTGGTTGACGAAGCTCGAGCCGAGCAGGGTGCCGATGGTGGCGTAGACGTCGGACAGCGGCACGCCCAGGGCCTTGGCCTTGTTGCGGTCGACATCGACGAACAGCATCTGCACGTTGGGGGAAGCCACGTTGCGGGTGCCGGCGAGCCGTTCGTCCTTGGCAGCCGCGGCGACTACTTCGCGAGCCGTCTTGTCGAGTTTTTCCCGGTCACCGTCGAGGGCCAGCAGCCGGTAGTCGAAGCCGGCGATGTTGCCCATGCCGGAGATCGGCGGTTCATTAATGGCGAAAACCCGAGCTTCGGGAATACCGAAATAAAACTTGCCGTTCAGGCGCTGGATGATGCGCCGGACATGCTGTTGCGGATCGGCGCGCTCTTCCCAGGGTTTGAGGGTGACGTAGAGGAAGCCCTGGTTGGCATAGCGGTAGAAAATCGAGAATCCCGGAATGCTGATGATGTCCTTGACGCTGTCTTCAGTGCGCACGATCGCTTCACTGCGTTTCATGATTTCGGCGACGCGTTCCGGCGAAGCGCCGGCGGGGAGATCGACGGCGACGAACATCGTGCCCTTGTCTTCTTCGGGTACGAAGCCGCCGGGGATCATCTTGAACAGGAAGATGACGCCCGCGAGGATCACTGCGTAGATCAGCATCGAGCGCACGCCGCGCTTGATCACCACGCCGACGATGCCGGCGTAGCGGGTTGTGACTTTTTCGAAAAAGCGGTCGAAGGCAAGAATGGGTTTGGGCTTGTGTACACCTGGTTTGAGGATCAGCGCGCACAGTGCCGGGGTCAGCGTCAGGGCGGTTACGGCGGAGAGCAGCGTCGAAACGGTGATGGTGACGGCAAACTGTTTGTAGAGAGTACCAGTGACGCCGCTGAGGAAGGCAATGGGCACGAATACCGCGCAGATCACGGCGGTGACGCCGATGATCGCACCGCCGATGCCGTCCATCGCCTTGCGCGCGGCTTCGGGCGGCGGCAGGCCGTCGTCGTGCATGATTTTTTCGACGGATTCCACCACCACGATGGCATCGTCAACGACGATGCCGATGGCCAGCACCATCGCGAACAGCGTCAGCATGTTGATCGAGAAGCCCATCAGCAGCATGCCGGCGAGGGTGCCGATCAGCGATACCGGGATGGCGATCATCGGAATGATGGTGGCGCGTATGCTGCCGAGGAACAGGTAGACGACCAGCAGCACCAGGATGAAGGCTTCGATGAAGGTGTGCAGTACCAGTTCGATCGAGGCGTTGACGAATACGGTGGTGTCGTAGGGCACGTCCCAAACGATGCCGCGCGGGATTGTCGGTGCCAGTTCAGTCATCTTGGCGCGCACTGACTTGGCGACATCCAGTGCGTTGGCGCCGGCGCGCAGATAGATGCCGATGCCGGTGCCCGGCTTGCCGTTGATGCCAAGGCTGATCTGGTAGTCCTCGGCGCCCAGTTCCACGCGCGCCACATCGCGTACACGGACGACCGAGCCGTCGGACGCGGCGCGAACGATGATGTTGGCGAACTGTTCAGGCTGGGTGTAGGTGCCGGTGGTCTGGACCGGGAAGGTCAGCACCTGGCCGCGCGGGGTCGGGGCATTGCCGATTTCGCCGACGGGATAGTTCTGGTTCTGCTCGCGGATGGCGGTGGAGACATCGGTGACGGTGAGACGGTATTTGGCGAGCTGGTCGGGGTCGAGCCAGATGCGCATCGCATAGGGGTAGCCGAACAGCGTGGCATCACCGACGCCGCCCAGGCGTTTGAGTTCCGGGATGATGCTGGCGTTGGCCAGGTTCGCCAGGTATTCGCGGTCGAAGCGCGGGTCTTCGGAATACATGGTGACGATCTGCAGCATCTGCGGATTGGTCTGGTCGACGCGGATGCCGTTCTGGAGCACCGGCTGCGGCATCAGCGCTTCGACGCGCTTGACGCGGTTGTTGACTTCGACGGTGGCGATGTCGGTGTCGGTGCCGGCCTCGAATACGATGTAGAGATCCATCAACCCGCTTGAGGAGCTGGTCGAATACATGTAAAGCAGCCCGTCGACGCCGTTCATTTCGCGTTCCAGCGGCGCAGCCACGGTGCTTTCGAGGATTTCCGGGCTGGCGCCGGGGTAGACCGCGCTGACTTTGACCTGCGGCGGTGCGACGTTGGGGTACTGTTCGATGGCAAGCTGGCGCGAAGCCAGCGCGCCCACCAGGGTGAGAATCAGCGCGATGACGGTCGCGAGTACAGGACGGTCGACGAAAAATCGCATGATCGCGCTTTATTTTTCTGCGGCGGACTTGCTGGCGGCTTTGTCGGCCGGTATTGCCGGCGGCTCCCCTTTGGCCGGTGTGCCGAACAGCGCGGGTTTGACGGGGCCGCCCGGTTGTACTTTCTGGATGCCGTCAACAATGACCTTGTCACCTGCGGCGAGGCCTTTTTCGATGATCCAGCCGTCATTGATCCATTCGCCGACCACCAGATCCCGGCGCTCGGCCTTGTTGTCTTCGGTGACGACAAAAACAGCATGTCCCGCCGGTGTTTTCATGACAGCGCGTTGCGGCACCACGATGGCGCCGGGGCGCTGTCCGGCGGTCATGCGCACGTGCACGAACATGCCGGGCAGCAGATTCGGGTAGCCCCGGTTCGGCAGCACGGCGCGCAGTGTGATGGTGCCGGTTTCCCGGTTGATCTGCGCATCGGCGACGTCGATCCGGCCGGCCTGGCTGAATTCACTGCCGTCTGGGAGGATCATGCGCACGTTCTCGCCACCCTGTTCCTTGATCTTGCCGCTGCGGAACGCGCGTTGCAGTGCCAGCGCATCGCGGTCGGGCATGGTGAAGTTGACGTAGATCGGATCGAGTTTCTCGATGGTGGCGAGCAGCGTCGGTTCTCCTTTACCGACCAGTGCGCCCTCAGGCACCTGCGAAAAACCGATACGGCCGGTCTCCGCAGCGCGGATCTGTGTGTAACCCAGATTCAGCTTGGCGCGGTCGAGTTGGGCGCGAGCGGATTGCACGGAGGATTCTGCTTGACGGAGTTGCGTGACGGCGTCGTCGTAATCCTGCTTGCTGATCGCGTCTTCCTTGGCCAGCGGTGCGTAGCGGGCTTCGCGTGCCTTGGCGTTGGCCAGATTGGCTTCGGCCTGTGACAGGGCTGCCTGGGCGTCACGCTGCGCGGCTTCGTAATTGTCGGGGTCGATGGAATAGAGCAGCTGGCCTTCCTTGACGTTGGTGCCTTCGTTGTAATGACGTTTGGTCAGCACGCCTTCCACGCGCGCGCGCACCTGCACGGAGCGGTAGGCGACGACGTTGCCGACGTATTCACGCACCACCGGCACGGTGGTGGCTTCGGCAACGATGAATTTGACGTCCGACGGCGGTATCGCCTGCGCCGCAGGTTTGTCGCCCCCGCAACCTGTCAGGCTGGCGGACAACAAAACACTGAGCAGAATGGCGGGGCGGATAACAGGGTGGCAGTAGCGCATGAGTTTAAGTTATTGATTATATTTGAATTATTTTCGACAACGCGGTGCAATGCGGTTAGAGGACATCCGGTGCTGCATGATGGGATTCTGGCGTACTTGCCGATAAAACTCACATTAATTGTGGATCGGGAGGGATCAGTGTCCGGTGTCTACCGCTTTCCGGGGCGGGTAAAAAAACTGCAGCGGTGAGGCGGCAAACTGAGTGCTGACATAGCGCAGCAGCGCACCAGCATGGGAAATGCGGACGCCATGGGCGCGCAGGGCAGTTCCCAGTGCAAGCGTGAAACTGACCGTAAGGTTGATGATGCCGATCAGTGCGACGCCGATAACGCAATGCAGCCAAAAGCCTGCGCTCATCGCGAAGTCCACGCCGACGGCACCATATGCCAGATTGGCTGCGGAGAAGGTGATGTGGCGGATGTCGAGGGGCAGGCCGACCAGCTGGCTGAGGGTGCCGGTCATGCCGAGCATGAAGCCGAAGAAAAAATTGCCGGCAAGGCCGCCGAGGTTGCGGTCGATGTATGCGCCCAGCGCCGCCGCACGGGTTTCACCGGCGATCCGCTGTAGCCAGGGCAGGCCTGCAACCCGCAGGCCAACCCGGTCGTAGGCGGCCTTGTTGTCGAAATAGCCCGAGATCAGTCCCGCGAAAAACAGCCAGACGCCGGCAATGGCGGCATGCAGCAGTGCGAGACTGCGCAGCGGGCTGAGGTCATGCAGCAACATCGCCGCTTTTTCCGGCGTAACCGGAGCGAGGTTGGCCTGCGACAGCAGCAGACCGATGGCCAGCGCCACCGGGAAGGCCATCAGCACATTGCCGCAGATGGCGGCGAACTGGCTGCGCAAGACATCGATGACCAGCTGGCCGAGGCGTTCGATTTCTCGCAGGCGGCCGCCGGCCTCTCTCACGGTCTCGGCGATGGCCGCCGCGGTCATCGCCGGCTGTTTGGTCGCGATGGTGAAGTGCAGCACATGCACCAGCATGAAACCCAGCGCATAGTTGAGACTGAAGGCAAAAGCTTCAATCAGCGGCGGCAGGTGCAGTTTGGCGGCAAGGATCTTGATCAGCGCCATGAACCCGACAATGACGCCGGCGCCCAGCGCGGATTTCCACATGCCGTAGTAGCCCTGGCGGTCAGTGGTGATGTAATGCTCGCCGGTGCGTCCGGCATTTTTGGTGACGCGGACCGCCAGCAGGCCCAGCAGGTCGGAAAAGTGGCGGCGCACGCTGCCGCGGCTGATTTCGCCGCAGATGGCTGAGCGGACCAGCACAGCCCAGGAGCGCATCAGTGCCTCGCCCGGGTGATCCTGATAACGTGCGGCGACCAGTTGGATGAGGGTCTCGAGGCGATCGAGGTGTTGTGTGAGGCGTGCCAGCAGATAGCTGAGACGCAGGCTGGTGCCGGCGGTCAGGGCTGCATTCTGGACCTTGCGCACAGTTTCCCGGCACTGGTCGATCAGTACCAGCAGGTGTTTTTCATCAATTTCCGGGGATTGCGGATCGACGAGGTTCTTGCGGTAGTCCTGAATCAGCGTCTGCAGCTCGATGTTCTGCGCGATGAACGGCGATTCGCCTTTTTCGATCGGCGGCCAGGCGTGCGCCAGTTCCGCATCGAGACCTGTTGCACTGATTCGATAGGACACGCTTTGCAGCGCTTCAAGGATTTCTCCGAGCAGTTGCAGCAGCGCGGGCTCATCACGGGACTGGCGCATGTCGAGCAGTTGCCAGAACTCGAGCGCGAGTTCCTCGGGCACCTGTTCCAGCCAGCGGTAATCACTACGGTTGTGGAATACCTGCGTGACCGCATCGCGCAGGCTGCCGGGGTCGCGGGGTTCCGGCAGCAGGCGTTCGGTGATTTTGCGCCACAGCTCGGTGAAAAATCCGGTGGCCGGCAGCAGACCGCTTTCGGCAAAAAAGCGGCGCAGCTTCGAACTGGCGAAAACCTGCAGCAGGGCCTGGCGAGACAGTGCGCAATGTGCCGGGTGTGCATGGAGAAAATCGAGCAGCGCGCGGTAGCGTTGCGCCGCGGAGTCGCCGTCATCCGGGTCTTGCGGTCGGACGGTGTCGAAAAGATCCCGGTACAGCTCAAGCGGTGATGCACCATTCTGGAAGCGGCTGAAGGCCGCTTCCAGGGTGCGGGTGTGAACGCCGTCGTTCATGAATTGATGACGGCGGTATAGCGTCAGGCGGCGGCGAGCAGCTCGCGCAGTACGAGCACGGCTTGACCGTGCGCCGTAGATTCCGGCAAAGCCGTGTGTGTTGCGCGCATGTGCCTTTACTTATGCCGCTGCCAGCAGTTCGCGCAACACATACGGCAGAATTCCGCCGTGTTTCAGGTAGTCGACTTCAATGCCGGTGTCGATGCGCAGCGTCAGCGTGACTTTCCTGCTGCTGCCGTCGGCCTTGGTCACCGTCATCGTGACGTCCTGCATCGGTTTGACGTTGCCGCCTTCAAGACCTTCGATGGTGAAGGTCTCGCTGCCGTCGATGCCCAGCGTCTTGACGTCTTCGCCCGGTTTGAACTGCAGGGGCACGACACCCATGCCGATCAGGTTGGCGCGGTGGATGCGCTCGAAGCTCTTGACGATCACCGCCTTGACGCCCAGCAGCTGCACGCCCTTGGCCGCCCAGTCCCGCGAGGAACCCATGCCGTAGTCGTCGCCGCCGAAGATGACCAGCGGGGTGCCGGCCTTCTGATAGAGCTCGGAGGCTTCGAAAATGGTCATCTGCGCGCCGTCAGGCATGTGTTTGGTGACCGGGCCTTCGGTGCCGGGCGCAATCGCGTTGCGCAGGCGCACGTTGGCAAAGGTGCCGCGGACCATCAGTTCATGGTTGCAGCGGCGCACGCCGAAGTGGCCCCATTCCGAGGGCGGGTGATTTTCCTTGTACGGATCGAGCCACTTGCCGGCGGGGGTGCCCGGCTTGATCTTGGTCGAAGGGCTGATGTGGTCGGTGGTGATCGAGTCGCCGAGGATCGCCAGCGCACGCGCACCCTTGACGTCGGTGACCTTGCCGAGCTGGCGGGTCACGCCCTGGAGGAACGGCGGTTCGCGGATGAAGGTCGATTTTTCGTCCCACTGGTAGACCGCGCCTTCGATGGTGGGCACGGCTTCCCACAGTTTCTTGTTGCCCGACAGATCGCCGTATTCGCGGCGGAAGTGTTCGGAATTGGCTGCGAACTTGAGCAGCGCGGCGACTTCCGCATCGCTGGGCCAGACATCCTTCAGGAATACCGGTTGGCCATCCTTGCCTTTGCCCAGCGGTTCCTGGGTCAGGTCGGTACGCACCGTGCCGGCGATGGCATAGGCCACGACCAGCGCCGGGCTGGCGAGGTAGTTGGCGCGCAGATTGGGATGCACGCGGGCTTCGAAGTTGCGGTTGCCCGAAAGCACGGCGCAGGTGACGAGGTCCTGCGACACCACGGCTTCCTCGATCTTGGCATCAAGCGGACCGGATGCGCCCATGCAGGTGGTGCAGCCGTAAGCGACCACGCCGAAGCCGAGTTTTTCCAGCGAGGGCAGCAGGCCGGCGTCACGCAGATAGGCGGTAACGACCTTGGAGCCCGGAGCCAGCGAGGTCTTGATGCGCGGGTTGACCGTCAGACCTTTTTCCGCGGCTTTCTTGGCCAGCAGGCCGGCTGCGAGCAGCAGCGCGGGGTTGGAGGTGTTGGTGCAGGACGTGATCGAAGCGATCAGCACGTCGCCGTGGCCAACGTCGAATTCCGGATGACCCGAAGGTACGCGACGGTTCAGATCGGAAGCCGGACGGCCGTAGCCGTTTTTCTCCGGCGGCGCCGAGAACAGCGCATCAAAGCCGCGGCCGAGGTCGGGCAGGTTGACGCGGTCCTGCGGGCGTTTCGGGCCGGACAGGCTGGGGACGATGGTACCGAGATCCAGTTCGATGACTTCGGTGTAATCGATATCGCCATTTTTCGGCATGCCGAACATGTTCTGGGCTTTGAAATAAGCCTCGATCGCCGATACCAGTTCCGGCTCACGGCCGGTGGTGCGGAAGTAGTCGACGGTTTTTTCATCGACCGGGAAGTAACCCATGGTGGCGCCGTATTCCGGTGCCATATTGGCGACCGTGCAGCGGTCGGCGGCGGTCAGGTTGCTGGCGCCTTCGCCGAAGAATTCGACGAACTTGCCGACGACCTTGGCCTTGCGCATCAGTTCGGTGACAGTGAGTGCCAAGTCGGTCGCGGTGACGCCTTCGCGCAACTTGCCGGTGAGGTGGCAGCCGACAACGTCCGGGGTCAGGAAGGCATTGGGCTGGCCGAGCATACCGGCTTCGGCTTCAATGCCGCCGACACCCCAGGCGACGATGCCGATGCCGTTGACCATCGTGGTGTGCGAGTCGGTGCCGAACACGGTGTCGGGGAACCACACGCCGTCTTTTTCCCAGACGCCGCGCGACAGGTGTTCCATGTTGATCTGGTGGATGATGCCGTTGCCGGGCGGGACCACGCGCACAGTTTCAAAAGCCCCCTGAGCCCATTTGACGAAGCGATAACGCTCGGCGTTGCGCTTGAATTCGATTTCCTGGTTGCGCTGGACGGCATCCGGCGCATTGTGAATGTCGATCTCGACCGAGTGGTCGACGACGACGTCGACCGGCACCAGCGGCTCGATCTTGCCCGGGGCCATGCCCTGACGCTGCGCGGCAGCGCGCATGGCCGAGAGGTCGTTCAGCGCGCCGAAGCCGATCAGGTCCTGCAGCACGATGCGCACGACGACGAAGGGGATCTCGGTGGTGCGGGCGCCTTTGGCCTGCCAGGCGGCGAGCGCCTTGACGTGTTCTTCGCTGACGCGTTTGCCGTCGCAATGGCGCACCAGCGCTTCCAGCACCACGCGAATCGAGCGCGGCAGGCGGGAGATTTTGCCGAGGCCCGCGGCTTCAAGCGCGGCGAGGCTGTGGTATTTGCCGGTCTTGCCGGGGGAAGGGGTAAATTCCTTCAGTGTCTTGAACGTGTCGTTTGCCATTTGGGTTTTCCTAAGGTGTTGAAGACTCAAACGGCGCCGTGAGCGCCGTTTGAGTTGTTTCCAGAATTACGCTGCGGCCATCAGTTCGCGCAGAACAAACGGCAGAATGCCGCCATGCTTGAGATACTCGACCTCGATCGGCGAATCCACGCGCAGCGTGACGGTGACGTTCTGCGTGCTGCCGTCCTTGCGGTGGATCACCAGCGTGACGTCCTGCATCGGTTTGACGTTGCCGCCTTCGACGCCGAGCAGGTCATAGGTTTCTTCACCGGTGATGCCCAGCGACTGCACGCTGTCATCGCCCTTGAACTGGCAGGGCAGCACGCCCATGCCAATCAGGTTGGAGCGGTGGATGCGCTCATAGCCGCGTGCGACCACAACCTTGATGCCCAGCATCTGCGTGCCCTTGGCTGCCCAGTCGCGGGAGGAGCCGGTGCCGTAGGCTTCGCCGCCGAACACGAACAGCGGTACGCCGTCTTTCTGGTAGCGCATCGACGCATCAAAAATCTGCATCTTGTCGCCGGACGGCTGGTGCAGCGTGACGCCGCCTTCGCTGCCCGGGATCATCAGGTTCTTGATGCGCGGATTGGCGAAGGCGCCGCGGACCATGACTTCATGGTTGGTGCGGCGCGAGCCGAAGCTCGACAGGTCGGTGCTGCCCGCGGCGACCAGCCAGTCGCCGGCCAGCGTACCCTTGCGAATCGGGGCGACGGGACTGATGTGGTCAGTGGTCAGCTTGTTGCCGAAAATACCCAGTGCACGGCCGCCTTTGACGTCGCTGACTTTCGGCAGCTCTTTCTTGAAGCCTTCGAACAGCGGCGGCTCGAGCATGTAGGTGGATTTCGGATCCCACTGGAACAGGGCGCCCTTGGCTTCCGGAATCGCCTCCCACAGGTCCTTGGCGCCCGACAGATCGCCGTATTCACGCTTGAAGTTCTCCGCATTGGTGGCGAACTTCATCACGGCATCGACTTCTTCCGGCGACGGCCACAGGTCCTTCAGGAATACCGGCTTGCCGTCCTTGTCCTTGCCGATCGGATCGGTGTCAACGTTCTTGATCACGGTGCCGGCGAGCGCGAAGGCGACGACCAGCGGCGGGCTCATCAGGAAGTTGGCTTTCAGGTTCTGATGCACGCGCGCTTCGAAGTTGCGGTTGCCGGAGAGCACGGCGGCGGCGATCACGTCGTTCTTGACGATCGCTTCCTCCAGATCCTTGTCCAGCGGACCGGCCAGGCCCATGCAGGTGGTGCAGCCGTAAGCCACAACGTGGTAGCCGAGCTGTTCCAGATAGGGCAGCAGGCCGGAGTCTTTCAGATAGGCGGTCACGACCTTGGAGCCGGGGGCGAGCGAGGTTTTCACGCGCGGATGCGGCTTCATGCCTTTTTCGACAGCTTTTTTGGCGACCAGGCCGGCGGCCAGCAGCACCCAGGGATTGGAGGTGTTGGTGCAGGAGGTGATCGCGGCAATGCCGATGTCGCCATGGCCGACATCGCCGATCGCCGGGTTCGCCACCGGGAAACGCTTGCCGAGATCGGCGGCAGGCTTGTTATAGCCGCCGTCAGCCACCGGCTTGGCGAACAGCTCGGTGAATCGTGCACCGATGCCTTCGAGGTTGATGCGCTCTTCCGGCTGTTTCGGGCCGGAGACGCTGGGGCGTACGGTCGACAGGTCGAGTTCAACGACCTGGGTGTAGTCGATCTCGCCTTTTTTCGGGATGCCGAACATGCCCTGGGCCTTGAGATAGGACTCGATGGCGTCGCAGTGCTGCTCGCGACCGGACATGCGGTAGTACTCGAGGGTTTTTTCGTCGATCGCGAAAAAGCCGCAGGTCGCGCCGTAGTCGGGCGACATATTGGCGACGGTGGCGCGGTCGGTCGGGGTCAGCGAAGCGGCGCCTTCGCCGAAGTATTCGACGAATTTGTTGACGACGTTGGTCTTGCGCAGCAGCTCGGTAACCGTCAGCACGAGGTCGGTCGCGGTGACGCCGGGCTTCAGCTTGCCGGTCATGTGCACGCCGACGACATCGGGTTCGAGGAAGTAGTAGGGCTGGCCGAGCATGCCGGCTTCGGCTTCGATGCCGCCCACGCCCCAGGCCAGCACGCCGATGGCGTTGACCATGGTGGTGTGCGAGTCGGTGCCGACGGTGGAATCGGGGTAATACACGCCGTTGTTTTCCCAGACGCCGCGCGACAGGTATTCGAGATTGACCTGGTGGCAGATGCCGTTGCCCGGCGGCACGACGCGGATGCCGGAGAAGGCCTGCTTGGCCCATTTGAGGAAGGTGTAGCGCTCGCCGTTACGCTCGAACTCGATTTCCATGTTCTTGCGCAGGGCGTCTTTGGAGTTGTGCACGTCAACCACGATCGAGTGGTCGACCACCAGATCCACCGGTACCAGCGGCTCGATCTTGGTGGGTTCGAATTTCTGGCGCTTGGCTTCCGCGCGCATCGCGGCGAAGTCGTTCAGTGCCGGGAAACCGGCCATGTCCTGCAGCATGATGCGGGCAAGCACAAAAGGCACTTCCTGGCTGCGCGGCGCATTGGGCTTCCAGCCGGCGAGCGCCTTGACGGCGTCTTCAGTGATGCGTTTGCCGTCGCAGTTGCGCAGCACCGATTCCAGAACCACCCGCAGGCTCACCGGCAGACGCGAGACCTTGCCCAGACCGGCTTCTTCCAGAGCAGCCAGGGAATAGTATTTTCCGGTCTTGCCCGATTTGAGTTTGAATTCGCGAAGGGAATTAAAAGCGTTGTTAGCCACGCGGATGCTCCTTGGATTTAAGTGATGCTCGATGTGCCGAGAAGGGTTGCAGGGAAACCCTGAATTATAAGGTTTTGCCGTTGCGGAATAAATGCAAAACGCAGGGATTGGCGGTGTTCGCCATGCGGAATCAGCCGCCCTTGTTTTTCCGGATCAGCTGTTTGTGTTCGGCGAACTGGCGCTGCCTGTAGGCGCCGCTGGCAACGAATTCACCCAGCAGCTTGAATTCCTCGACATCCCGCACGGCGCCGGTAATGCGCACAATTTCGGTGCCCGTCATATCGTGGAATACGAAGGTGGGTGTGGCCCGGGCCTTGCTGCGGACGGCCAGCGCTTTTTCGGTGATGTCCCGGCCGGTGAAATCTTTCAGCGGCACCGCGCCGTTGATGTCCACGGTGAAGCTGACGAAGTGGCGGCGGTAGAGGTCCTGGACGTCGGTCCGGTTGAGGATGTGCTGTTTCATGAACAGGCAGGCCGGGCAGCCTTCCTGTTCATACATCAGCAGAATGGCTTTTTTGCCATCGGCCCTGGCTTCCGCCAGTTCGGCCTTGAGGTCACCGGTATTTGCAACAAAGAAATGAGTCAGGGCGTCGCGGGTTGGGATCCCTTGGGCGACAACGAAACCGGGCAGGCAGAGCATCAGAAGCCCCAGCACCGCCTGCCACAGGTTTCGAGAGGCAGACCCCATAAAATGTCAATATAAACAAATAGTTATATGGATATTTTTAAATCACCATCAAGTCAACAAACTCGTTTACTGGAGTGGCTTCCAGCTTTTTCTGGTCCTGGCACAGTGCATAGATCGCGGCACGCTGCTTTTCCGGGAATTTGCGTGCGAGGTTGGTGCGGAACTTGGCTTCCAGCAGCGGCACACCCTCCTTGCGACGGCGGCGATGACCGACCGGGTATTCGACCGCGACGTTGGCCGTTTTGCTGCCGTCCTTGAAAAATACCTGGATGGCATTGGCAATCGAGCGTTTTTGCGGGTCGAGGTAATCCTTGCTCCAGGGTTTGTGCTCGACGCATTCCATCTTGTCGCGCAGCGCATCGACGCGCGGATCGTGGGCGACGTCGTCTTCGTAGTCGGCTGCCGTCAGGTTGCCCTTGATCAGGCCGATGGCCGCCATGTACTGGATGCAGTGGTCGCGGTCGGCGGGGTTATTCAGCGGACCTTTTTTGTCGATGATGCGGATGGCCGATTCGTGGGTTGTAATGACCACTTTCTTGATATCGGCAAGCCGGTCCTTGACCTGCGGGTGCAACTGGATCGCGCACTCAACGGCGGTTTGGGCATGGAACTCGGCCGGGAAGGAAATTTTGAACAGCACGTTCTCCATCACGTAAGAGCTGTACTTGCGGGTGAACTTGAAGGGTTTCCCCTTGAACAACACGTCATAGAAGCCCCAGCCTTTGGCCGAGAGGCCGGAGGGGTAACCCATTTCGCCTTTAGCAGCCATCAGGGACAGGCGCACCGCGCGGCTGGTGGCGTCGCCTGCCGCCCAGGATTTGCGCGAACCGGTGTTGGGCGCATGGCGGTAAGTGCGCAGCGACTGGCCGTCGATCCACGCATTCGACACGGCGTTGATGATCTCATCACGGCTCAGCCCCATCATGCTCGATACCACGGCGGTGGAGGCGACCTTGACCAGCAGTACATGGTCGAGGCCGACGCGGTTGAAACTGTTCTCCAGCGCAATCACGCCCTGGATTTCGTGGGCCTTGATCATGCCGGTCAGCACGTCGCGTATGGTCAAAGGCTTCTTGCCGGCAGCAATGGCCTGACGCGACAGGTAGTCGGCCATCGCCAGAATGCCGCCGAGGTTGTCTGAGGGGTGGCCCCATTCCGCCGCCAGCCAGGTGTCATTGAAATCGAGCCAGCGGATCATGCAGCCGATGTTGAAGGCGGCCATTACCGGATCGAGCTGGAAGGATGTGCCCGGCACCTTGGCGCCATTGACCATGGTCGCGCCGGGTACCACCGGCCCCATCAGCTTGGTGCAGGCGGGATAGGACAGGGCTTCGAAGCCGCAACCCAAGGTGTCCATCAGGCATAGGCGTGCGGTGTTGTAGGCCTCGGCGCTGCTGATTTTGGTTTTGGCGGCGTAATCCGCGATGTCGGTAATGACGGCGTCGGGTTTGGGGCGGACGTTGGAAATATGTGCGGACATGGTGTGCCTTGATGAGTGTTGTTATTTGCGGTCTTTGATCGCGACGAAGCTGCGGCCTTCGGGGCCGGTGTAGACGGCGGTCGGGCGGATGATCTTGTTGTCGATGCGCTGCTCGATGACGTGGGCCGACCAGCCGCTGGTGCGGGAAATGATGAACAGCGGCGTGAACATCGGCGTCGGCACGCCCATGCGGTGGTAGGACACGGCCGAGTACCAGTCGAGGTTCGCGAACATTTTTTTCTCGCGCATCATTACCGTTTCGATGCGTTCGGCGACGTTGAACATCTTCAGGTCGCCTGCTTCGTTGGACAGCTTGCGTGCGACTTCCTTGATGATCTTGTTGCGCGGATCGGCAATCGTGTAAACCGGGTGTCCGAAGCCGATGACCACTTCCTTGTTGGCGATGCGCGCCATGATGTCTTTTTCGGCATCATCGGGTGTTTCGTAGCGGTTCATTACCTCGAAGCCGACTTCATTGGCGCCGCCGTGTTTGGGGCCGCGCAATGCGCCGATGCCACCGGTGACCGACGAGTAAATGTCGGATCCAGTACCGGCGATGACGCGGCAGGTGAAGGTCGAGGCGTTGTATTCGTGTTCGGCATAGAGGTTGAGCGAGGTGTGCATCGCGCGGACCCATGATGCCGGCGCCGGTTTGCCGTGCAGCAGATGCAGGAAGTGGCCGCCGATCGAATCATCATCGGTTTCGACGTCGATGCGTTTGCTGTTCTGGCTGTAGTGATACCAGTAGAGCAGCATCGAGCCGAAGGAGGCCATCAGCCGGTCTGCAATGTCGCGCGCACCGGGGTGGTTGTGGTCTTCACGTTCCGGCATCGCCGCACCGAGTGCCGAGCAGCCGGTGCGCATCACATCCATCGGATGCGCCGACGGCGGCAGTTGTTCAAGAACCTTGCGCACGACGGCGGGCAGGCCGCGCAGCGACTGCAGCTTGGTTTTGTAACCGCGCAGTTCGGCGCTGTTGGGCAGTTTGCCGTGGACCAGCAGGAAAGCGATTTCCTCGAATTCGCAGGTGTCGGCGATGTCGAGGATGTCGTAACCGCGATAGTTGAGGTCGTTGCCGCTGCGGCCCACAGTGCAAAGCGCGGTGCTGCCGGCGGGAACACCGGACAGGGCCACGGATTTTTTGGGTTTTGCGGTGACTGGTGCTTCGGAACTCATGTTTTACTCCTCACTGGACAACAAAAAAGCGGACGCTGCAGGAGTGCAGGGTCCGCTTTGTCTGGGGCACGACGGATCAGCCGAGCAGGCTCTGGATTGCGTCGCGCTCTTCCTGCAGTTCTTTCAAAGTGACCTGCATGCGTTCCTGACTGAACTTGCTTTGCTTCAGGCCCTGAACGATGATGTATTTGCCATCCTTGCAGGTGACCGGGAAGCCGTAAATGATGCCTTTCGGAATGCCGTAGCTGCCATCGGACGGAATGCCCATGCTGACCCAGGTGCCGGCCTTGGTGCCCTTGACCCAGTCACGGATGTGATCAATGGCTGCGTTGGCTGCGCTGGCTGCAGATGACAGGCCGCGCGCATCAATGATCGCAGCACCGCGTTTCTGGATGGTCGGGATGAAGTCGTTTTCCAGCCAGGCCTGATCCTTGATCATGGGCCAGATTTTCTTGCCGCCAGCCGTGGCGTGGAACAGATCCGGGTATTGCGTGGCGGAGTGATTGCCCCAGACTGCAAGTTTTTTGATGTCGGTGATCGGCTTGCCGATTTTCTGGGCGACTTGCGTCAGTGCCCGGTTGTGATCCAGGCGCATCATCGCCGAGAAGTTCGTCGGCTTGAGCTTGGGCGCATTGTTCATGGCGATCAGGCAGTTGGTGTTTGCCGGATTGCCGACTACCAGCACCTTGACATCGCGCTTGGCAACTTCAGAAAGCGCGCGTCCCTGCGGTGCAAAGATCTTGCCGTTGGCTTCCAGCAGGTCCTTGCGCTCCATGCCGGGACCGCGGGGGCGGGCGCCGACCAGCAGCGCGACATCGACGTCGGCGAATGCGACCATGGGATCCGAAGCGGCGACCATGCCGTGCAGCAAAGGGAAGGCGCAGTCGTCGAGCTCCATCATCACGCCCTTCAAGGCCTTTTGCGCGCGTTCATCGGGAATTTCCAGCAATTGAAGGATGACCGGCTGGTCCTTGCCGAGCATTTCGCCGCTGGCAATGCGGAACAGCAGGCTGTAACCAATCTGGCCGGCCGCGCCCGTCACGGCTACGCGCATGGGTTGTTTCATCTGGAAGCTCCTGAATTTCCTGGGTTTTTAAGATTTGGCGGCTGCGGTGCAGAGGGAACTCCGGGTTGCGGCGCGCACCTGTATGAACTGGGCGATGATAGCGAAGGGGGGGAATTACGGTCAACAGACGAGGGTTGAGCAGGATCAAATTCAAGTGCAATCAGTGAATCGCCGGCGTTATCGCAAAAACCGAACTGTGTACCCGGTTTCCGAAGACTGGATTCAAACTTTTCCGTGAAGATTTTTGCTTCATGCCGGTGCATCATGCGGCACAACATGGCGACATGTGGAATTGGATCAGGGACTGCATCAGGGACTGCTTTACGTTCACGTCAACGCACATGGATCGCATGAACCGTTTTTACTGTTGAGGAGTGTTCTCCGCGTTTCTACACAGGAGAAAAGCTGGTAGTATTTCATGCGCTTAAACGTAATCCTGACCCAATTCAGGTTGTGCCAAAAACTCTCAACTGATGTTGATGCTTGCATTGCAACATCGCGGTCGGTCCGGTGGGCATGAAACGATGCCATGGAAGCTCCAATCAGCTGCCGCCGATACCTCCCGTCACGTTGAACGTTAATTTGTAAATCAAGGAGAGTAGCGCGTGTCTTCGACAGTGGCCAAAACCAGGCCCAAGCATCTCAATCTGGTCACGATCAGGTTGCCGGTGCCGGGCATCGTATCCATCATGCACCGTGTCAGCGGAGCGGTGCTTTTTCTGATGCTGCCGCTGCTTCTCTGGCTATTTCAGTCAAGCCTTCAGTCGCCGGAATCATTTGCCAAGTTTCATGCGGTGGTTTCCAACCCGCTGATGAAACTGTTTCTGCTGGCTCTGCTCTGGGGCTACCTGCATCACCTGCTGGCTGGTGTGCGGCACCTGTTTCTTGACCTGCATGTGGGTGCGGAGCTGGAGACGGCGCGTGCCAGCAGCCTGGTGGTCCTGATCGGCGCGATTGTGCTGACGCTGGCGGTGGGGGTGCGGCTATGGTGAATCGCGAAGTGGTTGGCGCCCATTACGGGCTGCGCGACTGGCTGGCCCAGCGCATTACTGCAGTCATCATGCTGGTGTTTACGCTGTTGCTGCTGATGGCATTGGTCACGCTGCCGAAATTCGACTTTTGGCACTGGCAGGCTTTGTGGAGCCTGTCGCTGATGCGTTATGCGGCGCTGCTGTTCCTGGTTGCGTTGCTGTATCACGCGTGGGTCGGCATCCGCAACATATTCATGGATTACATCAAGGCTTCCGGCTTGCGGCTGACGCTGTATGTCGTGGTCATCCTGGCGCTCATCTCCTTTGGCGCCTGGACCATACAGATTCTGTGGGGCAAATAAGCAATGGGTATTACGACTAGGCAGTTTGATGCGGTGGTGGTGGGCGCCGGCGGTTCCGGCTTGCGTGCAGCCTTGCAGCTTTCGGAAGCCAATCTGCGGGTGGCGGTGTTGTCAAAAGTATTTCCGACGCGCTCGCACACGGTGGCGGCGCAGGGTGGGGTTTCAGCTTCGCTCGGCAATGAAGAGCCGGACAACTGGCACTGGCATATGTATGACACCGTCAAGGGCTCCGACTACCTCGGTGACCAGGACGCGATCGAGTTCATGTGCCGCAAGGCCAACGAAGCGGTGATCGAGCTTGAGCACTACGGCATGCCCTTCGACCGGCTCGACAACGGCAAGATCTACCAGCGTCCTTTCGGCGGCCACACCAGCAACTACGGTGAGCGCGCGGTGAAACGTGCCTGCGCCGCGGCTGACCGTACCGGACATGCGATGCTGCACACGCTGTACCAGCGCAACGTGCGCGCCAACACCCAGTTCTTCGTCGAGTGGATGGCGCTGGATCTGATCCGCAACCAGGCCGGTGATGTGCTCGGTGTGGTCGCCATGGAAATGGAGACCGGCGAAGTCTCGATACTGCACGCCAAGGCCACGCTGCTGGCGACGGGCGGTGCCGGACGGATTTACGCGGCCAGCACCAATGCCTTCATCAACACCGGTGACGGCCTCGGCATGGCGGCGCGCGCCGGTATTCCGCTGGAAGACATGGAGTTCTGGCAGTTCCACCCGACCGGTGTGGCCGGTGCCGGTGTGCTGATCACCGAAGGCGTGCGCGGCGAGGGCGGGTTCCTGCTGAACAAAAACGGCGAGCGTTTCATGGAACGTTATGCGCCGACCGTGAAGGATCTGGCTAGCCGTGACGTGGTGTCGCGCGCAATGGCGACCGAGATCAAGGAAGGCCGTGGCGCCGGCAAGGATGCCGACCATATCCTGCTGAAGCTCGACCACCTCGGTGCCGATGTCATCGACAAGCGTCTGCCCGGCATTCGCGAGATCGCCATCAAGTTTGCCAACGTCGACCCGGCCAAGGATCCGATCCCCGTGGTGCCGACCTGCCATTACCAGATGGGCGGCATTCCGACCAATATGCATGGCCAGGTACTGGCCGGTCACAGCGGCGGCGCCATCGTCAAAGGCCTGTATGCCGCCGGCGAATGTGCCTGCGTATCGGTACACGGCGCCAACCGTCTCGGCACCAACTCGCTGCTCGACCTGCTGGTCTTCGGCAAGGCCTCGGGCGAGCAGGTGGTCAAGGATCTGGCGAGTGATGCACTGGCTCACCAGGACCTGCCGAAAGACGCATCTGACCGTTCGCTGGCCCGTCTGGCGCGACTGGATTCGGCCAAGTCCGGTGAGGACGTGGCTGAAGTCGGCGCCGAAATGCGCCGCACGATGCAGCTGCACTGCGGCGTGTTCCGTTTCCCGGACAGCCTCGCCGAAGGCGTGCGCAAGATCCACGAAGTCGGCAAGCGTGCGCAGAGCCTGTATTTCAAGGACAAGAGCAAGGTGTTCAATACCGCGCGTGTTGAAGCGCTGGAACTGGAAAATCTGGTTGAAGTGGCGACATCGACAATGGTGTCGGCCCATGCCCGCCAGGAGTCCCGCGGCGCCCATGACCGCAGCGATTTTCCGGATCGCGATGACGCGAAGTGGATGAAACACACCTTCTGGTACAAGGACAACAACCGTCTCGAGTACCGTCCGGTCCAGCTCAAGCCGCTGACTGTTGAATCGTTCGAGCCCAAGGCTCGGGTCTATTAAGAATCAAGGAAGACAGATGCGCCTCTCTATCTACCGTTACAACCCGGATGTCGACGAAAAGCCGTACATGCAGGATTACGATATCCAGCTCGAACCGACCGATCGCATGCTTCTTGATGCGCTGGTGCGGCTGAAGTCGACGGATGACACGTTCTCGTTCCGCCGTTCCTGCCGCGAAGGCGTCTGCGGTTCGGATGCGATGAACATCAACGGCAAAAACGGCCTGGCCTGCATTACCAAGATCGCCGACCTGAAAGAGCCGGTGGTGATTCGTCCGCTGCCCGGTCTGCCGGTGATCCGCGACCTGATCGTCGACATGTCGCAGTTTTTCAAGCAATACCATTCGGTGACGCCTTACGTCGTCAACGAAACCCCGCGCCCGGAAACCGAGCGCTTGCAGTCGCCGGAAGACCGTGAAGAGCTCAACGGTCTTTATGAGTGCATTCTCTGCGCCTGCTGCTCGACGTCCTGCCCGTCGTTCTGGTGGAATCCTGACAAGTTCGTCGGCCCGGCCGGTCTGTTGCAGGCTTACCGCTTCATCGCCGACACCCGCGATCAGGCGACCAACGAACGTCTGGACAATCTGGAAGACCCGTACCGGCTGTTCCGCTGCCATTCGATCATGAACTGCGTCGATGTCTGCCCGAAAGGTCTGAACCCGACCAAGGCCATCGGCAAGATCAAGGATTTGCTGGTCAAGCGTACCGTTTGAGCACCGGATATGGCCGAACTGGACCGTATCCGCTGGCAATGCCGTCGTGGTTTGCTGGAGATGGACCTGATTTTGCAGCGTTTTCTGGCCGAGGACTTTGACAGTCTGACGTCCGGGGAGCTGGCACTTTTTAAAGAATTGCTGGGAGAAGTCGATACTGTTTTGCTGGCGTGGGTGATGGGGCAGGAGGAGGCGCCGAGGCGCTACGATGCCCTGATCCGAAGGATGCAACGGCAGTAGCGGCGCGTGTTCTAAGTTAATGTTTTAAATAAGATAAATAACTTAAGTAATTGATAATACGGAGATTTTTATGAAAGAAAAGCTCGCGACCCTCTCTTTCAGCGATGGCAGCCCGTCGGTGGACTTTCCCGTGTTGGGCGGGACCATCGGCCCTGAAGTCATCGACGTCCGCAGTCTTTACGGTAAAACCGGCAAGTTCACCTATGACCCGGGTTTCATGTCGACCGCGAGCTGCCGCTCCAACATCACCTATATCGACGGCGACCAGGGCATCCTGCTGTATCGCGGTTACCCGATTGAGCAGCTGGCCGAAAAATGCGATTTCCTCGAGGTCGCCTACCTGATCCTCAACGGCGAACTGCCGACCAAGGAGCAGAAGCTCGAGTTCGACGGCATTGTCACCCGCCATTCGATGGTGCACGAACAGCTGTCGCGTTTCTACAGCGGTTTCCGCCGGGATGCGCACCCGATGGCGGTGATGTGCGGCGTGGTCGGCGCGCTGTCCGCGTTCTACCACGACTCGATCAACATCTATGACGAACGCAGCCGCGAGATTTCGGCGTTCCGCCTGATCGCCAAGCTGCCGACGATCACGGCGATGACCTACAAATACAACATGGGTCAGCCGTTCATGTATCCGAAGAACAAGCTGAGCTACACCGACAATTTTCTTTACATGATGTTCGGCACACCCTGCGAGGAATACGTGCCGAATCCGGTGATCTCGCGCGCGATCGACCGCATCCTGATCCTGCATGCCGATCATGAGCAGAACGCTTCGACCTCGACCGTCCGTCTGGCCGGTTCCACCGGCGCCAACCCCTTCGCCTGCATCTCCGCCGGCATTGCCAGCCTGTGGGGCCCGGCGCACGGCGGCGCCAATGAGGCCGTGCTGAAGATGCTCGACGAAATCGGCGACATCAAGAACATCCCGGCCTTTATCAAGCGCGTAAAGGAAAAAGACGGTCACGCGATGCTGATGGGCTTTGGCCACCGCGTTTACAAAAACTACGATCCGCGCGCCAAGCTGATCCAGAAAACCTGCCACGAGGTGCTGGAAGAGCTCGACATGAAGGACAACAAGCTGATCAAACTGGCGATGGAGCTGGAACGCATTGCGCTGAGCGACGATTACTTCATCAAGCGCAAGCTCTACCCGAACGTCGACTTCTATTCGGGCATCGTCTACAAGGCGCTGGGCATCCCCGTCAGTATGTACACCGCGATCTTTGCGCTCGCGCGCACGGTGGGCTGGATTGCGCAGTGGAAGGAACTCATTGCCGATCCGGAACAGAAGATCGGTCGTCCGCGCCAGCTGTTCTCCGGCGCGACGCCGCGCGACTTCGTGCCGATGGGCAAACGGAAATAAGGCAAGCAGGCCCCGCACATCGCGGGGCCTTTGTCGCATAACGGTCGGGTAAAGAGATGATCAAAGAATCGCGAGCCACCTCGCTGCTGTTCGGTGCCAATGCGCCGTTCGTGGAAGGCCTCTACGAGCAATATCTGAAGGATCCGCAGTCGGTGGAGTCGCGTTGGCGCGGTTATTTCGACGAACTGCAGAAGCTTGATGACGGTCCTGTAGATGTTGATCATTCCGAGATACAGCAGCGTTTCGTCGAACTGGCGCGCAGCCGTCGCAGCGGCGGCGGCAGTGAAGCCGCTCAGCGCAATCTGCACAAGCAGTTTTCGGTGCTGCAGCTGATCTCGGCCTATCGTTTCCAGGGCAATCGCATCGCCAACGTCGATCCGTTGAAACGCATGGAGCAGCCGGCGATCGCCGAACTGGATCCGGCGTTTTACGGCCTGACCGATCAGGACATGGACACGGTATTCGAGACCGGCACGCTGCACGGACCGGCGAAGGCCCCGCTGCGCGACATCCTGCAGGCGCTGCGCGACACCTATTGCGGCACCATCGGCGTCGAATACATGTATATCTCGGACATTCCGCAGAAGCGCTGGATGTCGGAGAAGCTGGAACCAACCCGCGGCCGTCCGAACTATGACGCTGCGTTCAAGAAACACCTGCTCGACCGCCTGACGGCCGCCGAGACGCTGGAAAAATATCTCAACGCCAAGTACGTCGGGCAGACGCGCTTCTCGCTGGAAGGCGGCGACGGCCTGATCCCGATGCTGGATCATCTGCTGCAGAAAGCGGGCAGCGTGGGTGTCCAGGAACTGGTGATCGGCATGGCCCATCGCGGCCGCCTCAATGTGCTGGTCAATACTCTGGGCAAGATGCCCAAGGACCTGTTTTCGTCATTCGAAGGCAAGCAACAGCCGGACGTGCTGGCCGGCGACGTCAAATACCACGACGGTTTTTCATCGAATGTGATGACGCCGGGCGGCCCGATGCACGTCACTGTTGCCTTTAATCCCTCACATCTGGAAATCGTCAATCCGGTCGTTGAAGGTTCGGTGCGCGCACGCCAGCATCGCCGCAAGGATCATACGGGCGATCAGGTGATGCCGGTGCTGATTCACGGCGATGCGGCTTTTGCCGGTCAGGGCGTGATCCAGGAAGTGCTGAACCTCGCGGAAACGCGCGGTTACGGCACCGGCGGCACCGTGCACATCATCATCAACAACCAGATCGGCTTCACCACCTCGGATCCGCGTGATTCGCGTTCGACGCTGTATTGCTCCGATGTGGCGAAGATGCTGGAAGTGCCGATATTCCATGTCAACGGCGATGATCCCGAGGCGGTGTGTTTTGCCACCGAGATCGCACTGGAATACCGTACCAAGTTCAAGAAGGACGTGGTGCTCGACCTGATCTGTTATCGCCGTCTCGGCCATAACGAGCAGGATGAGCCGATGGTGACGCAGCCGCTGATGTACCGGCGCATCCATTCGCATCCGACGCCGCGCAAGGTTTACGCCGACCGCCTGATCAAGGAAGGCGTTCTGGCCGAGGCCGACGCCGACAAAATGGTGGCTGAATTCCGTGATGCGCTGGATCGCGGCTATCACACCAACAAGACCATCCTGTCCAACTACAAACCGCCGTTTGAAACCGACTGGAGCCCTTACAAGGGTACCAAGTGGAACCAGAACGACGACACCCGGATGCCGCTGGAGCGGCTGCAGGAACTGGCGCGCAAGGTCTGCGAAGTGCCGGCGAATTTCAAGCTGCATCCGCGCGTTGAAAAAATCATGCAGGACCGCCGCCTGATGGCGGAGGGCAAGCTGCCGCTGGACTGGGGCATGGCGGAAACGCTGGCTTACGCCTCGCTGCTCACCGAAGGTTATTCGGTGCGCCTGTCCGGCCAGGATTCGGGGCGCGGCACCTTTTTCCATCGCCATGCGGTGCTGCACGACCAGAACCGCGAGCGCGGCGACCAGGGTACTTATCTGCCGCTGCAGCATCTTGCGCCGAACCAGGGTGACTTTGTGGTCATCGATTCGGTCCTGTCGGAAGAGGCTGTTCTCGGTTTTGAATACGGCTATGCGACCTCGGGTCCGAAAGAACTGGTGATCTGGGAGGCGCAGTACGGCGACTTCGTCAACGGCGCCCAGGTGGTGATCGACCAGTTCATCGCCTCGGGTGAAGTGAAGTGGGGGCGCATGTGCGGCCTGACCATGATGCTGCCGCACGGTTATGAAGGTGCGGGCCCTGAACATTCCTCGGGCCGCATCGAGCGTTTCCTGCAACTCTGCGCCGACTACAACATGCAGGTCTGCGTGCCGGCGACGCCGGTGCAGATGTATTACCTGCTGCGCCGGCAGATGATCCGCCCGCATCGCAAGCCGCTGATCATCTTCTCGCCGAAAAGCCTGCTGCGCCACAAGGAGTCGGTGTCGCCGCTGGAAGAATTTGCCAATGACAAATTCAATCCGGTTAACGAGGACTGGGATGCGCGCGAAATCGACCCGGAAAAGGTCGAGCGGGTGATTTTCTGCAGCGGCAAGGTGTATTACGACCTGCGCAACGAGCGCCGCACGCGCGCCATTCCCAATCTGCCCTTGGTGCGCATTGCGCAGATCTATCCTTTTGCGCATGAGGAATTCCGTGCGCAGATCGTGCGCTACAAAAACGCCAAGGAAATCGTCTGGTGCCAGGAAGAACCGCGCAACCAGGGGTCTTGGCGGCATATCCAGCATTACCTGATGCGTCACTTGCTGCCTCACCAGAAGCTGTATTACGCCGGTCGCGATTCCTCGGCATCGCCGGCGGCGGGTTACAAGTCGCTGCATGAGAAGCAGCAGAAGGAACTGGTGAACCAGGCCTTGACCATGGCTGGTGGCAGCGAGCCGCGTCTGTCCAAGCCCCGGCCCTTGGCTGAAGGCGAAGAGCATTAATTTATTTAATTAAATCATAGGTTTACGGAGTCATCATGCTTGTTGATGTGAAAGTGCCCCAGCTCTCGGAGTCTGTCGCCGAGGCGACCCTTGTGTCGTGGCACAAGAAAACCGGTGAATACGTCAATCGCGACGAAAACCTGGTGGATATCGAGACCGACAAGGTTGTGCTCGAAACCCCGGCGCCGCAGGCCGGCGTGCTGGTGAAGATCGTCAAAGCCGATGGCGGTACGGTGACCAGCAACGAAATCATCGCCACCATCGATACCGAAGCCAAGCCCGAAGCGGGCAAGGCCGAGGCCGCGCCTGCCGCAGCAGCGGCGCCGGCGGCTGCACCGGCGAAAGCCGCTGCAGCTTCACCGGCGATGCCATCAGCGCAAAAAATGGCGGCTGAAAAGAACATTGATACCGGCACCCTCAGTGGCACCGGCCGTGGCGGTCGTGTCACCAAGGGCGATGTCATCCAGGCAGCAGAAGGTGGACGCAATGCGGGCGGCAGCAAAGCCCCTGCAGCAGCCCCGGCGCCGGCGCGTGCCATGCCGGCTGTCGACATGGGTGATCTGGGTGAACGTCCCGAGCAGCGCGTGCCGATGTCGCGCCTGCGCGCGCGCATTGCCGAGCGTTTGGTGCAGTCGCAATCCACCGCCGCCATCCTGACCACGTTCAACGAGGTCAATATGCAGCCGGTGATGGACATGCGCGCCAAGTACAAGGACAAGTTCGAGAAGGAACACGGCGTCAAGCTCGGCTTCATGTCCTTTTTCGTCAAAGCCGCCGTGCATGCGCTGAAGAAATATCCGGTGGTGAATGCTTCAATCGACGGCAACGACATCGTCTATCACGGCTACTTCGACATCGGCATCGCCGTGGGCAGCCCGCGCGGTCTGGTGGTGCCGATCCTGCGCAATTGCGACCAGATGAGCCTTGCCGACATCGAGAAGCAGATTGCCGAATTCGGCAAGCGGGCCCAGGACGGCAAGCTGACCATCGAGGAACTCACCGGCGGCACGTTCTCGATTTCCAACGGCGGCACCTTCGGTTCGATGCTGTCGACGCCGATCATCAATCCGCCGCAGAGCGCCATTCTCGGCGTGCATGCGACCAAGGACCGTCCGGTGGTGGAAAACGGGCAGATCGTGATCCGGCCGATGAACTATCTGGCGCTGTCCTATGACCACCGCATCATTGACGGTCGCGAAGCCGTGCTGGCGCTGGTGGCAATGAAAGAAGCACTGGAAGATCCGGCGCGGTTGTTGCTGGATATTTAAAACCTTTTCACCGCCAAGACGCGAGGGCGGAAAAACTTTTCACCGCCAAGACGCCAAGAGCGCCAAGAAAACCCGACCTGAATAACAGGAGTTGGGTTTTGACTCTCTTGGCGCTCTTGGCGTCTTGGCGGTAAATTCGTATTTGGGGTGTTAAATGGCAAAAAATTTTGACGTCGTAGTGATCGGCGCCGGTCCCGGCGGATACATTGCAGCCATTCGCGCTGCGCAGCTTGGCATGCAGGTCGCCTGTATTGACGAGTGGAGCACCCCGGACGGCAAACCCGCGCCCGGCGGCACCTGCACCAATGTCGGCTGCATTCCGTCGAAGGCGTTGCTGCAGTCCTCTGAAAATTTCGATCATGCCAGCCACGCGTTTGCCGACCACGGCATTCAGGTCAAGGGCCTGGCCATGGACGTCGGCCAGATGCTCAAGCGCAAGGACAAGGTCGTCAAACAGAACAACGAAGGCATCCTCTACCTGTTCAAGAAAAACAAGGTGACGTTTTTCCACGGCAAGGGTGCTTTTGCGGGCGGTGCTGCCGGTGCCTGGCAGATCCAGGTGTCGGGCAAAACTGCCGACGTGCTCACGGCCAAACATGTGATCATCGCGACGGGCTCCAACCCGCGCGCGTTGCCGGACGTACCGTTCGACAACAAGCTGATCCTCGACAATGCCGGTGCGCTGGCGATTGCGGAAACCCCGAAAAAGCTCGGCGTGATCGGCGCCGGCGTAATCGGTCTGGAAATGGGCAGCGTGTGGCGTCGTCTCGGCGCTGAAGTCACTGTGCTGGAAGCCTTGCCGGCTTTCCTGGGAGCGGTCGACGAGCAGGTCGCCAAGGAAGCGCAGAAAGTTTTTACCAAGCAGGGTCTGGCCATTCAGACCGGCGTCAAGGTAGGCAAGATTACGGCAAAGAAAAATGTCACCGTGGAATACACCGACAGCGCGGGCGCAGCGCAGACGCTGGTGGTCGACAAGCTGATCGTGTCGATCGGCCGCGTACCCAACACGCAGGGTCTCAACGGCAACGCGGTGGGCCTGAAGCTGGATGAGCGCGGCTTTATCGCCGTCGATGGCGATTGCAAGACCAATCTGCAGACGGTGTGGGCGGTGGGCGACGTCGTGCGCGGCCCGATGCTGGCGCACAAGGCGGAAGAAGAGGGTGTTGCCGTGGCGGAGCGTATCGCCGGCAAACACGGCCATGTCGATTTCAATACCGTGCCTTGGGTGATCTACACCTCGCCGGAAATCGCCTGGGTCGGCAAAACCGAACAGCAGCTGAAACAGGAAGGCGTCAAATACCGTTCCGGTTCCTTCCCGTTCATGGCCAACGGCCGTGCACGCGCGCTGGGCGACACCACCGGTTTCGTCAAATTCCTCGCCGATGAACGCACCGACCGCATTCTCGGCGTGCATATCATCGGGCCGATGGCTTCCGAACTGATTGCCGAGGCGGTGGTGGCGATGGAATTCGGTGCAGCGGCTGAAGACATCGCGCTGATCTGCCATGCGCATCCTTCGCTGTCGGAAGCGATGAAGGAAGCGGCGCTGGCCGTCGACAACAGGACGCTGAACCTTTAATCGCGGTTCCGGTTCGCCTTTGTCCGCCGATTTCGTCCAGTTCCTGCGCGACCGTGCCGCCGGGCACGGTTTCACGCCGGATGCGGCCCAGCAGGTCGCAGCACGCGAACTGCAGCGGGTGCACGAAGATCTCGATCATCGCCAGCAACGCCGCGGCCTTCTGAGTTTCCTCAATCGCAGCCGTCTGATCCGCGGCGTTTACCTCTGGGGTGGCGTCGGCCGCGGCAAAAGCTTCCTGATGGACAGCTTTTTTGCCTTTGTGCCCGACGTCACCAAGAAGCGTGTGCATTTCCACCGCTTCATGCAGGAAATCCACAAGGGCCTGACCCGGCATCAGGGGCAGGCCGATCCGATGTCTTTGATTGCCCGAGACATCGCGGCCGAAGCGCAGATTCTCTGCCTCGACGAATTCCATGTCACCGACATCACCGATGCGATGCTGATGCGACGTCTGCTGGAAGGGCTGATGAGCGAAGGCGTGGTGTTGCTGACGACGTCCAATTTCGCGCCGACCGAGTTGTACCAGCATGGCCTGCAGCGTGTGCAGTTCCTGCCGGCAATCGACTTGATCCTTGAGCGCATGACCGCGGTCAATGTCGATGCCGGCACCGATTACCGTTTGCGCGAACTGGAGAAGGCGGGGACCTACCACGTCGGCGCCGATGCTGATCGCCATCTCGACGAGGCGTTCACCCATATCTCCGGCGGCGACGAGGACAATACGCCGCTGGATATCGAGGACCGTTTGATCAAGGTTCGGCGTCAGGCGCCGGGCATTGCCTGGTTCGATTTTGAAGAGCTTTGCGCGGGCCCGCGCGGCAAACCGGATTACATCGAACTGTCGCGCCGTTATCACACCGTGCTGATTTCGGCGGTGCCTTGTTTCACACCCGATGACAGTGACATGCTGCGGCGATTTGTGTGGCTGGTCGATGAGTTTTATGATCGCCGGGTCAAGCTGATGCTGGGCGCGGCGGTGGCGGTGGACGATCTGGTCGCGGCGGCCACCGACAGCGACGGTTTCCAGGCCCATCTGAATGCTTCATTAAAAGAACGGCTGTCCAGCCGCCTGACCGAAATGCAGACGCACCAGTACCTCGCTCAACCCCATCTTCCCTGAGGGCGCCATGGAACACTGCAAGGCCTATAGAATATTCAATGAAAACAATAAGATAGAAGGCCGGATCGTCGAGGTGCCGACCGCGGAGATCGGTCGCGGCGAGGTGGTCTTCCAGAACGCGTTTTCCAGCGTCAACTTCAAGGACGCGTTGGCGGCCACGGGTGCCGGCGGAAAAATCATCCGCAACTATCCGCTGATCGGCGGCATTGATGCCGCGGGCACTGTGCTCAGTTCCAGCGACGCGCGGTTCAAGGCCGGCGATGAAATCATCTGCACCAGTTACGACATGGGTGTGGCCCATGACGGCGGTTATTCCGGAATTTGCCGCGTCCCCGCGGACTGGGTCGTGCCCTTGCCCAAGGGGCTGTCCCTGTTTGAAGCTATGGCCCTGGGCACTGCCGGTTACACGGCAGGTCTGGCGGTCGAACTGCTGGAACTCAATGGCATGACGCCGGCGGCAGGAAAGGTGCTGGTCAACGGCGCCACCGGCGGCGTGGCCAGCCTCGCCATCGACATGCTGGCAGCCAAGGGTTACGCGGTCACGGCGATCACCGGCAAGTCTGCGGAACATGACTATCTGCGCGAACTGGGTGCCGCTGAAATTCTCGATCGTGCTGCGGTGGATTTCGGTACGCGGCCGCTGGAAAAACCGCTGTGGGCTGCGGCATTCGATTCTGTCGGCGGCGATCAACTCGGCTGGCTCACCCGCACCATGCAGCCCCACGGCGTGATCGGCAGCTTCGGCAATGCCGGGGGCATCGAGCTCAAAACCAATGTGCTGCCGTTCATCCTGCGCGGCGTACGACTGATCGGCGTGGATTCGGTGGCAACGCCGATGGCCTTGCGCAAAAAAGTGTGGGGCCGTCTGGCCACGGATCTCAAGCCGCGGCACCTGGAATCGATTGCGCAGGCGATTAGCTTGACTGATTTGCCCGGGTATTTCGATCGCATGCTCAAGGTTGGAATCCGCGGCCGCGCGGTGGTCAGGATTTTGTAAGACCCTGGGGTGGATAATCACCCTGCGGGCGTCGCAGACATTCCAGCAGTCATGCCATAACAACAGCGTCGCCCCGGCCAATTACCGGAGGGGATATGGGCGCGTACGCCGATTTTCATCGTCGTTCCATCGAAGACCGCGAATCATTCTGGATCGAGGAATCGAAGCGCATTCACTGGCATCGTCCTTTCGACCAGGTGCTCGATTTCAGCAAGCCGCCGTTTGCGAAATGGTTCGTCGGCGGTCAGACCAATCTCTGTTACAACGCGATTGACCGGCATCTGGATGCACGCGGTGACCAGACCGCGCTGGTCTATATCTCCACGGAAACCGATACCGAGCGCCGCTACAGCTTTCGTGAACTGCATGCCGCGGTCAATGCCTGCGCCGCAGTGATCCGGGCGCAGGGCGTCGGACGTGGCGATCGCGTGCTGATCTATATGCCGATGATTCCCGAAGCGGCATTCGCGATGCTGGCCTGCGCGCGTCTGGGTGCCGTGCACTCGGTGGTGTTCGGCGGTTTTGCTGCGGCCAGCTGTGCCACTCGCATTGATGACGCCAAACCGAAGCTGCTGATCACCGCCGATGCCGGTCTGCGCGGCGGCAAGGCCATCCATTACAAACCGCTGGTGGACGAGGCCGTCAGTCTTGCAAAACATCCGCCGCAAAAAGTGCTGGTGGTCAATCGCGGCATCGACAGGGAATTCTCCATGGTGCCGGGGCGTGATGTGGATTACGCCGAAGCCCTCAAGCAGCACGGCAGCGCAGCCGTACCCGTCACCTGGCTGGAGTCGAGTGAACCCTCATACATCCTCTATACCTCGGGTACCACCGGGAAGCCGAAGGGTGTGCAGCGTGATACCGGCGGTTATGCCGTGGCGCTGGCCAGTTCGATGGAGCATATCTATTGCGGCAAGGCGGGTGAAACCATGTTCACCACCTCCGATGTCGGTTGGGTGGTGGGGCATTCCTACATCGTTTACGGTCCGCTGATCCACGGCATGACGACCATCCTTTATGAAGGATTGCCGATCCGGCCCGATGCGGGGATCTGGTGGAAGATCGTCGAGGAGCAGAAGGTCTCGGTGATGTTCTCGTCACCCACGGCGGCACGCGTGCTGAAAAAACAGGATCCTGCCTACCTGAAAAAATACGACCTGTCCTCGCTGCGCCACCTGTTTCTCGCCGGTGAACCGCTGGACGAACCGACCCATCGCTGGATCCACGATGCCATCGGCAAACCGGTGATCGACCATTACTGGCAGACCGAAACCGGTTGGCCCATTCTGTCGCTGGCGCCGGGCGTCGAGAAAGCCGAAGTCAAATACGGCAGCCCGGGATTCCCGGTTTATGGATATGACCTGAAGCTGTTGCGCGAGAGTGATGCAACAGAGGCTGCGGCCGGCGAGAAGGGTGTGCTGACCATTGCACCGCCGCTGCCGCCGGGTTGCATGACCACGGTATGGGGCGACGACGAACGGTTCGTCAACACCTATTTCCGCACCTTCCCGAAGCTGCTGCTGTATTCGACGTTTGACTGGGGCGTTCGTGACAAGGACGGTTACACCTTCATCCTCGGTCGCACCGACGACGTGATCAATGTCGCCGGGCACCGCATCGGCACCCGTGAAATCGAGGAGGCCGTGCAGTCGCATGCCAACATCGCGGAAGTCGCGGTGGTCGGGGTTGCGGATCAGCTGAAAGGACAGATGCCGCTGGCGTTTGCGGTGGTCAAGGATGCTTCGAAACTGGACACCGATGCAGATCGGACCCGGCAGGAAAAAGAAGTCATGGACGCCGTGGATCATCAACTCGGTGCGATTGCGCGGCCGAGCCGCGTACTCTTTGTGAACGCCTTGCCGAAAACCCGCTCAGGCAAGTTGTTGCGGCGCTCGCTGCAGGCGCTGGCGGAGGGGCGTGATCCGGGAGATCTGACCACCATCGAAGATCCGGCTGCGCTTGATCAAATCCGCGGTGTATTAAAACGCTGAAAGGGTTTTGTGAGTAAGTATCTGTTTTTATTGATGCTTCTGGTGGCGCCGGTAGTGCCGGCAGCGGACTATCCGGTACGCCCGATCCGGCTGGTGGTGGCCTACGCGCCGGGCGGCACCACGGATTTTGCCGCACGGGTCACCGCGCCGAAGATCGGCGAATTGCTGGGGCAGACAGTCGTAGTCGACAACCGGCCGGGCGCCGGTTCAATCATCGGCACCGATCTGGTCGCCAAGGGGGCTGCGGATGGTTACACGCTCCTTATGGCGGATACCGCCTTCGGCATCGTGCCGGCGATTTACGCGAAATTGCCGTTCAATGTGCAGAAGGATTTTGTGGCGATCACCCAGGTGATGAGCGTGGCCAATGCGCTGGTGGTGCATCCCGCGGTGGCTGCGCGCACCGTGAGGGAGGTGGTTGATCTGGCGAAGGCAAAACCCGGCCAACTGACCTTCGGTTCCGGCGGGGTCGGCACGCCACTGCACATGGCCGGTGAACAGTTGAAAGTGGCTGCGGGAATCAACATGCTGCATGTGCCGCACAAGGGTGCGGCGCCGGCAATGACCAGCCTGCTGGGCGGCCAGATCACCATGGTATTCCCGACGCTGACGCTGGCGGTTCCGCAAGTGAAAACGGGCAAGGTGCGGGCCCTCGCCGTCACCAGTGCCCGACGCGTGCCCGGGCTGCCAGATGTGTCGACTACCGCTGAAGCCGGTTATTCCGCGGTGGACGCTACATCCTGGTTCGGCCTGGTGGCGCCTGCACAGACGGCCAAACCGATACTCGGTCGCCTGAATGTGGAGATGGCAAAGGTGTTGAAACTCACCGATGTACGCGAACGCATCGAGGCGCAACAGGGTGATGTAGTCGGCAGCTCGTCCAATGATTTCGCGAAATTCATCGCTGCAGAAATTGCGAACTGGACCAAAGTCGCCAGGGCAGGCAATATCAGGGCCGACTGAAATCCGCAGCTGTTGTGCGGCCGCTGACCTGGAGTATCGTGATTGAATTATGGAAAATCGTTGACCGTACGTCCGGTGCGTAACGGACGCGGTGTAGTTGCCCTTCGTGCTTTTAGTCCCGGTGATTTGATCTGTCGCATCCGTGGCCGCATCGTGACCCCGAGGACGGTCTGGGGTTACTGGAAAACGGATCCGCGTCGCGGTGCAAACTGTTATCGCTACGACACTGAACTTTATCTCGACCCTGAAGGCGAGATTGGCGCGTTTGCCAATCATTCATGCAATCCGAATTCAAGGCTCGTGCGGACAGCCGGCGGACTGCAGTTGCGTGCGCTTAAAAAAATTACGGCTGGCCGTGAGGTGACCCACGATTATTCGACACAGCTCGGCGCCGATGATGTCTGGACCATGAAATGCAACTGCGGGGAGCGAAACTGCCGGCGGGTTGTTGCCAATATCGCCCGCTTGCCTGCGGCGGTGGTTTCGCGCTACCGGAAGCTGGAGGCCATCCCCGCATTCATCATGGCGACCCTGCAAGGGGTTGAATGAATGGTCAGGTCAGCAGCACGGTGGTGATATAGGCGCCATATACAATCAGCAGAACGGCGCCATGCCTGCGGTCGATGATGCCGCTTCGCGGCGGAAATGCGACCAGCAGGGCAGCCATGCCGAAAACCACAGCGGTTCCGGCCTGTTCCAGATCTATGTCGATCGGGTGAATCAGCGCGGCAACCGGCACGATCCATAACCCGTTGAAAATATTGCTGCCGAGCAGGGTGCCAAGGCCGATATCGTCATGCCCGCGCCATTTTGCGATGAGTGCGGTAGCCAGTTCGGGTACGGAAGTGCCGACTGCGACAATTGTTGCGCCGATGACAAAATCGGTGATGCCGAATGCCGTTGCAATGCCTCGCGCTCCGCTGACGATCATTTCGCCGGCCAGGATCAGCAGCAGAAGCCCGGCGCTGCCAATCGCGGCGGCATGGTGGCCGCGCAGCAGTTTGGCTGTTGACGGTGCGGCGGTCTCCCGTTGCCTGCGCGCTGAAATGATGACGTTGGCCAGCCAAAGCATGAAAAAAATCATCATCAACGTTGCTTCGAAACGCGAAAGCATGCCATCAGTGCATGCGAGCGCGGTCAGTGCCGGTATCGCGAGCGCAACCGGAAAATCGCGCCGGATGCTGCTGCGCGGGGCATGGATGGGGGAAGCCAGAAGCGCCAGGCCAAGAACCAGCGCGATGTTGACGACGTTGCTGCCGAGGGCATCCCCGAAAGAAACCTGCGGCGTATGCTGAATGGCTGAGGTGACGGCGACCGCGAATTCAGGACTGGACGTGGCAAAGGCGGCGATCGTGGTGCCGATGATCAAGCCCGATACGCGGGCGGCATGGGCAAGGCTGATTGCACCCCGTACGAAAAGGTCGCCGCCGATCGCAGCGCAGGCCACACCCGAGGCCAGCAGCAGGTAATCCTGCACGAGGTATCCCGACATGTTTTTGTTTCGTTATGATACGGTGTAATTGTTGATTGCTGTCAAAGCCGGTTTTACCGGCAAGGTCTAGATTCAACAGGTAGCCATCGACATCCATATTTCGTAAATTCTGGAGGAACCGTGAAAAACATACTGGTGCCGGTAGACGGCTCGTCGAATTCCCTGCGTGCCGTGAAATTCGCGATTGCAGAGGCGAAGCATGGCCCCACGACCATTCATTTGCTGCATGTGGTTCCGGGCTTCGATGACTATGGCATGGTTGGCGCCTACATTTCCGAGCACCAGCGCCGGCAGATCATGAACAAGCGTGCCGATGCCATTCTCAAGCGCGGCACCGCGGCCTTGAAAGCCGCCCGGACTGTGTTCAAGGTGCATATGGTGGTCGGAGAAACGGCCGAAAAGATCGCGACAACCGCGCGCCGTCTTCATTGTTCATCGATCATCATGGGCACGCGGGGGATGGGCATGCTCGGCACCCTGGTGCTGGGGTCAATTGCCACCAAAGTGATCCATCTGGCGAAAGTGCCGGTGACCCTGGTCAAATAACCCGGCAGCCGCCTTCGCTCTTCCGGAATTTCCGGGCAGCAGACATCAGGTTTGAGTCCTCCTGCAATGCGGGAGGATTGATTCAGATCAAAGCGTGCATTCCCTGGAGCGAAAACAATGCTCTGCGGTCCACAGGAGGAGTGACAGCAGATGCTGCAGGTGCGATTTCACGGTCGGGGCGGGCAGGGTGTGGTGACGGCAGCGGAAATGCTGTCGATTGCCGCATTCGAGCAGGGCCGTCATGCGATGGCTTTTCCCAGTTTCGGTTCCGAGCGCACCGGTGCGCCTGTGGTTGCCTTCTGCAGGATTGATGATCAGGAAATCCGCCTGCGCGAACCCATCCTTTCGCCTGACGTGCTGATCATCCAGGACCCGACCCTGCTGCATCAGGTCGATGTTTTCCAGGGTCTCCAGCCCGACGGCTATGTACTGATCAACAGCACACGGAGTTTCGATGAACTCGGCGTCGGTGATATTGCCAGGAAATTCCGCCATGAACGCCTGACCAATGTGCCGGCAACCGAGATTGCCATCAAGCACCTCGGGCGACCGGTCGCCAATGCAGTGCTGCTTGGCGGATTTGCCGCTTTGTCCGGGCTGATTACGCTCGAAGCCGTTTCCCACGCGATCCGCGACAAGTTCAGCGGCAAGATTGCCGATGGCAACGTCGCTGCGGCTGCCGAAGCCTATGAATACATCAAAAACGAATTGCTGGAGTTGAGCCATGCACAAGCAGATTGAAGGCTCACGGGCAGTGGCCGAGGCTGTTGCACTATGCCGGCCGGAAGTGATCTGCGCCTATCCGATCTCGCCGCAGACCCATGTTGTTGAGGGCCTGGGCGAACTGGTCAAAAGCGGCGCACTCAATCCCTGTGAATTCATCAATGTCGAAAGCGAATTCGCAGCGATGAGCGTGGCGATTGGTGCATCCGCCGCCGGAGCGCGCAGTTACACGGCCACGGCGAGTCAGGGTCTGCTGTTCATGGCCGAAGCGATTTACAACGCATCGGGTCTTGGCCTGCCCATCGTGATGACCGTGGCCAACCGGGCTATCGGTGCCCCGATCAATATCTGGAACGACCACAGCGATTCGATGAGCCAGCGCGACTGCGGCTGGATTCAGCTGTTTGCCGAGAGCAATCAGGAGGCGCTGGATCTGCATATCCAGGCCTTCAAGCTCGGTGAGGAACTGTCGATGCCGGTGATGGTGTGCATGGACGGTTTCATCCTGACCCATGCCTACGAGCGTGTTGACATGCCGGCCCAGGCCGAGGTCGATGCATTTCTTCCCGCGTACGAACCGCGTCAGGTACTGGATCCGGCTGATCCGGTGTCGATCGGTGCGATGGTGGGGCCGGAGGCCTTCATGGAGGTGCGATACCTCGCGCATGCCAAACAGACCATGGCTCTGGAGCGGATCCCGCGGATTGCCGCCGAATTTGAACAGCGCTTCGGCCGGAAATCCGGCGGACTGGTGCGCAGTTACCGCTGTGAGGATGCGGAAACCATCGTGGTGGCTCTGGGTTCGGTGCTGGGTACCCTGAAGGATACCGTTGATGAATTGCGCAACGACGGGCAGAAAATCGGCGTGCTGGGCATTCATTCCTTCCGCCCGTTCCCGCTCGCTGCGGTACGCGCCGCGCTGCAGGGGGCGAAACGCGTGGTCGTGCTGGAGAAAAGTTTTTCGGTCGGACTGGGCGGTGTCGTATCGACTGATGTGCGGGTGGCGCTGTCCGGATTGCACCTGCATGGTTACACCGTTGTCGCCGGTCTTGGCGGTCGCGCCATCACCAAGACATCGCTGGCGAGGACGTTGCGCGAAGCCATCGCCGACAAGCTGGAGCCGCTGACTTTCATGGATCTTGATTGGCGCATCGTGAACCGCCAACTGGAGCGGGAGGCGGCAACAAGGCGCAGCGGGCCGATTGCCGAGAACCTGCTGCGTGATGTCGGTACGGTTGCTTCCAAGGTGCATTGAGATGACCGCCCCCATAAAGTTCTACCAGACCGGCACGTTTACAGTCGGCAACCGCCTGCTGGCGCCGGAGCAGCGCAGCGTCCAGTCGTCACTGGAACGCAGCAATTCGCTGAATTCAGGGCATCGCGCCTGTCAGGGCTGCGGAGAGGCGCTGGGTGCCCGTTATGCCGTCGATGCGGCGATGCGTGCCACCAAGGGCCGGTTGATCGCCGCCAATGCGACGGGCTGTCTGGAGGTATTTTCAACGCCGTATCCCGAGACCTCCTGGCAATTGCCGTGGATTCATTCCTTGTTCGGCAACGCCGCGGCCGTTGGTACCGGGATAGCCGCAGCCATGAAGGTCAAGGGGCGCAGCGATGTCAGGGTTATTGCGCAGGGCGGTGACGGCGGAACCACGGATATCGGATTCGGATGTCTGTCCGGAATGTTCGAGCGCAACGATGATGTGCTCTACATCTGCTACGACAATGAGGCTTACATGAATACGGGGGTGCAGCGCAGTTCGGCGACGCCGCCTGCTGCGCGTACCGCGACGACGATGGCTGTCGGAGCAGATCCGGGAGCGCTGTTCGGTCAAGGCAAAAACGTGCCACTGATCGCCATGGCGCATGAAATTCCCTACGTTGCCACAGCCACGGTTGCGGATTTGCGTGACCTCGAAGCCAAGGTCGAGCGGGCAATGACGATACGCGGCGCCCGTTATCTGCACATTCTGGTGCCCTGTCCCTTGGGCTGGGGCGCGGCCAGCCAGGACACGATCAAGCTGGCGCGGCTGGCGCGTGAAACCGGATTGTTCCCGGTGTTTGAGGCGGAGAAGGGCGAGGTCACCACTGTCACGAAAATCCGCCGCCGTGTACCGGTGGAGGAGTACCTGCGGCCGCAGAAACGGTTTTCCCATATTTTCGGGGCCAAAGGCCATCCGCAGATGCTGGAGCGCATACAGGCGCAGGCTGACCGCAATATCAGGCGCTTTGGACTGCTGGAGGATGCGCAATGACCATGCAGAAGCCTTTTGCAATCACTCTGGATCCGGGCTCATCACTGGCCAACAAGACGGGCACCTGGCGTACCGAGCGCCCGGTTTATGTGGATCGGTTGCCGCCGTGCAACGCGCAGTGCCCCGCTGGCGAGGATATTCAGGGCTGGTTGTTCCATGCCGAGAGCGGCGACTATGAATCAGCATGGCGACATCTGACCCGTGACAATCCCTTTCCGGCGATCATGGGCCGCGTCTGTTACCACAGTTGCGAGGGTGCCTGTAATCGCGGCAAGATCGATGCGGCAGTCGGGATCAATTCGGTGGAGCGATTTCTCGGTGATGAGGCGCTGAAACGCGGCTGGCAGTTCAAGGTCCCGGAGAAGGAGTCAGGAAAACATGTGCTGGTGGTCGGCGCAGGTCCTTCGGGCATGTCTGCGGCTTATCATCTGCGACGCATGGGTCACAGGGTCACCGTGAAGGAAGCCGGGCCTCTGCTCGGCGGCATGATGCGTTTCGGGATACCCAAATACCGGTTGCCGCGGGACGTGCTGGAAGCCGAAATGCAGCGCGTGATTGCCATGGGTGTAAAAGTCGAGCTGAATGCCCGTGTTGCCAATATCGTAGACAGCATGCATGAGGGCGCCTTTGATGCGGCCTTTCTGGCAGTCGGCGCCCATATCGCCAAACGTGCGTTCATACCGGCCAAGGATTCTTCGCGCATTCTCGATGCGGTTGCGGTGTTGCGTTCGATGGAAGGCGAGGAAAAACCGATGCTGGGGCGTCGGGTGGTGGTGTACGGGGGCGGCAACACCGCGATTGACGTTGCGCGGACGGCAAAGCGCCTGGGCGCGACGGAGGCCATCATCGTTTACCGGCGTACCCGTGAACGCATGCCGGCGCATGATTTCGAAGTTGAAGAGGCGCTTGAAGAAGGCGTGATGGTTAAATGGCTGTCCACCATCCGTCAGGCTGATGAAGGTGCATTGACCATCGAAAAAATGGTTCTCGACGAAAAGGGCAATCCGCAACCGACGGGTGAGCTTGAAACGCTTGCGGCCGATTCGCTGGTGCTGGCGCTGGGGCAGGACGTCGATCTGTCGCTTCTTGAAGGTGTGCCCGGGCTGGAGATCAAGGATGGCGTGGTGCAGGTCGATCCGGCTACGCTCATGACAGGGCATCCCGGACTGTTTGCCGGTGGCGACATGGTGCCGGCGGAGCGTAATGTGACCGTTGCCGTCGGTCACGGCAAAAAAGCCGCCCGGAATATCGATGCCTGGTTGCGTGGCGTGGCGCCGGCAATATCAGCTAAACATGCGCTGGCGACCTTTGAACGCATCAATTCCTGGTATTACAGCGATGCGCCGAAGACGGTGCGTCCGCAACTGGAGATCGCCCGCCGCACCAGCAGTTTCGACGAGGTGCAAGGCGGCCTGACGGAAGACAATGCCTTGTTTGAAGCCCGGCGTTGTCTGAGCTGTGGCAACTGTTTCGAATGCGACAACTGTTACGGCGTCTGTCCTGACAACGCCGTGATCAAACTCGGTGCCGGCAACCGTTTCCAGTTCAACTACGACTACTGCAAGGGCTGCGGTGTCTGTGCCGCTGAATGCCCCTGCGGTGCAATCGAGATGGTTCCGGAAACGGTATAAGGCGCAGACGTCACATCAGCGCCGCCCGGGATCAGTCGATACGCGCGCCGGAGGCTTTCACCACGACAGCGAATTTGCTGATCTCGGATCGTATGTGGTCAGTGACTTGTGCAGGCGTCATGCTTACCGGCGCTGCACCGTAACGGGCCCACTGTTCCTGCACCTTCGGCAGTTTGAGCATGTTTCCAACCTCCGCATTGAGTTTGGTGGTGATGCCCGGCGCAATGCCGGTCGGAGCAAACAGCCCGCTGTAGAGAATGATGTCGTAACCCTTCAGGGTTTCACCAATCGCCGGCACATCAGGAAGAATGGGGGAGCGTTTGGCACTGCTGACACCAATGGCCCGCAAGCGCCCCGTTTTTGTATAGGGCAGCGCGGCTGGTGTTGTTGTAAACGACGCTGCAGTTTCACCACCAAGAACAGAAGCTGCGGCAGGGGCGCTCCCTTTATAGGGCGCGTGCACCATTTTGATGCCGGCTTGGGCGCGTATGGCTTCCATGGCCAAGTGAATGATGGTGCCGTTCCCGGATGACGCATAGACGATGGCATCTGGCTTTGATTTTGCCAGTGCGATCAGATCGCCCACTGATTTCACCGGCATCGAAGGATGAACGACCAGCACCAGTGGTGTTTGTGCAACCAGGGAAATGGCAGTGAAGTCCTTCACTGGATCAAACGGGAGCTTGGCGTACAAGGATGCATTGATCGCGTGGGTGGTCACATCAGTGAAGTAGAGGGTATGCCCGTCTGGCGGCGCTTTTGAAACAATGTCCGCCGCGAGTGTCGTGCCGGCGCCGGGCCTATTGTCCACGACGAACTGCTGGGACAGCGAATCACTCAATTGTTGTGAAGTTATGCGGGCCAGCGTGTCTGAAATGCCGCCGGGCGGGAAGGGCACAATCATGCGAACCTGTTTTGAGGGATAGTTCTGGGCATGGGCGAAAGCCGTGAACAGTAGGGTAGCAGTCAACAGCGAAATACGTGGGGTAAGGACGATTGGTTTCATGGATAGGGTGCCGGTTATTGAGTCACAGAAAAGTTCCATCCGTGATTTAGCAAAATTGGTGCCAGAAACCAGCAACCCTGAAAAACTGTTTTCAGATATTGCTGCAGTACGGGATGAGGGGTAATCGATAAAGTGGCCAGCCATTACCGCGTCCTTTGTCCAGCGTTTGATTTCCGGGCAGGTATGGCTTGCGAACTACAGGGGTCGTGCAACATTCATGCGGCGGTACCAAGGTTTTATCACGTTCCCAAGCAATCGTTACGCTCCTCTTTTGGGGCAGATTGGCAGGTGCGATAACGATTAAAATGCACGCTTATTTTTAGCGCACCCCGGCGCCATGGAGAAACCCAATGTCTGCAAAAACAAGTGACGTCAAGACTGTCACCATCGATAACGGCGTGGCCGTTGTCACCTTTAACCGTCCGCAGGTGATGAATGCGCTGAATATCCAGTTGCGCGAGGAAATCATGCGGCTGGCCCATGATCTGGATGAAGATCCGGCGGTGAGCGTCATTGTTTTCACCGGGGCTGGTGACAAGGCGTTCTGCGCCGGTGCCGATCTGAAGGAACGCGGCCAGAGAAGCACTGAAGAAATGTACAACGAACGACGTTTTTTCCGCGGTAAATGGGTCAATGCTATCGCCAATATCGCCAAACCCACGATCGCCGCGATCAATGGTTATTGTCTCGGTGGCGGGCTTGAAGTGGCATTGCAATGTGATCTTCGCATTGCGTCCGAAAATGCTAAATTCGGCTTGCCCGAGGTGACGTTGGGATTCTTGCCCGGTGCCGGTGGAACGCAGCGCCTCCCGCGTGCGATCGGCCTGCAGAAGGCCAAAGAGATGATCCTCACCGGAAAACATGTCGATGCCGCGGAAGCCGAACGCCTGGGTATCGTGCTCAAGGTGGTATCAAGGGCTGAATTGATGCCGGCAACATTGGCGCTCGCCCAGTCGATTGCGAAAAATCCGCGTATGGCCGTAATCCAGGCCAAGATCGCGATGAATGCTTCACAGGAAACCATGCTGTCCGGAGGTATCCAGGCCGAGAATGAGGCCTGGCTGCCCTGTTTGTTGTCGGACACCTGGAAGGCGAAGCTGGAGCGATTCAAGGACTAACGGCGCCTGCCGAGCGGATGGTGTGATGATGCGACTGACGCTTCCGTTATTCATGGTTCTTGCGATTTTTTGTGAACATGTGCGGGCACAACCCGATCCCGGTTTGTCGTTCAAAGACTGTGCTGAGTGTCCGCAAATGATCATGGTTCCGGCAGGCGAATTTGTCATGGGTGCAGCTCCTGGCGAAGAGGAACATGAGTCGATGCCACAAGAGTTCCGTCATCGTAGTGCTCCACAACGGCGTGTGAAGGTCGAGGTTTTTGCCGCCGGAAAATATGAGGTTACCCGTGGCCAATACCGGGCTTTTTCCGAGGCGACGAAACGGAATGACAGCGGATGCTTCGTATGGCGCCGTGGCGATTATCAACTGGATGCGGCAAAAAGCTGGCGAGATTCCGGCTATCTGCAGGACGACAGCCATCCGGCGACCTGCGTCAGCTGGGAAGATGCGCAGGCTTATGCGTCGTGGCTCAGCGGTAAAACCGGGCAGCAGTACCGGCTGTTGACCGAGGCGGAATGGGAATATGCAGCACGCGGCGGATCATCAGCGTCACGATTCTGGGGGGAAGACAGCCGGCAATCGTGTCAGCATGCCAATGGCGCCGATCTTAAAACGCTGTCGGTGGTGTCCGAGGCCGGCAACTGGCCGGCAGCAGCGTGCGACGACGGGTATCCCTATACGGCGCCGGTCGGCAGTTATCGCCCCAATAAATTCGGACTGCATGACATGCTGGGCAATGTTGCGGAATGGACCGCAGATTGCTGGAACGCGGATTATCGGGGCGCGACTTCCGACGGCAATGCCCGGATGACCGGCGACTGCGATTTTCGTGCTGTGCGCGGCGGCGGCTGGGATGAAGCTTCGGCGTCACTGCGATCGGCCTATCGCGTCGGAAGTCCCGTGGTCATCCGTGTTTATGCGCGTGGCTTTCGTGTGGCGCGGCAGGGGACGGGAGCGAATATGGGGACCAACCGTTGAGTAAGCTCAGGGCCTGCTCTGACGGCGATGCCTGGCCGCAAATCGTTTGAATTTCATTTTGATGAATCACGGGAACTGGCAAAAGTGGCTTCAGTAGGGATTGATTTCGGCACTTCTAATTGCACCGCACATGTGGCTGATCAAGGAAGGGTGATTCCCGTACCGCTGGATGGTGATGACCTTGCAATGCCGTCCGTCGTTTTTACCGCCCGGCGGGAAATCGCGTTGGGGCAGATCGAAAACGGAGAATTCGAAAGGCGCTTTCGTGCCGCTCGCGCCGAACAGGTCAGGAACCGGGCGAGTGATGCTGCCGCGCTGGATGATGCTGAACTTGAACGCATCATTCGGGATGCCATGCGTCGTGAATCCCTGAGTGAAGCGGAAAAAGCCTATTGGGACCAGTCTTTCTTTTCCATGCTGGACAATGGTCAAGCCATTATTTTCGGCAATGCTGCACTCCGAGCCTATTTCAGTGATCCCCTGGGCGGGGTTTTGGTACGGTCGCCAAAATCCTTCCTTGGCAGCGATATCCACGAAAATCATCTTTCACGCTTTGAAGACATCATTACGGCCATGCTCGGGCATATCAAACGACGGGCTGAGGCTGTTGTGGATCGTGAAATCCATCAAGCGGTCATGGGTCGTCCGGTTCGTTACCACGGAACCATGGGAGAGCAAGGCAATGCCCAGGCCTTGCAGGTCATGGCAAAGGCAGCAGAGCGCTCCGGGTTCAAGGAAATCTGTTTCGAACTGGAACCGGTATCCGCAGCCTATGAGTATGAAACCTCCATTACCACAGAACAGAAGTTACTGGTGATCGACGTCGGCGGCGGCACCACGGATTGCGTGGTGATGCGGGTGAGTCCCGGCCGCGCACAGCAGCGCAACAGACTGGATGACATTCTGGGCGTATCTGGCGACCGTATCGGTGGCACTGATTTTGACGAGGCGCTGGCGTGGAACACGCTGATGCCGGCATTCGGAAAAAGCACCCTTGCTAAAGGTGGACACCCGTTGCCCCATTCGCTGGTTCATGACGCCATATCGATCCGGAACCTGCCTGCGCAGATTCGATTCGCCCGGGCTGAGCATGAAATCAGCGAATTGATGACCCAAGCCGCGGCTCCCGAAAAATGGGAAAGGCTACTCAAAGTCTGCCAGCAGCATCTCCAATACCGGATTGTCCATGGCGCTGAGCAAACCAAGATAGCGCTTTCGCAGCAGGAATCGTACGTGGCGCCGCTGGATTTTGTCGAAGATGGTCTGGCGATCATGGTGAAAAGGGCGGAATTTCTGGAAGCTACGGACCGGCTGGTGAGCAAGGTCGGGGTTTTGGCTGCCGATGCACTTGCCGAAGCAGGGTGCAAACCTGATGTAGTGTTTTTGACCGGAGGGATGGCGTTTTCGCCGATGATCAAATCGGCTGTTGCAGACCTTGTGGGCCCCGGTGTTCCTCTGAAATCCGGCGATATGCTTGGCAGTGTTGGCAAAGGTCTGGGGCTGTGCGCCGGAAGAACTTTCGTATCGAACTGACTGCCGCGGCTGTTGCAGCATAGGGCAGTGCGGCAAGCGTTTTTCGCTACCCGAAACCACCGGGATTTGTTAATTTCATGCATTCCTTAAAATATGAATAATGGTTATGGACAAGAATAAAAATCGGAGGAGCTTCAGGCGTCACCCGGCAAACTGGAAAGTGGCCATCGTGCTGCTTGCGCCTGATGGAAAACCGATCATCCAGCATACGCAAACAATCGATTTGTCCCTTGGAGGGGCCGCCATCATCAGCGAGCAGGGCGGCGAGATGGGTGCTTTGCTTACATTGCTGCTTGGGCAACCTCCCAAGCGCGATCAGGACCGGCCCAAGGTGATCAAAGCACATGCCCGGGTAGTTTCATCGCGCAAGGCGCCATCCGGCTCCGGATTTCATCTGGGGCTGAGTTTTGTCGGCCAGCCTGGCGATGAACTTGCCATCTTGACGGATCTTTTGCAGGAGATGGAATCCAGCCAGACAATTCGACCGGAGAAGGTGGTAGAGGAATCCCCTCCGATTACTGCCAACAGCCGACTGGCGCGGCTGAAGGAGTTGGCGCAATCCAAGTTGCTGGAAGAAAAAAAAGACAACAGGGACGAGAGCGACAAACGGATCAGCGAGGCGCTGGAGCGCGCATTCGGATATCTGAAGGAATTGACGCAACAGCTGAATGTGGTCAAACCACAGTTTGACCGGGGATATCCGCTCACCGGCGTACCGGACTTTGCGGGACTGAAGTGGTCGGCGGGTAACGCGGATTTTCAGAAACGTCAAGTGGCTCCGGGCAAACAGCTGTATGAGCGGGTCACGCTGAACTATCGTCTATCCGGTGATAAACAAATTCAGGTGACAGTTGATAGCCCCAAAAATGAGCGACTCAAACAGCTACTTGTAGAGAACAGGATTGAATACACAATCAAGGATGCACTGAACGCCCGTGGCTTTATTGAACGCAGCACATTCATGTTCTCATGCGAAGTCAAAGCCAGTGTTCTGCTACAGGCGAATTTCGAGTTGGGGGGCATCCAGCTGCGAACGATCAATGTCGGACATTTTGGTGTCCTGGAGCATCAAATAGAGCCTGAGGCGATATCGCCCGAGGCTTTGGAGGAGTTTGCAGGATTCATTCTGGGTGAGGAGCAACAGTTCGGGATGATGCTTGCGAAGAGCGCGAGGTAGATTCCCGGGCGCTGCTCCCCGGTAACTCGAAGAATATTCAGGGGGCGTTTTCAAGCGCTGAGTTCTGATGGTTTTCCGGTCTCAGGTATCGGTGAACATCAGCCGTGCTGTCTGCGTACGACCTTCCAGGAAAAATCCACCCAGAATGTCAAAATCAGTGAAAGTCACCACAAAGCGTGCTGTTGCCGCTGCAGTCCAGCTATCCACAGTCAGCGATCTGGAGTTTGATGCTTCTTTGAACGAACTGCGTGAATTGGCCAAGACTCTGGGTTTTGAGGTGGTGGCTACTTTTACGCAGAAACGTGCGAATTTCGACTCGACGGCTTATCTGGGGGCCGGCAAGCGTGAGGAGATGCGCCGCTTTGTGCAGGGCGAGACTGATGGGCCCGAATCTGCAGGGGGGCAGCCAACAACGCCGGTTTTGGAAAAGGACCCGGACACACGTCGTGAGCGGCGTATTGCGCGCCACGGCGTGGTCGCCGCACGCGAGGCCGCCAAGGCTTTAGCCGAAAGTGATACCCGTCGCGCCTCATTTGTCCTGGTTGATCACGAAATTTCACCATCCCAGGCCCGTAATCTGGAAAACGAGATCGGCTGCGATGTGCTGGATCGCACGATGGTCATTCTCGAAATATTCCATCGCCACGCCCGATCCAACGCGGCGCGTGCGCAGGTGGAGATCGCGCGCTTGCGTTATCTCGCGCCACGCCTGCGTGAAGCGGCCAAACTGGCCGGACCGCAAGGACGACAGCGCAGCGGTGTGGGCGGCCGTGGTGCCGGTGAAGGGGCAGGTGAGGCGGACCGCGCCAAGATCCGTGATCGCATCGCCGAATTGAAGCAGGAAATCATCGCCCTCGACCTTGAACGTCAGGTGCAGCGTGCGCGGCGCCAGGAAAGTCAGGCGCTGGCGCGTGTGGCGCTGATCGGCTACACCAATGCGGGCAAATCGACATTGATGCGTGCACTGACCGGAAGCGAGGTGCTGGTCGCCAACAAGCTGTTTGCGACGCTCGATACAACAGTCCGTGCGCTGGTGCCGGATGGAATACCCCGGGTGCTGGTCAGTGATACTGTGGGTTTCATCAAGAATCTGCCCCATGATCTGGTTGCATCGTTCAAATCGACGCTGGAAGAGGCTGCAGAAGCGTCATTGCTGCTTCATGTCGTTGATGCCAGCGATCCCGGATTTGAACGCCAGCTTGCCGTGACCGAGAAGGTGCTTGAAGAAATTGACGCCGGAAAAGTGCCGCGTTTGTTGGTGTTCAACAAGATTGATCAGGTCGGAGATGCCAAGACCCAGAAAGTACGCGCTAAGGCGCTGCGTGCCCGTTTCCCGAAGTGCATCGTGATGAGTGCTGTAGACCATGTCGATGTTGCCAAACTGCACAAAACAATCCGTGCATTTTTTGCCAAACGTCTGGTCAAGGCCGAATTGTTCCTGCCTTGGTCTGCACAGCAGTTACGCGGCGAACTGTTCTCGAATTGCGAGGTGCTGGAGGAGCGTGCTGATAACGAGGGGGCGTTCTTTCGTGTCCGTGGAGAGCGCAAGGACATTGAAGTTTTACGCGAACGCATTGAGCAGGTGAAAAGCGGTGCTTAGGCTCCGGAAGTTCATCAAACCTTGCTCGACGCTATAAATATTTAATAAAATCAATTAGTTATATTAAATACTCAAACTGCTGTGGGCAGGTGTTGGCGGAGAGGGAGGGATTCGAAAACGATATCGCCGAATTTCGCCGAATATCGTTATAAGTCTATTTTCATAGGAGAAACTCGCCGTTTGTGGGTGTTTGATATCGTTGTAATCCGTTTCAATTCGGTTCAATATGTGGGGCAACTTGTGGTGAACAAAAGCCTCATATGCCGAAGAAACCAGGGAAACACTCTCATAACGCACTCACCGCCCTTCAGGTACGGAGAGAGAGCACGCCCGGTCGATATGCCGACGGAGGGGGATTGTATTTAGAAATCGATCCGAGCGGCGCACGGCGATGGTTACTTCGAATCATGGTGCAAGGCCGGCGACGCGACATCGGACTCGGCGGGACAACCTGGGTCACGCTCTCGGAAGCGCGCGAAAAAGCCGCAGCAATGCGAAAAATCGCAAGGGACGGCGGCGATCCGCTCACGGAACGGATGCGGCAACGTGCGGTACCGACGTTTGAGCAGGCCGCTCGCACCAAACACACCGAGCTGAAGGCAACTTTCAAGAATCCCAAGCACTCGGCACAGTGGGTTTCTACCCTTGAAACCTACGTCTTTTCGCACATCGGCGGAATGCGTGTTGACGTCATCGACACCCCGGATATCCTGCGAACGCTGCAGCCGATCTGGACCGCCAAGCCCGAGACAGCAAGGCGGGTACGGCAACGAATGGCCGTCGTATTTGATTGGGCCAAAGCCGCGGGGCATCGCAAAGGGGATAACCCCGTCTCAGGTGTAAAGCACGGCCTACCCAAGCACTCCGGCGAGCAACAACACTTCGCAGCTCTACCCTACGCGCAGATTAGCGCATTCGTGCTTTCGCTACGCGACCAGGAGGGAACCGCGGCTCGCGCTCTTGAATTCCTGATCCTGACGGCCGCACGAACCAACGAAGTCACCGGCGCGAAGCCCGACGAATTCGATTTTGAGTCGGCAATCTGGACAATCCCGGCCGAACGTATGAAATCGAAACGAGTTCACCGGGTACCGCTCTCCGCTCGGGCAATCGCGATCGCGCAAAAGGCGATCGAAGATAAGGGCGAATTTGTATTCCCAGGAATGGACCGCGAAAAATCGCTCTCGAATATGGCGATGCTGCAGCTCCTGGAACGCATGGAACGCGACGAAATTACAGTGCACGGCTTCCGAAGCTCCTTCCGAGATTGGACCGCAGAGCAGACGAACTATGCTCGTGATGTTTGCGAGATGGCGCTCGCACACACCATCGGCAATAAGACCGAAGCGGCATATCGTCGCGGCGATCTGTTCGAAAAACGGCGGCGACTGATGGCTGAATGGGCCAAGTATTGCGAATTGAAACCGAAAGCCGGAAAAGTCGTGAGCATCAACAAGGCTGCATAGTGAATCGATTTCAAACGGAGAATCCGTCATCTCATCGACGGATGATTTACCGACCCGGCGGCTCCGGGTTCATGGCGCGCATGGTGCGGCAACACCACCGCCTTTTCAGTCAGTAGCGAAAGGGGTCACATCATGGGTACACAGCACTTAGCAACAAGCAAAGCCGAAGCAACCGAAAGCCTCGACCGTCTCATCGGGGAGCTGAACGATGTTTGCGATGCGCTCGTAGTCATTGAGAACGGCGATGTCAACGGTATGACAATCGAAGCATTCGCACGGCTCGCGCGCACCGGCCTATTCGAAACAACGTGCGGGATTCGCGATGTATTGGAAAGTATCAAAGCACTTCCCGAGCACGAGGCCGCAGAGCCGGCCTGACCTTGAATGAAGTGAATGAGTGCCGGTCGCAGAGGATATACCTTTGCGCCGGCCGTCTAAAAAGCCTTGCCTGTCGGGGTTTCATTGCTAGTAAATACGACACCGCTGAGGCACAAAGCTAATCGTATTAGTGAAGATGCCCTATCGCCCTGATCGGTAGAAAATTGAAAAAACTTTCTAAGACAGCTTTGCCCGGCGATAAATTGCGAGAGCGAATTCGTACGCATCTCGATCGCGAAGAGCGGCGCTTTATGGAAAAGGCACTACGCGGCGAAGCTGTTACCGGCCTCGATCAACACTATGCCGAAATTGCCGAGGATCGAGCACAATTCATCGATGCGGCAGAATTTTCACCAGTAATTGATTCACTGATTGGAAAAAAAGATTCAGTTAGTCGTGGCGCATCGACAATTCGATTTTTAACTTGGATTGGTAATCATCGGATTCTGATACGACAGCATGATCCGGACGTTGCAACAAAGAAACGTCGGGGCAGGAAAAAAGTAGATCCATTTCAACTCAATCTGCCTGGTTGGAAGTTGGACCCTAAATTGCCCCGTCATACACCGCATATTTGGGCTGCCTGGATTGATCGCGAAATAGTGGGGGCGCGCGGCGGAAGCGGGCGAGGTGTACGTCATCCTAGCGAAAGCCGGTGGCGAGCAATTCTTGTAGTTTGCCTGGATCAGATTTTGCCGGATTCCCTGAACAATAAACGCGCTGCATGTATCGCTGCATTGCTGCGCTTAACAGGCGATACCTCGCTATCTTCGAATCAGGTTGGATCAATTCTGACTCAGCGGCAACGATCAGGAAGCACAATAAGCGATCATCGGGACAGTTTGCCAATTTTTGATCTGATTGGTCGTACAGGCTCCAAGAGCAAAACCGAATAATTCAATCCGATAGCTTGTCGATATCTCGATAGGAAATCTGCTATGCCTTCAATAGTGAGTAAAGTTCGGGCGACTCTAAACCGCGAGCCAATTGCCCTGGTGGTTTCTTTTGTGCTCGGGATTGCGTTGGGGCTATGTGTGGGGAGTAGCTTATTCCAGGCGAATTTAACTGCCTTCCTTCCTGCTGCGGCGACTCTCGTTGCTGCATTTATGGGCGCGACGTTCGCATTTTTGTTGAACAAGCATAAGGACGCTGAGGCGCGTCATCGTCAAAATCTCAATGCTGGGAATCGTGCGATATTTTCATTTGCGAGGCAGGTTAATAAATTGATGCTAATCAAGCGGCAGATAATCGAGCCGTCTCTTAATGATCCGCTGAGACTTGTCTCCATGCGTCCGATGGATGGGTTGGACGCAGAAAATGTGCAGCTAGATATTGATAGCTTGGATTTTCTTATCGAGGCGGGGTATGCATCGCTATTGGGTGATATTGCATTCGCGCAGACCAAATATATGTCTGCAATAGATGCAATGAAATCCAGATCGCGAGTTCACATTCACGAGGCGCAGCCCCGGCTAGAAAACGCTCCAATTATTCCGGGGCCGGTTACTGTCGATTCAATGAAAATTGTTCTAGGTTCGCGAGTTTTTGAAACGTTGCGTTTGGCGACAGATCAGGCGATTGTGGCTGTCGATTCGGCGATTGAAGAATTACCGCGTGTTAGCTCTGCGCTGAATGAGGCCCTGAAGCGCACATTCCCAGGCAAGAAGATTATTAAGTTTGACGTTCCGTCGGCGACTTAAGCGCTAGGGTGCCACTGGTACCCAATTCGATATCTCCATCGCGCGCAAGGTCTGCGATCGTCCAATGAGCTTGGGCGTCGTTTCTTGCGCTTGATACTCAAATAGAGTGCCGGCATTGTCGACGTGATAGACGTGATTCGTCGGGCCGGCGGTAATCGTCTCGACGATCACGCAAGCGCCATTCTCGCGTCCGATGAGGCCCAAGACCGTCCGGGAAGTGTAGGCGGGGAGCTGATCCTCAATGACGACATTCGATCCATCGGACCCGAGAAGGTGATTCTTGAGGGTGCCGGAGTGCAGGGCGAAGGTATAGGCATGGCTCCCCGAGCCGCGCAGCGCGCCTGGATCGAAGGCGATGCCACTGTCCCGGTTTTGCGGTTCGAAGTAATCAGATCCGCCGGCCGCGAAGGATTGCGCCGATGCATCCCCGGAATTCACGAATACAAGCGCGGATGTCGTGGCGACTTGGGCGATGAGAAAAGTCACATGCTCCGCAAACGGCATGGCGTCGTAGCAGGGGAATATCGTGGATACGGTCGTGTCGAGGTATTCGACTTCGGTACCGTCCGAGCCGTAGATCGCCGCGCGATAGTGGGTATCGACGCCATCGGAATAATGGTGCGATAGCCAGGTATAGGCATCGCCATTCGCCGCGACTTCAAGACGGCTTCCCGAATCGACGACTCCATCAATCGGAAACGAGCTTTCGGAATCGACGTAGGCGCTCCCATTCCATTTCAGCGTACCGACATTCAACGTCGGGCCATCGGTCAGGTAGCTGTATGCGAAGCCATCTTTAAACGAAAACAGGTCAATCAGTTCGAATGCCCCGACGGATGGTGATACGGATTTTGCAATCGTGTCATTGATGTATATATCGAATCCGTAAGTATCGACCCCTTCAAGTCCGCGTCTCACGAAATAGCAAACATCGCTTCGAAGATTGACTACCGGCCGGCGTCTATCGACGGCCGCGTCGATGAGTGCCTTGTCGGAAGTCGAATGAGAGTAAAGCGTAGCGCCTGCCATCGAACCAGAACCAAGCTGCAGCACTGCCGCATCGGTTCCGGTGTCGAATGCCATATACATTTCGCCAGCCGTCGCGCCAACCCAAAATGAGCGCGATCGCCCCATGCCCAGGACGTATGCGTCATTTTCTCCGTCGCTGAGAATCTGGTCGGTATTGGTCGAATCGGCAGCGAGAATTGCCGTCTCTCGGTGCCCGGCCAGAATGCCTTTGAACAGAGGGTACGCAATTCCCATCGCTGGGGTGCCAACGTTCAGGAATGAACCTTCGATTAACTCCCGATATTGATCGGCATCGTTCAGGTACGCGCCGAATACTTGCCCAAATACTTTGACCATCGCGCCGCCCCCTGGTGCTTTTGGCGGTGTGGTGTCTGTGCATATTCTCGGTGCGGCGGTACCCAATTGGTAGACGTAAAACGTCTGATTGCCTTCGATGGTACCGACGCAAAAGAATTCACCGTTAAGTTCGTTCGGAAAATGGAATCCGGTCATCCTCAAGAATGGACCGATGTAATAGATAGGCTCGGGCATGTTCTTTCCTTAATGAATGCCCGCCACCGACGTACCGGATGTAACGAATGCCACAGCGCATCCGGAAGGAGTCATCTTGATACGTCGCGCGGGCGCTCGGGGTTGGTTTCCGGCGCGGCCACTTGCCGAGTGATGCCGCATTCCGCGAGAAAGAAAAAGGCGCGGGCCGGGAGCAAAGTCGTCATGACTGAGGTACTTCAGGAGGCGGGCAGCGCAGGGCGACCCGCATTTCGGCACGCGCGATTTCCATTCCAGCGCGTACGCGATCGATTGCCGCGGGCGGAAGCCCTTCGGCTTTGAGTTCGTCGAGGAGGTTATCGAGAGCGGCATCAAATACGGCCGCACGCTGCCGGGCATCATGCGACATGGGTTTCCCCCTCTGCAGCATCGATAAGGTGCACTGCAAGCTCATTGCGGAGGCGGTCGATATGCTTTTCGACCGTCGCAGTCTCCGGGCCGCTGACCCCGCATTCCCGTTCGAGAACGTCCGGGAGTGCGTCGAGAAAGCGGGTAAAGGCTTTGCAGACACGAGCCATTTCCGCTTCCATTTCGATCGCTGGTACCAATTCCCCGCATTGCTGCCGGAGGCGTATCTCCTCAAGCTGGGCCTGGTAATGCGCTTTCCGCTGAAAGGGAGGCAGGGCGGCCGGATCGATGGGGGAGTCAGGCCCCGTAATGATCGCCTGGTAAACGTCCCGGAGTCGCCACAGGGGATTGCCCCGGTGCTCGCCCGCCGGCTTAACGTCGGCCGCTGCAAGGCGTTTGCGTAGGGTTTCGCGCGTGAGGCCGAACTCATCCGACAGCGCCGAAAGGCTGAGATGCACCCCGAGACCGATTGGGGTAACGGTTTCACTCACTCAGCGCCCAGGGCGGGGGCATGGACTGCCGCCCCTTCGTTGACGTGCGGCCGGCGCTTGACCGGCTCAGCCTGTGCCGCTTTTGCCTCGTACTCCGGGAGGGGGGCCACGTCCCACCAGACCTGCATCATCAGCTCAACGTCGGTATCGGGGCGGGGCAGTACATCCCAGCCGGCATCCTGGAGGCGGAGCATTTCGAGTATTTCGGCGCGCTCCTGGTCCCGAAGCTGGTTGCGGAGGGTCGCGATGCGTTCCTCGCGCTCGGATAACGGCAGGCCGGATTGCAGGCCGTGCGCCGTCATTGCCTCGGTTGCCAGTTCGCAGAGTCGCTTTTCAACGGCCTCTCGCCCAATGATCGCGGCGAGCATGGCCCAATCCAGGTCCCCGAGCTGGGGGAACTGTTTGTCTGCTGAGACTGCGAAGATTTTTCGAAAAGTATAATCGCCCAGGCCTTTCGATTTTTGAACGTCGAGCATCTTCGCAATCCTGGTGCGCATGTCCTCTGCGGCGAGCGGAGCGAATTCGGTTGCCTTGATTTCTTTCCGCAGATCGGCGATGCCGGCACGAATTGCCCCGAGATTCTTGAACTCTTTATCGTTTTCGCGAAGGATGTTCATGCGCGGCTCCTGATTTCAAATGCCGGGTTTTCGGCATAGTCGAACATCTTGCGAATCGGATTTTGCATGTCGAGAAGGGTTACGAGGCGATCGGCGACCGGCCGAACGGAACTCAGGTCAGTGGAGCATTGCTCCTGCATCGCCATCGATGAGCGAACTTCGTCGGCGTACGCTTGGTGCTCCTGCTCTAAGCGCCGAATGTGCATCTCGGCTTTTTCGATTTCACCAGAGATGGAATTAGATCCACCGATTCGAGCGATTGAATCTTTCTTCATCTCGGCAAGGTCGGATTGTGCTCGGCGAAGTCGGTCATCGACTTCATTGCGAAGTTCGACGACGTTACGCGTTTGCACCGTAGCTTCGTGCAGGTCCGTTTGCAGGTAACGGACCATGCCAACGAGCTTGCGGATTTGCGTCCGCTGGATGTCGTTGAGGGCCTTCATCAGAATTCTTGCGTGCTGATTCGAGTCGGGCCGGTGCGGATGATGATGCCGAGCGCCTTGAGTTGCGCTTCCGCGGTGTCCTGCTGTCCGGTCGAAATGCCGTCGGGCCAGGTCAGATCGTTTGCCCGGACTTCAGCATGGCGAAGGATTACAGCGCCTTTCGCGTCGCCGTCCGTCGAATCGACATCGCCGTACAGAATCGCGGCGACATCTTCTTCGCCGGTCGTGGCATCCGGATCGAGTTGGTAGTACTTCCCGTTCGCGCGCTTGCCCATGACAGTTCCGGCCTTGATGACTTCGGCAGCCTGGGCGACGGTCACGCCTTCGCGGGAGTACGAGCCGTTCGCTTCGCTGACGATAAATCCGCCGTCGTGCGGTAGTGATTCGACTTTTTCGGTCATGGTGCTTTTCCTCTCGGTAGTGGGTTACTTGTGAACGTTGCCGCGGAATATCGCCGCACGAAACGCGAATGCGTCGCCGCTTTGAGGGTCGGGAAATTCCTCGCGCGGAGCTGATTCTTTTCTCTCCGCCCTTTGCCGTTTGGCTGCGAACAAGCTGCCGTTTGAATTGGCGAACATTGCCGCTCGGTGTTGATAAATGTCTGACGCGCTCGCATCATTCGATGCGATTGATGATGATTGCTCTTTAGTCGCGGTCTTTTGCCAGACACCTAGAACGGCAATTTCATGTCGAGTGCGCTTCTGATATAGGTTGACGGCCTCTTGAAGATGCCTCGCCGATTGTCGATCCCCGTTAGGCATGATGTAGTTTTTCATGCCGTCGACGTGTTTTGCTTTACCGGGTGAGTCGAGTTCAATCCTGCATAGCAGTTCTCTTTTATTGCCGTGATCTAATCCGAAATAGCGATTCGCGGAGGGTTGATCTTTTGCAATGACGACATACCCGTCGCTTGAGACAAATTCCTTCATTTCGTTCTCCATTCGTTATGCGGCCATGAGCAGGAGCAAGGCTTCGCTGTTTTTCCGCTGGAGCGGCTTTTCGTTGCTTTGGAATGCCGTGCGTGCGGTGCCGCCGTGAACGATCCCGCCTATGCTGGTGTGCTTGAAGGTCTGCGGTTCCCCGAGCTGCCATCGCAGGATCGGGAGGCCGGTCGTGTGGATCGGGAAATAACCCCCGCCGTGATCTGCGATGACGGCGGATCGGAATTGCGCCGAGGCTTCGCCACCAAGCGCCAGGCCGCCCGATGCATTGAAGGCGAATACCTGGGCATCGGAGCCGCGAAAGCCATCGCCCCCGCGGATCGCGGAGCCGCCACCTGGTTTTCGAAGTCTGAATGCAGCCATGTCGAATTTCTACCCGGCGATCTTGGTCGAGTCCATGTCTGACAATGACGCTATCTGCCGCTTAGTGACCGTCGGTGCATCTTCCCGCCGTTGGGTTTTGTCGTTGATCCAATCGGCGAGGTCTTCGAGGTCATAGACCCAGCGCGCGAGCTGAGTTGCCGGAGGCCCTTTGTGCTCGGTTCGCCAGGCGCGCAGGGTCCGTTGCTTGACGCCGGTCAGAAATTCGACCCCAGCCTCATCCGCAAATATCCCCCCCGGGCAGCCAAATCCGGCCGCCTTGAGCGCCTTCGCGAGCCGTGAGGCCGTGAGCATCTCAGGCCCCGAGCCGGCAGTGCGTAATCGCGCAGGTCTTCAGGTCGTGCACGTAGGCCCCGAGCAGCTTCGCATCGTCCCCACATTCCGGGATCGCGAAGCGCGAGCGGGCGAGCGGTTGCACCGTAGGCACGCCGGCCGATACGAAAGCCTGCAGGCGATCGAAGTCGGGATGGTGCGGCATCACGATATGTGCGGGTTCCGGTTGGCGGATCGCCTGGATCACGTTGCCCTCTTTGTCGCGTACGGCTTCGACGGGCTTTTCGATCAGACGACGGATACCGCGAAGTTCCTCAATCACGGTACCCAGGTCGCCGGCTTTAATCCGAACAGCGCGATCGGAGTCCGCAAGCGCGGTCGCGTATTGGTCGAGAAATCGTCCGTACGTGGTTCGCAACACGGGTGATCGAAGGGTTTCATCCGCTGATTCGAAAGTTTCCTGCAGGTCGTGCAGCTCGGCACGAGTGGCAGTATCGAGCGCGCGGGTGACGTTGATTCTCGCGACCGTCCATGCGATGCCAAAGGCGCACCAATCATCGACATCGGCTGATTGCTGCAGCGTGATCGCACAGGCGCAGAATTCGCGATAGGCGTCGAGGGTCGGTTTAAACGGATCGTTGCTCATTGGTGCCCTTTCAAAAGTTGATCTGGTGACGGGTCTAGGGGTTCGATAAAGTGTCGAAAACCGCGGGCCGAATTACCCCCGGTTTGGATCTGTCGCAGGTAAGGACCCAGGCCGTCATTCGTCGGGTCCTGCGCTAAGGCGTGCCAGTGCTGCTAGATCAGCCCGAGCTGCGTTGACTTCAGCGAGAGCCACCTTCGCTTTGTCTGCGGCCGTTTTGTCGCCATATAACGCTGCCGCTGCGGCATGGCTGAATGCTTTTTTGGCGCGCTCCATTCGTTCCTCGGCTGCGCGTTGTCTGCGGTGTCGGAGCGTGATCGTGGTCATGGTGCCTCCGGTAGTTCATCGATGAGTCGCATCAAAGTGCCGTTGCGTTCGTCCACCCACGGGCCGGGTCCGAGCTGTTTGCAGACCTTCGCCTGCAGCAGGAGAAAATCAAGTTCAAAAATTTTTAACTCCCGAGCTTTCGCCTGCCAGCCCTTATCACTCGAATACCAGTCAATCGGTGCATGCGAATGTTGTCCGCCTGGGGGCCATTGGTTTGCGGCTTGTGTGCGAGAGGTCGTCCGAACTTTCGCCCAATCCTCACGAATTGCTGTGATCAGTGCCGCATCCCAATCTGCGTATCGGTAGTGATGCGCTTGTGCCTTGCCGATGAAAGCCTCGAAATGCTCCTCGAGTTGGCCATGGCCTTTTGCCGTTGCCCATGTTTTGACGCGTTCGGAGATTTTGAAATCAGGGGGTAGGGGGGTCTTATTCCCTCCTTTTGTTTTTGCTTTGAAGTTACTTTCGGGGGTCGTGGGTGACAGGGGTGTCCGGTCATCTGTGACAGGGGTCCCCGGTCGTGTATGACAGGGGTCCCCTGTCATTGGTGTCAGTGGTGGGGGTGTCGTATCCGTCAGGGGAGGGATGACACCGGCGTCAGGGGTGGGGGTGTCACCCGTGTCAGGGGTCAGGATGCGATACCGGTTCGACTGCATACCACCGCCGCGGACGATTTGAAGCTCGCCCAAGCGTTCGATGTTTTGCACGCAACGGCGCGCGGATCGCTCCTCAAGATTGCATTCCCGGGCGATTGTTTGCATGCCGACCCACGCTTCGCCGCTGCTCTTGTCAACGTGCCAAGCGATCACCATCAATGCGAGGCGATCACTCCCTTTCGCCCTTGAATGCCTCAGGACACGCATTACGGCTTCGGCACTCATTGCACATGGCGATGCCTGGGTCGTGGCACCTTGTCACGCTCTACGTCGCGTGCTACGGTGCTTGTTCTCTGTTCTGAATTGCGGCTCGCCTCGGTGTTCCCCGAGTGCGGGCCAGTTTTTTTATCGGGATGCACTTTGCCGAACAGCGTCGCCGTCGCGTAATGACGCGCGCCGACGTCGTCGGCATCCTGGGGAATTCGGCGGAACACGGTCAGGCCGCTTTCGTCTGCTCGCATGCGGCGAGGTATCGCTTCAGCTCTTCGCCAGAGACAAATACACGCGTGCCGTCTCGTTGAATTTTGAGGCGACCGTCTCTCGTGCGTGCCCAAAATGCTGTTGATTTTAATTTTAGGATCGCCATTGCTTCGCGGGTCGTGTAGCGGGCAGCATCAAGATTCATTTTTTTCCTCTCACAGATCGTAAAATTGCCGGCATCGTGTTTACGCGGTCTTTTGCTCGCAAGAATCGATGTATCGCGCAAGCTCGGTCGCTGTTACGAAGGATCGTTTTCCGTCCTTCTGCAGGCGGAGCTTTCCTTCCTTAACCCGCTCGTAAAATTTTGAATGCCCAAGCCCCAGCAGGTTGCGAGCTTCGTGGACCGGGTATCGTAATTTTGTGAATTCCATTGCAATTTTTCCTCGTGTGATAAGACACGGCCGGATTATTGAACGGACAGCGGATTACATTGAATCTGCAGTTTTTGAAGGAGGGAGGGGAACTTCGATAAAATCGAGGTGAGTGCACCCTCGCCTTGGAAAAAAACATGATTGCAGCCGAGTTGAACGAAATCACAGAAGAGCACTTGAAGGCGCTCATTCAGAATCGACAAAGAGAATCGCAAACCCTCGATTACAAGAGGCAATTGCCAAATGCAGACAGCGACGGGCATCGCGAATTTCAATCAGATATTTGCGCTTTTGCAAATGCATCTGGCGGCGACCTGATTCTCGGACTGACCGAGGATACCGAAGGGGCAGCGCAATCCATTACGCCACTTTCCGTCAACCCTGACAGCGAGCAACTTCGCCTGCAGGATTTGGTTCTGAACGGGATTGAGCCGCGCGTGACGGGCTTCCAGGTGCGTGCCGTCCCTGTCAGTGGTGGTCATATCTTCGTGGCCCGAGTTCCGCGAAGCTGGAACGGCCCGCATCGCGTTATTTCCAGTCGCCACTTTTACCTGAGAGAAGGCGCTAGAAAACGCCAACTCGATATGCCGGAGATTAAAGGTGCTTTCGAACGATCATCGTCATTTATTGACCGCATTCGGCAGTTCCGAATCGACCGAATTAGTAAGGCGCTAACGAATAATGGTCCGATGCCACTCATCAACGGCCCAATCAGCATGATTCATATCCTGCCGGTGCTCGCACTTGATGGATCTGTTCAAATTGATCCGAGAATATATTCAATACAGAGAAGCCTGCCCGTGATGGGATCAGGCGTACGCTCTAAGATGAATTTTGACGGCGCACTTCAATACTCTGTAGCGGAAAAAATGTGTGATGCTTATACACAGTTATTTCGAGATGGTCGCGTCGAAGCCCTCTGCGTTATCGGACGTTTCGATTCCGAGAACGGCTTTTATCGAATCCCGAGCCGAACCTTTGAAGACTCGTTGATTAATTTTTATGACAGGATGATTGCAGAATTAGGGACTCAAGGGGTTTCGGCTCCATTTATAGTCTTCTGCTCAATCCTCCGACTTGAAATGGCTCGCTTTGGATACTCTCGGGAAGACCACTTCGGCACAGATGGAAAATTTGATCGCGACGCGATTTTGTTGCCTGAGATAACAATCGAAGAATCAACGGCCGGGGCTAAGGCCCTGCGTCCTTTATTCGATCTGTTTTGGCAATCAGTGGATGTTGGTCAATCCCCGTACTACGACGAAAACGGGAACAGGACAAATCGAAGATAGCCGGCGCGTCAATTCTCAAAAAAACAACGATGCGTAATTGATCGCGCCGGACTCTGAGACGACATCAAATTAATGTCGTGATGCCGCATTTACTCCTGCGACAACCGACATAAGATCCCCGCCTTTCTTACCTGGGGACATGACAATCATTTCCGTATGCTGAGTGCAACGCGCGCTGCAGCTTGGCTGACATGGATTCCAAATACCCAACCCTCGTGGAAGTCGAATTGCGTCCCAGGCCCGCTCATTGCACCACTTCAACGCTAATTCGATGCTTCCTGCACCGGTATATGGCTCAGTAGTCACGATGTAACGGCGCTGATCGTCGATCCATACTTTCGTATGGTCGAACCCCTGGGGACGGATGGATGTCTTAAAGAGAATTCGGTAAGCCGTGGAAAACCGAAGGCCCGTAGCATCCATAAATTGAATAGCACGGCGAATAGTTGCAATCCGCTCCCGTACGCCTCTCTCGTTGGCTCCGACGAAATCTTGCCAATGGGGGCCAGTTCTCAGCTTTGAATAGTAATTTGCTGGGTGAACTGTCGGAACATACTCATGAAAAATGTCGAAGTCGGAATCGTGCCGATTCGTTGAGAAACCAGACAATCGCACCTCGAAAGGTTTCGTTATTGCCGGACCACCATTCAAGGAGTCGATCGCTTCTCGTGCCTGCGAAAGGAGCGACCAATTTCGATACCCCTCAGACTGCGCGACGCGATCCAGCGCTTCCGAATGGGTCATGCCGGCAGTTTCACGCTTTACGCGCGCTGCGACACGTTTAAGGTTTTCAAATATTGCGGGAGTAATACGAGAGTTCATGGCAATTTTCCTTTGTCTCGCCCTCCACGTAGCCCGCCCACAAGTACGCTTCAGGCGTTAAGGAAAACGCCATTCAGAGAATTACCGCTGCTGATACTCAGCTTCGCGACGTGGGCGTGCAGGCATGCGTATTGCCTGGATGAATTCTCGCACGCCCGAATTATGTAGGGAAGATGCTCAAATAAAATCCGCGCATCGACACAAAGCCGGGCGATTTCAGGGCGAAATCTAAGCCGGGCTGACGCGGATAATTTGTGGGGTAGTTTTGTGTTTTATTTGAGAGATTTTAAAAAAATCGTCAAATAATCAGTATCTTACAAATTTCTCTGGCGGAGAGGGAGGGATTCGAACCCTCGTTACGGCTTTCACCGTAAACACGCTTTCCAGGCGTGCGACTTAAACCACTCATCCACCTCTCCGAGGGCGCGAATTCTATCATGACAGACTGACTTCTCCGCAGGCCTGCGCAGCAAAAAACAAAGCCCGCCGAAGCGGGCTTTGTTTTGTTGCGGATTGAAGCTTAGTTGGTTGTGGTGGAGAACGAGCTGCCCTTGATATTCGGGTAGCGCACGTGCTCGACCAGCTCCTGAACTTCCTTGCTCGGCGCTGCTGTCAACAGGCTGACCACCACGATGGTGAGCATGCCCAGTGGCAGACCGAATACACCCGCGGAAATGGGGTTCAGACCGAACCACATGTATTCCGCAATCGGCTTGGTGACGCCGAACAGGTCGCGCAGGTACGGATAGGTCGTGGTCATGTAGTAGAAACACACACCCAGACCGACCAGCATGCCGGCAATGGCGCCAGCCTTGTTGGCCCGTTTCCAGAATACGCCCAGCACCAGCGCGGGGAAGAACGACGATGCAGCCAGCGAGAACGCCGCGCCGACCAGGAACAGGATGCTTCCCGGTTTGGTCGATGCGGTGTAGGCCGCAATCAAGGCGACGACCAGCAGCAGGACTTTCGATACCGTGACACGACGCGAGGTCGATGCCGAGGGGTCGATCATCTTGTAGTAGACGTCGTGCGACAGCGCGTTGGCGATGGTCAGCAGCAGGCCATCGGCAGTGGACAGGGCCGCGGCCAGACCGCCGGCAGCCACCAGCCCCGAGACGACATAGGGCAGGCCGGCAATTTCCGGCGTCATCAGCACGATCAGGTCGCCGCCGATGACGATTTCCGCCAGTTGCACGATGCCGTCCTTGTTGATGTCGGTGATGCTGAGCAGTGTTGCATCCACCGCCTGCCATGAGGCTGCCCATGCCGGCAAGGCGGAGAACTGGCTGCCGACCAGCGTCGAGTACACCTCGAACTTGGCCAGCACCGCGAGGCAGGGCGCCGTGAAGTAGAGCAGGAAGATGAAGAACAGCGACCAGAACACCGAACGCCGGGCTTCACGCACGCTGGGCGTGGTGTAGTAGCGCATCAAAATGTGCGGCAGCGCTGCGGTGCCGAACATCATGCAGAACACGATGCCGAGGAAGTTCAGCTTTGCGGTGTGTTGCGCGGCTTCGTCCTTGCCCGGATAAGGGGTGGCATGCGGACGGGGCGGTGCGGCACGGGCTGCACCGGCCTTGTCCTTGTTCCATTGGGCCTTGGCGGCATCGACGTCCTTGGCGTAGCCGGCCAGCGCCTTTTCGGCGGCGCTGATCTGGTCTGCCGGCGCATTGGCGGCCTTGAGGCTGGCGACGTTCTGCTCCAGTTTTGCCTTGCCGTCGGCATGGGACTTCGCCGGATCTTTCAGCGCTGCCGTGGCTGCATCCGCGCGATCCTTGAAGATCTTGCGGACTTCCTGCTCCTTGGAATCAGCGGTGAGCTTTTTCTCAAGATCGGTGACTTTTGCCAACACCTGGCCATAGGCCACCTGCGGCACCGGGATGCCGGTGTGTTTGATGCCCAGCCAGACCACCGGGGTCATGTAGGCAATGATCAGGATGATGTACTGCGCCACCTGGGTCCAGGTTACCGCACGCATGCCGCCGAGGAAGGAGCACACCAGGATGCCGCCGAGGCCGACGAACACGCCGACGGCGAATTCCAGCCCGGTGAAACGGGCGGTGATGATGCCCACGCCGTAGATCTGCGCCACCACGTAAACGAAGGAGCAGAGGATGGCCGCGAACACCCCGATGGAGCGCACGATGTTTCCGCCGTAGCGGGCACCGAGGAAGTCAGGAATGGTGAACTGGCCGAACTTGCGCAGATAGGGCGCGAGGAACAGCGCCACCAGCACATAGCCGCCGGTCCAGCCCATGACGAAGGCGAGGCCGTCAAAGCCGGCCAGGTACAGCGTGCCGGCCATGCCGATGAACGATGCCGCGCTCATCCAGTCAGCACCCGTGGCCATGCCGTTGAAGAATGCAGGCACGCGGCGTCCGGCGACGTAATACTCCGACACCTCGACCGTCCGGCTCATCACGCCGATCATCGCGTAGAGGCCGATGGTGGCGACGAGGAAGGTGTAGCCGATGTACTTGCGCGGCAGGCCCATCTGCTCTGCGATGGCCAGCAGGACGATGAAGGCGAGGAAACCGCCGGTGTAGAAGGTGTAATACTTTTTGAGTTGCTGGGTGAACGCACTCTGACTGAAGGCGGCCTGGCTCATTTGTCATCTCCTTCGTCGACGCCGTACTCGATGTCGAGCTTGTTCATGTACCAGGCGTAGAAGCCGATCACCAATACGTAGATGGCCAGCGAGCCTTGCGCGGACATGTAGAAGCCCAGGGGGAATCCCATGAAACTGATGTTGTTGAGATCGCGGGCGTACCAGCCTTCGACGAAGGTTGCCAAAAACCAGATCGTCATCAATATGGCGGTTACAACCAGGTTTTTGCGCCAGTATTCCTGATGCTTTTCGGACAGTTCCATGCGGGCCTCCTTTGGTTTGAATGCTTGGGTCTATTCGGGCGTACAGCGCCCTTGTTGTTAAATTCCCTCAGGCATCCTAGTCAAAAATACTTACAAAATCCTGAACCTTGCCCCTACAATCAAGCATCTCCCGGGGTTGCCGAGGGCGCCGGCCATGAATAAAAATATTGTTTATAAACAAATAGTTAATAAGTAATTTCAAAGGGGGCAGCTTGCGTATCTTGATTAGCGAAGACGATGCGGCGCTGGCGGAGGCTTTGCGTTTTGCACTGACGCAGTCAGGATTCGCCGTGGACTGGGTCGCCAACGGCCTGGATGCGGATGAGGCGCTTAAAGGAGCCGAATTCGGTCTGCTGATCCTCGATCTTGGTCTGCCGAAAATCGACGGGCTGGAGGTCTTGCGCAGGCTGCGTCGCCGCAATTCCACCTTGCCGGTATTGATCCTCTCCGGTCGTGAACAGCCTGAAGAAAAAGTTGCAGGTCTGGATCTGGGGGCTGATGACTATCTGGTCAAGCCTTTCAGCCTGAATGAATTGCAGGCGCGGGTGAGGGCTTTGCTGCGTCGAGGCCATGGCGTTGCGACGCCGATACTGACCTTTCGCGAATTGAGTTTTGATCCGGCGACACGTACGGCCTCAATCAGTGGCCATGCTTTGCCGCTGTCGCTGCATGAACTCAGCGTGCTTGAAGTATTGATCAGGCGCTTCGGGCGGCCAGTGAGCAAGGAGCAGCTGGTCGAGCAGATCTACACCTACGACCAGGAAGTCAGCCACAACGCGATCGAAGTCTATGTGCACCGGTTGCGCAAGAAAATCGGCGATACCGGACTGATTGTCCGAACCCTGTATGGTCGGGGGTATGCCCTGGACTATACCGAACAGCAGTAACCTGCATCAGATTGCCGGTTTGTTGCCGTCCGAATCGGCCAGCAGGGCGCGAATCTTGTCCATCAATGCCCTCGTCGAAAACGGCTTGGTGAGGTAGGCGTCGGCGCCCAAAGCCAATCCGCGTTCGACTTCGCTTTCGCGCCCGCGCGCGGTCACCATGATGATGCGGGTATTGCGCAGGGCGGCGTCGGCGCGCATTCGCCGGCAAACTTCAAAGCCGTCAATGAGTGGGAGCATTACATCCAGAAGCACCAAGTCGGGTATCTGTTTGCGGACCGCCTGGAGTGCGGCCGCACCATCGCCGGCGGTGGTTACCGTGAATCCTTCCTGGGTCAGCAGGAATTCCAGTGACAGCAGGATGTTTTCTTCATCCTCAACGATGAGGGCGTGGCGGGGCATGATGATCAGGCCGCCAGAAAAGCCATTTTGCTGCGGGGCAGTGGCAGGGTGAATGCAAAGGTGGAGCCGACGCCCGGGGTGCTTTCGACCCAAAGCCGGCCCTGATAGTGCTGGATGATTTCCCTTGAGATCGCCAGGCCGAGGCCGCTGCCTTTGGGCTTCCCAGCGACCGCATCGCTGACCTGGCGGAATTTTTCAAAAATGACATTTTGATCGGACATGCTGATGCCGATGCCGTTGTCGGCGATTTCGATACGCAAGGCGGTGTCCTCCTCCGCGACGGTGATTCGTACCCGGCTTTCGGGCTTGTCGCAGAAATTGGCGGCGTTTGACAGCAGATTCAGGACCACCTGAAAAATGCGGTCTCGGTCGGCATAGACCACAGGCAGACCGCCGGGACACTCCATCGTCAGTTCGATGCCGCGCTCCTTGTAAACCTGGCTCAACGCCGCGGTGGCATCTTCAATGACTTCGCGGATATCCAGTGCGCTGGGATGCCATTCAGCAGCGCCTGATTCGATCTTTGCGAGATCAAGTACCTGGTTGATCAATCGTGTCAGCCGCTCCGATTCGCGTGTAATGATGCCGAGAAACTTGGCGCGTTGTGTTGTTTCAAGATTGGGATTGTCCCCAAGGATTTCTGAAAAGGCGCGAATCGAGGTCAGGGGTGTACGCAATTCGTGGGTGACTGTGGAAATGAAATCGTCTTTAAGCCGGTCAAGTTCCTGAAGACGCTGGTTGGCGCTGAGCAGCTCATTGGTTGCCGCCTCCAGTTCCCGGGATTTCTGCTCCAGCTGACGGCTGTATGCGAGGGCCTGAGAGGCTTCGTCAATAATGGTCATGACTTCTTCGAGTGCCAGCGGCTCCTCGACCACCACGGAGGCCACCATGTCACGCGCCGATGCGCTGCCGATGGCACCGGCGATCTGTGATTCCACGTAATGCACCAGAACCGCATTGGCAGTCAGTTGTTCGACATTGTCGATGCCCTGGCTTCTCGCATAGGCCGCAAACGATTCGTTGGCGCGTTCGGGGCCGATAAAGCGTCCGAGAAGGGTCTGTAGGTCAGCCACCGTTGCACTGCCGCGCCAGAAGCGCGAACCGCTTCCGGCAGCGACATGCCGCAAAACGTCCACAAACAAGTTGGCCTGACTGTGCTCTGCAGCGGTCGGACGCCGCCACAGTGAAACGCTGACATAGAGACCGATATTGGCGAGCATGCTCCAGAACAGGCAATGGGAAATTTCATCCATGCCCTGCATGCCGAGCAGCTGCTGTGGTTTGAGCAGGTCGATTCCCAGCATGCCCTCTGTAAGGAAGGTGATCGGCAGCCATCCTGACTTGGCAAAGGAGGGCAGCAGCAGGGAATACAGCCAGATCAGGAATCCGGCACTCAAACCGAACAGTGCCCCAAGCCGTGTCCCGCCTTTCCAGAACAATCCGCCGAGCATGGCTGGTGCAAACTGCGCTACAGCAGAAAATGAGATCAACCCGATGGATACCAGCGCATAGGCTTCACCCGCGAGGTAGAAATAAACATAACCCAGCACCAGCACGAACACGATGGCGGCTCTGCGGATGCCGATCAGCAGGCTGGACAGATCCGCACGTTCCGTCAACCGGAGAGCTTTCAGGCGAAGCAGGATGGGCATGACCAGGTCATTGCAGACCATGGTCGACAAGGCGATGGCTTCGACGATGACCATGCCGGTTGATGCCGACAGCCCGCCGACAAAGGCCAGCAGTGCCAGCCAGGTTTTGTCTCCGGAGAGCGGCAACGTCAGCACAAAAGTGTCGGCATCTACAGTCCCGGCGGGGAAATGCATCATGCCACCCAGTGCAATGGGCAACACGAAGATGTTGATGGCGAACAAATACAGCGGGAAAAGCCAGATGGCCTTGTTCAGGTGGCGTTCGTTGACGTTTTCAACCACGGAGACCTGGAACTGCCTTGGCAGCAGGATGATGGCCAGCATCGAGAGTACGGTGAGGGAAGCCCAGGTCATGTAGTTGCCGGAGGCTCCGCCTTGTACCAGTAGCGCATTGAGTTCGGGGATCAAGGCTGCCTTGTTGAACAGATCGTCAAAGCCGTCGAACATGCCGTAGGTGACAAAAATGCCAACGGCAATGAAGGCGACAAGCTTGACCACGGATTCAAAGGCAATTGCGGCAACCAGTCCCTCATGGCGCTCGGTCGCATCAAGATGGCGGGTGCCGAAGAGGATCGTGAAGGCCGCGAGCAGCATGGCTACATAAAAGGTGTTGTCCTGGAGAAAAGGAAGTGCTTCCGATTCCACGGGCACAAGACTTTCCGGGTATTGCAGGATGGTGGAAAAACTGGCCGAGATCGCTTTCAGCTGCAGTGCGATATAGGGAACAATGCCCAGCACGGCAATGATCGTAACCAGACCGCCCAATACATGGCTTTTGCCATAGCGGGAGGCGATGAAGTCGGCAATCGATGTGATGCGGTGCGCCTTGCTGATGCGTACCATCTTCAGCAGCACGTACCACCACAATGCCGCCATCAAAGTCGGACCGAGATAAATCGGCAGGAAGCCGATGCCTGTGGTCGCTGCGCGGCCGACGCTGCCGTAAAAGGTCCACGAGGTGCAATAAACCGCCAGCGACAGTGTGTAGATCCAGGGATTGGCGATGATGCTGCGACCGGCATCCGCTCGTTTGTCGCCGTAATAGGCGATTGCGAACAGCAGTCCGACATAGGCGAACGAAATGACGACAATAAGTGCGCCAGTAATCATCGCTCAGTGGTCCTGGATCTCGATGATCAGCGCCATCGCGCCGATCAGCACCCCCCATGCGACGAAGAGGTAGACATAGATCAGCGGGATGCCCCAAATCCGCGTGTCACCGGTAAACAGCGACAACAAGGGGTAATTGAAAAGCAGGCAGCCCAGCAGGAACAGCGCCACGAGGCGTTGTCCCTTGAGGGTCGGTCTGATCATTGCGGCGACTGCCGCCCGCCGGACATGGCGGGGATTATTTCTGCGGTTGCTTCAGTTGTTCCAGGATCGCGGGGTTTTCCAGTGTGGATACGTCCTGGGTGATTTCCTCGTCCTTGGCAATGGAACGCAGCAGTCTTCGCATGATCTTGCCGGAACGGGTTTTCGGCAGGTTTTCGCCGAAGCGGATGTCCTTGGGCTTGGCGATCGGTCCGATTTCCTTGCTCACCCAGTCCTGCAGTTCCTTGACCATTTTTTTCGCCGCGTCGCCCTCGGGTCGTGCCTGTTTCAGAACCACGAAGGCGACCACCGCTTCACCGGTCAGGTCATCAGGGCGGCCGACCACGGCGGCTTCCGCCACCAGCGAACTGTTGGCGACCAGCGCCGATTCGATTTCCATGGTGCCGAGGCGATGTCCGGAGACGTTCAGTACATCGTCAATACGTCCCATGATGCGGATATAGCCGTCTTCGTCGTACGTTGCACCGTCACCGGCGAGGTAGTACTTGCCGTGGAAATCTTCGGGGAAATAGGTTTTCTTGAAACGCTCCGGATCGCCCCAGATGGTGCGCAGCATCGACGGCCAGGGCTTCTTGATGACCAGGATGCCGCCTTTGCCCTTGCCGACCGACTGGCCGGTTTCATCGACGATGTCGGCGGAGATGCCGGGCAGGGGAAGGGTGGCGGATCCCGGTTTGGTTGGTGTTGCGCCAGGCAATGGCGTGATCATGTGGCCGCCGGTTTCGGTCTGCCACCAGGTATCGACGATCGGGCAGCGGGTACCGCCAACCGTTTCGTGGTACCAGATCCAGGCTTCCGGATTGATCGGTTCGCCGACGGTTCCGAGAATCCGCAGCGTCGACAGATCATATTTTTTCGGCAGGTCGCCGCCGGCCTTGATCAGGGCGCGGATGGCGGTCGGCGCGGTGTAGAACACCGTGACCTTGTGATCCTGGATCATTTTCCAGAAACGTCCGGCGTCGGGGTAGGTCGGCACGCCCTCGAACACGACTTCGGTGCCGCCGCAGGCCAGCGGGCCGTAGCAGACATAGGAATGGCCGGTGACCCAGCCGACGTCGGCCGTGCACCAGAATACGTCGGTCGGCTTGTGGTCGAAGGTCCATTTCATCGTCAGGATGGTCCACAGCAGATAACCGCCCGTCGAATGCTGGATACCCTTGGGTTGTCCGGTCGAGCCCGAGGTGTAGAGGATGAACAGCGGATGTTCGGCATCCACCCATTCCGGTTCGCAATGTTCGGGCTGGTCCTTGAGCAGGTCGTGCAGCCAGACATCGACATTGGCGTTCCAGTTCACCGCGGCGCCGGTGCGTTTGTAGGTGACCACGGATTTGATGGTGTCGCAGCCGCCCAGCGCCAGTGCATCATCGACGGCGACTTTGAGCGGGATGGCCTTGCCGCCGCGCATCTGTTCGTCGGCCGTGATTACCGCGACCGCGCCGGCATCGATGATGCGCTCATGCAGGCTCTTGGCGGAGAATCCGCCGAATACGACGGAGTGAATTGCGCCGATGCGCGCGCAGGCCTGCATCGCGACAATGGCTTCAATCGACATCGGCAGATAAATGATGACGCGATCGCCTTTTTTGATGCCCAGCGACTTGAGGCCGTTGGCCATCTTGCAGGTGCGGGTGTACAGGTCGCGGTAGCTGGCTTTGGTGATCTTGCCGTCATCCGCTTCAAAAATCACCGCAGTTTTGTCGGGCTGCGTCTGCAGGTGGCGATCCAGACAGTTGTAAGACGCGTTCAGTGTGCCGTCGGCAAACCAGCGGAAGAAGGGTGGCTTGCTGTCATCCAGCACCTGGGTGAAGGGTTTTTTCCACAACAAATGTTCGCGAGCCAGTTTGGCCCAGAATCCGCTGTAGTCTTTCTCCGCTTCCGCGCACATGGCGCGATAGGCATCCATGCCGGAAATATTGGCCTGGGCGACGAGTGCCGGGTTTGGCGGGAAAACCCGGTGCTCTTGCAGTACGGATTCAATGGTTCCGGAAGTCGTGGTCGACATGCTGCTCCTCCGCAGGTTCTTTGAACATGTTATGGGCGTCCGCTGTCATTGCTGTTCCTTGACCAAGTCAGGGCGTGCAGCAGTCTGCAGCGATATCAGGCGCAATAAAATCATTAACGTAGTGTCTTGTAAAGACTGCTGAGGGCCGGAATGATGGCAAAAAGCCTTTTTAACGTGCATACTTACGACTTTCTTACGGCGGGCCTCCCCGCATCGCATGGTAGTGAACCTGGTCAGGTCCGGAAGGAAGCAGCCACAGCTATTCTCTGCGAGTGCCGGGGGTTAGGCTCGCCACCCCAATTCTGAAACAGGGCGTAACGGCCGGATGGCCGTTGTTGTGATGAAATCCATAATAATTAGAACAATTTTGCGTGGCGTGATTGTTTCCGCCATGCTGGTCATGCAGGCTGTTCCGGCATGGGCGATTGACGGCGTGGCGGTCGAAGTCGGTCAGGATCGCCAAACCGATATGGCGCGTTTGGCGGTACAGTGGCAATGGTCGAAGCGCTGGCTGCAAGGTCAGTCATGGCATGTTGGTGGTCACTGGGATCTATCGGTTGCACAATGGCAACGCGATCAAACTGTACCCGGCGAACGCACGCAGATCACCGAAATTGGATTAACCCCGGTATTCCGCCTGCAGGGCAATGAATCGCGGGGGCTGTATCTTGAAGGCGGCATCGGCGCCCATCTGCTGTCAGCGACCCAATTGGGAAACAAGCGTTTCAGCACCGCTTTTCAGTTCGGGGATCATCTCGGATTCGGCTATCGCTTTGGTGCGCGTGGCGAGATGGACGTCAGTTACCGCTACCAGCATCTGTCCAATGCCGATATCAAAAAACCCAATGACGGCATCAACGCACACCAACTGCGCCTTCATTACTGGTTTCGGTAACCCGTTCCGGCCGTTTGCAGGGCAGTTGGCGTCTTTGCGGCTAAAATAGCATCCTTCAGCCACCACTGACCTCTGAGAAGCCGTGACCCAGGTTCTTGCCCGCAAGTGGCGCCCCCGCAGTTTTACCGAACTGGTTGGCCAGGAACACGTCGTGCGCGCGTTAACCAATGCGCTGCGCCAGCAACGGTTGCATCATGCCTATCTGTTTACCGGCACACGAGGCGTCGGCAAAACCACACTGGCGCGAATTCTCGCCAAATCGCTGAATTGCGAAACGGGAGTTACTGATGCCCCGTGTGGCAAATGCGGCGCCTGCACGGAAATCGATGCCGGCCGTTTTGTAGATCTGATCGAACTTGATGCCGCATCGAACACGCAAGTCGACAACATGCGTGAGTTGCTGGAAAACGCACTGTATGCACCGACCAGCGGCCGCTACAAGGTTTACATCATCGACGAAGTGCACATGCTGTCCCGCTCGGCGTTCAACGCGATGCTGAAAACCCTTGAAGAGCCGCCGGGTCATGTCAAATTCATCCTGGCCACAACTGATCCGCAGAAAATTCCAGTCACGGTTCTTTCGCGCTGCCTGCAGTTCAGTCTGAAGCAGATACCGCCTCATCAGATCCGCGACCGGCTGACGGAAGTGCTGGCCGCTGAAAACGTAAAAGCCGATGCACCCTCGGTTGCGCTGGTCGCCCGTGCCGCTGAGGGCAGTCTCCGTGATGCGCTGAGCCTGCTTGATCAGGCAATTGCACATGGTGGTGGTGCGCTTGACGAAGCATCGACCCGTGACATGCTGGGCGCGGTTGACAAGACTTACCTGCATGCCGTGCTGCGTGCTCTGGTGGCGCGGGACGGTGCAGCGCTGGCGGCTGAAGCCGGGCGGATGGGGGAGCGCAGTCTTTCGTTTGAAGCCGCTTTGCAGGATCTGGCGGTGCTACTGCACCGGATGGCGCTGGCGCAGGTGGTGCCAGACAGTCTTGCCGAAGATGATCCGGATGCGGCCGCAATTCGTGAACTGGCCCAGTCCTTTGGCGCGGATGAATTGCAGTTGTATTACCAGATTGCGGTGCAAGGCCGCGCCGAAATCGGATTGGCGCCGGATGAAAGCGCCGGTTTCATGATGACGTTGCTGCGCATGCTGGCATTTGCGCCCGGAGGTGCATCGGTTGCGGCAACGCCACAGCAGGCGCGTGTCGCGGCACCGTCAGCGGTTCCTCCGGACGTACCGGCCAACGCTGCGGATAGGGCGAGACCCAAGGCGGATCCATCGTCCTGGGCCGAACTGGTCGGTGAGTTGGGATTGAGTGCGATGGCTAATCAGTTGGCGCTGCGTTGTGAAATGACTGCGCGTACCGCCGATGAGATCGAACTTCGGATTTCACCGGCAGACGAGCGCATGTTCGACAAGCCTTATCGCGATAAATTGACTGCGGCTTTGCGTCAGCACCTCGGTGCGCAACTGAAAGTATCGTTTGCGGCAGGGGATGTTGCCGGGATGTCGCCAAAAGCCATCACTGACCGCAAGGCCGAGCAGCGTCACGCGGCGGCTGTTGCAGAAATTCGTCAGGACCCGTTTGTCCGCGAACTGATCGAGGATTTCGACGGTTCGCTCGACGACGGATCAATCAAACCGAAATAATTCCGAATAAACCAGACAGAGGTCGCCATCATGATGAAAGGCCAGCTTGCCGGGCTGATGAAGCAGGCGCAGCAGATGCAGGACAACATGCGCAAGATGCAGGAACAACTCGCGCAGATCGAAGTGGAAGGGCAGTCGGGCGCGGGCATGGTCAAGGTAGTGATGACCTGCCGCCATGACGTCAAACGCGTGATCATTGATCCCTCGGTGATCGGTGATGACAAGGAAATGCTCGAAGACCTGATCGCTGCGGCGGTCAACGACGCGGTACGCAAGGTGGAAAGCACCAGCCAGGAAAAAATGGCGAGCGTGACTGCCGGTTTGCCGCTGCCACCGGGCATGAAATTGCCATTCTGAAATTGTCATTTAAATCAAATAGTTGAAACGTGAGTTCGTCTTCATCGCTGCAAGCCCTGATCGAAGCGTTGCGCTGCCTGCCGGGTGTCGGTCCGCGCTCGGCACAGCGCATGGCGTTTCATCTTCTGCAACGTGACCGTCCCGGCGCTGAACGTCTGGCGGTGGCGATGGGCGCCGCGCTGGAACGCGTGCGCCATTGCGATCTCTGCAACAATTTTTCCGAGGAAGCGGTGTGCGCGTTATGCCGGTCGCCACGCCGCAATGCACACCTGCTGTGTGTGGTCGAAACCCCGGGCGACCTGCTGATGATGGAGCAGGCGCAATGTTTTGACGGATTGTATTTTGTACTGATGGGGGCTTTGTCGCCCCTCGACGGCATAGGTCCGCGTGACATCCACCTTGAACGTCTGCTGCAGCGTGCCGCTGACGGCGTCGTTCAGGAAGTCATGCTGGCAACCAATTTCACGGTCGAAGGCGAGGCCACGGCCCACTATGCCGGGGAATTGCTGCGCGCCAAAGGCATTAAGGTCAGCCGTATCGCCCGCGGTCTTCCCGTGGGCGGTGAACTCGAACATGTCGACAGCGGCACGCTGGCGCAGGCAGTGCTTGAAAGGCGCAGCGTATGAAATTCAAACCGAAACAGGGTGCAGGCAAGGCGCGGCGCCGACCGTTGCGACCGCCAGCGGCAAAACAGGCCGTCAAATCGCGCAAGGAGTCAGCTCAAGTCACCGAGCAGCCGGCACCAGCCCCACGCCCAGGTGCAGTGGCAAGCAGCGAGCTTGATACCCGCGGCGAAAAACTGCACAAGGTGCTTGCTCAGGCCGGATTCGGTTCACGTCGTGCGATGGAAGAGCGCATCCGTGAAGGGGAAGTCACGGTCAACGGCAAAGTCGCCACCATCGGCGACCGTGTCACATCGGAAGATCGAGTCAAAGTTGGCGACAAAATTCTGCGTTGGGCGCCGGAAAAACAGCTGCCCCGTGTGCTGCTGTACCACAAGCCTGAAGGCGAGATCGTCAGTAATGATGATCCGCAGGGCCGGCCGACAGTGTTTGCCAGACTGCCGCCGGCGCGAGGGGCCAAATGGCTGGCCATTGGCCGGCTCGATTTCAACACCAGCGGCCTGCTGATTTTCACAACCTCCGGCGATCTCGCCAACCGGTTGATGCATCCACGTTTTGAAGTGGACCGTGAATATGCGGTGCGGGTGTTGGGAACCGTGCATCCGGCTGCCATGGATGCGCTGCGCCAGGGCGTGCGTCTGGAAGATGGCGTGGCACAGTTCGAACACATCGAAGAAGAAGGGGGCGAGGGTGCCAACCGCTGGTTCCGCGTGTTATTGCGCGAAGGCCGCAACCGCATTGTGCGTCGCCTGTTCGAATCGCAGAATCTGACTGTCAGCCGGTTGATGCGCGTGCGTTTCGGTATCGTGGCGCTGCCGCCGCAATTGAAGCGCGGTCAGTTTATGGAGATGTCTTCCGCCGACGTGGAACAACTGCTCGCGTGGACGGCTGAACCCGGGTCGCCGCTGACAACAACGCTTCCCTCTGAAGTATCAGGACACAGTCGTCCCCGCCGCTCGTCTCCGCCCAGATAAAGGGCAGGCGCGGAAACGCGCGTTCGACGCGCGGCCGGTAATGTCCGACTTCCATGACCAGCCATCCGCCGGGATTCAGGTGCGTGGGGGCTTCATCCAGGATTCGCCGCACCAGATCCAGACCATCGTGGCCGCCGGCCAGCGCCATTACGGGTTCATGGCGGAATTCCGCAGGCAGTGCACGCATGGCGCTGACCCCGACATAGGGCGGATTGCTCAGGATGAGGTCGTAACGCCGATTCTCCAGTGCGCTGAACAGATCTGAACGCAGCAAATGCACCCGATCACCGAGTTTGTGTTCGCGAACATTGCGTTTGGCCACCGCGAGCGCAGCCGCTGAAAGATCCACGGCATCGACCTGAGCTTTGGCGTAGCTATGCGCGGCGACGATGGCCAGACAGCCTGAGCCTGTGCAGAGATCAAGGATTTTTTGCGGCGGGCGTCGGGATGACAGCCAGGGCTGCAAGCGGTCACGCAGCAGTTCGGCGATGTACGAGCGCGGAACGATGACGCGTTCATCGACATGAAACCGGTGTTCACCGAGCCACGCTTCCCGGGTCAGGTAGGCGGCTGGAATACGCTCAGCGATGCGGCGCTCGAACAGTTGCAGTGCTTTTTTGTGAGCGACTGACGGAACCGGCTGATCGAGCCTCGACGGCAATTCCTCAAACGCGCAACCCAGCGCATGTACCGTCAGCCATGCCGCTTCATCATTTGCGTTAAGGGTGCCGTGTCCGTAAGCCAGACGGGCATTGCGAAAACGCCGCGCGGCATCGGCAATCAACTGCCGGACGGTGCGCTGCTGCGCGGGGTTAGGTGTGGCGCGCGGCACTTAAATATCAATTAATACAAGCGCTTGATTGCTATCGGTCGAGTGCGTCGAGATCGAGTTTGATGCTGGAGAGGTCGTCGCTGGCACCGGTCGTCGATCTGCCGCTTTCGCTCGCCTGAGGGCTGTTCGCGCTGCTTCCGGCCTTGGGGGCATTGCTGATCAGGTTGTGAAGGTTGCTCGGTGAGTCGGCGTTCGCCAGCGCTTCATCCATTGAGATGCGGCCGGCACGGTAATGTTCGAAGAGCGCCTGCTCGAAGGTTTTTGAGCCCGGCGACAGACTTTGTTCCATGGCGTCCTTGATCTGGTTGATCTCGCCGGCCTTGATCAGTTCCTGGATATGCTTGGTGTTGAGCATGACTTCGACTGCGGCGACGCGTTTGCCGTCGACAGACTTGACCAGACGCTGCGAGATCACGGCGCGCAGCGCAATCGACAGGTCGGCCTGCAGACTTTCGCGCGCTTCGCGCGGGAAAAAACCGATGATGCGGTTCAGCGCGTTGTAACTGTTGTTGGCATGCAGCGTCGACATGCAGAGGTGACCAGTCTGCGCGAACAGCAGCGAACTCTGCAGCGTTTCGCGGTCGCGGATTTCGCCGACCATCAGCAGGTCCGGCGCCTCGCGCATCGCGCTGATCAGCGCATTTTCATAGGTATGCGTATCAACGCGGACTTCGCGCTGGTTGACGATCGATTTTTTGTGCCTGAAGATGAATTCGATCGGGTCTTCAATGGTCAGGATGTGCCCGGTCTTGACGGAATTGCGGTAATCAATCATCGACGCCATGGTCGTTGATTTGCCCGAGCCGGTAGAGCCGACAATCAGGATCAGCCCCAGCTTTTCCATGATCACTTCCTTGAGTACCGGGGGCAGGCCCAGAGTCTCGAAAGCAGGCACGTCCGGTTTGACGAAGCGGATCACCATCGCCACGGTGTTTTTCTGGCGGAAGATGTTGATGCGGAAATTACCCAGATCGCCGCCGCTCTGGGCGAAGTTCATTTCGTGTTTGGTTTCGAATTCCTTGATCTGCGGCTCGGTCATCAGCTCGTAGCAGATTTTCTTGACCTGTTCGGGATCAAGCGGCTGGTTGTTGATCGGCATCACTGTGCCGTTGATCTTGATCTGGATGGGGGCGCCGGAGGTGAAAAACATGTCCGAGGCCTGCTTGTCGGACATCAGCTTGAACAGTGGTGTGACGAACATGGTACATTTCCCCCGTTATGCTCTTGCAGGCGGCATGGCAATCGCCATACCGCCGCAGGAAGCGATCATTCTGCCTGCTATCAATTGCGTTGCAAAGCGGCCTTGAAAGCCGGCGATCAGTCGTCGCTGCGCAGCAGGTCGTTGATGCTGGTCTTGGAGCGGGTCTGGGCGTCCACTTTTTTGACGATGACGGCGCAATACAGGCTGCATTTGCCATCCGGCGACGGCAGAGAGCCCGATACCACAACCGATCCGGCCGGGACCCGCCCATAGAGGATTTTTCCAGTCGCACGATCATAGATCTTGGTGCTCTGGCCAATGAATACGCCCATCGAAATGACCGAACCTTCTTCGACCACGACGCCTTCGACAATTTCGGAACGCGCGCCAACAAAACAGTTGTCTTCGATGATGGTGGGATTGGCCTGCAGTGGCTCGAGCACGCCGCCGATGCCGACACCGCCGGAGAGGTGCACGTTTTTTCCGATCTGGGCGCAGGAACCGACGGTGGCCCAGGTGTCGACCATGGTGCCTTCATCAACATAGGCGCCGATGTTGACGTAAGAGGGCATCAGGATGACGTTTTTGGCGATGAATGAGCCGCGTCGCGCGACAGCAGGCGGCACCACGCGGAAACCGCCGGCCTTGAATGCGGCTTCGTCATAGCTGGCAAATTTGGGTGCCACCTTGTCGAAATAGCGGGTTGTGCCATCCTGCATCACCGCGTTGTCCTGCAGCCGGAATGACAGCAGAACCGCCTTTTTCGCCCATTCATTGGTCTGCCACTGGCCATTGCGTTTTTCAGCGACACGCAGCGTTCCTGCGTCGAGCATGGCGATGGTGTCGTTGACTGCGCTACGCACATCGGCGGGTGCGCTTGCAGGTGACAGGGCGTTGCGGTTTTCCCAAGCCTGCTCAATGGTGGTCTGGAGTTTTTGCATTTTGGTTTCCTCAGGTTGTTACAGCGAGGCAGAAAACCGCCGCAGGCGGTGCGCTGCTTCGACGCATTCTTCGACGGTTGCGACCAAGGCGATCCGTATCCGGTTGGTGCCCGGGTTGATGCCGCGGGCTTCCCGGGCCAGATAACTGCCTGGCAGCACGCTGACCGCTTCGGCATCATGAAGGCGGCGAGTGAAGTCGACATCGGCGATGGGCGTTTCCAGCCACAGGTAAAACGCCGCGTCCGGCCATTCGACGGGCAATGCCGGCTTCAGGATATCAATCACGGCTTCGAATTTCTGGCGGTAAAGCCGGCGATTTTCAACCACATGGGTTTCATCCTGCCACGCGGCAATGCTGGCGGCCTGCACCGGCGGGCTCATAGCACCGCCGTGGTAGGTGCGGTACAGGTAATACTTTTTCAGTATCGCCGCATCGCCTGCGACAAATCCCGAACGCATGCCCGGAACGTTCGAACGTTTGGACAGGCTGGAGAACACCACCAGATTGCGGAAATCGTTGCGGCCGAGTTGAACCGCCGCGGCCAGCGCACCCAACGGCGGCTTGCCCTCGTCGAAATAAATCTCCGAGTAACACTCGTCCGAGGCGATGACATAACCGTAATGATCGGCGTGCTCAAACAGCTGTTTCCAGTCCGCAAGCGTCAGCACTTTTCCGGTGGGGTTGCCGGGCGAGCAGACGATCAGCAACTGTGTGCGCTGCCAGATGTCGTCACCCAGTTGTCCGGTATCAAAGGAATAATCGTTTTCCGGCAGCGTGTGGATGAACTGCGGTTCGGCGCCGGCCAGCAGCGCGGCACCCTCGTAGATTTGATAAAACGGGTTCGGACAGACCACCACCGGAGAAGGTCGTGTCGGGTCAATCACTGCCTGGGCAAAGGAAAACAGCGCTTCACGGCTGCCGTTGACGGGCAGCACTTCGGTCGCAGCATCCGGTGCGGGAATGCCGTAGCGTTTGCCGATCCAGGCGGCAATCGCTTGGCGCAATGCATCGGTCCCCAATGTGGCGGGATATACCGAAAGGCCATCAAGATTGTCGATCAGCGCCTTGCGGATGAAGGCTGGCGTCGGGTGTTTGGGTTCACCGATGTGCAGGCTTACCGGTTTGATGCCCGCAGGCGGCGTATTTCCCGCAAGCAGTGCGCTCAGGCGCTGAAACGGATAACTCTGCAGCAGTTCGAGACGTGGATTCAACGGAATTTCGCCAAAATGGTGGGTGGCCCGGCGGCTTGGACTGCCAATTATAAGGTGCGGAGGTGAGCGGCGATTCCTCGGGTCAGCGGATTGGCGCTTCAGCCTCGAGCAATGGCATTTCCGGAACATTCGCCAGCTTAAAGCCGCGTTTCAGGTGTTGAGCTGTTACGGTGGTGAAGATGCCGCCGCGCACATAAAAACGGGCTGTCAGTCGCATATAGCGGGGTTTGGTCGCACGAACCAGGTCATCCAGTATGCGATTGGTCACCGCTTCGTGAAACGCACCTTCATTGCGGAACGACCAGACGTAAAGCTTCAGACTTTTCAGTTCGACACAAAGCCGGTCCGGAACGTAATCAAGGATCAGCGTGGCGAAATCAGGCTGCCCGGTTTTCGGGCAGAGACACGTAAACTCCGGAATTTCCATGTGAATCCGGAAGTCGCGCACCGGCGTCGGGTTGGGAAAGGTCTCCAGATTGCGGGATGGCTTGGTCGACATTAGCGGCCTGTATCAATTCAGCGAGTCAATTCAGTTAAAATGCGCGCTGAATTCTACCTCTTTAGACCCGCTGCACAACCTCTTTTTCTTGGCAGAACAGCACCTTGCGCCTCAAGCAAATCAATCTCGCAGGCTTCAAATCCTTCGTTGACCCCACACATATTCCCGTTCCCGGGAATCTGATCGGTGTCGTTGGCCCCAACGGCTGCGGCAAATCCAACATCATTGATGCCGTGCGCTGGGTGCTCGGTGAAACCTCGGCAAAACATTTGCGCGGCGCCACGATGCAGGATGTTTTGTTCAATGGTTCAGGGGATCGCAAGCCGGTCAATCGTGCGAGTGTCGAACTGGTGTTTGACAACAGTCTGGGCAAGGCTGCGGGGCAGTGGTCTACCTATGCCGAGATTTCGGTCAAGCGCATGCTGGAGCGCGACGGCGATTCCAGCTATTACATCAACAATATTCATGTCCGGCGCCGTGACGTTGCCGACATTTTCCTCGGCACCGGTCTTGGTGCGCGGGCCTACGCGATCATCGAACAGGGAATGATTTCCCGCGTCATCGAAGCCAAGCCGGAAGAGTTGCGGGTATTCCTGGAGGAGGCCGCAGGCGTTTCCAAATACCGTGAACGCCGTCGTGAAACCGAGTTGCGGTTGCGCGATACGCGGGAAAACCTCGCGCGTGTCGATGACATTCGTCAGGAGCTTGACAAGCAACTGGAGCATCTGCAGAGCCAGGCCGAAGTCGCCACGCGTTACCACGCACTGCAGGAACAGGTCACCGGCACGCAGCAATTGCTGTGGTTCGTGCGTCGGAATGAGGCGGCTGCAACGCGTGCCCGGCATGCGCGAGACATTGAACGACTGGGTACCGAACTGGAGGCAGAAACTGCCCGCCTGCGTGATGCCGAACGTCGCCTGGAAGAATTGCGTAACCAGCATTACCGCAGCGGCGACGAGGTGCACGCTGCACAGGGTGCGTTATACGAGACCAATGCGGAAATTGCTCGCCTTGAACAGCAGATTGCCCATATCCGCGAAAACCGCAGCCGTGTAGAGCAGCAGATCGGCAGCCTGAACGGCCAGGCCGACAGCGCGCGAACCATGCTTGAGCAGTCGCAAAGCAGTCTTGCGGAGTGGCGCGAGGAACATGCCAGCTCAGAGGCGCGGGTCGCTGCTTCAGAGGCGCGGGTCGGTGAGGAGCGGGAAAAGCTGCCCTTGGCCGAAGAAGGCTGGCAATCCGCCACTGCGCGCCGGGATGAAATGCAGCAGGCGGTCGGGCGTGCGGAGCAGTCGCGTCAGGTCGAACAGACCAAACTCGCGCATACCGGCAAAGTGCTCGAACAATTGTCGCTGCGCAACGCTCGACTGTTCGAAGAACAGAACGCGCTGGAGAAGCCGGATACGGCTGCGCTGGAAATTCTGCAGGGACAGATCGCCGAAGCCGGCGCACAGCTTGAGGCGCAACGTGAGGCTCTGGCTGCGCGCGAACGCAGCCTGCCGGAACTCGAGCGGGATCTCGAGCAGCGCAATGCCGAGGTGGATCAGGCGGTGCAGGCATTGACGGCGATGGAGGCGCGTGTCGAAGCCCTGCGGCAGCTGCAGGACAACCTTGCGCATGGCGCCGACATGGAAGCGTGGATGTCTTCGCGCAGTCTCGATGGTGCACCGCGGTTATGGCAGGGCATCACCATTGAGTCGGGTTATGAGGATGCGCTTGAGGCGGTGTTGCGTGAACGCCTGAATGCTGTTGCGGTGTCAGGGCTTGATGCCTGTGGCAACTGGTCAGGTAATGCACCGCCGGGAAAAGTGACTGTCGCCGACATCAGTGCCGATAATGTTGAAGTGCCGGTTGCGCCGATGCCTGCACGGGCGCAGCCGCTTTCACGGTTCGTGACCTGCCGGGACGCCCATCTGGCGCCGGCACTGGCGGACTGGCTGCACAGTGCGTTTGTTGTCGAGGACTTGGCAACCGGTTTGGGTCTGCGCGGGCAACTGGCCCCGGGTGCGGTGCTGGTGTCGCGGGATGGTTATCTGTTCACGCGTAACAGCCTGACATTCCATGCGCCGGATTCGGAACTGCACGGCGTGCTGTCCCGCCAGCGCGAGATTGAAACGCTGGACCGTGATATCACAGACCGCAAAACCACATTGGTCACGCTGCGGGCTGCGGCGGAAGATCAGGCCGCACGGATTGCCAACGAGAAGACCATACTGGGTGAGCTGCGCAGCGATGTCACGCGATTGCAGCAGCAGCAGCATGCGTTGCAGGTGGAAAGTGTCCGCTTGACCGAGCAGACACAGCGACTGACGCAGCGCGGCGAACAGATTGCCTCCGAATTGGCTGAAATCGCAGCCCAGGTTGCCAATGAAACGCAGCAGCAGGAAGAGACCGCTGCGGTACTGGAGCGACTCAGCGAGGAGGCTGGCGGTTACGCGGCAGAGCTGGATATGGCACTGGAGCTATTCCGCCAGGCGCAATCGGTTCTTGAGAGCCAGCGCATCACCGTCCAGCAGGCTGACCGCGAATTGCAGGAGGCGGTTTTTCAGGCCAAGACCTCCCTCAGCAAGATTGGTGAGGCGGAACGGGCGATGGCTGCGGCGAACGAGACACTGGAGCGCGTCCAGCTGGCTCTGGCTGCTGAAGAGGAAGCACTGTCCCGGCTGGATGAGTCGCCCTGGCAAAGTCAGTTGCAGATTGCACTTTCCTTGCGCGGCACCAAAGAGCAGGCCCTGGCACAGGCGCGCGATGTCCTGGAAGCAACCGAGGCTCAGCTGAAAGAGGTTGAGCAGGAACGAATGACTTCGGAGCAGAAACTGGGACCTTTGCGCGACCGCATCAACGAGGTCAAGCTGAAGGAGCAGGAAGCGCGTATCAACGAGGAGCAATATGCGCAGCAACTGGTCGAAGCCGGTGCCAACGAGGAGGCCCTGGCGCAGTTGGTCGAGAAAGGCCAGCGCTCGGGTTCCTTGCAGTCGGAAATCAACCGCCTGAATGATGAAATCAAGAGCCTCGGTGCGGTGAATCTTGCGGCGCTTGAAGAGCTTGAGGCCGGACGCGAACGTAAAACCTACCTTGATGCGCAGTCGGCCGATCTGACTTCAGCCATGAATACGCTGGAGGATGCTATCCGCCGCATCGACCGTGAAACGCGCGAGCGCCTGCAAACGACATTCGATGAGGTCAATGCCCATTTTTCACGGATGTTCCCGGTGTTGTTCGGCGGCGGCAATGCCAAACTGACCCTGACTGGCGAGGAAATTCTTGATGCCGGCATCCACGTGACTGCGCAGCCTCCGGGAAAGAAGAACAGCTCGATTCATCTGCTGTCGGGCGGTGAAAAAGCGCTCACGGCGATGTCGCTGGTCTTCGCCATATTCCAGCTCAATCCCGCACCGTTTTGCATGCTGGATGAGGTCGATGCACCGCTGGATGACCACAACACGAGCCGGCTCTGTGAGTTGGTGAAACGGATGTCAGAGCAGTCGCAATTCGTGTTCATTACTCATAACAAGATCACGATGGAAATTGCCAACCAGCTGCTCGGTATCACGATGCAGGAGCCTGGCGTGTCCCGTGTGGTGGCGGTGGACATTGATGCCGCCATGAAACTCACCGAAGAGGCGGCCTGACGGCCGAATGAAATGAGCGACCTGCAGATCGCGTTGGCGGTATTCGGAGTCGTAGTCATTGGCGGGGTATATGCCTACAACGTCTGGCAGGAGCGCAAGCTGCGTCAGCGGCTGGAGCGGGCGTTTGAGGGGCAACGTGATGATGTTTTGCTGAAACCGGCGGCGTCAACAGCCGCCGAAGTTACACCGCGCATCGAGCCGCGACTGGGTGAGACCGGTGCGGTTGCGCCGGGAAGTGCCACCGTGCGCCACACACATTCTGCAGCCGTGGCTGTGACCGGGGAAGGTGCTGATGATCTGATCGAGTTTGCCGCGGCATTGGAGGCGAACAACGCCATTGATGCGGCTGCATTGCACGAATTGCAGAGTCAGATTGCCACATTCGGCAAACCGGCACGGGTGTTGGGCTGGGATGGAGAAGCCAATGTATGGCATTCGCTGGGCCGCGAGGCGCATGGCGGCTTTTCGCGCCTGCAGGCCGCGATCCAGCTGGCCAATCGCGGCGGACCGCTGCATGCCCCGCAACTCAACGGGTTTTGTGATGCGGTGAGTGGCTGGGCGGAGCGCCACGGTGTCACGGTGACAATTCCGGATACCGCCGCTGGATTGAAGGCAGCTCAGGACCTGGATGCGCTGTGCGGTGACATGGACGTCGCCATCGGTCTGAATGTGGTGGCCCAGCCCGGATCGGCATTCAGTGGCGATCAGGTTGCAAATGCCGCTGCTGAATCGGGATTCGGTCTGGAGTCTGATGGCGTGTTTTACTGGCATGACGCCGATGGTCATGTGTTGTTCATAATGGAAAATCAGGAGTCCGAACCTTTCGCTGCTGACCATCTGGAGGCCATGCAGACGTCGGGACTGACGCTGTTGCTGGATGTGCCGCGGGTCGCTGATGCCGGGGTTGCGCTGGATGAAATGGCGCGTGTGGGGGCGTTGCTCGCCGAGGCTCTCGGCGGATTTCTCGTCGACGACAATCGCGTCGCCTTGCAACCAGCCGGGGTCGAGCGGATCAAAACCCAGCTGCGGGATATTCATGAATCGATGGCTGCTCACGGCGTAGCGGCGGGCGGTTCGCGGGCGCAGCGACTGTTTGCATGACTGCGGAAGCGCCGCAGGCGCGTGCCGCGCGCCTGCGCAAGGAAATCGAGCAGCACAATCACCGGTACTATGTTCTTGATGATCCGCAGATTTCCGATGCGGAATATGATCGCCTGTTCCGCGAGTTGCAGGCCATCGAATCTGAGCATCCGGAACTTCGCACGGTGGATTCGCCGACGCAACGTGTTGGCGCTGCACCTGCCTCTGAATTCATGTCGGCAACGCATCGTCAACCGATGCTTTCCCTCAACAATGCTTTTGATGACGCCGAAGTCGAAGCTTTCGACCGCCGGATCCGCGAGGCACTCGAGGTTGATGTTGTTGATTATGCGGTTGAGCCGAAATTTGATGGACTGGCGATCAGCCTTGTTTATGAACGCGGCGTGCTGACCTGCGGCGCCACCCGCGGGGACGGATACACCGGCGAAGATGTCACGGCAAACCTGCGCACGGTGCGCTCAATTCCGCTGCAATTGCCGGCCGGTGCGCCGGCATTGCTGGAGGTGCGCGGGGAAGTGTTGATGTTGCGTGCTGACTTCGAGAGTTTGAACCGCAGGCAGCAAGCGCAAGAAGGCAAACTCTTCGCAAACCCGCGCAATGCGGCGGCTGGCTCATTGCGCCAGCTGGATTCGCGCATCACGGCTGGACGCAAACTGACGTTTTATGCTTATGGCCTTGGTGAAGTGGTGGGCATGGGGCAACTCGAGACACACAAGCAAATAATTGATTTAATTCATAAAAATGGCTTTCTTGTGGCACCGGAATGCGATGTGGTCAGGGGTGTGTCGGGTTTGCTCGATTATTACCGCCGCATCGGGGCTACGCGCAGCGAATTGCCTTACGACATCGACGGCGTGGTTTACAAGGTCAACAGCCTGGACGCACAGCGCCAATTGGGCTTTGTGTCGCGTGCGCCGCGTTTCGCAGTCGCACACAAGTTTCCGGCAGAAGAGGCCACCAGCCTGGTGCTGGGTATTGATATCCAGGTCGGACGCACCGGTGCACTGACACCAGTGGCGCGCCTGCAGCCGGTATTTGTCGGCGGTGTCAACGTCACCAATGCCACCCTGCACAACGAGGATGAGGTCCGGCGCAAGGATGTGCATGTCGGTGACTCGGTGGTGGTGAGGCGTGCGGGGGATGTGATTCCAGAGGTCGTCCGTGTGGCAACCCCGGGTCTGCGTCGTGCAGAAGACCGCTTTGAGATGCCTGTGCGTTGCCCGGTGTGCGAGTCGGCTGTGGTGCGCAGTGAAGGCGAAGCCATTGCGCGTTGCAGCGGCGGTCTTTACTGCAGTGCCCAGCGCAAACAGGCTTTGCTGCACTTCGCATCACGGCGGGCGATGGATATCGAGGGTCTCGGTGACCGTCTGGTCGATCAACTGGTGGATCTGGATCTGGTGCGTACACCGGCGGATCTATATGACAAGCTGGATGAGACCAGGCTTGCAGGTTTGGATCGCATGGCTGAAAAATCTGCAGCCAACATCATGGCGGCAATCCGTAAAAGCCGGGCAACCACGCTGCCCAGGCTGATTTATGCGCTGGGGATACGCAATGTGGGCGAGACCACCGCCCGCGACCTCGCCATCCATTTCGGCACGCTGGATGCGCTTGCGGAAGCCGGAGTGGAAGCTTTGCAGCAGGTTCCGGATGTCGGACCTGTGGTTGCGGAAAGTGTTGCGCAGTTTTTTGCCGAACCCCACAACCGCGAAGTCATCAGCGGATTGCAGGCGGCAGGCATACACTATGAAGCGGTTGCGCCGCGTCCGGTGGCGACCGGCGCAGCGGCGGGACGCAGCTTCGTGCTGACCGGGACGCTTCCGAACCTGACGCGCGAGGATGCCAAATTGCGTATAGAGGCTGCGGGAGGCAAGGTGTCCGGCAGCGTCTCGAAGAAAACCGATTTTGTGGTGGCCGGGGCGGATGCCGGAAGCAAGCTCGAGAAGGCGCAGGTGCTGGGGGTAAAAGTCATTGATGAACAGGAGTTGCTGGCACTGCTGCAGCAATGATCTGATTGCACAATATTTTTTTGGGATGTCTGCAGCAGCACAGTCAGTGCATGATGTCCTGACCTACCTACTGATTTGGCGGAAACAGCAATGGCAAGCAAGTTGATGATTATCATGGTCAATACCGATCCTACCAACGGTGCGGAACTGGGTGCGCCTTTTTTCCAGGCGACGGTTGCGGCGGCAATGGATTATGAAGTCGAGGTGATTCTCACTGCGCGCGCCGGTGAATTGGCCAAGAAGGGCGTTGCGGAGGGACTCTACGTCAAGGAAGGTTCGCTGAAGAACGTTTACGACTTCATGAAGGATGCGCATGAGGCCGGGGTGCAGTTCAAGGTGTGCACCCCGACACTGGAACTCTGGGGTGATGACCTGATACCGGAAATCACCGAGATTGTCGGTGGTGCCTACATCATCGAGCAGGCAATGGACGACGACGTGGTCACGTTTACTTATTGATGTCAGCGGATTCTGAAATCCGCGGATTGCCTGAGCGTGCCGAGCTGCTGGTGACGCCTGCGGCTGTAGATGCCGCGGTCGTGAACGTCGCGAACGCAATCAGTGAAGTCTTCAAAGATAAAGAAGCAAGGCCGCTGGCACTGGTGGTGATGCGCGGCGGACTGATCTTTGCCGGACATTTACTGCCCTTGTTGCGTTTCCCGGTGGATATCGATTATGTCGATGCCACCCGCTATGGCAGCTCGACACGGGGTGGTGAACTGAATTGGCGTGCCGTAATTCCGGATGTCACGGGACGAGTCGTTCTGCTGATCGACGATATTCTTGATGAAGGTTTGACGCTGGCAGCCGTATGCAAAAGGTTACTTGATGCCGGTGCTGTCGAAGTGCTGATTGCGGTATTCGCCGAAAAAGATCTGCCAATTGCCAAGCCGGTGAAGGCTGATTTTGTCGGCATTACCTTGCCGAACCGTTATGTATTCGGCTTCGGTATGGATGTGCGCGGCCTCTGGCGCAATCTTCCTGCGGTGTATGCTCTCGCGCAGGATCAACGGGATTGAATTCAGGCATGCTTGGCGTCATTGGTGGCAGCGGCCTTGACCGCATCGAAGAACTGCAGATCACGGACCATAAGGTTGTCGACACGCCGTATGGTTCGCCATCCGCCGCACTGACATTCGGAAAGCTGCATGGTCAGGCGCTGGTGTTCCTGCCACGTCACGGCCATGATCATTCGATTGCGCCGCACCGAATCAATTACCGTGCGAATCTTTGGGCCTTGCATGCCCATGGTGTTCGCGAAATCGTGGCGGTTTCAGCTGTTGGTGGCATCACGACAACGATGACGACCGGCCTGCTGGTTGTGCCGGACCAGATCATTGACTATACGCATTGCCGCGAGGCGTCCTTCTTCGATGGAGTCGCCAACCCCCTGCAACATGTCGATTTCACGTTGCCTTTCAGTTCTGTCATGCGCAAACGGCTGTTTGATGCAGGGAGTGCAGCCAAACAGAAACTGCATGACGGTGGCACCTATGGCGCGACCCAGGGGCCGCGACTGGAAACTGCGGCGGAAATTGACCGGATGGAACGCGACGGTGCCGACATCGTGGGCATGACGGGGATGCCGGAGGCTGTGCTGGCCCGGGAACTCGGGCTGGAGTACGCCATGCTTGCACTCGTCGTCAATGCCGCCGCCGGTCGTGGCGACAGCGTCAGGGAAATTTCGATGGCTGAAATTCAGGCGGTTGCCGAGGCTGGCATGTGTCAGGTTCGCAGGATTATCCAGGCGATCGGGGGCAGCAGTGGCCGTTAGACCGGTATTGCGCATGGGTGATACCCGACTGCTCCGTGTGTCACAGCCGGTGACCCAATTCAATACGCCGGAGCTGCATGGGCTGCTGGCTGACATGCATGACACCATGCAGGCGCTGAATGGCGCAGGGCTTGCTGCACCGCAGATCGGTGTCGAATTACGCGTTGTGATTTTCGGAGTGTCATTTAATCCGCGTTATCCCGATGCCGAACCCGTGCCGCAAACTGTGTTGATCAACCCGGTTATTACGCTGCTGGATGACGAACAGGAGGATGGCTGGGAAGGCTGCCTGTCGGTACCCGGCATGCGTGGTCTGGTGCCGCGCTTCCTGCGGCTGCGTTACCAGGGTTTTGATGTCTTGGGCCATGCCATTGACCGCACCGTTGAAGGTTTTCACGCGCGCGTGGTGCAGCATGAGTGCGATCATCTCGACGGCGTGCTGTACCCAATGCGCATCCGGGACATGCGTGACTTCGGGTTTACCGAAGAACTGTTTCCCGGTGAAGATCCCGGCGACGATTAGATTTGCAACTGGTCGAGCAGTTCGCTTTCAAATCGCACGGTGGTCTTTGGGTTGTTGAACGCGCTGCCGCTGACCACGAAGGTGTCTTCGGCCCGGGACCCCAGTGTGTTGATTTTGGCGGAATGCAGGTTGATGTCGAATGCGGTCAACGTACGGGAAATCCGCGACAGCAGTCCGGGTCGATCGCCAGCGACGATTGACAGCATTCGATAGGCGCCACGTTCGTCCGTTTGAATGTTTACTTCCGGTGAGATGGGGAAATGCCGCAACTGGCGGCTGATTCGTGGCTTGCTCAGTGGCGGCAGCGGAGATTTGTTCGACAGGCGGTCGGTCAGTTCGTATTCGATATAGCTGATCAGGTCGCGGTACTCTCCCTGACGTCCGGATGTGTCCTGGATCTGGAAGGTATCGAGCGCGTAACCATGCCGGGTGGTATGGATTTTTGCTTCGAAGATATCGAAACTGATACTTTCAAAAAAGCTGCAGATGCGCGAGAACAGCTCTTTCTGGTCGGCGACATAGACCAGCACCTGCAGGCCTTCACCAATCGGCGACAGCCGTGCCCGAACCACTGGCGTTTCGGAGGCGACCCGCGCGTAGAGGTGTCGGGTATGCCAGGCAATTTCCTGCGGGTCGTGCCGCAGTAAATAAGCGGTATCGAGTTGCTGCCAGAAGTCTGCATACGCAGCCTCCGGAATTGCATAGAGGAGCAGGGTGGCCATGGCTTCTTCCTGCCGCGCACGCTGGCCGTCCTGGCGTTCACTGCGCTCGCCGGCCAACAGTCGGCGCGTGCCATGAAACAGGTCTTCAAGAAGCTTGGCTTTCCATGCATTCCAGACTTTCGGGCTGGTGCCGCGAACATCCGCCACCGTCAGCAGATAAAGTGCGACGAGATGGCGTTCGTTACCAACTCGTGCTGCAAAGGAATGAATGACTTCCGGATCCGTCAGATCCTGCTTCTGTGCGGTCGCGGACATGACCAGATGCATTTCGACGAGCCAGGCCACGAGATCGCAGTCGGTTGGACTGACGCCATGCGCCTTGCAGAAGCGGAGCGCATCCGCCTTGCCCAGTTCGGAGTGGTCGCCACCCCGTCCCTTGGCAATGTCGTGAAAAAGGCCGGCGAGATACAACAGCTCCGGACGATCGAATTCACTCATCAGCCGGCTGCAAAGCGGAAATTCGTGGGCGAGCTCAGGTACTGCGAAGCGGCGCAAGTTACGCACGACTTTGAGAATGTGTTCGTCTACGGTGTAGACGTGATAGAGGTCGTGCTGCATCTGCCCGATGATGCGTCCGAACGCCGGAATATAGCGGCCCAGAATGTCGTACTGGTGCATGCGACGCAGCTCGCGGATGACGCCGGTGGGGCTGCGCAGGATGGCCATGAATTGTTCTCGCATGCGCGGATCGCGGCGTGCTGCAGGGGTGATGCGTCGACGTGCGCGCCATAAAGCGCGCAGTGTGAATGCACCTATCGCCTTGATTTCCCGATGCTTTTGCATCAAGGCAAAGACTTCGAGGATGGCGCAGGGATCGCGCTCGAATATGGTTTCGTCAGGTGCAGAGAGCAGTTCACCGAGGATCACAAACCGTTCATTGAGAGGTTTGACCTGGCGGTTGCCGGGCGGAGTTATGCGGCGCTCGAGGTTTTGCAGCAGGATGGTGTTCAACTGCGATACCGATTTGGCAGTCTGGTAGTAACGCTGCATCAAGCGTTCGCTGGGGCGTTTGGTTGCGCGTTCGGCAAACCCCAGCTGTTTTGCCAGAGCGGTCTGGTGATCAAACAGCAGGCGGTCCTCGCGACGTCCTGCAAGGTAATGCAGGCGGATGCGCAGCATGTCGAGCAGCCGCTCGTGGCGGCCGATAGCAGCGGCTTCGTCGCGGGTGATGAATCCGCGGCGCGCAAGTTCCAGCCAGGTCCGGCCAAGGCCCGCAGCGCGCGAGATCCACAAAATGGTATTGAGGTCGCGCAAGCCGCCTGCACTTTCTTTCAGGTTGGGCTCCAGGTTCGTCTGCTGATGCCGTGAATGCCGTTCGTGCTGCTCGATAAGCTTTGCCCGCAGAAACGTGGCGGGATCGATCGACTGTTGGAGGCGGCGCGTAAAACGGCGGTACAAGTCGCGATTTCCGGAGATCAGTCGCGATTCGAGGAGGGTGGTCTGAACCGTGATGTCGGATGCAGCCATTTCAAAACACTCGTCCAGCGTGCGCACACTGTGACCTGCTTCAAGGCCGATGTCCCAGAAATGACCGACCAAGGCTTCCAGCTTGGCGCGGAGCAGGTCATCGGGCAGTTCCGGCAGCAGAATCAGGATGTCGACGTCGGAGTACGGAAACAATTGGCCTCGGCCATATCCGCCGACGGCGATCAATGCCGCGCTTTGCGGCATCTGTTGTGCTTTCCAGGCTTGGCGCAGGTGGCGATCCGTCAGGAGTGCGAGCTTGTGGAGCAGTTCGCGTCCGAGTTGTCCGGACTCGAAATTTTCACGGATGGCCGTACGGTCGGCCGCCAGCGCTACGCGTTGTGCGTTGACACCGGCCGGGGTGACGGCGCGGGAAACGGTTGCGGGCGCGGTTTGCATCGGCCTCCGGTGCTCAGGCGGGTGGCGGACTGCCTGCGGACAGGGTCAGCACTTCGTAGCCATCCTGCGTGACCAGCACGGTATGCTCCCATTGCGCAGACAGGCTGTGATCCTTGGTCACGATGGTCCAGCCGTCGGCCATTTGACGGATGTCAGGGCGGCCCGCATTGATCATCGGTTCAACGGTAAAAATCATGCCTGCCTCCAGTTTCATGCCAATGCCGGGGCTGCCGTAATGGAGGATTTGCGGATCTTCGTGAAATTTGCGGCCTATGCCATGGCCGCAAAACTCACGTACGACGCTGCAGCCATTACGTTCTGCCAGCGTCTGAATGGCATGACCGATGTCTCCGAGCGTGTTGCCCGGTTTGATAGCCCTGATTCCACGCCACATGCATTCGTAGGTCAGATCGACCAGGCGGCGCGCCTGAATTGAGGGTTGCCCTATGTAAAACATGCGGCTGGTATCGCCGTGATAGCCATCCTTGATCACTGTGATGTCCAGGTTGACGATATCGCCGTTCTTCAGGCGCTTTTCACCGGGCACCCCGTGGCAAACCACGTGGTTCACCGAGGTGCAGATCGATTTCGGGTAGGGCGTATATCCCGGCGGCGTGTAATTCAACGGTGCCGGAATGGTTCCCTGCTGGTTGACCATATAGTCATGACATAACTGGTCAAGTTCGCCGGTGGTGATGCCGGGCTGGACGTGTGGGGAAATGAAATCCAGCACTTCGGAGGCGAGGCGACCGGCCACGCGCATGCGTTCAATATCTTGGGGTGTTTTGAGTTCTACGGCCATGACGGCGCTTTCGATGCGCGCCATACGGGGCTGCGCGGGGTTGCAGTGAATAAGCAGGCGGCGATTCTAACAGGTTGTAACCATTCAAAAAATTGGCGAATTGGAGGTCTTGAGCTGGTGCGGCTACGGTCATTCTGGGCTGTCCGGATGCTTGAGAAATTGCGCCTTTACGTGCTAAAATAACAAGTTAGCTCGATCGACTAGGCAATTTTGCCGGTCGTTATTACACACACTTGCCGACGTTAAGGGTGCCCGGATTCCGGGTTGTCTTGGGCAGGTGGCGGATTAACCCTAACAGGAGATTCAGAACCATGTCAGTCACCATGCGTGAAATGCTTGAGGCCGGCGTCCATTTTGGCCATCAGACCCGTTACTGGAACCCGAAAATGGCTCCGTACATTTTCGGTCACCGCAACAAGATCCACATCGTCAACCTCGAAAAGACGATGGCCATGTATCTGGATGCATTGAAATTCGTGCGCCAGATCACTTCCAACAAGGGCACCGTGCTGTTTGTCGGAACCAAACGTCAGGCTCGCGATATCGTCCGCGAAGAAGCCCTTCGTTGCAGTTCCCCTTACGTTGATTACCGCTGGCTCGGCGGCATGCTGACCAACTACAAGACAGTCAAAGGCTCGATCCAGCGTCTTAAAGACATGATGGCGATGCGAGAAGACGGCTCTTTCGAGAAGCTGTCGAAAAAAGAAGGTTTGGTCTATGAGCGCGAGATTGCCAAGCTTGAACGCAGCCTCGGCGGCATCAAGGACATGGCCAGCATTCCCGATGCAATCTTTGTCATCGACGTTGGTTACCAGAAGGGCACGATCACCGAAGCCAAGAAACTGGGCATTCCGGTCATCGGCGTTGTGGATACCAATCATTCGCCTGAAGGTGTTGATTACATCATTCCGGGCAACGACGACTCCAGCCGTGCGATCAAACTTTATGCACGTGGCATGGCCGATGCCGTTCTGGAAGGCCGCAACAACAGCATCAAGGAAATCGTGAAGGCCGGTTCGGATGAGTTTGTCGAGGTTGAAGACGGCGAATCAGCTGCTGCCTGATCAGGCTCCACAGCATATTCAAGGGGCTGGCTCAGCCCCTTTTTTTTAAATTGGCGTAAGAGGAATTGCAGCAATGGTGGAAATTACAGCGGGTATGGTGCGGGAACTCCGTGAGAAGACCGATGCCCCGATGATGGAATGCAAAAAAGCGCTGACCGAAGCGGCCGGCGATCTGGGCAAGGCCGAAGAAATTCTGCGCGTCAAACTCGGTAACAAGGCGAGCAAAGCCTCTTCGCGCGTTGCCGCAGAAGGCGTGGTTGCAGTGCATATTTCGGCTGATGGAAAGAAGGGCGCCATCATCGAACTCAACTGCGAAACCGATTTTGTTGCGAAAAACGACGATTTCCTGGCTTTTGCGGCAGCGCTGGCAAAGCTCGCTGCTGAGCAGAAATCGGCCGATGTCGCGGCCATTTCCGCAATGACGATTGACGGGGTGGTGGTCGAGGAACGGCGCAAAGCGCTGGTTGGGAAGATTGGCGAGAATGTTTCGATTCGGCGGTTTTCTCCGGTTGATGCCAAAGGCAAATTGGCCAACTACGTGCACGGCGGCGCAAAGATCGGCGTCATGCTGGATCTGGTCGGAGGTGACGATACGTTGGCGAAAGACATCGCGATGCATATCGCCGCCAGCAAACCCAAGGCACTGGATGCTTCGGGTGTTGCGCCGGAAGCCATTGAGGCTGAACGCCGTGTAGCCACTGAAAAAGCGGCGGAAGATGCAGCCAAATCGGGCAAGTCGATCCCGCCTGAAATCATGGCAAAACGCGTCGAAGGCTCGGTGCAGAAATTCCTTAAGGAAGTGACACTGCTCGGCCAGTTGTTCGTGAAGAACGACAAACAGACGATTGAGCAGTTGCTCAAGTCAGCGAATGCCAGTGTTGCCCGCTTCGATCTGTTCGTGGTCGGTGAAGGTATCGAGAAAAAGAAGGATGATTTTGCGGCTGAAGTGATGGCGCAGGTCGGTCAGGCCAAGCAGAAAACATAAGCTTTTAAAATCAAAGGGTTAAATATGGCTCAAGCCCCTGCCTACAAGCGTATTCTGCTCAAGCTGAGCGGTGAAGCGTTGATGGGCGACGACAGTTACGGCATTAACCGGGACACCATCAACCGCATCGTTGCGGAGGTGGCTGAAGTTGCAAGACTCGGAGTTGAAATCGCTGTAGTTATCGGGGGTGGCAACATTTTTCGAGGTGTGGCTCCCGGCGCTGCGCACATGGATCGCGCGACGGCGGATTACATGGGTATGCTGGCAACCGTCATGAACGCGCTGGCTATCCAGGATGCGATGCGTCAGATCGGATTGCTGAGCCGGGTGCAATCCGCGCTCAACATCGAACAGGTGGTTGAGCCATATATCCGCGGCAAGGCGATGCGTTATCTGGAAGAGGGAAAAATCGTCATTTTTGCAGCGGGTACGGGCAATCCCTTTTTCACGACGGATACTGCCGCCGCGCTGCGTGGGATGGAGATGAACGTTGACCTGGTTCTCAAGGCGACCAAGGTTGATGGCGTATACACTGACGATCCCAAGACCCATCCTGACGCGATGCGTTATCGCAAGCTGACTTTTGATGAAGCCATCATCAAGAATCTGAAGGTCATGGATGCCACGGCGCTGACGCTGTGCCGTGACCAGAAGCTCCCGATCAACGTTTTCAGCATTTTCAAGCCGCAGGCGCTGAAGCGGGTGGTGATGGGGGAAGATGAAGGCACGATGGTTCACGTTTGAATGGAGGCGTAAATGATTGCTGACATCAAGAAGAACGCTGAGCAGAAAATGAAGAAGACGATCGAGGCGCTGAAAACCGACCTCGGCAAAGTGCGTACAGGGCGTGCGCATACCGGCATTCTTGATCATGTGATGGTCGACTATTACGGCAACCCGACGCCGCTGCCTCAGGTTGCCAATGTCACGCTGGTTGACGGACGTACGATTGGCGTAAGCCCTTGGGAAAAAAAGATGGCTCAGGCCATCGAGAAAGCAATTCGCGATTCTGACCTGGGGCTGAATCCGATGACGCAAGGTGACATGGTGCGGGTGCCGATGCCGGCACTGACGGAAGAGCGGCGCAAGGATCTGATCAAGGTGGTACGGCATGAAGGTGAAAATGCCCGAGTCGCGATCCGTAACATCCGCCGAGATGCAAATACGCACCTGAAGGATCTCCTGAAGAAGAAAGAAGTCGCGGAGGACGATGAGCGTCGGGCACAGGACGAAGTCCAGAAATTAACCGATCGTTCCATTGCCGAAATCGACAAGATTCTTGAGGTCAAGGAAACCGACCTCATGGCGATCTGATACGTGTCCAGCTCTACCCAGGATATTCCTGTTGTTAGTGATGTGCCGCGCCACGTCGCCATTATCATGGATGGTAACGGGCGCTGGGCCAAACGGCGCTTTCTGCCACGTATTGCCGGGCATCACAAAGGGGTTGAAGCCGTTCGCAGCATTGTGCGTACTTGCGCAGATCGTGGTGTCCAGGCGTTGACGCTTTTTGCATTCAGCAGCGAAAACTGGCGTCGTCCTGCTGACGAAGTCTCGCTGTTGATGCAACTCTTTGTCAGCGCACTGCAACAGGAAGTTGACCGGTTGCATCAGAACGGCATTCGTTTTCGTGCGATTGGCGACATCTCGCGCTTCGACCAGAAACTTGTCGAACTCATCGATGGTGCGCAGAAAATGACTGCAGCCAATAAGGGGCTGACGCTGACAGTCGCTGCAAACTACGGTGGCCGCTGGGATATTCTTCAGGCAGTCGAGCGCTTACGCCGCGAGCATGGAAACAGCAGCATGCCTTGGACCGAAGGGCAGTTGATGCAATACCTGTCCATGGGCGACCTTCCGGAGCCGGACCTGTTCATCCGTACTGGGGGTGAACAGCGCATCAGTAATTTTCTGCTCTGGCAACTTGCGTATACCGAGTTGTACTTTACCGACACCCTATGGCCCGATTTCGATGCCAAGGCATTGGATCTTGCTTTCGATTCATATCGTCAGCGGGAACGCCGCTTTGGCAGAACCAGCGAACAAGTCGCCGGTGCCGCTGATGGGCAAGGCCGCAAGGCGAACGGTTAAACACATTAACCGCGCCGATACATCGTTCACGTCATGCTTTTGACCCGAATACTGACCGCGGCCGTCCTGCTGCCGCTGTTTGTCGGCGGCCTTTTTTTTCTGCCAGGATTTTGGTGGGGAATCGGATTGCTTCCGCTGATGATTGCCGGTGCATGGGAATGGGCGACGTTGGCCGGTTTTCGGAATTCCGGCAAGTGGTTATTTTGTACATTGATAATAGCAACCACTGCGACGCTTATTCTGGCTGAAGACAATCTGACTTTATACGGTATTGATCAGACGATTTTTGCAGGGTCTGCAATTTTTTGGCTTATTGTTGTGCCATTTTGGTTGAAACGTGGATGGCAGGTTCGGTCGTCGACAGTTTTGATTGCAACCGGATGGTTGCTGCTGGTTCCGACTTGGCTTGCCTTGATCAGGCTGCAGGTGCAGCCGTGGGTTCTGCTCTCAATACTGGGGGTGGTCTGGGTCGCCGACAGTGCCGCCTATTTTTCCGGGCATCAGTGGGGGCGACGCAAGCTGGCGCCGTCCATCAGTCCTGGGAAAACCTGGGAGGGTGCCGCAGGGGCGGCTTTTGCGGTGGCGTTGTATTATGCTGCAGTCTGGAATTTCGGTTTTGGACCCGCGGCGCCGGGGCAAGGTCTCACAGCTGCGCTATTGGTAGCCATATTATTCCCACTGAGTATCATTGGAGATCTCTTCGAGTCGTCGATCAAACGGCAGGCAGGTGTTAAGGACAGCGGTCGATTGTTGCCAGGCCATGGTGGTGTACTCGATCGGATTGACGCTCTCACGTCAACTCTGCCGCTGGCTGCGCTGGTTGTTTCGTGGATGCTGAAGCGTGTCTGAATCAATTCAATATCTGACCATACTGGGCTCAACCGGCAGCATTGGGGTCAGTACGTTGGACGTTGTATCGCGCAACCCGGACCGCTTTGTCGTGACTGCGCTCACTGCAAGAAGCCGGATTGACCTGTTGTTCGAGCAGTGCTGCTGCTTCAAACCAAGGTATGCCGTAGTCCTTGACGATACCGACGCGACACTATTGACCCAGAAACTGCGTGCGGCAGGCGTGCAAACAGAAGTGCTCTGCGGTGTTGCTGCACTGGAGACAGTGGCGGCGCTTCCTGAAGTATCGACGGTGATGGCTTCCATTGTTGGCATCGCCGGATTGCGACCGACGCTTGCCGCTGCGACAGCAGGCAAGCGGGTATTGCTGGCGAATAAAGAAGCCCTTGTTACGGCGGGCGGATTGTTCATTGCCGCTGTGCAGGCCAGCGGCGCTCAACTGCTCCCGATTGACAGCGAACACAATGCGGTTTTCCAGGCGCTGCCTGCGAGTCGGTCGGGTTCCCTGTCCGATGCCGGGGTGCGGCGCATTTTGTTGACCGCGTCGGGCGGGCCTTTTCGAATGATGTCTGCGGCACAAATGGCGCAGGTCACGCCCGAGCAGGCCGTTGCCCATCCCAACTGGTCAATGGGGCGTAAGATTTCCGTTGACTCGGCAACCATGATGAACAAGGGACTTGAAGTCATTGAAGCCCATTGGTTGTTTGGGGCTCCAGCCTCGATGATCGAGGTCGTCATTCATCCGCAAAGCGTCATTCATTCCCTTGTGGAGTATTGTGATGGCTCGGTGCTTGCTCAACTCGGAAATCCGGATATGCGCACACCGATAGCACATGCTCTGGGGTATCCCGCACGAATTTCTTCGGGCGCTGATTTTCTTGAGCTTGCCCGAATTGGTTCTTTGGCTTTCGAGAAGCCCGATCTCGAGCGATTTCCGTGTCTGCGTCTGGCCTACGATGCGCTGGGCGCGGGGGCGGCAGCGGTAATTGCACTGAATGCCGCCAACGAAGTGGCCGTCGCCGAATTCCTGGAGCAACGCATCGGATTTCTGGATATCCCCAAGTTGATTGAATCAGTTGTTGCTGGAACGCAGGATCGTCCCATCGCAACCATTGCTGATGTCGAAAACGTGGATCTTGAAGCGCGTTCAATGGCGTTTGATGCGTGTGCCAGTCGCTTTTCCCGTATGGTTGCGGGAGGTGCGTCATGAGTCTGCTGCTCACGCTTGTTGCTTTCGTCGTCGCTTTAAGTGTGCTTATTGTCATTCATGAATTCGGTCATTACTGGGTGGCGCGACGCTGCGGCGTGAAAGTCCTGTGTTTTTCCGTCGGATTCGGACGTGCCCTGTGGTCGAGGACATTTGGGCGGGATCAGACGGAATTGCGAATCGCGCTGATACCACTTGGTGGATACGTGAAAATGCTCGATGAGCGGGAAGGTGACGTGGCACCGTCAGAACTGCAGCGTGCCTTCAACCGCAAAACTGTCTGGCAACGTTTTGCAATTGTTGCTGCAGGACCTGCTGCCAATTTTATTGCAGCAATTGTTCTCTACTGGGCGCTTTTTCTGCACGGCATGCCAGGCGTATTGCCGATTCTCGGACAGCCTGTCGAAAACAGCGTTGCGGCGCGTGCCGGTTTTTCAGCAGGGGATACTGTAATCCGGGTTGATGGAAAAAACGTGCCTTCGTGGCAGGATTTCCGTTGGATCATTTTGCAGAATGCTGTTGACCGGAAGCCCGTCGTTGTTGAAGTTCGTACCGAACAGCAGGCGTTGTTTTCCAGGGAATTGCAATTCGACAGCGTTGCTTCAAAAGACCTGGAAGGCGATCTTTTGAGCGCATTGGGGTTCGTTCGCTTCCGAATCCCGCTGCAACCAGTCATTGGTGAAGTCGTGTCTGGTGGTGCGGCGGCACGTGCCGGGTTGCAATCCGGTGATCTAGTCGTTTCCGTTAACGGTGAGCCGATTGATACCTGGGACGCTTTAGTCGGCCGGGTCCGTGCAGCCCCAAACCGAGAACTCCGTTTACGTGTGCGAAGGGGAGAAATTGATCTGCCAACGATGTCGATTGTCCCCGAAACCGTAAACGGAACTGGTGCGGCTATTGGCCGCATCGGCGCAGGTCCGCGGTTGGATGAAAAGGCCATGCAGCGGGTCAGGACTGAAGTTGTCTATGGTCCGATTGAGGGTTTGGGCAAGGCATTTGCAAAAACCTGGGAAACTGCACTGTTCAGCTTGCGCATGCTGGGAAAGATGATCGTTGGGGAGATGTCCCTCAAAAATCTCAGTGGTCCGATCACTATTGCGGATTATGCCGGCCAGTCAGCGCAAAACGGCTGGATTTCATATTTGCTGTTCCTCGCGCTGATCAGCATTAGTCTCGGGGTACTCAATCTGTTGCCAGTACCATTATTGGACGGCGGGCACTTGATGTATTATTCCGTTGAGATTCTTACCGGGAAGCCGGTCTCGGAACGTGTGATGGAAATAGGGCAGCAAATCGGTATGACCTTACTGTTTGCCTTGATGGCCTTCGCGTTCTATAACGATATTCACCGTCTTGTCAGCAGCTAATATGGCTTCATTGCGCAACCTTTATTCTTTTCTGCTGCTTTTTTCGGCCCCGGCCTTGGCCATCGAACCCTTTGTCGTCAAGGATATCCGCGTCGAAGGCATACAACGGATCGAAGCGGGTACGGTTTTCAGCTACCTGCCGGTCAAGGTTGGCGAGACCATGAACGATGAAAAAGCTGCCCAGGCAATAAGAGCGCTTTTCGGCACTGGTTTTTTCAAGGATGTATCGATTGAGGCTGAGGGCGGGGTTCTGGTTGTCGCCCTCCAGGAACGTCCGTCGATTGCGCAAATCGATTTTGTTGGCGCCAAAGAATTCGATAAGGATCTACTGCTCAAGAGCATGCGCCAGATCGGTCTTGCAGATGGTCGTATTTTTGACCGATCGCAACTGGATCGCGCGGAACAGGAACTGAAACGTCAGTACCTCGCAAGAGGCCGATATGCCGTGGTAATTACCACCACGGTTACTCCGCTGGAACGTAATCGTGTGGCAATCAATTTCAATGTTGACGAAGGCGAAGTCGCGAAAATTCGCCAGATCAGCATCATCGGTTCCAAAGTATTCACTGAAAAAGAACTGCTTGACCTTTTTGTGCTGCGAACTCCGGGACTCATGACGTGGTGGAGCAAGCACGATCAATATTCCCGTCCGAAACTTTCGGCCGATATTGAAACACTGCGCTCGCATTACCTCGACCGCGGTTACCTCGAGTTTGCGATTGACTCAACGCAGGTAACGATCTCACCGGACAAGCAGGATATTTTTATCAGCATCAGCCTCACTGAAGGCCCGAAGTATACGGTTTCGGATATCAAGGTTGCCGGGGAGTTGCTCATTCCCGAGGAGGAAATTCGCAAGCTGATCACTTTGAAAACCGGGGATGTTTTCTCGCGAACGCGGGTCGCGGAATCGACTAAAAGCATCAACGAGCGTCTTGGCAATGATGGATACGCATTTGCGAATGTGAATGCTGCGCCAGATCTGGACAAGGTCAAACACCAGGCGGCTTTTACATTTTTTGTCGATCCCGGCCGGCGTGTCTATGTGCGGAGGATGAATATCTCCGGGAACTCAAAAACCCGGGATGAGGTAATCCGCCGTGAAATGCGCCAAATTGAAGGTGGCTGGTATTCCTCTGAAAAAATCAACCTTTCGAGAAGCCGGATTGACAAGCTGGGTTATTTCAATGAGGTCAATGTTGAGACGCCTTCGGTAACAGGCACAACTGATCAGGTAGACGTCAATTTTTCGGTGGTGGAGAAACCCACCGGCAACATTCTTCTTGGTGCGGGCTTGGGCAGTGGCACGGGCGTTTCGCTATCCGGTTCAATTGCTCAGCAGAACATATTCGGCTCGGGAAAGTATGTCGCGGCACAAGTCAATTCCAGCAAGATCAACACGATTTACGCGCTGTCATACACCGATCCTTACTTTACGGTTGACGGTATCAGTCAGGGTTTTGACGTGTACTCGAAGGAAATTGACGGCACTCGTGCGAGTATCGGCCGCTACATTACAAAAACGCTGGGCGCCGGCATTCGTTTTGGTGTGCCGGTCACCGAACTCGATACCATCAGTTACGGTCTTGCCTACGAAGACACGGAAATCACGACATTCACGGACAGTCCGCTGTTCTACCAGAATTACGTCAATACCTTCGGCAGCACCAACGATGCCATCATTGGTACTATAGGCTGGATCCGGGATGGGCGTGACAGTCTTATATACCCCACCAAAGGCACGATGCAGCGTGCGTTCGGGGAAATGGGGCTTCCCGGGGCGTCACTGGAATATTACAAGATCAACTATCAGTACCAGCGATATTTCCCGATTTCCAGGCATTACACATTGATGGTTAATGGAGAGGCGGGTGTCGGTGACGGAACCAATAACCTGCCATTGCCGTTCTTCAAGAACTTTTTTGCCGGAGGTGTAAACTCCGTACGTGGTTATCGCAATTCCACCATAGGTCCAAAGGATCAGAATGGCGATCCGCAGGGCGGCAGCCATCGGTTGCTGGGTAACGTGGAGTTGCTGTTTCCCTTTCCCGGCTTGCAAAATGACAGATCGGTGCGGGTAGGGGCGTTTTTTGATGCGGGTATGGTTGCAAACTCGATTGACAGCGATGAGGCTCGGTATTCGACCGGTATATCGTTGTTCTGGTCATCTCCGTTCGGGCCACTGAAGATCAGTTTGGCTGCACCGCTGAATTCACAGCCCGGCGACCGCAAACAGGCATTCCAGTTCACATTTGGTGGTGCCTTCTGAGCGGTTCGACGTGATAGTACGGTACGCCGTGAACAGGAGCAAGGAGAGTATGTTGAAAAGATTGTTGTTGATTCTGGCCGCCATAACATCCATGGCGGCGACCTGCGCTGTGCAGGGTGCCGAATTGAAGATCGGTTTTGTTGATCAGGAGCGGATTACTCGGGAAAGTGCGCCAGCGGAACGTGCCAGCAAACAAATGGAGAAAGAGTTTGCACCGCGTGCACAGGAACTTCAGCGTCGTGAAGCGCAGATCAAGTCTTTGCAAGGGCAACTGGAAAAAGACGCGCTGACGATGAGCGAGGGCGACCGTCGAGCCAAGGAGCAGGAACTTGGGCGACTGTCGCTGGATTTTCAGCGCATGCAGCGCGAATTCCGTGAAGATTTGAACTTACGTCGGAATCAGGAACTGGGTGCTTTGGCGGAAAGGGCGAATCGCGTCATCAAACAAATCGCTGAGTCCGAGAAATACGACATCATTTTCGTTGAGGCAGCCTATCGAAGCCCAAAGATCGATATTACCGACCGCGTCCTCAAAGCGCTTGCAGACGGGAAATAGTCATTTATTTGTTGTATGGACCCCGGAAATATCGGGTTGGTATGAAAACGGGGAATTGTTGGAGAGCGGGAAATCGTGGCTTTTACTCTGACGAGCATTGTTGAACACCTCGGCGGAGAACTGTTGGGAGGCGGCGGCATCGTAATCCGCCAGGTCGCAACCCTGGAGAAGGCGACGCCTGATACGATCGCATTCCTCGCGAATGAGCGATATCTTCCGCAATTAAAATTCACTCAGGCAGGAGCGGTTATCATTGGAGATAACCTGCGTGGTGCTCTTGATCGCACATGCATCGTTGCCGCCAATCCGTATTCTTATTTTGCCCGGGTTTCTGCGTTGCTTAATCCGGAGCCTGAACCGCTTGCGGGTCAACATCCTACTGCCGTTATTCATGCAGACGCAAAAATAGGCGAGGGTGTACAGATCGGACCCGGCGTGGTGATTGAAGAGTATGCGGTAATTGGTTCGCACTGCTGCGTTGGTGCCGGCAGCTATATCGGTGCTGGCAGCGTGTTGGGTGAACGTGTCCGTCTTTATCCCCACGTTATCGTATACAAAGGGTGTTCGATCGCTAAAAATTCGGTCGTACATTCCGGTGCGATCATCGGTGCTGATGGATTCGGTATCGCCATGGATGATGGCCGCTGGATCAAGGTTCCACAGATCGGGGGGGTGCTCATCGGCGAGGATGTCGAGATTGGCGCCAACACCACGATTGATCGCGGCGCAATCGAAGACACAGTCATCGAGGATGGTGTCAAGCTGGACAATCAGATCCAGATTGCTCATAACGTCCGTATCGGTGCTCATACCGCCATTGCCGCCTGCGTCGGTATCGCCGGCAGTTCGCGTGTGGGGCGTTATTGCAGAATCGGTGGCGCCTCTGGAATAGCAGGCCACTTGAGCATTGCCGATCACGTCGAGATTTCCGCGCATACGCTGGTTACAAAATCGATTACTGAACCAGGAACCTATACTGGTGCGTACCCCTTCGAGGCAAATCGAGACTGGCGGCGAAATGCCGCCAGTCTGCGTAACCTCGGTGAATTGACTGAGCGCGTCCGCGCGTTGGAAAAAGCGCTGGACATGCGCAAGAAAGGAAAATAATGAATGGCATGGATATCACCGAGATTCTCCGTTACCTGCCGCACCGGTATCCCTTCCTGCTGATTGACCGCGTAACCTCATACGAGGCTGGCAAAAGCATCGAAGCGCTGAAAAATGTGACAATGAACGAGCCGTTTTTTACCGGCCATTTCCCGCATCATCCAGTCATGCCCGGCGTGCTGATCATCGAAGCGATGGCGCAGGCTGCAGCGATACTGTCCTTTGTGACCATGGGGGCGAAAGCTGATGACAAATCAATCTATTATTTCGTCGGCATCGACAACGCCCGGTTCAAGCGGCCGGTGACTCCGGGGGATGCGCTGCGCATCAGTGTGACGTTGACCCGCCATGTTCGTGGAATATGGAAATTTGCTGCCCTGGCACGGGTGGACGATGTTGTTGCGGCAGAGGCGGAACTGATGTGTACCGTCCGCGACCTTCCAACCCAGGTGTAGTTTTGGGCGCACGTATACATCCAACAGCCATTGTTGATCCGCGGGCACGCCTTGACGCTGATGTCGAGGTGGGTCCCTACTCGATAATCGGTGCGGATACTGAAGTCGGTGCCGGTACCCGCATTGGCCCGCACGTCGTCATTGGTCCTCATACCCGTATCGGGTTGCGCAACACCTTTTTTCAGTTCAGTTCCATCGGCGAAGCTCCTCAGGACAAGAAATACAACGGTGAACCGACTCGCCTTGAAATTGGCGATGACAATACGATTCGCGAGTTCTGCACATTGAACCGGGGCACAAGCCAGGATGCCGGCGTGACGCGGATCGGCAACAACAACTGGATCATGGCTTATGTCCACATGGCGCACGATTGCCAGGTCGGGAGCCACACGATTTTTGCCAACAATGCCCAGATTGCCGGACATGTGCATGTGGGGGATTACGCAGTACTGGGTGGATTTACCGTGGTGCACCAGTTTTGCCGGATCGGTGCTCATAGCATTACCGCCATGGGCACGATACTGCTGCAGGATCTGCCGCCCTATGTCATGGCTTCAGGCAACACCGCTGCTCCTCATGGCATCAATAGTGAGGGACTTCGGCGCCGTGGTTATTCGCCTGCTGCGATCAATACGATCAAACGCGCCTACAAGACGCTTTACAAATCCGGGCTGTCGTTTGATGAGGCCCGTGCCAGCATTAACTCTGAAATTGCCATTCAGCCGGAATTGAAGGTAATGGCCGATTTTCTGGCTGCGGCGGGCCGCGGCATCATCCGCTGATCGGCATGGCTGAATTGGCGACGGATTCCAGTCCGCTGGTAGGTATTGTTGCGGGTGAACCATCCGGCGATTTACTGGGTGCTGCGTTGATCGAGGCAATGCGCAAGCGCCACCCCAGGGCGCGTTTTGTCGGCATCGGTGGACCGAAAATGATGGCGGCTGGTGTCGAGTCCCTGTTCCCGATGGAAAAACTCTCGGTACGCGGTTATGTCGAGGTGTTGCGGCATTACCGTGAAATCATCGGAATCCGCCACGATCTCAAGAAATTCTTTTTGCGCGAACGTCCTTCGGTGTTTATCGGCGTCGATGCGCCCGATTTCAATCTTGATCTCGAGATGGCGCTCAAGGCCGACGGAATTCCCACGGTGCATTACGTGAGTCCGTCAATATGGGCGTGGCGGGGCGGGCGTATCCGCAAAATACGCAAAGCGGTTTCGCGCATGCTGACAGTGTTCCCGTTTGAGGCGCCGCTTTATGAAAAAGCCGGTGTACCTGTCAGTTATGTCGGCCATCCGCTGGCTGACATGCTGGCTAATGCGCCAGGTAAAAGTGAAGCCAGAGCTGAACTGCGGATTCCTGGAAATGCGCCAGTGGTGGCCCTGTTGCCGGGCAGCCGGATCAGTGAGGTGGAGCAACTGGCCGATGTTTTTGTCGCGGCCGCTGAGAAGATTGCCGCAGCGGTGGAGGGGGTGCGCCTGCTGGTGCCACTGGTCAATCGCCAGACGCGGGAACTTTTCGAAGCCGCCTTGTATCGCCGCGAAAGCGGGGAGCTGGAGATCACGCTGCTGTTTGGTCATGCCCATGAGGCAATGGCCGCCGCTGATGTCGTCCTGCTGGCTTCTGGAACCGCTACCCTTGAAGCTGCTTTGCTGCAGCGTCCAATGGTTATCACCTACCACATGCCCAGACTGAGCTGGTGGATCATGAACAACCGCCGTTATCAGCCCTGGGTGGGTTTGCCCAACATTCTTGCAGGTGAGTTTGTTGTACCGGAACTGCTGCAGGACGCGGCTACTCCAGAGGCGCTGTCGGCTGCAGTGATCGAATTGCTGAACGACCGCGACCGGCGGTCAGCGATCGAACAACGTTTTGCCGACATGACACGTGAACTCCGGCAGGATGCCGCTGAACGTGCCGCCGACGCGGTTCTACCTTATCTGTCCGCGGTCGCGTGATGACGATGGTGGTATGCGGTGTCGATGAAGCCGGGCGCGGTCCGCTGGCTGGTCCGGTATTTGCAGCTGCAGTGATCCTGCAGGATCCGCCGAACATCCTTGGCCTGGTAGACTCGAAAAAGCTGACGGCAAGACGCCGCGAGGCGCTCGCAGTGGAAATCAAGGCGGAGGCGGTTTGCTGGGCCGTGGCCAGTGCGACCGTTGAGGAGATTGATAGCCTGAACATTCTGCAGGCCAGCCTGCTGGCCATGCGACGTGCTGTGGAAGCGTTGACCTCGCCGCCTGCGGCCATCCTGGTCGATGGCCTGCATGTTCCCAAGGTGGTCATGCCGGCACGGGCCATCGTGCAGGGCGATGCCAGCGTGCCGGCAATTTCTGCAGCTTCGATACTCGCCAAAGTAGCTCGAGACGAGTTGCTGCTTGAGCTGCACGCGGCTTATCCAGAGTACGGCTTTGATCGGCACAAGGGATATGGCACGGCGGTGCATATGGCGGCGTTACGCCAATTTGGTCCGACACCGGCGCATCGTCGCAGTTTTGCCCCAGTGAGAGCTGTATTAAATATTAAATAAATCAAATACTTATTTAATTTTATTAACGCTGTTACTGAGAAGTCGGCAGAGCGCAAGTCGCTCACTGCTGCGGCTGATCAGCTTGCGTCGGACTGCGCACTGTTTTCTCAGTGTCTTCAAAAAGTCCGGGTCCGTTTCTAGCCGGTGCAGCAACCGGGCAAGCGCCCTTGGATTGCCGACAGGGTAATAGCCGCAATAGTCTTTCCCGAGCATGCCGACATTTCCAGGAATACGAGATGCGATCACCGGCACACGGGCCATCAGAGCTTCGCTGACCACATTGGCGCCGCCTTCCATCCTGGAACTGATCAGCATGGCGCGACCACGAGCCAGAGTCGCCAGCGCACTGGCACGGGATAGTTCTCCCAGCCAGCGATAACGGGGCTCGCGTTTCATCCAGCGACGGGCTTCTCCAGCCAGCGCGGGCTCGCGGGCACCGCCGATTTGGGTGATCCGGATGCTGCTATGCGCCGGCAAGTGCGAAAGCGCCGCAGCGCCGCAGAACGGGTCTTTTTCTGCAAGCAAATGACCGCTGATGATGATTTCGAAGAAGGAGCGAATTGGCTGTTGCTTCGCGATTGCTTCGCATGACTGGTAAATCACGTGTGTCTTGCGCCGCAGTCGCGGCGCCAACTCGCTCAGGCCCATGTCCTGCAGCACGATCATCTGCGTTGCCAGTTCCATAGATTCCTGGGCATTGGGATCGCTACGTATGTCGCGATATAGGTCAGTGCCCGTTAACGCGAGAAGCAGCGGCCGCTCGGGATGACGTTCGGCAAAGCGCACCACCGAGTCATGACTGCGGCGTGCATGCAGTGCCAGCATCAGGTCGGTGCTGCGTCCATTCCAGCGTTGCTGCACAGAGACCTGATGTCCGAGTTCGCGCAGCAGTTCAGCCCAGCGTATGGCAGTATTGCGGTTACCGTATCGCGATGTCGCGGCGGCAGGAGTGATCAATGCGATTTTCATTGGACTGGGTATCCGGCTACACTTCGGCCGACTATAACAAAGTCCAAGACTGATTCCTGATGACTGTTGTTGCACTTGAACCAGTAACTTCACTGCGCGATTTGCTTGCAGCAGCCCGAGCCCGTACGCTGATGCTGGTGTCATCGCTTGAAACCGGTCAGTGGCTGGGCCCCAAGATTGATATTGTCAATCCGCCGTTATGGGAATTTGGCCATGTCGGCTGGTTCGAAGAGCACTGGTGCCTGCGTCACGGATATCCTGGCAGGGCAAGCCTGCACGCGGATGCCGATGCACTTTATGACTCGGCACGGGTGCCACATGAACAGCGCTGGACTTTGCCGCTGCCCGATCCCGAAGACACACTACGTTATCTGTCGGCCGTACGCGAGGCGATCGAGATGCGCATGCAGCGGGAGTCACTGGACTATTTTGCGCAGCTCAGTGCCTTTCATGAGGAAATGCATTGCGAGGCATTGACCTATACGCGTCAGACGCTGGGTTATGCCGCACCTGAAAGCAAATCCACATCCGTAGCTGGCGCTGCATGGCCAGGTGATGTCCAAATCGATGGAGGCCGCTTCAGTCTGGGCGCGGTCGATGATGGTCGTTTCATATTTGATAATGAAAAGTCTGCTCATGTCATTGAAGTACTGCCTTTCCGTATGGCGCGGGCACCGGTCACCAACGCGGCATTCGCCGAGTTCGTCGAGGCGCAAGGGTACCGCACCCGGAGGTGGTGGAGTGATCAGGGCTGGATCTGGCGAACCCGCATGGGCGTCGAGATGCCACGGTATTGGCAAAAAACCGGCGCCGGCTGGAGCCGCCGCCATTTTGATCGCTTGGAGGTACTGCCGGTTCATGAACCGGTGATCCACGTCAGCTGGTACGAAGCTGAAGCCTGGTGCCGCTGGGCTGGCCGCCGTTTGCCGACGGAGGCTGAATGGGAGTTTGCCGCGGCTACAGTACCTGGAAATACGGCAAACAAGCGACGTTATCCCTGGGGAGATGATTTGCCCGATGGCACCAAGGCGAATCTTTACGGCGTTGCTGGTCAATGCCTGCCGGTCAGTGCCTGTGCTGCGGGAGACAGTGCCTGGGGTGTGCGGCAGATGGTTGGCAATACCTGGGAATGGACCGCGGACTGGTTTCAGCCCTATCCCGGATTTGTGCGAGACCCTTATGCCGAATATTCCGAACCCTGGTTCGGTAATCACAAGGTGCTGCGAGGCGGCTGCCATGCGACACGGTCAACACTGATTCGCAACACCTGGCGAAACTTCTACACGCCGGGACGCAACGATGTCTACGCCGGATTCCGCACCTGCGCCCTATGAAAACCATCACATCGACAGAAAATCCGCGCTTTCGCGCCTTGCTGAAACTCGTGCAGTCTGCACGCGAGCGCCGTACATCGGGGCTGTCATTGCTCGATGGTGTGCATCTGGTTTCGGCCTATCATGAATATATCGGGCAACCAACGGAAATCGCATTGAGTCCGGGCGGGCTCGAGAATCCGGAAGTCGCTGGATTGCTGGCGCAAATGCCCGGTGTCGATGCCGTGGTATACGCGGATGGACTGTTCCGGCAATTGTCTTCGGTGGCTACACCGACCGGGATTATTGGCATCGTTCCCACTCCGCGGGTGGCGCAACCCGATCGCCTGTCAGGCCCCAGCGTTTGGCTGGAAGACATCCAGGATCCGGGCAATGTGGGGTCGATTCTGCGATCAGCTGCTGCCGCCGGTATCCCGACGGTCTGCCTGTCGCGGCATTCGGTGCATGCATGGTCGCCCAGAGTATTGCGTGCAGGCATGGGGGCGCACTTTGCTTTGCGAATCATCGAAGGCGCCGATCTTCAGGCACTGGCTGCCAGCTACTCGGGACGCATTCTGGCGACCAGCGTGCATCAGGGCACTGCGGTTTTTGATGCAGATCTGACGGGCGATGTGGCACTCTTGTTCGGTAACGAGGGATCGGGTTTGACTGCCGCGCTCACCGATCAGGCGCACCAGACCGTGCATATACCCATGCCGGGAAAAACTGAATCGCTGAATGTCGGTGCTGCGGCTGCCGTTTGCCTGTTCGAGCGCGTGCGCCAGCAGCGTCAGTAGATGCGCCGTTCCAGCTTCGCTTCCTGCAATATCGTGGTGGCGAGTTCCTCGACCGATTTGCTGGTGGCGTCAAGGTAGGGAATGCCCTCCTGACGCATCAGCGCTTCGGCTTCGCGGATTTCAAATTCACAGTTGGCGAGCGTTGCGTATTTGCTCCCGGGGCGGCGTTCGTTGCGGATCTGCTGCAGCCGTGACGGACGGATCGTCAGTCCATAGAGTCGCGAGCGCAAGGACTTGATTTGCGCAGGCAACTGCATGGTGCTGAAATCCTCTGGAATCAACGGGTAATTGGCCGCACGGATGCCAAACTGCATGGCCAGATACAGGCAGGTAGGTGTTTTTCCGCAGCGTGACACGCCGACAAGAATGATGTCGGCTTCGGTCAGTTCCCGCTTGGATACGCCGTCGTCATGAGACAGGGCATAGTTCACCGCCTCAATCCGGTGGTGATAGTTCACGAAGTCATCAGTGCTATGTGAGCGGCCAACCGCGTGGGTAGCCTTCACGCCAAGTTCCCGCTCCAGCGGTTCGATGAAAATCTCAAAGGAATCAAGGAATAAGGCATTCGCCTTGGCAACAATACCGGCAATCTCGGTGCTGACCAGTGTGCTGATGACAATCGGACGGACACCGTCCGTGACAGCGGCAGCATTGACCTGCCTGACAAAATTATGGGCTTTTTCAACAGAATCGATGAAGGGAACAGTGATTTCCTTCAAGCGGACGCCGTCAAACTGGGTCAGCAGGCTGTGCCCGAGCATCTCGGCCGTAATACCGGTTCGATCCGAAACAAAAAATGCCGTGCGTTGTGAGTTCATACTCGGAACCGGTGTGAGGATTCGGTAAAATATCCGCTTTTGATGCTGCTTACAATCAAGGACACGGTATGAGCGGGAAGGAACTGGTCGTTGAGCTCGGCGCACTGCGCATGAGTGACGTGGGGCGGGTAGGCGGCAAAAATGCCTCGTTAGGTGAAATGATCAGCCAATTGGCCGGCGCCGGCGTTCGTGTGCCCGGTGGATTTGCCACCACTTCCGATGCCTACCGGTTGTTTCTGGCCTATAACGGCCTGGCCGAGAAAATCTCCAAACGACTCTCCGGTCTCAATGCCGATGACGTTAATGCGCTGACTGCTGCTGGTAAGGAGATTCGCGACTGGATCGTCGCGCAGCCTTTCAGTCCCGATTTCCGCAAGGCGATTGATGGTGCCTACGATGCGCTGACCAAGACGTCAGGGCACGAAGTGTCCTTTGCCGTGCGCTCGTCGGCGACAGCGGAAGATCTGCCCGATGCGTCGTTTGCTGGGCAGCAGGAGACCTACCTCAACGTTCACGGCCTCGACAATCTGCTCGAAGCCATCAAGCATGTCTTTGCTTCGCTGTACAACGATCGTGCGATTTCCTATCGGGTCCACAAGGGATTCACTCATGACGAGGTGGCCCTTTCAGCTGCGGTGCAACGTATGGTCCGCAGCGACAAGGGTTCCAGTGGCGTGATGTTCACGCTGGATACGGAATCCGGTTTTGATCAGGTGGTATTCATTACTTCCGCATACGGACTCGGTGAAACCGTGGTGCAGGGACAGGTCAATCCCGATGAGTTCTACGTCTACAAACGTGCCCTGAAAGAGGGCAGAAGCGCGATCCTGCGCCGCGGACTGGGTTCCAAAGCACTGCGCATGATCTTTACCGAGAACCGCCAGGCTGGAAAGTCAGTACAGACCATTGATGTTCCGGAAGTGGAACGCCGCAAGTTCTCGATTACCGACGCTGATGTGCTGGAACTGGCCCGTTACGCCATGATCATCGAGGCGCATTACCAGCGTCCGATGGACATTGAATGGGGCAAGGACGGCAATGACGGCAAGATCTACATCCTGCAGGCGCGCCCGGAAACGGTGAAGGCCAGCGAAAAAGTGGATACGCTGCGCCGTTACCGTCTGAAGGAACGTTCGGAGGTGCTGACGACCGGACGTGCCATCGGTCAACGCATTGGCAGCGGACCGGTGCGCCTGATCAAGAACGCTGCGGAGATGGACAGCGTAAAGGAAGGCGACGTGTTGGTCACCGATATGACCGATCCGGACTGGGAGCCGGTGATGAAGCGCGCGGCGGCCATCGTCACTAACCGCGGCGGACGCACCTGCCATGCTGCCATCATTGCACGCGAACTGGGTATCCCGGCGGTGGTCGGCTGCGGCGATGCCACCGAATTGCTGAAGGACGGCAAGTCGGTAACCGTGTCCTGCGCCGAAGGTGACACCGGATTTGTCTACCGGGGCGAGTTGCAGACCGAGATCATCGATCTGTCGCTGTCGAGCATGCCGAAGTCGCCGGTCAAAATAACGATGAACGTCGGTAATCCCGAACTGGCATTCGAATTTCAGCGGCTGCCGAATGAAGGCGTGGGGCTGGCGCGACTGGAATTCATCATCGCGCGGATGATCGGCGTGCACCCGAAGGCAGTTCTGGCGTATCCGGATCTCAGTGCCGATCTGAAGCTGGCAGTTGAAGAACACAGCGCGGGTTATGCGGATCCGGTCAGTTTCTATGTAGAGAAATTGGCTGAAGGTGTGGCTACGCTGGGTGCGGCGTTCTGGCCGAAGCCGGTGATCGTCCGCCTGTCCGACTTCAAATCGAACGAATATTCAAGTTTGACCGGCGGTTCGCGTTACGAACCACATGAAGAGAATCCGATGCTCGGCTTCCGCGGCGCATCGCGTTATATCGCCGCTTCATTCAGGGATTGCTTCGAACTCGAATGCCGGGCGATGAAAAAAGTCCGCGACGAAATGGGGCTGACCAATGTCGAGATCATGGTGCCTTTTGTGCGTACGATTGCCGAAGGCAAAAAAGTCATCGAGCTCCTTGCCGAAAATGGCCTCGAGCGGGGCAAGAACGGCCTGCGCATCATCATGATGTGCGAAATTCCGTCCAATGCCATCCTGGCCGACCAGTTTCTCGAAATGTTTGACGGGTTCTCAATCGGCTCGAATGACATGACGCAGATGACACTGGCGCTGGATCGCGATTCCGGGATCATTGCCGATGCGTTTGACGAGCGCGACCCCGCGGTCAAGCACATGCTGCATCTGGCCATTGCCGCATGCCGCAAGGCCAATAAGTATGTCGGTATCTGCGGGCAGGGCCCCTCGGACCATCCTGACCTTGCGGAATGGCTGGTCAAGGAAGGGATCGAAAGCCTGTCATTGAATCCCGACACCGTGGTGGAAACATGGCTTTACCTTGCCCGGGGCGGCAAGCCCGGTTGATGTACGGGTTTGGCCGGCGGCTGGATTTGCGATAAAATGAGAAAACGTTGGCTTACAAGAGATGACTAAATATATCTTTGTCACTGGTGGTGTTGTTTCCTCCCTAGGCAAAGGTATCGCTGCCGCGTCCCTCGCCGCAATCCTCGAATCCCGCGGCATCAAAGTTTCGATGCTCAAACTGGATCCCTACATCAACGTGGATCCGGGCACGATGAGCCCCTTCCAGCACGGTGAAGTATTCGTTACCGAAGACGGTGCCGAGACCGACCTTGATCTGGGGCATTACGAGCGTTTCATCGATGCCCGCATGGGCAAGCGCAACAACTTCACCACTGGCCAGATTTACGAAAGCGTCATCAAGAAAGAACGCCGGGGAGACTATCTGGGCGGTACCGTTCAGGTCATTCCGCACATTACCGACGAAATCAAGCTTTTCATCAAGCGCGGTGCTGATGGTGCGGAAATTGCGCTGATCGAAGTCGGTGGTACGGTGGGCGATATCGAATCACTGCCATTTCTTGAAGCCATCCGCCAGATGGGTATTGAAGAAGGGCGTGACAATGCCTGCTTCATTCACCTGACCTTGGTGCCGTACATTGCCTCCGCAGGCGAGATCAAGACCAAGCCGACGCAGCACTCGGTCAAGGAATTGCGTGAGATCGGTATTCAACCTGATGTGCTGCTGTGTCGCGCCGACAGGCCGTTGCCTGAGGGCGAGCGTAAAAAAATCGCTTTGTTCACCAACGTCAATGTTGACGCGGTGATTTCCGCGGTCGATACCGACAGCATTTACAAGATTCCGGGCATGCTGCACGAGCAGCATCTCGACGACATCGTTTGCGCAAAACTCAACATCAAGCCGCCGCCCGCCAATCTGGCGAGCTGGGAGCGTGTGGTCACGGCATTGGCCAATCCGACGCACGAGGTGAAAATTGCGCTGGTCGGGAAATATGTCGACCTGACTGAATCCTACAAGTCGCTGTCGGAGGCGCTGATTCATGCCGGCGCCCATACCGGCGCGCGTATTCATATCAATTACGTGGATTCGGAAAGCATCGAAAAGAACGGTACCGCCTGTCTGGACGCCATGGATGCAATCCTGGTGCCCGGCGGCTTCGGCAAGCGCGGTGTGGAAGGCAAGATCAAGGCCATTCGTTACGCCCGTGAAAAGGGAGTGCCGTATCTCGGCATCTGCTTGGGCATGCAACTCGCCGTCATCGAATACGCCCGTGACATCGTCGGTCTCGGCGGCGCCCACAGTACCGAGTTTGATCCGGAGACACCGCATCCTGTCGTTGCGCTGATCACCGAATGGCAGGATCGCGATGGTCGCGTCGAACGCCGCGATGCTTCATCGGACCTCGGCGGGACCATGCGTCTGGGCGGGCAGGAGTGCGAACTGAAGGCGGGGTCATTGGCACGTAGTATCTATGGCTCTGATCGTATTGTTGAACGCCATCGCCATCGTTATGAGGTCAACAACCATTATCTGCAGCGCCTGCAGGATGGCGGACTCAGTGTCAGCGGCCGGTCGTTGACCGGCGATCTGTGCGAGATGGTTGAAATCCCTGGCCACCCCTGGTTCGTCGGCGTGCAGTTCCATCCGGAATTCACATCGACGCCGCGTGGCGGTCATCCGCTCTTCAAGTCTTTTGTTGAAGCGGCGCTTAAACACGCTCATTCCCAGCAACCGGTAGCGCCCGACACGCGTCCGGTTGCCGCCGCGGCAGGGCGCTAAGCGCCCATTCATGAGAGCGGGAACCTGATGAAACTCTGTGGTTTCGAGGTTGGTCTGAATCAGCCCATTTTCCTGATTGCCGGCCCGTGTGTGATTGAGTCGCGCGAACTGGCGATGGATACGGCTGGTGAATTGAAGGCTATCTGCAGTGCGGCTGGAATCCCCTTTATTTTCAAATCGTCGTACGACAAGGCCAATCGTAGTTCGTCAAAGTCATTTCGCGGTCTGGGCATGGACAAGGGGCTGGAAATTCTTGCTGACGTGCGCAAGACCATCGGCGTGCCGGTGCTGACCGACGTGCACTCAATCGAGGAGATTGCCCAGGTTGCAGCCGCAGTTGATGTGCTGCAGACCCCGGCGTTCCTGTGCCGGCAGACTGATTTCATTACGGCAGTCGCCTCGGCCGGCAGACCTGTCAATATCAAGAAGGGCCAATTCCTTGCACCCGGCGACATGGTGAACGTGGTCGACAAGGCGCGTGCAGCCAGCGACCAGGACAACATCATGGTCTGCGAACGCGGTGCCTCGTTTGGTTACAACAATCTTGTTTCAGACATGCGTTCGCTGGCCATCATGCGCAGCACGGGTTGTCCGGTGGTATTTGATGCAACCCATTCCGTGCAACTTCCGGGCGGGCAGGGCACCAGCAGCGGTGGTCAGCGCGAGTTCGTTCCGGTTCTGGCACGTGCAGCGGTGGCCAGCGGCGTATCGGGCCTGTTCATGGAAACCCATCCGAACCCGGAAAAAGCACTCTCCGACGGACCAAACGCCTGGCCGCTGAAACACATGAAGGCGCTGCTGCAAACATTGGCCGCCATTGACTGCCTGGTCAAGCGCGAAGGTTTCGCTGAAGACCGGCTTTAAACATAATCCATTTGATTGAACCCATCAGGAACTAGCATGAGCGCTATCGTTGACGTAATCGGCAGAGAAATTCTGGATTCCCGTGGCAACCCGACAGTTGAAGCGGATGTGTTGCTCGAATCGGGCATTCTGGGACGTGCAGCAGTTCCGTCCGGCGCTTCGACCGGCAGTCGTGAGGCCATCGAGTTGCGTGACGGCGACAAATCCCGTTACCTCGGAAAGGGCGTGATGCAGGCGGTTGAGCACGTGAACACCGAAATATGCGAAGCCGTGATCGGCGTTGATGCTACGGAGCAGGCATTTATCGATCAGACGCTGCTGGATCTCGACGGCACCGAAAACAAATCGCGGCTGGGTGCGAACGCGATGCTGGCCGTATCGATGGCCATTGCCCGTGCTGCCGCGGAAGAATCCGGTTTGCCGCTGCACCGTTATCTGGGTGGCGCTGGTGCGATGGCGATGCCGGTGCCGATGATGAACGTGATCAATGGCGGTGCCCATGCCGACAACGGACTCGACATGCAGGAGTTCATGATTGTTCCGGTCGGGGCGGAGAGTTTTCGCGAAGCGTTGCGCTGCGGCGCCGAGGTGTTCCACAACCTGCGCAAGTTGCTCGCCGATCGAGGTCTGGCGACTGCCGTGGGCGACGAAGGTGGCTTTGCGCCGCGCCTGCCGAAACACGAGGCTGCGATTCAGGTCATTCTTGAAGCCATTGAGGCCGCAGGTTACCGTCCGGGTGAGGACGTCGCGCTGGCACTCGACTGTGCGAGTTCCGAGTTCTTCGATGACGGCGAATACACGCTGCGCTCCGAAGGGCTGACGCTGAAGGCTCCGGAATTTGTCGATTATCTTGCGGCCTGGGTCGATAAATATCCAATCATCAGTATTGAAGACGGCATGGCCGAAAACGACTGGGATGGCTGGAAAGTCCTGACCGAACGGCTGGGCAGCCGTGTGCAATTGGTCGGTGACGATCTTTTTGTCACCAACACGAAATACCTTAAACGAGGCATCGAACAAGGTATTGCAAATTCGATCCTGATCAAGGTCAACCAGATCGGCACACTGACTGAAACGCTGGCAGCAATTGAAATGGCCAAACGCGCGCGTTATACCGCAGTCATCTCGCACCGTTCGGGGGAAACCGAAGACACCACGATTGCCGATATTGCCGTGGCGACAAATGCCATGCAGATCAAGACCGGATCGCTGTCACGTTCGGATCGCCTGGCCAAATACAACCAGCTGCTGCGTATCGAGGAAGATCTGGGTGATACGGCCAGCTATCCGGGTCGTGGCGCGTTTTACCAGATCCGCTGATCCCGTTTCATCGATCAGCCGCGCACGCTGACCATGCGGCTGCTCGCCATCGCTCTCGCGGCGCTGCTCCTGCTGATCCAGTATCCCTTGTGGCTGGGTAAAGGGGGGGTACTCCGGGTCTGGGAGATGGAACGGCAAATCGATGCACAACGTGATGTCAACGGGAAATTGCAGCTGCGAAATGCGGCACTGGACGCCGAAGTTCGTGACCTCAAGCAGGGGCTGGAGGCGGTTGAGGAGCGAGCTCGCAGTGAACTGGGGATGATTCGAAAGGACGAGGTATTTTTCCAAGTTCTGGAAGGTGATGCGGCAGCAACCAAGCCGGTTTCGCCCGCATCTCCGCCACAAGCCAAGTAACGGATTATCAATGAGTGCAATCATCATCGATGGCACCGCAGTCGCCAAGCAGGTGCTTGCGGAGCAGAAATCACGAGCTGAAGTGCTGACGGCAGCGGGGCGCCAGCCTGGCCTCGCCGTGATCCTGGTTGGAGATAACCCGGCCTCTGCGGTTTATGTTCGCAGCAAGGAGCGTGCTTGTCGCGAGGCAGGCGTTCTGACTTTCGACACGCGACTGCCGGCGACGACTACCGAAGCCGAGCTGTTAAAGCATGTCGATGCGCTCAATGCCGATGACAGGGTGCACGGCATATTGGTGCAGTTGCCGCTGCCGGCGCACATCAATGCAGTCAATGTGCTTCAGCGTATTTCCGTGACGAAGGACGTTGACGGCTTCAACTGGCGCAATTTGGGAGCACTGCTCGACGGCCATGCTGCGCTGGCACCGTGCACCCCGTTCGGCAGCATGATCCTGCTGGAGCGCGCCGGGGTGCCTGTAGCGGGCCGACATGCCGTAGTACTCGGTCGCAGCAGTATTGTCGGGAAACCGGCGGCGCTGATGCTGCTGGAGCGCAATGCAACGGTTACGATCTGTCATTCGCGAACCGCTGATCTGGCGGCAATGACCCGGCAGGCCGATATTCTGCTGTGCGCGATCGGCAGACCGCGGATGATCACTGCGGAGATGGTGAAACCCGGTGCCGCAATCATCGACATCGGCATCAATCGTCTGCCAGATGGCAACCTTTGCGGTGACGTCAATTTCGACTCGGTGCGCGAGGTGGCGGGCTGGATCACGCCGGTGCCCGGCGGTGTCGGACCGATGACGGTGGCTATGGTCATTGCCAACGTGGTCAGTGCTGCCGGACGTTCGGCAAGCTGATTCAGCCTGGCAGGGTTTTCCGGCAGATCGAAACGCTTCGGCTAAGCGGTCCACTGTTTATTGCACCACTACGGTGCTTCCAACGCCCGGCCTCAGACCGGGAATATACTATAAGTTATTGTTTATATTGATATATCGTCGTCAATAAGTGATTGGCATAAGTTCTGCATGTGATCCATTGGTTTCTTGGATATCAGGACTGCAGCCATGCGCGTAATAGACACCGATCCGGCCCATTTCAATACCGCTGCGGTAGCTGAATCCGATGCGCGCCGGATTACCCTGCATGAGCAGGTTTTCAATAATTTGCGTGAACGCGTCCTCACCGGTGATCTGGCCCCCCACCAGCAACTGCCGAGCGAGGCCTGCCTGATGCGCGCCTTTGGTGTCAGCAGGGTCACTGTGAGACAGGCGCTCAAGGATTTGGTCGCCGAGGGACTGATCTACAGCCAGCAGGGTAAGGGCAGCTTCGTCAGCGCACCGCGCGCAACCTACAACCTCAGCGCATTGCTGGGTTTTCACGAAGCCATGCAGGGCAAACCGTTTGTTGCGACCTCGCGCGTGTGTTCAAGTCGCGAAGTCGAGGCGAGCAGGGAGACCGCTGCTGCGCTACATATGAAGCGCGGAAGCAGTGTGCTGGAAGTCAAACGCATCCGCTGCCTCAACGCGCGGCCGGTTTCGGTCGAACTCAGCTATTTCCCACTGGATGTTGGCAATCGGATTCGCGGCGAAGACCTGACCCAGGACATCTTTCCCCTGCTCGAGACCCGCGGCATCACCTTGGGGCGTTCCCGGCTGTGGATTGAGGCACAACCCTGTCCTGCAGCGTTTGCTGCAGACCTTTCGATTCGCCCTGGAGAACCGGTGCTGCATATGTCCCGTCTGACCAGCAGCGCGCTGGAGCGGCCGGTGGATTACGAGCATATTTATTGCCGTGGTGATTCGTATCAGTACAAGGTCGAGTTGCGTCGCCATCCCTATTAACCGTCCTTTAGTGCCGGGTTCAGGTGCGCCATGTTGGTGCGATGCTGTCGGCGCGCACTTGTGCAGAGCATCCCAATTAATACAAGTTGGGGTGCTCCGATTACCGAATGACCGGTAAAGAATCAATCTCCGGGGAGTGCTTGTATCGTGGCACGGCGGTTGCTGTATCACCTTCAGGAAATCCCGCATGGCTACCGACGATCCGGAGCCTGCGCGGACTGATTGCAGCGAACCGGAGAGCGACTTGAACATTCCTGAAATGATTTCGATGGAAACCGACGTGCTGGTTGTCGGCGGTGGTACTGCCGGCCCGATGGCGGCGGTCAAGGCCAAGGAGAAAAACCCCAAGCTTCGCGTCATGCTTCTGGAGAAAGCCAACGTCAAGCGTAGCGGTGCGATCTCCATGGGGATGGACGGACTGAACAACGCCGTGCTTCCTGGACATGCCACGCCGGAGCAATACACCAAGGAAATCACCGTCGCCAATGACGGCATCGTCAACCAGAAGACGGTGTATGCCTACGCGCAGAACAGCGCGAAAACCATCGACGAACTGGATCGCTGGGGCGTCAAGTTCGAGAAGGATGAAACCGGCGATTACGCGGTGCGCAAGGTCCACCACATCGGTACCTACGTGCTGCCGATGCCGGAAGGGCATCACATGAAGAAAATCCTCTACCGCCAACTCAAGCGGACACGTGTCGAAGTCGTGAACCGCGTCGTGGCGACGAGGGTCATCACCGATAAACAAGGTCGTGCTTCCGGGCTGATGGGATTCGATTGCAGGACCGGACAATTCGTGGTGATCCGCGCCAAGACAGTCATTCTCTGCTGCGGGGCTGCCGGACGTATCGGCCTGCCAACCTCGGGTTACCTGTTCGGCACCTACGAAAATCCGACCAATGCCGGCGACGGTTATGCCATGGCGTACCACGCTGGCGCTGAACTGGCAAATCTGGAATGTTTTCAGATCAATCCCTTGATCAAGGACTACAACGGCCCGGCCTGCGCCTATGTCACCGGGCCGTTCGGCGGCTATACCTCCAATGCCCATGGTGAGCGCTTCATCGAGTGCGACTACTGGAGCGGCCAGATGATGTGGGAGTTCTATCGCGAGCTGGAGGGCGGCAAGGGTCCTGTGTTCCTCAAGCTTGATCATCTGGCCGAAGAAACCATCGCCAACATCGAAGTCATCCTGCACACCAATGAGCGTCCCAGTCGCGGTCGTTTCCACGACGGTCGCGGCACCAACTACCGGCAGAAGATGATCGAGATGCATATCTCCGAAATCGGCTTCTGCAGCGGCCACAGCGCCTCCGGTGTCTGGGTCAACGAGAAGGCCGAAACCACGGTGCCCGGGCTGTATGCCGCCGGTGACATGGCCAGCGTGCCGCACAACTACATGCTGGGTGCCTTCACCTACGGCTGGTTCGCCGGCGAAAACGCTGCGCAGTACTGCGCCGAAAACGCCTTGGGTGAAGTCGATGAGTCGCAGATTGCCGCCGAACGCGCGCGGATCATGGCACCGCTGGCCTGCAGCGACGGCATTCCGCCCAATCAGCTGGAGTACAAGCTCCGGCGCATGGTCAACGATTACCTGCAGCCGCCCAAGGTCACGCGCAAGATGGAACTCGGTCTGGAACGCTTTGCCGAGATCGGTGAAGACATCAAGAATCTCAGCGCAGCGAATCCGCACGAACTGATGCGTGCAATGGAAGTCCAGCATATCCATGACTGCGCCAACATGGCGGCGCATGCCTCGCTGTTCCGCAAGGAGAGCCGCTGGGGGCTTTACCACTATCGCGTCGATTTCCCGGAGCGCAATGACGAAGAGTGGTTTACCCACTGCCATCTGCGCAAGTCCGCAGAAGGGCAGATGGAAAGCATCAAGCGCCCGGTCGAACCCTACATCCTGCCGCTTGACGAAGACGAGAAGACTGCTTACCAGCGGTTGCGCATCGTCAAAGACGCGGCTCACGCCTGAAAGGATTCATGATGACTTATGCCGCGCAAAGAACCAGTGTTCCGGTCACCGTTGATGAAGAGAAATGCATCGCACAGAAGGGCTGCACGGTTTGTGTCGATGTTTGTCCGCTGGACGTGCTGGCCATTGATCTGCTGAAAGGCAAGGCCTACATGAAATATGACGAATGCTGGTATTGCATGCCCTGCGAGAAGGATTGCCCGACCGGGGCGGTGCAGGTCGACATTCCTTACCTGCTGCGCTAAGGGGATCGTGATGACCAGTATTCCTGCTGCCGAGTTTTCCTCCTCTGGACTGACCGCAAGGCTTGCGGATCCCGATGCGGAGGTTCGGCGAATTGCGGTCATGGAACTGCCGTATTGCGACGAGGATGACATTCTTCCGCTGTTGCTCACAGCAATGACGGATGGTGATGCGCTGGTTCGTACCGAGGCGGCAAAGGCGATTGAGGGTTTTGAGGAGCCGGAAGCAGTCGCTGCCCTGCTGGCGATGTTGCATGACCACTCGGAAGATGCGCGGCGCGCTGCTGCGGAAACGCTGTCCGAACTGAAAAATGACAGCAACAGCGATTTGCTGTTGCAGCACGTCGAAGATAACGATCCGTTTGCCAAGGCTGCCGTGTTCAGGGCACTGCGGCCCTTGCGCGCAGCCGGCAGTCTTGCCCCAGCACTGGCAGGACTGGAACATCCTGCTCCGCAGGTTCGCCGGGAGGCCACGGGCGTGCTGGGTTATTTGCGGAATGCCGGTTCGCTGGGGCCGTTGACTCGTGTTGCAATGAATGACCCGGACCCCGAGGTGCGGCGAATTGCCGTCGGCGCGCTCGGATTCGCAACTGATGTCGAGGTGCTTCCGGCACTGACCCATGCGCTCAGTGACAATTCCTGGCAGGTCCGGGAGGAGGCGGCCGGCACACTGGGCAAACTCAAGCTCAATGGCGCCGTAGATCATCTGATCGGCGTCATGAACGACCCGTACTGGCAGGTTCGCATTCGCGCCGCGCGCAGCCTCGGACGGCTCAAGGCCGCGGATGCGCTGGATGTGCTGTTCTCCGCACTGACCCACGAAATCAGCAATCTGAGAAAGGAGGCCGCAGTCGCATTGGGTGAAATCGGTGACCTGCGGGCCATACCGGCACTCGAAGCGGCTCTGCAGGATTCGGATCCCGACGTTCGAAAACTCACGCAACTGGCGCTGAAGAGCATTCAGGCCGCTAATTCAAAACGCTGAAATAAGCGCTGACGGAACTGATATGGCCTACGTTGTCACTGAACCCTGCGTCAATTGTCGATATACCGATTGTGTTGATGTATGTCCGGTTGATTGTTTTCATATCGGGCCCAACTTTCTGGTCATTGATCCTGCAGTCTGTATTGATTGCACCTTGTGTGTTGACGAGTGTCCCGTTGAAGCCATCTGCGAGGCTTCTGAAGTTCCGGAGGGCCAGGAACATTTTATTGAATTGAATGCCCGGTATGCCGCTGTATGGCCGGTGATCACGGATAAACGCGAGCCATTGCCGACTGCGGAAGAGTGGGCGGGGGTTGCCAGCAAACTGACTGAATTGAAGGAAGCATGAACATGAGCCGGCCATTCTATAAGGCAGGCCTTGCGAAAGCATCAAGGCATAACCGGAGGAGTTCAAAGGTTGAATGCGCGCGCGTAGTAATTTGTCTTTACACACCATCCGGAGAACAGCCATGAACAGTTCCAGCACGAGGTCTGCAGCAAAAGCGGCAGGGATCATTCGTCTTGCGGCTTCGGCCTGTATTGCATTTGCGATCGGCGTGACCGGCGCAAATGCGCAAACGACCATCAAGATCGGCATCGGCACCCAGAATACGACGACTAATACGGTGACCGGCGGCATCGTCATCAAGGAACTCAAGCTGCTTGAAAAGCATCTGCCGAAAACCGGCAAGTATGCCGGCGTGAAGTACGAGTTTGACTGGCAAAACGCGACATCCGGGCCGCCCATCACCAACGGTCTGATGGCCGATAAGATCCATATCGGAATGATGGGTGACTACCCCTTGTTGGTGGCGGGCGCGACGGGGCAGGCGACCAAGAACGAAACGCAGTTGATCGCGCTGATTGCCTACAACCAGTTCGGCGCCGGCAACGGCGTTGTGGTGCACAAGGATTCGCCGTACTACGAATTGTCGGACCTGAAAGGCAAACTGGTTTCAGTGCCATTCGGATCCGCCGCCCACGGCATGATGCTGCAGGCCATGCAGGCGCGGGGCTGGCCGGACAATTTCTGGAATCTGGCAAGCCAGTCTCCGGAAGTCGGTACCACCAATCTCCAGGAAAAGCGCATCGACGGTCATGGCGACTTCGTGCCGTTTGCCGAATTGCTGCCGTTCCGTGGCTTCGCGCGCAAGATTTTCGACGGTGCCGAAACCAAGATTCCGACATTTCATGGCGTGGTGATCCGCAAGGATTTCGGCGAGAAATATCCTGAGATCGTCGTGGCCTACATCAAGGCGCTGATGGAAGCCAATGACTGGGTGCGCAAGAATCCGAAGCTGGCGATGGAAAAGGTTGAAGAGTGGACCAAGATCGAGAAGGAAGTCGCTTACGTGTTCCTCGGACCCAGCGGCGTTCACACGCTGGATCCGACGATCAAGCCGAAATGGGTGGAAACCCTCGGCATTGTTCACGGGGTGCTTCAGAAAATGGGCCGGGTCAAGGAGTTCGATGCCAATGCCTGGGTCAATGAAAGCTACCTGAAAATGGCGTTCAAGGAACTCAAGCTTGATTATGACAAGCAGAAGGCGTCATTCGCCGGGTACGAAATCAGCGGCAAGGATGCACTGTGCAATGTCCCGATTAAGCAGCCGCGTGAAGCCGGTGAGATCTGGGTGACCGGTGGCAATATCGAACCCTTCAGCTCGGCCCTTTGCACCCTGGCCGGTATCAAGAAATACCAAAGCGAAGGTAAAAAAATCAACGTGGCCTACGTGTTCGACAAGTCTCTGGGCATCAAGATGTTCGCCGACAAGGCGTTTTATGCGGTGAATGCGACAGATCCGAAAAAGCCGCAGATCGTGCCTTTCCTGCTCAAGAAGGATGCTGAGTCGCATGTTGCCAAGAGCGGCGGAAAGCTGGCGACATATGCCGAAGCACTGGCAGCGGCGACGATCGGCAAATAAACGGCAACCGGGAGCCGGGCGATGAGTACCGTGCAAGCGCTGCGCAAAAATGGAGATCCGTTGATTGAGGATCGTGAAGCCGGTGGTCCGGCGCCGGTGGCGGCGGTGATCAGGCCGCCGCTGGCGCAGCAGCCGCCGGTAGCCCGGAGCCCGGTGCTGCTGTGGTTGCGGAGCAACGGCCTCAGCATGCTGCTGTGGGTGGTTTCCATCGGCATGCTGCTTGGCATCTGGTATGTCGGCACGCGTTACAAGCTGGAGTTCTACATCCGCTTCACCAATGTGCCAACGCCGGCTGAAGTGCTGCAGAAGGTGGTCGAGGTCAATCAATCGGGGAAATTCCTGCTCAACATCGGCATCAGCGTGCGCCGTATTCTGATCGGCTTTTCCATTGCGGTGGTGCTGGGATCCCTGCTGGGCCTTCTGATCGGGCGGTACCGTGTCATGCGCGACCTGCTGTTCCCGATCTGCGAAGTTTTGCGGCCGATACCGGCGATTGCCTGGGTGCCGATGGCGATCATGTTGTGGCCGACAAACGAAGTCAGCATAGTCTTCATCACCTTCCTCGGTTCGTTTTTCCCGATCCTGATCAATACCATCCACGGTGTGCACTCGATCGATCCGGTGTTGATACGCGCAGCGCGTTCCCTGGGCGCCAATGAATTCCGTCTGTTTGCCAATGTGATCCTGCCCGGCGCGATGCCGCATATCTTTACCGGTTTTTCGGTCGGCATGGGTGTGGCATGGGTGTCACTGATTGCGGCGGAAATGATTTCCGGTCAGTTCGGCGTCGGTTATTTCACCTGGGAAGCCTATTCACTGGTCAGCTATGCAGAAATCGGTCTGGGCATGATCACCATCGGTGTTCTTGGCCTGGTGTGCAGCGGCGTAATTCAGGTCACCGGCAAACTGCTGATGCCCTGGTCAACCTATGTCAGCGCAGGGAAAAAATGAGCGAACAGTCCAGAGGGGCCATCGACATCAAAAACCTCGGCGTGGTGTTCAACGCAGGGGGCAATACCGTCGAGGCGGTGAGTTCGGTGAGTATGGATGTCAAACCCGGTGAATTTGTTTCACTGATCGGGCCATCGGGTTGCGGCAAGTCGACGCTGCTCAATATCGTAGCCGGGTTTGTAAAGGCGACTTCGGGCGATGCACTGCTGGATGGCGCGGCAATCAGGGGGCCGGGGTCTGATCGCGGTGTGGTGTTCCAACAGTACTCGCTGTTTCCCTGGCTGTCGGTGCGTAAAAATGTGGAGTTCGGGCTGAAAATGAAAGGTGTGCCGGCTGCTCAGCGGGTACCGCAGGCCCGGACGCTGCTCGGGCTGGCCGGCCTGCTGGCTTTCGAAAATCATTATCCCGACCAGCTTTCCGGCGGCATGAAGCAGCGCGTCGGTATCGTGCGCGCACTGGCCACCAGTCCGCAGGTGCTGCTGATGGACGAACCCTTTGGCGCGCTGGATGCACAAACCCGCGTGGTGATGCAGGAAATCCTCACCAATATGTGGCAGCAGTTCCGCATTTCCGTGCTGTTTGTGACCCACGACATCGACGAGTCGATATTCCTGTCGGACAAGATCTATGTGATGACGGCTCGACCGGGGCGAATCAAGGCCGAGATCAAGGTGCCATTGCCGCGCCCGCGCACGCCCGAAATGACGTACACGCCGGAATTTATCGGACTGGTGCAGCAGTTGAAGGCCTTGATTCGCGAAGAGTCGCTGGCGGCGATGGGTTCGGAACTGAAAGATGGCGGGCTCAGCGGCTTTGGTGTTGAAGTCGGACCGCGCGGCGTCGAGGAAATCGTTTAGCCGGTATGACTGTCGAATTGCGCCCGTTGGAAATCCGCAATCATCGCGATGGCCGCTGGCTGGAAATCGCCTGGTCGGATGGCGTCACTGCCGTCATGCCGCACAGGCTGCTGCGTGAGGCCTGCCGGTGTGCGCATTGCCTTGCGGCAAAGAAGGCCGGGCAAACAATGCGTGTTGAAGTGGGCATATGTCTGGATGCGGTGGAGCCGTATGGACCGAATGCGCTGCGCCTGAGCTTTGATGACGGCCACAGCCGGGGTTTGTATCCCTTCTCGTATTTGCGCGAATTGCCGGCGGGCAGCCGGCCGGTTGCCGGTATTCAGCAGGAAAACGTATTGGCAAATCCGAGCAGCAGTTCGGGGCTCAGGTAACCGCGGAATGTGGCAAAAGTCAGACCTGCGGCCAGGATGGCCAGCACGATCCACACCAGTACTTTGTTCTGAATCTGCGTCATCGCTGATCAAATCCATTTGATGTCCGATTATTGCATGCGGCAGCGCCTATTATCGCCGCTGGCGCTAAGCAAATAACCCTTTGCGACAAGCCATGGATACCCCAGTTGATATAATTTCCCCTTTGCCTTCCACCCGGAATACCGTGAGCACTGCTGCCAAGCTGAAGTTTGAGTTTTCTTTCGACGATTTTTATCGCCGCGACAGCCTGATTCGGCTGGATCAGGTCTTTTTGAGTGAACTGGCGCAGTCCGATACGACGCTGCATGGGCAGTTGCTCGCGGCGCGCAATGCTGCCGAACCACTTGCGGCAAAAGCGGAATCCGAATTGCTGCTCGCGTTGGCGCCGCATCTTGATGATTTCATCGGTCAGTTGTTCAACATTGAGGCCGAAGTCCGGGCACTGTCCGCGCAACACCACAAACTGGCGCCGCTCTACAGCGTCAAGCGTCTGTTCGTGCAACGCAAGGCAATGCACAAGTACAAAGCCGATGCCGCAGCAGGTATCGATGGTGCCGCAGTGGGCAGCAAACTCGAAGTCCTGTTCGGAGAGCCTTTGACGGAACTGGTGTTTGCAAATCACGTTACAAAATGGCAGCAGGATGAAGCAGGTCATGCCGAGGCGCTCGATCTGGCTCTGCAATATGCCGCTTGGGCTTCACATACCGATGCCGGTCACGCCCGGCATCACGATGGCGTGCTGTTCAAGTCGCCGCACAAACTGGATTTCCAGAATCTGGTGCCGTCGCAGGTCAACACGACCAAGGGTTATGCCGAGCACCGTTTCGACGTGTCGCGCCTGCGCCAGCGTGCCGGTTTCAAGCTGACGGACAAAGGCACCGATCTGACAGGTGCTCTAGATGAGGCCAACTACTGCATCTGGTGTCACGAACAGGGCAAGGACTCCTGTTCGAAGGGTCTGAAGGAGAAGGGCGCCAGCGGTCGCGGCGCGCAATCCTTCAAGAAGTCGCCGTTCGGTATCACGCTGGCCGGCTGTCCGCTCGAGGAAAAAATTTCGGAATTCCACAAGGCCAAGACTGAGGGGCTGGCCATCGGTGCATTGGCCATCATTGCCATCGACAATCCCATGGCGGCGGCGACCGGTCACCGCATCTGCAACGATTGCATGAAAGCCTGCATTTATCAGAAGCAGGAACCGGTTGATATCCCGCAGGCCGAAACGCGCACGCTGAAAGACGTACTCGAATTGCCTTGGGGCTTTGAAATCTACAGTCTGTTGACGCGCTGGAATCCCTTGAACCTGCGTAATCCCTATCCCAAAGCCCCGTCCGGAAAACGGATCATGGTAGCTGGCATGGGGCCTGCCGGTTTTTCGCTGTCGCATTTCCTGATGAACGACGGTCATACCGTTGTCGGTATCGACGGTCTGAAAATCGAGCCCTTGCCGCCGGCGCTGTCCGGTGTTGATGGCACTGGAAAACGTGTGCCGTTCCAGCCGATCCGCGACGTCCGCGATCTTTATGAATCGCTGGATACGCGGGCGATGGCCGGCTTCGGTGGTGTTGCCGAATACGGCATCACCGTGCGCTGGGATAAAAACTTCTTGAAAATCATACGGTTACTACTTGAGCGTCGTGGGCAGTTCTCACTCTTTGGCGGCGTGCGTTTTGGTGGAACGGTGACTGCAGAAGATGCGTTCGCGCTGGGTTTTGACCACATCGCGCTTGCGATCGGCGCCGGGCGTCCGACTGTGCTCGACATGCCCAACGGGCTGGCGCGCGGCGTGCGTACCGCTTCGGATTTCCTGATGGCGCTGCAACTGACCGGTGCGGCCAAGGCCGATTCGATCGCCAATATGCAGTTGCGTTTGCCGGTGGTGGTGATCGGCGGCGGACTGACGGCAATCGATACGGCGACTGAATCACTGGCCTATTACCCGCTGCAGGTCGAAAAATTCCTCAAGCGCCATGAGACGCTGGTTGCCAAACTGGGTGAAGCCGGTGCGCGCATCAACTGGTCGCCGGAAGAACGCGGCATAGCCGAAGAATTTATCGCACATGCCCATGCCATTCGTGCCGAACGTGCTGCCGCGGCGAAGGAAGGCCGCGAGGCGCGCGTCCTGCAACTGCTGCAGTCCTGGGGCGGTGCAACCATCGCCTACCGCAAGCGCATGGTAGACAGCCCATCCTATACGCTCAATCACGAGGAAATCGACAAGGCATTGGAAGAAGGCATTACCTTTGCGGAATGCCTGACGCCGCTTGCGGTTGAAACCGACGATTACGGTCATGCCAGCGGGCTCAAGGTGGCGGTGCAAATTAGAGGCGAAGATGGCGAGTGGCGGGATGCCGGACAGACTGTGATGCCGGCCAAAGCCGTGCTGATCGCTGCAGGCACGCAGCCGAATACCGTGCTGGCGCGTGAAGACGCAGATCATTTTGTACTCGATGGCCGTTACTTCCGCGCTTGCGATGAAAACGGCCAGCCCATCGCTGTCGAAAAATCGATTTCCAAGCCCAACGAGATCAATGTGCTGCTGTCAAAACGCGACGACGGCCGCTGCATCAGCTTTTTTGGTGACGTGCATCCGTCCTTTTTCGGGAATGTGGTCAAAGCGGTGGGCAGCGCGAAGCAGGGCTATCCGGTGGTCAGCAAAGTGCTGGAAACAATCCAGCCGGCCGCGAAGGCGGATGACGCCGCCTTCCTCAGTGCATTGCAGGATGAGTTGCGCGCCACGGTTGACGAAGTCAAACGCCTGACGCCAACCATTGTCGAAGTGATCATCAAGGCGCCGCTGGCGGCGCGGCGCTTCCAGCCCGGGCAGTTCTATCGCCTGCAGAATTTTGAAGCCCGTGCACAGAAAGCACAGGGCAGCACGCTTGCCATGGAAGGTCTGGCGCTGACAGGCGCCTGGGTCGACCGCGAAAACGGCTTGTTGTCGACCATCGTTCTGGAAATGGGCGGCTCCAGCAGTTTGTGCATGGAACTCAAACCCGGCGAACCGGTGATCCTGATGGGGCCGACCGGTGCACCGACGGAAATCACCTCCGGTGAAACTGTTGTTCTGGTCGGCGGTGGCCTGGGCAATGCCGTGCTGTTTTCGATCGGTCAGGCGATGCGCAAGGCCGGCAGCAAGGTGCTGTATTTCGCCGGTTACAAGTCGATGGCCGACCGTTACCACGTCGAAAACATCGAAGCGGCCAGCGATGTGGTGATTTGGTGCTGTGATGAGCAGCCGGGTTTCAAGCCGTCACGACCTTCGGACCGCACTTTTGTCGGCAATATCGTGCAGGCGATGAACAGTTACGCCTCAGGCGCGCTCGGTGAGCAGGTCATTCCCTTCAAGGATGCCGACCGCATCATCGCGATCGGCTCGGACAAGATGATGGCGGCCGTGGCTAAGGCACGGCATGAAATCCTCAAGCCGCATCTGAAGGAATGTCACCACGCAGTTGGTTCGATCAACTCGCCGATGCAGTGCATGATGAAAGAGATCTGCGCGCAATGCCTGCAGCCGCATGTCGATCCCAAGACCGGCAAGAAGAGTGTGGTGTTCTCCTGCTTCAATCAGGATCAGGAACTGGATCATGTCGACTGGCCGGCGCTGGACCAGCGGTTGAAGCAGAACTCGACGCAGGAAAAACTGACGGCGGCCTGGTTGCGCCACTGCCTGACGAAGTAAGGTCGCAGGAAATAAAAACGGGCTGCTCAGGCAGCCCGTTTTTTTACTCGCAGATTGTATATAAGTTATTGTTTTTTAATGACTTTTATCCGTTCCGCCCGACTTCGCGCAGTGCGTCAGCCAGTGTGCCGACCAGCTGATCGATCTGCGACTTGCTGATGATCAGCGGCGGCGACAGCGCGATGATGTCGCCGGTAGTGCGGATCAGAACGCCTTTTTCGTAACACTTGAGAAAGGTTTCGAACGCGCGCGCAGTCGGTGCGCCGGGGCGTGCTTCCAGTTCGATACCGGCGACCATGCCCATATTGCGCACATCGATGACATTGGGCATTTCGCGCAGCGCCTGCACGGCCTGCTCGAAATACGGCGCCAGTTCCTGGCCGCGCTGATACAAACCTTCTTCCTCAAACGTATCCAGACTGGCCAGTGCGGCGGCGGTCGCCAGCGGGTGGCCAGAGTAAGTGTAGCCGTGGAACAGCTCGACCATGCCGGCCGGTGCATTGTTGACCACCGTGTCGTAGATGTCTCGGCGCACAATGACTGCACCCATCGGCACGGTGCCGTTGGTCAATCCCTTGGCGATGATCATCATGTCCGGCACCACTCCGACCGCTTCGGCGGCGAAGCAGGGGCCGGTGCGGCCGAAGCCGGTGATGACTTCATCGAATATCAGCAGCAGGCCGTATTTGTCGCAGATCTGGCGCAGTCTTTCGAGATAACCCTTCGGTGGCACCAGCACGCCGGTGGAACCGGCGAGCGGTTCGACAATGACGGCTGCAATATTGCTGGCATCGTGCAGCGGCACGATGCGCGTTTCGAGTTCATCGGCAAGGTGCGCACCCCAAGCCGGCTGGCCGCGGCTGAATGCGTTTTCCTTCAGGTTATGGGTATGCGCGAGATGATCAACGCGGAACAGCATGTTGCCGTAGGCTTTGCGGTTGGCCGGAATGCCGCCAACGGAAATGCCACCGAAGCCGGCGCCGTGATAACCGCGTTCGCGGCCGATCAGCACATTGCGGTGACCCTCGCCGCGGGCACGGTGGTAGGCAAGTGCGATCTTCAGTGCGGTATCGACACCCTCGGAGCCAGAGTTGCAGTAAAACACGTGATCAAGGTCGCCTGGCGCCATTGCCGCCAGACGTTCTGCGACGCGGAATGCATCCGGATGCCCCATCTGGAACGCCGGTGCGTAATCCATCGCGGCAACCTGTTTTTGCACGGCCTCGACAATGCGCGGACGGCAATGGCCGGCGTTGACGCACCACAGGCCTGACGTGCCGTCGAGGATCTGGCGGCCGTCATCGGTCGAGTAGTGCATGTCTTTCGCTGCCACCAGCATGCGAGGCGCCTGTTTGAAGGCGCGGTTGGCGGTAAAAGGCATCCAGTAGGAATCAAGTTGGGTGTCGCGTGCAGTCATGGTATGTCCGGTATGTTTGGCCGCTCTGATCAACTGGTCGTGTGCAGGCCACATGCTACCATCTTCATGCCATGCAACGATGCGATACGAACGGATCCAAGTCCCCATTGCTGGCCTTGATGGTCACTGGTGCACTACTCATTCTGCTGCAGATTGTTGCTTCCCTTCCGGTCTGGGCAGCCGAGCCGTTCCGTGTCGGCTCGAAGCGGTTCACGGAGTCGTACATTCTGGGTGAAATCCTTGTCGGCACCGCGCGAAGAACGGGGCTCGACAATGTTGAGCATCGTCCCGGACTGGGTAACTCAGCCATCCTGTTTTCTGCACTGAAAAGCGGTGCAATCGATCTGTATCCCGACTACACCGGAACTGTCGCGCTCGAATTGTTAGGACTGGCAACGGTACCTCCGCTGGCGGAATTGAACCGGCAATTGGCGGAACACGGATTGGCTGCAGGCGTGTATTTGGGTTTCGAAAATTCCTATGCGCTGGCAATGCCTGAGCTCAAGGCTGATCGATCGGGTTACAAGGACATTGGTGATCTGCGTGGTGCGCGGGTATTGCGTGCCGGTCTGTCCCCGGAGTTTCTGAGTCGACGCGATGGCTGGCCGAAATTACGTGCGGCCTATGGGCTGGAAGCGGTGCAAGTTCGCAGCCTTGAACACGGACTCGCGTATGAGGCGCTTGCACGGGACCAGGTTGACGTCATCGACGTTTACACCACTGATCCGAAAATCAATGAACAAAAACTCCGGGTACTCCGTGACCATCAACGCGTCTTTCCCGCTTACGAGGCATTGCTGGTTTACCGGATGGATCTGCCGCAGCGCCATCCTGCGGCGTGGGCTGCGCTGGAGCGTTTGCAGGGCTCGATGTCGGTAGAAACCGTTCGCAACATGAATGCTGGGGTGGAACTGGAAGGCCGGAGTTTTGCAGCGGTTGCCAATCAGTGGCTTGAACGGGCAAGGGGAGTGGCTGATGACGCGAGATCATCGTTTTGGGATCAGTTGCTGGGGCCAGATCTGGCGCGCTTGACGTTGCAACATCTGCTGCTGGTTTTCAGTTCCTTAATGTTGAGTATTTTTGTCGGAATTCCATTGGGCGTCTGGGCGCAACGTTCTCCGCTGGCCGGGCGCTGGATCCTTCCGGGGGTTGGCATTTTGCAGACCATTCCCAGTTTGGCGTTGCTGGCATTTCTGATTGCGCTGTTAGGTCAGATTGGTGCTCTGCCCGCCATCTTGACCCTGTTTTTTTATGCCTTGCTGCCCATTGTGCGTAGCACCGAGTCCGCCCTTAATGGGGTCGGCAAAGGCATGCTGGATGCGGGGCGAGCCCTTGGTTTGGACGCCTCGCAATGTCTGCGCTTGATTGAAATGCCGCTGGCGCTGCCCGGCGTGTTGGCCGGCATCAAGACCGCTGCGGTAATCAACGTCGGCACGGCGACCATTGCGGCGTTTATCGGTGCAGGCGGTTACGGTGAACGGATCGTCGCCGGTCTTGCTGTAAATGACCGAGACCTGATGCTGGCAGGGGCAATTCCGGCTGCCGTTTTGGCACTTCTTATGGAGCTTGTTTTCCGCTTGCTGGATCGTTTTGCCTGGGGAAGGCTGGTAACGCCAGGTCGTTTCCACTGAGTGTCACATCATGGAAAATTGTGGATGTTTGAACTAAATCAGAGGTTTCCGGTCTTTGCAATGACGCTTTAGCGGCAATTTTCTTACGGTTCGCGGGGCAGTTATACTGCTGCGCCGGGCAGTGCGTTTTGCCTGCCGGATAACCGTAACCGCCGCAGCGTAGGGACCGGATAACAATTAATGAGCGATCGCGAAGTCGATCAGCAGCTCGTAGAGCGCGTGCAGAGCGGTGATAAACGCGCATTCGACTTGCTGGTTAGTAAATACCAGCGAAAGCTGGGGAGATTGCTATCGCGCTTTATTCGGGATCCGAGTGAGGTCGAAGATGTGACGCAGGAGGCTTTTATCAAGGCTTATCGTGCGCTCCCGGGGTTTCGTGGGGAAAGTGCCTTTTATACATGGCTGTATCGTATTGGCATCAATACCGCAAAAAACTATCTCGTGGCCATGGGGCGGCGTGCGCCGACCAGCACGGATCTGGATGCGGAAGAGGCGGAATCGACTGAGGCTGGCGAGCAACTGCGGGATCTGAATACCCCGGAAAATCAGTTGATGAGCAAGCAGGTTGGGGAAACGGTGAACCAAACCCTTTTGGAACTGCCAGAGGAGTTAAGGACGGCACTGACCCTTCGTGAAATTGAAGGATTGAGTTACGAAGAAATAGCCGAGATCATGCAATGCCCTGTGGGCACTGTCCGATCAAGGATTTTCAGGGCTCGTGAAGCCGTGGCGGGCAAGTTGAGACCCTTGCTGGGTACCAGCAAGGACAGGAGATGGTGAGATGGAACAGATATCAGCTTTGATGGATGGTGAGCTTTCAGCCCAGGATTCCAGTCAGGCTTTACGCCGGCTCAATGACACGCCGGAGGCTAGGGAAAATTGGGAAACCTACCACCTGATCGGCGATGCGATGCGCGGTCAGCCATTTGGGGTCAGTGTCGCAGGACGTGTTTCTGCTGCTTTGCAAAATGAACCCACCGTGCTTGCACCCCGGCGCACCGTGAAACCGGGAAAAACCTTTACTTATGCATTGTCAGCCGCGGCCTCTGTTTCGGCCATTGCGGTAGTCGGCTGGATGGCCTTTTCAACGGGCCCCGCGATCAATCCTCAGGTCGAACTGGCCAAGGCGCCGACTGCACCAGTAGTCCAGGCTGCAGACCCGCAGTTGGTAAGTTCCCCCAGCGGCGACCAGATGAACGAATATTTTCTGGCGCATCAGGGTGTGTCGCCCAGTAGCGGACTTCAAGGCGTGGCACCTTATATCCGCACCATTTCAGTATCACCAGCGGCTGGCCGGTAATCATCAATGAAAGTTTGCTGGATTCTGCTTTGCGGTTTGCTGCCTTCGACTGTGCTGGCTTCTGAAAGCAGCCGTGATGGTCTGGCCATGCTGGAGAAAATGGCAGCCGCAAGTCATACCACCAATTACTCGGGTACTTTTGTTTTCAATCACGGCGGGCAGTCGGAAACCTCCAGGATTGCGCATTTCGTCAATCCGGCCGGCGGCGTTCTTGAGCGGCTGGAAACCTTGGACGGACCGGCGCGAGAGGTCATTCGCACCAATGATCAGGTGACTTGTTATCTACCCGGGAACAAAACGGTGCTGATTGATCCACGCGGCTCCCGCCAGTTTCCGGTACGACTTGAACAGATCAAGGATCTAGCGCAGCATTACCGCGTCGTCAAGGAATCAACGGATCGCGTGGCCGGGGTCGAGTGCCAATGGGTTGCGCTATTGCCCAAGGATAATCTGCGCTACGCCCGACGTTTCTGTGCCGATGTGAAGACGGGCTTGCCGTTGCGCGCCCGCACGCTCAATGAGAAAAATGAAGTCCTGGAAGCATTCTCATTTTCCACGCTGGAGATCGGCGGCAGTTTCAGGCGGGAATTGGTACGATCCAAATATGCCGCAATCAGTACCAAACAGAACTGGCGAATTGACCGGACTGCGATGACTGCAGCTGACAGCGGCGACTCCGGCTGGGTGGCGCAAAACCAGCCGGCAGGGTTTACCAAACTCATGGAATTGCGGCGCTCCATGCCCGGCAAAAGCGGCACCATGTCGCATATTGTCTACTCCGACGGGCTTGCCGCGATTTCAGTGTTTATCGAACCCGGCAGCAAGGCGGACAGGAAACCGGCTTTGCGTCATCAAGGAGCCGTGCATATTTATACGCGTCCGGTTGCCGGTTATACCGTCACCGTTCTCGGGGAAACCCCTGCGGAAACGGTCATGCAGCTGGCGCGCTCGCTGGAACCCAGGACGGCCACTGCAGCACAGCGATAAAGTCTGCGCGGGTTCAAGCGCTCCCACAGTTTCGCGACATCTCAAATGCACTTCCCGGAAAGGCCAACATGTTCAGACATTTGATTCTGGCGTTGTCTCTGCTGATTCCTCTGCAGTTATCGGCACAGCTGCCCGATTTTACGGAGCTGGTTGAAAAACAGGGGGCGGCTGTCGTTAACATCAGCACGACGCAAGCCGCACGCAGCACGCTTTCGCAACAGTTACCGCAAATCGATGAAAATGATCCGTTCTTCGAGTTCTTCCGTCGCTTTGCCCCGAATCAGGGGCCGCGCGAGTTTCAGCCGCAATCGCTGGGTTCGGGTTTCATCATATCCGCCGACGGATACATTCTCACCAACGCACATGTGATCGACAGCGCCGAGGAAGTGACTGTCCGTCTGACCGACAAGCGTGAATTCAAGGCCAAAGTCATTGGCGCCGACAAGCGTACCGACGTCGCTCTGATCAAGATCGACGCCAGCAGCCTGCCCACGGTTCGTTTCGGTGATCCAGGAAAACTCAAGGTGGGTGAGTGGGTCGTTGCGATCGGTTCGCCATTCGGATTCGACAATACCGTGACAGCAGGCATCGTCAGCGCCAAGGGGCGTTCGCTGCCGCAAGAGAACTTCGTGCCGTTCATCCAGACGGATGTGGCCGTCAATCCGGGCAATTCCGGCGGTCCGCTGTTCAATCTGCGCGGTGAAGTCGTCGGCATCAACTCCCAGATCTACAGCCGTACCGGCGGATTCATGGGGCTGTCATTCGCCATTCCAATTGATGTGGCCAATGATATTGCCCAGCAACTGCGCACAACAGGCAAAGTCACACGAGGTCGTATCGGCGTTGTCATCCAGCAAGTCACCAAGGAACTGGCTGACGGATTCGGTCTGCCCAAACCCCAGGGTGCGCTGGTCAATTCGGTGGAAAAGGGCGGTCCTGCCGACAAGGCCGGCATCGAAGCCGGGGATGTGATCCTCCGTTTCGACGGCAAAGCGGTTAATTCATCCGAGGATCTGCCCCGTGTTGTCGGTGGAACAAAGCCTGGCAGCAAGGTCGCTATCCAGGTCTGGCGCAACAAGGCTGCCCGCGATTTGCAGGTTGTCGTGGCTGAGCTCAACGATGACCGGGCTGGCAGACAGGCGCGCAGCGGAAAACCGCAACCCCCTGTTGCTGCCCAGTTTGGCATGGGGGTAACGGAACTGACTGATGTCCAGCGCAGGGACCTCAAGGTCGAGGGCGGCGTGTTTGTCGATAATGTGCAGGGCACTGCGGCCCGCGCCGGTCTGCGTCGGGGCGACGTCATCCTGGCGGTCAACAACCAGGATGTGAAGAACGTCGAGCAGTTCCGCCAGTTGATGGCCAGCTTCGACAAAGGACGAATTGTGGCCTTGCTGGTGCGCCGTGGCGGCAACTCGCTCTATATCCCGCTGCGCCTGGACGGCAATGGCTGATCCCTCAGGTCCGGCGCTGACGCTTTACAGCCGGACCTGGTGCCACCTTTGTGACGACATGCTGTCCGGACTGCATTCACTGCAGTCCGGACTTCCCTTTGTGCTGACCGTGATTGATGTCGACAGCGATCCCGCGCTGGAGCAGCGTTTTGGCGAATGGGTTCCGGTCCTGATGCATGGCGACCGGGAACTTTGCCATTACCACCTGGACAGTGTTGCTGTTACTGATTACTTGCGAAAAATCCGCTAAAATACACGGTCTTACGATCGGAACGGGGCACTCCGGAAAATCCTGGGTGCCCCTTTTTCTGGGCAACTCATCCTGATGCAGCACATTCGCAATTTTTCCATCATCGCCCACATTGACCACGGCAAGTCGACGCTCGCCGACCGGTTCATTCAGCATTGTGGCGGCCTTTCCGACCGGGAAATGGAATCGCAGGTTCTTGATTCCATGGACCTCGAGAAAGAGCGCGGGATCACCATCAAAGCGCAGACCGCTGCTTTGAATTACAAGTCTCTGGATGGCAAGGTTTACCAGTTAAACCTGATTGATACGCCGGGGCATGTCGATTTTTCCTATGAGGTTTCCCGTTCGTTGTCGGCATGCGAAGGCGCCTTGCTGGTCGTCGATGCCTCTCAGGGCGTTGAAGCGCAGACCGTGGCCAACTGCTATACCGCGATCGAATTGGGCGTCGAAGTGATTCCGGTCCTGAACAAGATGGATCTTCCCCAGGTGGAACCCGAGCGTGTTGCAGCCGAGATTGAAGACATCATTGGCATTCCGGCAAAAGATGCCGTGCGGGTCAGTGCCAAAACGGGGGAGGGCATTACCGAGATTCTGGAGTCCGTTGTCCACCAGATGCCTCCGCCCAAAGGGGATCCGTCCGCGCCTCTGAAGGCCCTGATCATCGACTCCTGGTTCGATAATTATGTCGGAGTTGTGATGCTGGTTCGTGTCATTGACGGTGAACTGAAGCCGAAGGACCGCATCCTGCTGATGGCAAGCGCCGGTAATTTTCTGTGTGAGCAAGTGGGGGTATTCACGCCCAAGTCTCAGGCCAGGGAGCGACTGTCGGCAGGAGAAGTTGGTTTTGTCATCGCCGGCATCAAGGAACTGAAAGCCGCCAAGGTTGGCGACACCATTACCTTGCTCAACCGTCCCGCAGCAGAGCCATTGCCGGGTTTCAAGGAAATCAAGCCACAGGTGTTTGCCGGCCTCTATCCTGTCGAGTCGAATGAATACGAGGGACTCAGGGACGCGCTGGAAAAGCTGCATCTGAACGATTCCTCGCTGCGCTTCGAGCCGGAATCGTCGCAGGCCCTGGGTTTCGGTTTCCGTTGCGGTTTCCTCGGACTGCTGCACATGGACATCGTGCAGGAGCGACTCGAGCGTGAATACGGCATGTCCCTGATCACCACGGCACCGACCGTGGTCTATCAGGTTGCATTGCGCGATGGCACCGTGATGGAAATCGAAAACCCATCGCGCTTGCCTGATGTGTCGCAGATTGCCGAGATCCGCGAACCGATGATCACCGCATCCATCCTTGTGCCCGGTGACTACGTCGGCCCGGTGATGACGCTTTGCACGGAGAAGCGTGGTGCGCAGAAAAACATGCAGTACCTCGGACGCCAGGTCATGCTGACTTACGAGTTGCCGCTGAATGAAGTGGTCATGGACTTTTTCGATCGTCTGAAATCAGTATCCCGCGGTTACGCTTCACTTGATTATGATTTTCTTGAATACCGTGCCGGCGACCTCGTGCGGCTGGATATCCTGATCAACAACGAACGTGTTGATGCGCTGTCGCTGATCGTTCATCGCGCCAATGCGCAGTACCGCGGCCGCGACGTGGCCGAACGGATGCGCAAGCTGATACCGCGCCAGATGTTCGATATCGCCATTCAGGCAGCGATCGGTGCGCATATCATCGCCCGGGAAACCGTCAAGGCCATGCGCAAGAATGTACTGGCGAAATGTTATGGTGGCGACATCACCCGCAAGAAAAAACTGCTTGAAAAACAGAAGGCCGGCAAAAAACGCATGAAACAGGTCGGCACCGTGGAAATCCCGCAGGAAGCGTTTCTCGCCATCCTGCAGGTCGACAAGTAAGGCAGCGAACCCATGAATTTCGCTTTGATCATGGTGGTGCTGGTGCTGATTACCGGCGTGGTGTGGCTGGCGGAGGCTGTTTATTTCCGCAAGCGGCGGCCGGCCGATCAAGCGCAGCCCTGGTGGATCGAATATCCCGCGAGTTTTTTTCCGGTCATCCTTGTTGTCTTTGTGCTGCGATCCTTTCTGGTGGAGCCGTTCAAGATTCCGTCAGGTTCCATGCTGCCGACATTGCTGGTCGGCGACTTTATCCTAGTGAACAAATTTACCTACGGCATCCGCCTGCCGGTGATCAATACGCGGCTTGTCGAGGTGAATGAGCCGCAGCGGGGCGAGGTGATGGTGTTTCGTTTCCCGGAGAACCCTTCGCTGGACTATATCAAGCGTGTGGTTGGTGTCCCGGGCGACGACATCATATATTCCAACAAACGCCTGACCATCAACGGCAAGGAAGTGCCGCTGAAACCGGATGGTGAATTCAATTATCTCGAGGGCGGCCTCAATTTTGTTTCAACAAAACGCTTCCAGGAGCAACTGGGCGATCACGGGCACGCCATACTGAATCAGGCGGAATCCCCTTCTGTGCAACTGGGCGGCGTGCAGCGCTTTCCCTTCCGCGACAATTGTGCCTACAATGATTCGGGATTCCGTTGCAAAGTGCCGGCGGCGCATTATTTCCTGATGGGGGACAATCGCGACAGCAGCAGCGACAGCCGCTACTGGGGTTTTGTGCCTGAACGCAATATTGTCGGCAAGGCATTTCTGATCTGGTGGAATTTCGATGACCTGAAGCGCATCGGGCAATCGATCAACTGATATGGAAGAGGAGTTTTCTATGCAAGCACAACGTGGCATTACCATCACTGGGTTCCTTGTTTTTGCTTTCATTGGCGTGGCAATGCTGCTGCTTGGCTTCAAGATCGGCCCGGCCTACGCCGAGTTTTATTCGATCCAGAAGATATTCCGCAACATGGCGGCCGAGTCTTCACTGCAGGCGGCTACTCGTGGGGAAATCAATTCGGCCTTCAATAACCGTGCGACGATTGAAAACATCAAGGTCATTGGATACGAAGATCTCGAGGTATCCAAGGATGGCGGCAAGCTCACCATCAGTGCCGCATATTCCGTGCGTGTTCCGCTGTTCCATAATCTGAGCGCATGCATGGATTTCAAACCTACTTCCGAGCGATAGGGCGATCCGGTTTCGCCCGGATAACCGTGGATCCGGATACCGTCAGTGCGCGCATCGGCCATTGCTTTCAACAGCCCGGCCTGCTGCAGCGTGCGCTGACGCACCGTTCATTTGGCGCGACTCATAACGAACGTCTGGAGTTTTTGGGTGACAGCATTGTCAACTGCGCGGTCGCCCTGGAACTTTATGTGAAATTTCCGGAGTTGAGTGAAGGCGAGCTCTCGCGTCTTCGTGCCAACCTGGTGAATCAGCATTCACTGCATCGAATTGCGCTCGAACTCCGGCTCGGAGAGCATTTGCGGCTGGGGGAAGGGGAAGTCAAAAGCGGTGGTGCAGAGCGTCCTTCAATTCTTGCGGACTGTGTCGAAGCGTTGATTGGCGCCACACTTCTTGACGGCGGTTTCGGAGCTGCGCAAGCGGTAGTGCGAAAACTGTTTGCCAGCGATCTTGCTGCAATTGACCCCAAAGTCAGTGGGAAAGATCCCAAAACCCTGCTCCAGGAATTTGCACAGGGCAAAGCCATGGCGCTGCCGGTTTATACCCTTCTTGCCACGCGCGGCCATGCACATTCCCAGACTTTCGAGGTTCAGTGCGTACTCGAGGTCTGCGGTATCCGTACCGAAGGACAGGGCGTCAGCCGCAGAGCTGCCGAGCAGGATGCCGCACGAAAAGCATACGAACAGGTCACCCGAACATGAGCAATGAATCCGAACACCGTGCGGGCTATATCGCCATCGTCGGCCAGCCTAACGTCGGGAAATCGACCTTGCTCAACAGGCTGGTGGGTCAAAAGATCAGCATCACTTCGCGGCGTCCCCAGACCACCCGTCAACGGATCATTGGTATTGTCACTCAACCCGATGCACAGTTCGTTTTTGTTGATACGCCCGGGTTTCAGACCCATCACGGCAACGCCATGAACCGGATGATGAACCGCAGTGTTTCGCGAAGTGTTGTCGATGTGGATGCGGTGGTGTGGGTGATTTCAGCGATGCATCTGAATGCAGGGGATCAGGCCGTGCTGCCGTTATTGCAGGATGGAGCGCCGCTGATCATCGCAGTCAACAAGATTGACGAGGTCGGCAACAAGAACGAATTGCTGCCTTTCATGCAAAAGCTTGAGGAGCTTGCTCACCCGCGCGCCATTGTGCCGGTGTCCGCAAAAAACGGCATCGGCGCTGACCATCTTTTGAGCGTCATCCGTGGAATCCTGCCGTTCCGGGAAAGGCTATATGGTGAGGACGAAATCACCACGGCCAGCGAACGCACTCTGACGGCAGAGTTGTTGCGCGAGAAACTGTTCCGCTTGCTGGGCGAGGAATTACCTTATTCAACGATGGTCGAGATCGAAAAATTCGAAATCGTCGATGGCCTGCGTCGCATCCATGCCGGCATTCTGGTGGACAAAGCCGGACAGAAAGGCATTGTCATCGGTAAAGGCGGGGAAAAACTCAAGCAGATTGCCTCGCAGGCGCGCAGCGACATGGAAAAACTGTTCGGGGGTAAAGTATTTCTCGAAGTCTGGGTCAAGGTAAAGTCAGGCTGGGCTGATGATGCGGCAACGCTCAAGCGTATCGGTATTGATTAAAATATCAATAAAAACAACATGTTATATGTTATTTATGCAGCCGGCACAGGCGCTTGGCCACGGGGTTGAGTGATGGCGGTTGAGCGAGCGCGCCGCGATGGGCAACCGGGTTATCTTCTGCACACCTATCCTTATCGCGAAACGAGTCTGGTCGCCGAAGTTTATACCCGGGATAGCGGCCGGGTCGCCGTCATCGCTCGTGGTGCGCGTCGTCCGAGGTCTGCTTTGCGTGGTGTATTAATGGCATTTCAGCCCTTGTTGCTCAGTTGGGCGGGAAAGGCCGAACTGAAAACCCTGCATAAGGCCGAGTGGCAGGGCGGCTACTTGCCATTGCGCGGACTGGGGCTGATCTGCGGCTTCTATCTGAACGAGTTACTGCTCAAGCTGCTTCCACGCGAAGATCCCCATGAACGCCTGTTCGAAGCCTATGCCACAGCGCTGGCGCAATTGCCGCTGGCGCAGGATCATGCCGCCGTGCTGCGCCGTTTTGAACGTGTACTGCTTCAGGAGCTCGGTTACGGACTTGTATTTGATCGTGAAGTGATCAGCGGCGCCCCGATTGCTGCAAACGGCATATATCGATATGTTCCCGAACGTGGACCGGTCTCTGCCGGTGAGGTCGATGCACAAAGCGGCGTAGAATTGGCAGGGCAGACGCTGATTGACATGGCTGTGGATCAATATGCTGATCCGCGAACCGTGCAGCAGAGCAAGACGCTGATGCGCGCACTGATCAACCACTGTCTGGGCAACCAGACGCTGCACACCCGACAACTACTGCGAGACCTGCAGCAACTATAGAAAATGCAGGCTGTAACCCGAATGACCAGACTGAGCGTCAACGTCAACAAAATTGCGTTGCTGCGCAATTCACGCAGCCTTGGCATCCCGAGCGTCGTTCGTGCCGCTGAAATCGCATTGCAGGCTGGAGCGCACGGCATTACCGTGCATCCGCGGCCGGATGCGAGGCATATCCGAGCCTCTGATGTTCACGAGCTCTCGCAGCTGTTGAAGCAGTGGCCTGACGCAGAATTCAATATTGAAGGTAATCCGTTTGAGCCGCCATTGATGGAATTGGCGCAAGCGGTCCGGCCGCAGCAATGCACACTGGTGCCCGATGACCCGGCGGCGTTTACCTCAGACCATGGATGGGATCTCAAACGTAACGGTGACCGTCTGCGGCCCGTGATAGCGGGTCTTCATGCACTGGGCATACGCGTCAGCCTGTTCATGGATCCGCAACCCGAAGCCATGATCATCGCAACCGCCATCGATGCGGATCGCGTCGAGCTGTATACGGAACCTTACGCCAGCGCATTTGGTACGCCCGGTGAGGCAACTACTGTCGCGCGTTATGCTGATGCCGCACGCAGTGCCCGGGCCGCAGGGCTGGAAGTCAACGCGGGTCATGATCTCAATCAGGAAAACCTGCCGTTGTTTCTTGCAGCAGTTCCCGGGGTGGCCGAAGTTTCGATCGGCCACGCACTGATTGCCGATGCCCTCGAAGCCGGTCTTGCTGCAACAGTGGCATCCTATCTTCGAGCCATGAATTCCGGTAAATCATGATTTACGGGATCGGCATCGACGTGATTCAACCGCACCGTGTGGCCCGGCTGCTTGAGAAATACGGCGACCGGTTTGTGAAACGTGTGCTGACGCCGATCGAACAGCCGCGTTTTGCACATAGTGCCCACCCGGTACTGTTCCTGGCCAACCGCTTTGCGGCGAAAGAAGCCTTTTCCAAGGCGATGGGCACAGGGTTTCGCTACCCGGTAACCCTTCAATGCATCAGCGTCGTGCAGAACACTGCGGGCAAACCCAGTCTTGCCTTCAGTGATGCTCTTGATGAAATGGTCAGGCGCAATGGCATCATCGGCCATCATCTGACGATCAGTGACGAATCCAACCTTGCCTGCGCCTGCGTGGTGCTCGAAAAATGAATCCTTCAATGCCTCTCGGACCGGTAATGCTTGATGTTGCCGGGACAACACTTACAGCGGAAGACCGCAAACGCCTGCTGCATCCTCTCGTTGGCGGCGTAATTTTGTTCAGCCGCAATTTCGAGTCCTGTCAGCAATTGCAGCAACTGACCTCGGAAATTCATGCCTTGCGCAGCCCGACTCTGATCATTGCTGTGGATCACGAAGGCGGGCGGGTGCAGCGTTTTCGTGATGGATTTACCCGACTTCCGCCGATGCGGGAGCTCGGTCTGATCTGGGATCGTGATCGCCGCCATGCCGCCGCGCTGGCACATGAAGTAGGGTTCATCCTGGCTGCCGAACTAAGGGTATTTGGCGTGGATCTGTCGTTTGCACCGGTGCTTGATGTCGATTACGGCAACAGCAGCGTGATCGGTGATCGTGCCTTACACAACAAGGTTGATGCGATTGCGGAACTCGCCACCGCGCTGATGCACGGTCTCAAGGATGGCGGCATGTCGGCAGTAGGCAAGCATTTCCCCGGCCATGGTCATGTCAGCGCGGATTCTCACCATGAAGTGCCGATTGACGAGCGTCCTTACGCGGATATTGAAAGTGATGACTTGGTGCCGTTTCGACGGCTGGTCGACAGCGGCATGGGCGGCATCATGCCGGCCCACGTGATCTATCCAAAAGTCGATTCTTCACCGGCGGGATTTTCCGAGAAATGGCTGAAACGCATACTGCGGGGCGAATTGGGTTTTGATGGTGTGATTTTCAGTGATGACCTCAGCATGGAAGGCGCCAGTGTCGCCGGCAATGTTGTCTCTCGAGGCGAAGCTGCACTGAAGGCGGGTTGTGACATGGTGCTGGTTTGCAATAATCCCCAGTCCGCGGATGAATTGCTGGCCGGTCTGAAATACACCATGCCCGCGGTCAGTCTGGCACGGCTTGCGCGTCTTCATGGCCGCGCTCACGCGGCGGATCCAGTCAAGTTGCGAGAGGATCCGCGGTACGTATCGGCGCTCCATGCGATTGCCGGTCTGGGTTCACACAGCGGCGATTTGCCTTTTGCCTGAGCAATGCCGAAACCGAAATCAGCATTCGGTGGTGAACCGAAAGCGGAAACATTTTCAACGTCTTGCACAAGATGCCCGCGACTTTCAGGTCATCTCGCAGCGGTGCGCGCCGAATATCCTGATTATCATGCGCGACCTGTTGCGCCGTTTGGCGATCCGAATCCCGGGCTGCTGATTGTCGGGTTGGCACCCGGCATGCACGGGGCCAACCGGACAGGCCGGCCGTTTACCGGAGACTATGCAGGTGTATTACTTTACGACGCACTACATCGCTACGGTTTTGGCAGTCAGGCCGTGGCCGTCGCTGCTGGTGATGGCCTGGAGCTGAAAGGCTGCAGGATTACCAATGCCGTCAAATGCCTGCCTCCGGAAAACAAGCCATTGCCCGCAGAGATTCGTGAATGCAATGGTTTTTTACGGACGGAACTGGAGTGTCTGGCCTCGGGAACCGCAATACTGGCACTGGGCACTGTCGCGCATCAGGCGGTATTGCGTGCCCTCGATCAGCGAATTGCCGATTATCCATTCAAACACGGTGCCAGCTACGAACTTGACCGCCGAATCCGCATGTTCGACAGCTATCACTGCAGTCGTTACAACACGAATACCCGGCGACTGACTCCGGATATGTTTTACGAGGTGTTCGCCTCGATTCGTAAATACACCGACCGTACCGCTGCGTTGGACTGAACATGACCGAACCTTCGGACATCGCCGCGGGCTTGCCCCATTTGCCGGGTGTGTATCGGATGATCGGCAAGGATGGCGATGTTCTGTACGTCGGAAAGGCGCTGGACCTGCGCAAACGCGTCACGTCCTACTTTCAACGCAGCGACACACTGTCACCCCGGATACGACTGATGGTGGCGCAAATCGTCAGTATTGATACCACGGTGACGCGCTCGGAGTCCGAGGCGCTGCTGCTCGAAAACAATCTGATCAAGGCTTTGTCGCCTCGCTACAACATATTGTTTCGCGATGACAAGTCCTATCCTTATCTGATGCTCAGCGGACACCGATATCCAAGGTTGGGTTTTTTTCGCGGCAATCCCGATAAACAAAACAAGTATTTTGGACCTTTCCCGAATTCGGGTGCCGTAAGGGAAAGCATGCAACTGCTGCAAAAGGTGTTCCGGTTGCGAACTTGCGAAGACAGCGTATTTGAGCATCGTTCCCGGCCATGCCTGCTGCACCAGATCAGGCGCTGCACCGCCCCGTGTGTAGGTTTGATCAAAGACGCGGAATATGCGGATGACGTGCGCAGCGCCGAGATGTTCCTTGCCGGGGAAGAAAATGCGGTATTTGACCGGTTGACGGAACGCATGAATGCTGCGGCCGGGGCCATGCGTTACGAAGAGGCCGCGGTCTGTCGGGATCAGATCAGCGCACTGCGCAAGGTCAGGGAACGGCAGTACGTCAGCAGTGACGCCGGGCGGGATGTTGATGTGATTGCCTGCGGATTCGCCGCCGGTATCTGCTGCGTAAATCTGGTGATGATTCGTGGTGGCTTGCACCTCGGTGATCGCAATTTTTTCCCACAGAATGCGGATGGTGTTGAGCCTGCGCAGATTATCGAAGCTTTCATTGCACAGCACTATCTGCAGCACCCGGTGCCGCCGCAGTTGGTCGCAGGCGAAACTATATTGGTGGAAGGACTGGAAGAGACGTTATCGGAGCGGGCCGGACGGCGTGTGCAAATCAGCGCCAACCCAATCGGAGAGCGTCGTGTCTGGCTGCAGATGGCGGCTAAAAACGCAGAACTTGGCGCGACTCAGCGCAATACACGCCGGCTGGATGACGCAGCGAAACTGATTGCGCTGCAACGCGCGCTGAACTTACCCGAAACCGTGCAGCGTATTGAATGTTTCGATATCAGCCACACGCAGGGCGAGGCTACAGTGGCTTCATGCGTGGTTTACGACAAGGGTGCCATGCAAAATGGCGAGTACCGTCGATTCAATATGAAGGAAGTGACGCCGGGCGATGATTACGGTGCCATGCGCGAGGTTCTGACGCGACGTTATCGTAAGGTGGTGGCAGGAGAGGGTAAGATGCCAGGCTTAATCATGATCGATGGCGGTCAGGGACAGTTGGGTGTCGCCATTGAAGTGGCAGGTGAATTAGGATTGAGCGTCCCGCTGCTCGGGGTCGCCAAAGGTGTTTCGCGCAAACCGGGAATGGAGCAATTGTTGATGGCAGGGCGTGAGGGCGGCTTCCGACTGCAGCCGGACGATCCAGGTTTGCACCTGATTCAGCAGATTCGTGATGAGGCGCACCGGTTTGCAATCGAAGGCCATCGTGCACGCCGGGCAAGGACACGTTCAGTTTCGACGCTTGAGGAGATCCCGGGGGTGGGGGCAAAACGACGCCAGCGGCTGATGGCGCGGTTCGGCGGCCTGCGCGGACTCATCGCTGCGAGTGCAGAGGAAATGGCTCAAGTTGAAGGTATCAGCAAGGAACTGGCGGAACGGATTTATGAATCATTGCACTGAGCGCATGACACTGAAATGACATTCAACTTACCCATTCTGCTGACATGGTTGCGAATCGTGATGATTCCGTTGTTTGTCGGTGTGTTTTATTTCGAGCAGGGCTGGATTTCGCACGCAACCCAGAATCTTGTGGCAACGGTCATCTTCACCGCTGCGGCGATTACCGACTGGTTGGACGGCTGGCTGGCGAGACGGCTGAATCAGACTTCGGCTTTTGGCGCTTTTCTGGATCCGGTCGCCGACAAGTTGATGGTGGCAGCAGCCCTGATCATTCTGGTACAGCTGGGGCGCGTCGATGCCGTTGTTGCGCTGATCATCATTGGCCGCGAAATCGCCATTTCAGCACTGCGCGAATGGATGACTTCGATCGGGCAGGGCAAGAGTGTCGCAGTCTCCATGGTCGGGAAAATCAAGACCGCGGCGCAGATGATTGCGATCCCGATGCTGCTCTATCACGACGCCATCGACGGATTCGATCCGCAGCGCTGGGGCACCTGGCTCATCTGGGGGGCTGCATTGCTGACCCTGGTTTCGATGGGGTATTACCTGAAAATGGCCTGGTACGCGGCGCAGGGGAAAATCTAGCCTGGAGGTGGTTGCGGGGCTCGCGGGGATTGGCTTATAATTCGCGGTCGCAAGTTGCAGGCAATGCGGGAATAGCTCAGTTGGTAGAGCGCAACCTTGCCAAGGTTGAGGTCGGGAGTTCGAGCCTCCTTTCCCGCTCCAAATTCAGGGGAAAACGGTTGATTGCAACGAGCCGTTTTCCCTTTTTAGTTTCAGCGGCGCGGTAGCAAAGCGGTTATGCAGAGGATTGCAAATCCTTCCAGGGCGGTTCGACTCCGCCCCGCGCCTCCAGCACAAAACCCGGTCCCGGCCATACAATCAACAGACGCCCGGGGCGAGTGGTGAAATTGGTATACACAAGGGACTTAAAATCCCTCGGCGCAAGCCATGCCGGTTCAAGTCCGGCCTCGCCCACCATTAATCTGACATGACATGATCGTATTTGACCTTGGTTGTGAAAACGACCATCGCTTTGAGGGCTGGTTTTCGTCCAGTGAAGACTTCGAACGTCAGCAGCGGGAACACCTGTTGACCTGTCCCATGTGCGGCGATCAGACGATCAGTCGCCTGGTGACTGCTGCCCGCGTCAATACGGGTCGATCTGAGCCACCGACACCAACGATGCGCGAGCAGGCAACCGCAGCGCAGTATGCAAATTTTGATTCTGCGCGAATGCTTAAACTCATTTCCCACATTGTCGAGAGCACTGAGGATGTGGGTAAGGCGTTTCCCGAGGAGGCTCGAAAGATTCATTACAAGGAAGCGCCTGAGCGGCAAATCCGCGGCACGGCATCGCCTCAGGAAGTCGATGCATTGCGTGACGAAGGAATCGACGTAATCCCTTTGCCAGTGCCACCGAATCTTGGCGGAAAAACGCACTGAATTTCATTATATTAACCAATTGATTCAATTGGATTTTATTGGGCTCTCGCAAGCGGCCTTTTTGTGCCGGCACCACTCCCGCAATTCATTGTTCGTCTCAGTGGGGGGTTGATCAACATCAAAGGCCCCGGGAATTGGCGTGATATTCTGAGATTGCGCATACGGTACATCCGTCGTGCGGACAACAATCGACATTCGAGAGGAGTTACATGTTCAAGAATATCCTGATGCCTACCGATGGCTCGAAACTGGCTGATCGCGCAATCATTCATGGCATCAACCTGGCCAAGGCGCTTGGTGCAAAAGTGACTTTACTGAGCGTAGTCCCGGAGTTTCGCATGATCGCTGACGAAAGTTTTGCCATGCCGATGAGCATGCAGGTCAAGCAGCGCTACGAAAAAGAGGCGACTGCACGAGCGGAAAAGAAACTGGCGACCATCAGCGCGCGAGTGACCAAAGCTGGCTTGCAGTGCGCTTCGGTCGTGATGTCGAGCGATTTACCGTATCAACAGATCATCGAAGTGGCGCGTAAACGAAAATGCGACTTGGTGGTCATGGCTTCGCATGGCCGTCGTGGTCTGACCGGACTGCTGCTCGGCAGTGAGACTGTCAAAGTACTCACGCACAGCAAGATTCCGGTTCTTGTCGTTCGTTGATTGTAGCTGAGCCACCGGAGTGGCTGATCCCGTACAAGGTACTGCTGCAGCGACCCTGAGCGAGGGTGTTGTCCGATTTTTGAGGCAACACCCACCTTTTTGCCAGATGGAGGATAGTGCGCTGCAGTTTCTTGCAGCCCACGTCGTGCTTGGTTATTACCCGAAAGGATCGGTAATTCTCGAGCCGGATCAGCCGCCGCCAAAGTCCTTCCATATCATTCAACGCGGTACCGTTCAGCTCGTTCCGTTCAATGCAGCGCACAGCGATGATGCACATCCTGTGGCCATGGGTCCGGGGGAATGTTTCTCGGTCAGCGCCATGCTTGAGAATCGTCCAGTCATCGCGCCATATACTGCAGTTGCAGATACTTTCTGCTATGAATTGCCAGCTGAGCTTTTTCCGGAACTTCTCAACCGCAGCCCGGTGTTCCGGGAGTTCGCCACGGAATTCCTGACCAGCATGCTGCGGGAATCGCGGCGACTGATCAAGCTCAACTACAGCGCGGCTTCAGGCGAGCAGCAGACGATGAACCGCACGCTGCGTTCCCTGATCGTTCGCCAGCCAGTAACCTGCAAACCCGAGACCCCGATCGGAGATGTGCTGCGTGTCATGCAAGGACGCAAGATCGGCTCCATGCTGGTTGTTGATGATGATGATCAGGCTGTCGGCATTTTTACCCGCCATGATGTGCTTGACCGGGTCGCGTTGGCGCAATGCAGCCTTGATCAGCCTGTCAGCAAAGTGATGACCCCGAACCCGCTGACGTTGCCGGCGGAGTCCAGTGCTTACGAAGCGACTCTGTTGATCGCCGATCAAGGCATTCGGCACATTCCGGTCTGCGACGGGGGGCGCCTGCTCGGGGTAATCACCGAACGGGATTTGTTCGCACTGCAGCGTGTCAGCGTACGTGCCATCAACCGCACCATCGCCGGAGCACAGTCGATCGACGACCTGAGAAAATCGGCGGCGGATATCCGCAGATTGGCGCGCAACATGCTGGGGCAGGGAGTATCAGCCGAGCACATGACGCTGATCATCTCGACCCTCAATGATGCGTTGGTACGGCAGGTGCTCAATATCGAAGAAACCCGGTTTGATCTTCAGGGGTTACGCTGGAGTTGGCTGGCTTTCGGCAGTGAAGGCCGTTATGAACAGACCATCAGTACTGATCAGGACAATGGCCTCATCTTTGACAACGGAGGAGACGAGCCTGAGGCAGTGCGTGCACGGTTGCTGCCTTTCGCGCAGGCAGTGAACCGAGCCCTGGACGTTTGCGGATTCCCGCTATGCAAGGGCAACATCATGGCGGGCAACCCGCTCTGGTGCCTGAGTGCCAAAGAATGGCGTGAACGATTCGATCAGTGGGTTGCCAACACGGATCCTCAGGCTTTGCTCAGTGCAGTGATCTTCTTTGATTTTCGCGTTCTTTACGGCAGCGATGATCTGGTACGTGCATTGCGACAGCATCTTGTTGACCTCGCTGCCGGTAACAGCCGCTTTCAAAGGCAGCTGGCCCAATACGCACTTGAGACCGCACCCCCACTTGGTTTGATCAGTGATTTTGTCACTGAGGACGATGGTGAGGGGCGTGGCACCATCAATCTGAAAAAATCCGGTGCAAGGCTTTTTACCGACGCTGCTCGGGTGCTCGCACTGGCTGCCGGAGTGGCGCATACCAACACGGTGCAGCGACTGCGGCAGGCTGCAGTGAAATTGCAGATTCCGGCAAGCGAGGTGGATGCCATCGTTGAGGGTTTCTATTTCCTGCAGACCCTGCGCCTGCGCGGTCAGGTAGCCGCTGATCCTGCAATTCGCGATCCGAACCGAATTAATCCATCGAGTCTCAACGAAGTTGATCGCCGAATACTCAAGGAAAGCATGCGGCAATTGCGCAAACTCCAGAGTCGTGTTGCACTTGATTACAAGTTATGAGGCATGACGCTTGAGTTGGGTCCGACGATTATTCCAGCGCAGCCCGGTGTTGGGCACAGAGCAGGCACTGGCCCTTGCAGCCTATCGTTCGCATTCACCGGTATCGGCGAATTTGCCGCTGGAGACGCTGCGCTTTGTAGTCGCTGATGTGGAAACAACCGGACTTAATCCGTTTGCCGACCAGTTGATATCGATCGGTGCAGTCGAGATTCTCGACAGCCGGATCCTTCTGGGCAGCGGTTTCGAGGTTGTGTTCCGCCAACCTCAGGCGAGTGCAAATGCGAACATACTCGTGCATGGCATTGACGGCACCACGCAGATGGGGGGCGTTGAGCCTGCTGCAGCCGCATTGATGTTTCTGGATTTTGCGAAGAATGCGCCTCTGGTGGGATTCCATTCGGACTTTGACCGCCTCATGATTGATCGCGCATTTACAAAAGCCATCGGCTGCGCGCCTGCCAATTCCTGGCTGGATCTGGCCTATTTGGCTCCTGCAGTGATGCCGGAGCCGGAACGCCGCTTGCCTCGAGGGCTCGATGAATGGATGGACAGATTCGGCATTTCCAATCTGTCGCGTCATAACGCTCTGGCCGACGCCCTCGCCACTGCGCAGTTACTGCAGGTTGTTCTGGCAGAGGCCGGGAAGCAGGGCATTACCACGCTGGCCGGATTGATCAAACTCGAGCAAGACCAGCGCTGGCTCAGACATCGCTGATTCCGGTTACTGCCTGACAACGTCCTGATGGTGTTGCAGGTGTGTTGTCTGCTGAGGTCGGCCAGCTTGACCAGGCCTCAACTATCGAGACGACCCAAGGTTAGTCGTGATCGATTTTCTGCAAGTGGAATTACGCAACCCCAAATCTGTTTTTTTATTTGAATCCTCCAATGTGTTGTAATTCGGGCAGCCCGTTTGAGAACGACAAAACAAAAAACCGAATCTGATATTTCATAATACGAACCAATGGATAACCTGCAGCCACTGCTCAATCCCGCTTCGATTGCCATTCTCGGGGCATCAGCCGAACTGAATAAAATCAACGGTCGTACTTTGCGTTTCCTGATCGAGAAGGGTTATCGGGGACGTATTTATCCAGTCAATCCGAAATATGAAGCCATTGCCGGTCTTCGCTGCTATCCGGATGTGGCTTCGCTGCCTGAAGCGCCCGACCTCGCGGTCATTGCAGTTCCGGCGGCGCATGTGTTGTCCTCGGTCTGCGAACTCGGAAAACGGGGCGGTCAGGCTGCCGTGATTTTCAGTTCCGGTTTTGCCGAAATGGGGGAGAAGGGGCGACGGCTTGAAAATGAAATTGCAGCTGCCGCGAATGAGGCCGGCATCCGTTTGTGTGGTCCGAATTGCCTGGGATTGATCAATGCCTGGGAGCAGGTGATTGCGACTTTTGGGCAATTTGCTGAAGGCCCGACTCTGCCGGGTCCGGTGGCCTTTGTAACCCAGTCCGGCGCTTTCGGCACCGCCATCGCCGCTTTGGCACGCCGGCGTTCGCTGGGGCTCGGTTATTTCATTAATACCGGCAATGAATGCGATGTTGATTTTGTGCAAATGATGCAGGCAGTGCTGGAGGACAAGCGAATTCGTGTCGGCGCCGGGTATCTGGAGGGTGTTCGGAATGGCGCCGGACTTAAATCACTTGCCGAAAACGCATTGGTGCTGGGAAAACCGCTGACACTGACCAAGGTGGGTCGAACCGTGGCTGGCGCAAAAGCCGCTGCTTCGCATACCGGCGCGCTCGCTGGCAGCGATGCGGTGTTTGACGGTGTCATTCACGGTCTGGGGATTACGCGGGCACGCAATGAAGAGCACATGCTCGATATTGTCGAAGTGCTCAGCACAGCAAAACTGCCCGAGGGGCGAGGCATCGGCATCGTTACGCAATCTGGCGGTGCGGGTGTGCTGATGGCGGATCGTGCCGAAGAAATGGGGCTTCAGGTCGCGGAACTGGCGCCTGCGACACGTGATGCATTGGCGGCAGTCATCCCGGCGTTCGGTACCACCGTAAATCCGGTTGATGTGACGGGCCAGTTTGTGTCTGACCCCAATCTGCTGCTCGACAGCATGCGCATCATGATGGGCGATCCTGCAGTGCACATAGGTATCGTCTGGTTGCAGTTGATGGATGCGCACGTTGATCGACTTGTTGAAATATTCAATAAAATCAATGAATTAATAACAAAACCCTGGGTGGTCTGCTGGGTAGCTGCGCCGGATGCAGCATTGGTAAAAATGCGCGAGCTGGGCATCGCCGTCTTGCGCGGCGCCGAGCCTGCGGTGGATGCGGTTGCAGCCTTGGTGCGTTACGCCGAAGCCCGACGAAACTGGCTGGCGGATGCGTCGGCACGCGCGGCGCTGCAGTTGCCGAATCTCCAGTTACCGGCGCAGCCCGGTGCGGTGTCCAGCCTCGAAGGACAGGCATTGCTGAGCAGTTGCGGCGTAAAGACCGCGGACGCAAAGCTGGCAACTACTGCCGACGAGGCGGTCGCAGCCGCCGAAGCGCTGGGGTATCCGGTCGTGCTCAAGATTGAATCGCCCGACATCCTCCACAAGACCGAGGCCAAAGGTGTTGCACTGAATTTGCAAGATGCTGCGACAGTGCGAACGGCGTTTGCGCAACTGCTTGCTGATGCCAAAAAATACAAATCCGGTGCGCGGATTGCCGGCGTGCTGGTACAGGCGATGGCGCAGGGGGATGTTGAACTGGTGATCGGCCTGAAACGCGATGCGACCTTCGGCCCGGTGGTGATGGTGGGGCTGGGCGGCGTGCTGATCGAAGTGTTCAAAGACGTCGTGTTCCGTGCCGCCCCTGTGACTGAAGGCGAAGCGCTGCGCATGCTCGATGAACTGAAAAGCAAGGTCGTGCTCGACGGTGTGCGCGGCAAGCCGCCGGTGGACAAGGCGTCGATCGCGAAGATGATCAGCGCGGTCTCGCGTTTCGGCGCAGCAGCCGGACCGCGGCTCATGGAACTTGACCTGAATCCTGTACTCGCCGGGTCGCAAGGAGTTACGGCGGTGGACTGGCTGATGGTGTTTGATTAATCGTAAAGGGAAACAATCATGGATTTTGAGTTGCCGGAAGAACTGCGCATGCTGCGCGAAACCGTTGCCCGTTTTGTGCGCGAAGAATTGCTGCCGTTGGAACGCGATGTCATCAAGCGCGAAGCCGAACGTGGTCTGACCGATGCGCCTCTGATTGATCCCGATGTCGAAAAACATCTCGCCCACAAGGCTCGTGAAATCGGTCTTTACGGCATTGATGTGCCGGAGGAATACGGTGGCCAGAACATGGGCATGCTGGCGAAGGCCGTTGTCATTGAAGAATTAAAGACCAGCATCGTGCCGTTTGTGCTGCCGCCGGACAGTCCGAACTTGTGGATGCTGCGTGAAACCTGCAAAGGCGATCAGATCCAGAAATACCTGCTGCCCTATGCCAGTGGAGACAAAAAAAGCGCGATCGCGATTTCAGAACCTGGTGCCGGTTCTGATCCGGCGGGTATGAAAACCCGCGCCGAATACAAAAACGGCAAGTGGCTGCTGAACGGACAGAAAATCTGGATCAGCGGTGCGCGGAAAGCCGATTTCATCATTGTCATGGCGGTGACCGATCCCGAAAAAGGTTCGCGTGGCGGCATTACCGCATTCCTGGTCGACAAGGGCACCAAGGGATTGTCGATCCCCTCGGTGTTCAACACGATGGGTGAACATGCACCGTATGCGGTGTTTTTCGACAACATTGAATTGTCAGATGACCAGGTGCTGGGTGAGGTGGGCAAGGGTTTCGCACCGATGCAGAATCGGCTCGGCGTTCGCCGCATGGAAATCGCCTGCCGTTCGCTCGGCTATGCGCGGCGCTGCATGGATTACATGCTGAAGCAGGCCAATGAACGCAAGACTTTCGGCGCGCTGCTGGCTGACCGCCAGCAGGTGCAGTGGTGGCTCGCGGACAGCTGGCAGGAAATGGAGATGGTGCGCTGGATCACCTGGCGCCTGGCTTGGAAAATGGACCAGGGCGGACACGACTGGCGGCGCGAAGCGGCCATGGTCAAGTTGCAGGGCAGTGAGATGATCGCACGTGTGTCCGACCGCGCCATACAGCTACTCGGTGGCATGGGGGTGTCGAAGGACCTTCCGCTGGAATACATTGCCCGTGCCTGCCGCGTGTTTCGTATTTTCGAAGGGCCAAGCGAAGTGCACCGCTGGTTCATTGCCCGCGACCTGTTGCGCAACGGCATGCCCGCGGATTGAGCGCCGCAACACGCGCTCCTGCGCTGGCGCCTTTCAGGGTCCGCAGTTTCCGTTTTCAGTGGCCCTCCGATCTCGCCGCTTCCTGGGCGTTCGAGATGGAGACGCTGATACTTGGTTGGTACATCCTGGTCGAAACCGGATCAGTGTTGTTGCTGACGGTATTTGCGTCGCTGCAGTATGTTGGCACGCTGCTGTCGCCGCTGATCGGCGTTGCCGGCCATCGTCACGGCAACAAGCGGGTGTTCTGCGCAATGCGCGGATTTTATCTGGTGTTGGCCCTGTTGCTGACGACCCTGGCCTTGAGCGGAACGCTGCAACCCCTCCACGTGTTCGTGATTACCGCGCTGATGGGGCTGGTGCGGCCTTCCGATCTGGTGATCCGGCATTCGTTGATCGGCGAAACACTCCCGGTTGGCCAGTTTGTCGGCGCAGCGAGCATCTCTCGAACGACCCAGGATTCGGCGCGGGTCATGGGTGCGTTAAGCGGAGCAGGGCTGGTTGCAATTCTGGGCGTCGGTATGGCTTATGTGGTCGTCACAGCGTTTTACTTGGCCAGTTTGCTGTTGACCTTGGGTGTATCTGCCAATCGTCCACCAACTTCAAGCACAGGCCTGCCGGACAGAACTTCGGTGTTGCATGACCTTCGGGAAGGGCTCTCCTACGTCTGGAACACGCCGCCCTTGCTTGCCGCCATCTGGCTTGCACTGCTGGTCAATCTGACCGCGTTTCCTCTGGTCAATGGCTTATTGCCCTACGTGGCCAAAAAGATCTATTTAACCGACCAGACTGGACTCGGCTATATGGTCGCCGGTTTTGCCGGCGGTGCGCTGATTGGTTCGCTGTTTTTGACCCGCTTTGCCCATTCGGTACGGCCTGCACGGATGATGGTTGGCGGCTGCGTGGTTTGGTACGCAATGACGTTGCTGTTTTCGCAGATGCAAAGCCTCGGCGCAGGTATCGTGATGTTGCTGCTGGCAGGATTGGCGCAGAGTCTGGGCATGGTGTCGATGGCGGCGATGCTGCTGCGCAGTTCCGAGGAGCGTTTCCGCAGTCGGGTAATGGGCATCCGCATGCTGGCGATCTATACGCTGCCTTTGGGATTGCTCGCTTCGGGCCCGTTGATCGAGCATTTCGGATTCCGTGCCATGGCGACTGCCTATTGCCTGGTCGGGCTTGCGCTGACGCTGTGGATCGGCGTGCGTTGGCATCGTCATGTCTGGCGTTCTGAGGCACCGGCTAACCGAATGTGAACCTGCGCCGCGACGGGTGGCATCGGTTAAAATAGCGGGCCATTCGAACGACTGGCTTTACACATTGTGAACACACGGGGATGACCATGAATGCACCGCAAACCATGACGGACCGCCTGCTGGCCGAGAAAAAAGACGGCATAGGCTGGATCACTTTTAACAACCCGGCTCGCCATAATGCGGTCTCGTTCGAGATGTGGCAGGCGTTGCCGATTGTGCTCGCCAATTTTGCTGCCGATCCTGAGGTCGGCGTCATTGTGCTGAAGGGTGCTGGCGAAAAAGCATTTGTTGCAGGCGCCGATATTTCGCAATTCAAGGAAAAGCGCAGCAGCGAGGATGCTGTGCTGGCTTACAACAAGGCGGCTGACGACGCGGGTAAGGCACTGCAGGAATGCCCGAAGCCGACCATCGCGATGGTGCGCGGCTATTGCATCGGCGGTGGCACTGCGATTGCAGTGAACTGCGACATTCGTATTGTTTCCGATGACGCGAAGTTCGGCGTCCCAGCCGGAAAACTGGGGCTGGGTTATCGCTTTGTCGGCATCAAACGCCTCGCCGATATCGTCGGTCCGGCGTTTACCGCAGAAATCTTTTTCACCGCACGTCAGTTCAATGCACAGGAAGCACTGCAGATGAACCTGGTGAACCGAGTGGTCGCGGCTGCCGATCTGGAGCAATACACCGTTGATTACGCCAAGACCATCGCCGGCAATGCGCCGTTGACACTGGCCTCGGTGAAGGCGTCACTGATCGAATACGGCAAGGAACCAGCCAAACGCGACCTCGAAAAGCTGCAAAAGATGGTCGACGTTTGCTACAAGAGCGAGGACTACAAGGAAGGCCAAGCTGCATTTGCGGAAAAGCGCAAACCGGTATTTAAAGGTAAGTAATTTTAAGTAATTATTTTTATTGACTTATTAGGAACAATCATTATGGGTTTTGATGCCAACCGTGCCGATCTTTGCATCGGCGTGATCGGAACTGGCGCCATGGGGCGCGGCATTGTGCAAGTGGCTGCTGCCGGCGGCATGCACGTGCTGATGATGGACACGCGTGCCGGCGCTGCTGATGAAGCGCGTGATTTCGTTGCCAAAATGCTGAGCAGGGCGGCAGAGAAGGGCAGCCTGACGCAGGCGGATGCCGATGCCGCGACGTCGCGTATCAAGGTCGCGCAATCGCTGGCTGAATTCAAGGCCTGCCATATGGTTGTGGAAGCAATTGTCGAAAACCTTGATGCCAAACGTGCGCTGTTCGGTGAACTGGAGGACATCGTCACTCCGGATTGCATCCTTGCCACCAATACCTCGTCCATGTCGGTGACGACTATCGCGGCCAAACTGAAAACGCCGCAGCGATTCGCCGGATTCCATTTTTTCAATCCAGTGCCGCTGATGAAGCTGGTCGAGGTCATTGACGGTTTGCAGACCGAGAACTGGGTTTCCGAAGCACTGATGGTCATCGGCAAACGCATGACGCGCGAACCGGTTCGCCTGACTGATGCACCGGGCTTTCTGGTCAATCAGGTCGGCCGAGGGTTCACGCTGGAAGCTTCGCATCTGGTTTATGAGGGTGTTTCAAACTTTGTCGATGTCGATCGCGTGATGCGCGATGTCGGCGGTTTCCGAATGGGGCCGTTTGAATTGATGGAACTGACCGGCCTTGATGTGACTCAGCCGGCATCGGTGCTGATCTACAACCAGTTCTTCCAGGAACAGCGTTACCGCCCAAGCCTGATCATGCAGTCCCGCTACGAAGCAGGCGTGCTCGGCCGCAAGAGCAAAAAGGGCTTCTACAACTACGATGCTGAAATGAAACCCATCGTCGCACCAGAGGCACCGGCGCCGACGTCGCGTCCTGACAGTGTCTGGGTCAGCAAGGCCGAGCCGCAAGGCCATGAAGTGCTGACCGCGCTGCTGACCAAACTTGGCGCCAATATTGAAAGCGGCGCCAAGCCGTCGGCCAAGGCACTGATTCTTGTCACTCCGGTGGGCAAGGATGCCACCAGTTGTGCGGTGGAAGAGGGCTTGGACCCGAAACGCACGGTTGCTGTCGACACGCTGTTCCCGATGGTCAAGAGACGCACCATCATGGGTACTCCATTGACTGAAGCTTCAGTCAAAGAAGCGGCGCACGGCCTGCTGGCTTCCGATGGTGTACCGGTGACGGTCTGCCGCGACAGTCCGGGTTTCATCGCTCAACGTATTGTCGCGATGATCGTCAACATCGGCTGCTCGATTGCTCAAAGCCGCACTGCGCAACCGTCCGACATTGACAAGGCAGTCACGCTGGGCCTGAATTACCCGAACGGACCGCTGAAATTTGGCGACGTGGTCGGCGTCGAGAAAATCCATCGCGTGCTCGCCAACATGAACACGCTGTATGCCGATCCGCGTTACCGTCCGAACATCTGGATGACTCGCCGAGCCAAGCTGGGCGTTTCACTGCTGACCCCCGAACCCTGATCTTTCAAGAGGAATAAATCATGCTCGACGCCTATATTTACGAAGGACTGCGTACCCCGTTTGGCCGCCATGGCGGCTCTCTGGCCAAAGTTCGCCCGGATGATCTGCTCGCCGAAGTCATGAAAAGCGTGATGGCGAAATCGAAGTTCAAGATTGAACAGGTTGAGGACATTATCGTCGGTTGCGCCAATCAGAGCGGCGAAGATAGCCGCTGCGTGGCACGCCATGCCGGTCTGTCCGCAGGCTTTCCGATCGAAATCCCCGGCACCGTCCTGCAGCGCAACTGCGCGAGCGGCTTGGGTGCACTGGCTCACGCTGCACATTCAATCACTGCGGGCGAAGGCGATGTGTTCATCGTGGCCGGTGTTGAAAGCATGAGCCGCTCTCCGATCGTGATGAGCCGCGCTGAAAGCGCATTTGACCGCGGCATCAAGTTTTTTGACAGTACGATCGGCCCGCGCTTCTCGAATCCGAAGCTGACCAAGCAGTTCGGCGATCCGCAAATGCCGCAAACTGCTGACAACTTGGCTCGTGAATACAACATCACCCGCGAAGAAGCGGACACGTTCGCTGTTGCTTCACAAACGAAATTCGCGACGGCCAAGGGCGAAGGATTCTTTGCCGGGGAAATCGCTCCGGTCGAAATGCCCGCAACCCGCAAGGGCCCGGTGCCGCCAGTGGCTGAAGATGAACATCCGCGCCCCGGTACCGATATGGCGACTCTGGCCAAGATGAAATCCCTTTACGAAGGCGGCGTCACCACTGCGGGGAATGCAGCAGGCGTGAATGACGGCGCAATTGCGTTGATCGTTGGTTCATTGGCTGCGGGTGAAAAAGCCGGCGCGAAGCCACTTGCTCGTGTCATTTCGACAGCAGCGATGGGTGTGCCGCCGCACATCATGGGCATCGGACCGGTTGCAGCTTCGAAAAAGGCGCTTGCGCGTGTTGGCCTGACCATCAAGGACATGGATGTCATCGAGATCAATGAGGCGTTTGCCACTCAGGTCCTGTCGTGCCTGAAGGGCCTCGGTGTTGCCCTTGATGACAAACGAGTCAATCCCAATGGCGGTGCCATTGCGGTTGGTCATCCGCTTGGTGCATCGGGTGCCCGGATAGCTTTGACGGCGGCCCGTCAACTGCAGCGAACTGGCGGAAAATATGCCCTGGTTTCGCTTTGTATTGGTGGAGGGCAGGGCATGGCTGCAGTCATCGAGCGCGTATAAGGCATTCTTGGGGAATTTGGCACAGTGGCGCTAAGTCATTGTGCCAAAATACCTATTCCTGTCACTCTTTTTGGCGTTTAATAGGCCTTTGAGAGGAAAACCTTCCAAAATGTTAGATTTGAAAGCCCTGAACCGGGCGGCCATACTTTCCATCGTCTTCACCACAGGGCGGTCAGGAGCTGACCGTGAATGACATGGAAACCATAACAGCATTGAAACTGGGAGCACCGCTGGCTTCGCAAAAGCTGGTTGAGTTGCGTTCCAAGGGCATGCACACCGTTCGCTTCGAATTTATTGTCCGCTTGCTTCGCCTGAACACTCAAATAATTACCCTATCCATTTATTGGGAAGACGGTCGTGAGTTTGTCCAGATTCCCGCTGTTCAGAATGTCCAGCGCAAACTGGTTTATGCAAGTGAACCCCGGGTTTCAGGTTTTTTTGATGACATGTCCTTGCTTTGTTACCCGCTCGATCCCGATGCCAAGGCCAAGGTTGATGCGGAACTCGACAGAATGGTTGCTGCAATTGCTGATTACGGTCGGCGTGTATCAAGGGCTTAGTTTCTTACCCTTTCCATTGCTGTAATTCGCAATAAGTCCGTTTAATCCGGACTTCAGCTCCTGCCGGCGCTCTTTTTCAGTCGTTTTTGATCGAGTTCACGTTTGATCTTGTCGGCCAGCCGTGGATCAGTCATATCCGCTTCGCTGATGGTATTTCCGGCTTCAGCCCAGGTGAAATTTCGGATGGTGTCGGCATCTGCGATCATGTCCCGTTCGGCCTGTGCCTTGAGTGCGGCTTTCAGTTGCATGCGGTATCGTACGTAATGGCTGATCGCCCAAAAGATCAGAAGTGCACCGATTATGAACGTGCAATACATCACCCCTTGCCAAAGGGCGAGGCATAGTGGGGCGTTCATTGGCAACCCTGCGCAGGACTGCAAATAGGCCCAGAAATTAAATGGAATTTCGATTAATTCAGCATTGTTTGGCATTTCATTTCCCTGGATGAAAGTCTTTGCTGATTTGGAGCTTTGATCGGTTGGATTTTATGTTGTTTTCCGATTTGCTCTTGGTCGGACTTCCTTGTTTTTATCCGTGATTGAAACGAGTTCAAAAGTTGAGATTAAGGTGCCAAAGTGATTTAACATAATACACATTATACGAACTTAAATGAGCCCATGAGAGGAGAAACACCAAGCCGTTGCACTGTAACCTTAGTCCTCGACCCCCGCCTTACGCAGCATGCTTTCGACTTCCTTATGACCGCGTTCCTTGGCAAGGCTCATCGCAGAATGACCGTGCGGCGATACGTATTTTGCGTCGGCACCATGCTCAAGAAGCAACAGCAAGGTCTGCAGATAACCTTCGCGTGCTGCCATCATCAGCGCAGTGGTTCCATTGTCAGCCGACGCGTTGACGTTTGCGCCTTTTCCAATTAATAGCCTTGCGATATCAACGCGATCCTTGGCTGCTGCATAGATCAATGGCGTCCAGCCGCTCTGGTTCACCGGAGCACCGGCTTCCAGAAGCAGTTTTACGGTTTCAGTGTGGCCTGTGATTGCTGCCAGCATCAGCGCAGATTCGCCGCGGGGACTTTTAGCCTGAATCCTGGGTTTTCCGGCCAGAATGGCTTTGATGACGCTGGGTTTACCTTCCCGGGCGGCCAGCATCAGCAGGGTTTCACCCTCGGGGCTGACAGTATCGATGTCCATGCCGCGTTTTAGAAGGTCGGTGACCGCAGAATGGTCGTCCGTGCGGATGGCGTGAAGCATGTCTTCGTAGGCACCAGCAAGCGCCAATGTACTGTGCATGACAATGCAACCAGTCAAAAACCCAAGGATTAACTTTCGAAATTTCATATAACTATTTGTTTATATTAAATAATCTGTAAAAATTATTTGTGGTTTGTTCCGCGATTACTGCAGACGGTCTATTTTGCAGTAGCGCAATTTCCTCGGCTACATGTTTGACCCAACCCGGCTGATTGGTTTTGCCTCGATGTGGAACCGGGGCCAGATAGGGAGAATCGGTCTCCACCAGCAGGCGATCCAAGGGCATACGCCGGGCAACTTCCTTCAGTTCCTTGGCATTTTTGAAAGTGACGATTCCGGAGAATGAGATGTGAAAACCCATTGCCAAGGCCCCTTCGGCCACTGCCCAGCTTTCGGTAAAGCAGTGCATGACGCCCCCCGCCTGTTCCGCGCCCTCTTCCCGCATCAAGCGCAGTGTGTCTTCGGCGGCTGATCGCGTGTGGATGATCAGAGGCTTGCCGCAAGCCCGCGCAGCACGGATGTGATTGCGGAAGCGTTCACGCTGCCACTCGAGATCGCCGGTAAGACGGAAATAGTCGAGTCCGGTTTCACCGATGGCGACTACCTTCGGGTGCTCCGCGAGTTCTACGAGTTCGGAAACTGTAGGCTCGCGCAGATCCGGATAGTCCGGATGAACGCCCACTGAGGCATAAAGATTTTTGTGATTTTCCGCGAGCGCAAGGACTTTCGGGAAATCGTCGAGCGTGACGCTGACACAAAGCGCCGCCTCAACATCGTTGGTTTTCATCGTTTCCAGAATCGCCGGCAGATTGTCGGCCAGTTCCGGAAAGTCGAGATGGCAATGCGAGTCAACCAGCATGGGCATCAGGCGGCGCAGCGTGCCGGGTTCAGCAGCGCCACGTAGGCAAATAACACGCTTTCCATATACAGGCGCGCATTCAGCGGATGGTGGATATTGCGCTGTTCGCGCACCAGTTTTCGATGCAGCCGCAACGCAGCCAGCGGATCCACGCGTTTCGCAATCAGAGCCAGCTCACGGGCGAAATCGGGGTTGTAACGAACGCGCCCGAGCATTCGTTGCTCAGCGATATCGCAGGTCCACTTTTGCAGCCAATTGATGAATCGCTCCAGCGGAAGGTCGCGAAACATTTCGGCCGCCGCAAGTGGATCAAAGTCTGTTGCGGCAAGCTTACGCAGAAACTCCGGCCGCCCCGCAAGTCCGTCGCCTTCGACCATTTCCAATGCCAGCAGCGGAGCGCCAGAGGCTTGCGCGAGCACCACTTCCGGGTCCTTGACGCCTTGTTCGGCCAGCCAGGATATGGCGACTGGAAGTGGTGGTGCCTGCAGGCTGAGCTGGCGGCAGCGGCTGATGATGGTGCGCATCAGACGGTGTGGACGGTGGCTGATCAGGATGAAATGGGTATGCGGGGGTGGTTCTTCGAGGCTTTTCAGTAGGGCGTTTGCCGCGGCCACATTAAGGGCTTCCGCGGGACTGACGATGATGACTTTTCGCCCACCGCGATGGCTGGAAACATGAATAAAATCATGAAGTTCCCGAACCTGCTCAATGCTGATCCAGGGGCTGGCCTTGGTTTCCTTTGACTTGGCCGGCGCGTCTTCGCCCTCAGCGCTGGCATCGCCATCCACCGGTGGCGCCAGCATCCGAAAATCCGGGTGTGCACCACTCGCAAACCACCCACACGAACTGCAGGTGCCGCAGGCGGTTCCACCGGGAATGGGTTTTTCGCAGAGCAAACCTTGCGCCAATGCCAGGCCGAAGGCCTGTTTGCCTATTCCCTTGGGGCCGCGCACCAGTAGTGCGTGCGCCAGCAAGGAAGGATCTTTCAAGGCAGCTTGCAGCGAAGATTCAAGCCATTTAAACATTAAAAATCAAGGTAATAGATAGTTTTATTAATGTAAGTAATGATTATATTGATATTTTTATAGAATATACTATTTAATCAAATAGTTAGAAGAATTTTATCCAGATCAACCTGAATTTCGGGAATGGTACGCGCTGCATCAATGACCCATATCCGTTGAGGATGCTCCTGCGCCCGCCGCAAATAGGCGGCGCGTACTCGCTCATAAAAGCCGAGCTGTTCGCGCTCGAACCGATCCGGTGCGCGGACTTGGCGCGTTCGTGCCCTCCCGACTTCCGGCGCCAGATCGAAATAAAATGTCAGATCGGGTTGCAGGTCGCCCTGAACCCAGCGCTCAAGCTCGCCGATCCGCGCCCAGTCCATGCCGCTGCCGCCGGCCTGGTAGGCATATGTTGCATCGGTAAAGCGATCGCACAGGACCCATCGCCCCGCAGCCAGTGCCGGTCCGATGACCCGGGCAATATGTTCGTGGCGGGCCGCAAACATCAACAGGGCCTCGGTTTCGGGCTGGCGTGATTCCTTCCCATGCAGCAACAGTTCACGCAGGGATTCCCCCAATGCGGTTCCGCCGGGCTCACGGGTCACCGTCAGCAGTATGCCGCGGTCCTGCAGGCGCGCCTGCAGCCATTCCAGATGGGTGGTCTTGCCGGCACCATCCATGCCTTCAAGCGTAATGAAGCGACCGCGCTTCATTGACGTCCCCGGCGCTGATACTGCGTGACCGCGCGTTCATGCTCGGCCAGCGTGCGCGAGAATTTGGAGGTGCCGTCACCGCGCGCCACAAAATACAGCGCATCGCTGGGCGCGGGATTCAGTGTGGCGCGCAAGGCATCTAATCCAGGCATGGCTATCGGTGTCGGCGGAAGTCCGGTGCGGGTGTAGGTATTGTAGGGCGTATCAGCCTGCAGATCGCGTTTGCGAATATTGCCGTCGAAGTTGGCGCCCATACCGTAGATCACGGTTGGATCGGTCTGCAAACGCATGCCGATCCGCAATCGGTTAATGAATACTGCGGCAACCATGCCGCGTTCATCGGCCCGCCCGGTTTCCTTTTCGATGATCGAGGCCAGAGTCAGTGCCTCGAATGGCGATTGCAGTGGAAGATTCGGTGCTCGGCGTGCCCACTCCTGTTCCAGATGTTTGAGCATCAGACGGTGAGCGCGGCGAAGTATCGAAAGATCTGTGCTGCCGTCACTGAAGTGGTATGTATCGGGAAAGAACCAACCTTCCGCAGATGGTGCACTGATGGCCAGCTTCTGCAGAACCTCTTGTTCAGACAGTGTGGCCAGTTCTCCGCGGATTTTCGGGTTTTCCCTGAGAGCCTTTCGCATTTGCTCAAAGGTCCAGCCCTCAACGAAGGTGATTGCGACCAGGGTTACATCGCCGCGGGTCATTCGCTGCAGTAAATCCAGCGGAGTCATGGAACCTGAAAATTCGTAATTTCCCGCCTTGAGGCGTCCGGAATCGCCCATCAAACGCGCCAGCAGTTCAAAAGGTTCAGGGCGACTGATGATGCCGGCTGTTGCCAATTGCATTGATGTAGCTCTCAGGCTGCTACCGGCGCGCAACTCGAAAGTGACTGGTGATTCAGGCAGATGCAGATTGTCATAGGCGTAGTAATACAGTGCTGCGCTTGCCAGCAATACGGACAGGATCAGCAACAAGAGCAGATTTTTAATCAGTTGCATCAGCCAGCGCATGCAGCCATTTTCTCATGTGGTTCGCGGTTTCAAATGAGTTCCAGACGCATCCGCCTAGTCGGGCCACTGGCCAAACGCCGATCAGGCTGTTGACCAGAAACACTTCGTTTGCAGCCTCCAGCCGTTCGCAGCTTACCGGTTCAACACCGCAGTCCATGCCATGTCCGGCTGCCAGTTCGATGACGGTATCCCTTGTTACGCCGGCCACACCACAGCGCGAAAGATCCGGAGTCACCAGCCTCCCCTGCTCCATCAAAAAAAGATTGCAGCGGGTGCCTTCGATGACCTTGCCGTCAGCATCGAGTAGCAATCCCTCGGCAATCGTCGTGTCATGCCATTCAGCTCGAGCAAGTATGTTTTCCAGCCGGTTGAGATGCTTGATGCCCGCCAGGGTGTGCTGCGCTGCAAGCCGTTGCGTGCAGTAACGGACGGTCACGCCTTGTGTAAAATATTCTGATGGATAGTCAGGTAAAGGCGCTGTTGTCACGATGCGTCGCGGAATGACCTTGTCCGGAATCGTATAGCCGCGACCTCCGCTACCACGGGTCACTGTGACTCTCACTGCACAATCAGTCATCTGTGCGGAAACCAGTTTCAAATCTTCCTGAAACTGTGATTCTTTCGGTGGTTCAATGGCCAGAGCGCGACAATCAGAGGCCAGTTTGGCGTAATGCCGCATCGACAGTGGAACCAAGCCCGAGCGCATCGCAAATGAACGGAACACGCCGTCGCCATAGGACAGACCTCGATCGTCTGCAGGGATGGAATCGGCCGGCGAGCCGTCAACAAGAGTCAGTGTCATGCCGGCAACGGGTTCCGCGGGGATTGGATGCGGAATCCGAAAAAGTGAAGGTCAGATCTTGCGAAACACCAGACTGCCGTTGGTGCCGCCAAATCCGAAGGAATTGGATAGCGCAACATTGATTTTCATCTGGCGCGCGGTGTTGGGCACATAATCCAGGTCGCACAGCGGATCCTGATTGACCAGATTGATGGTGGGTGGCGCAATTTGGTCGCGGATCGCAAGTATAGAAAACACGGCTTCAATGCCACCGGCTGCGCCAAGTAGATGACCCGTCATGGACTTCGTCGAGCTGACCGCCAACTTGTGTGCTTGTGAGCCGAAGCAGTTCTTGAGCGCGGTGGTTTCAGCGATATCGCCCAAAGGGGTGGATGTGCCATGAGCATTGACGTAATCAACCTGATCATGACTGACATCGGCATTGCGCAAGGCGTTATTCATGCAGCGCACGGCGCCTGCACCGTCTTCGCAGGGGGCCGTAATGTGGTGAGCGTCGGCGCTCATACCGTAACCGGCGAGTTCGCAGTAAATGCGTGCACCACGACGTTTGGCATGTTCATATTCTTCAAGCACCAATACACCGGCGCCCTCACCCATGATAAAACCATCGCGATCCTTGTCCCATGGGCGGCTGGCAGCAGCAGGATCATCATTGCGGGAAGATAGCGCGCGCGCAGCACAGAAACCGCCGATGCCCAGTGGCGATACGGTTGCCTCGGCGCCACCGGCAATCATGATGTCAGCATCACCATATTCGATCAGGCGGCCGGCCTCACCGATGCTGTGGTTGGCCGTGGTGCAGGCCGAAACCACGGAAATATTTGGGCCCTGAAGTCCGAACATGATCGACAGCTGACCCGAGATCATGTTGATGATTGAACCGGGCACGAAAAACGGTGAAATCTTGCGCGGTCCGCCGGCAAGCACGGCGTTATGCGTGTCCTCAATCAGTGGCAAGCCACCAATGCCAGAGCCGATACAGACGCCGATCATTTCCCGGTTCAGCTTCTCCAGATCCAGTCCGGCATCCTTGATCGCGTCGATGCCGGCGGCAAGCCCGTAGTGAATGAAGGTATCGAAGCGACGCGCTTCCTTGACCGGCAGATAGTTGCCGGCCTCAAAACCTTTGACTTCACCTGCAATCTGCGAGGTGTAGCCGGTGGCGTCGAACCGGGTGATTTTGCCGATCCCTGATTTACCGGCAGTAATATTTGACCAGGATTCAACAAGGCCAATGCCGACCGGGGAAATAATCCCCAGTCCGGTCACGACGACTCTTCGAGTGGTGGGACGCGACATGATTCAGGAAGCGGGATGCGCAGAGCGCATCCCGCCATCAAGTTAATCAAGGAAGGGATTGCCCTTCCGCAATATCAGGCTTTTTGGTGTGACTTGATGTAGTCGACAGCCTGCTGAACCGTTGTGATCTTCTCGGCTTCTTCGTCCGGAATCTCTGTTTCGAATTCCTCTTCCAGCGCCATGACCAGTTCGACGGTGTCCAGAGAATCTGCTCCCAGGTCATTGACGAACGACGAATCGGTCTTTACGTCCGCTTCGTTGACGCCAAGCTGTTCGGCAACAATCTTTTTTACGCGTTGCTCGATATTTTCCATCTACAGTCCCCTTTCGCGTTGCTGGATGATTGTGGGCCGGTCATGGTGCAGCGTTCACTGCACATACCGCCCCCGAAAGAAACAAATTTTACCACAAACCCGAATTAAAAAATCTTTCCAAAACAGAAAGTTATGCGAGTTGATGAGGCGCGCAAGCAAACAATACCGCGCGCATTCTAGCCCATATGCATGCCACCGTTTACATGCAGGGTGCAGCCGGTGACGTATGAAGCGGCGTCTGAAGCCAGATAAACCACTGCGCCCGCAACATCCTCAACTGTGCCGAGACGTCCCAACGGGATTTGCCCTACCAGTGCGGTCCGCTGCGCTTCGGGTAAACCGCGGGTCATGTCGGTATCAATGAAGCCTGGCGCCACACTGTTCACGGTAATGTTCCGGCTGCCCACTTCGCGAGCCAGCGCCCGGGAAAATCCTTCAACGCCGGCTTTTGCCGCTGCGTAATTGGTTTGTCCGGCGTTGCCCATTGCCCCGATAACCGAGGTCACATTGATGATACGACCGGTGCGGGCTTTCATCATGCCGCGCACAACAGCCTTGGACAGGCGGTAGACCGATTTGAGGTTGGTCGACATGATGCTGTCCCATTCCTCATCCTTCATGCGCATCAGCAGGTTGTCGCGGGTGATTCCGGCGTTGTTGACCAGGATGGCGACCTCGCCCCACTGCTGCTGGATTGCCGCCAGTACGGCATCGATCTGCGCTGCATCGTTCACATCCATCGCATAACCTGCCCCGGTGATTCCTGCTGCGGCCAGATCCCTGCTGATGCCTTCCGCACCCGCCGTCGTCGTCGCAGTCCCTGCGACTGTTGCGCCCGCCGCACCCAGAGCCAGTGCAATGCCTCTGCCGATGCCGCGCGACGCGCCGGTGACAAGCGCCACTTTAACTTTGAGACTGCTCATTTCAGCGCCTCCATTGTCTGTGTCAGCGAGGCCGGATCAGTAACCGCAAATCCCTGCAGGCTGCCTTCGATGCGTTTGGTCATGCCGGCCAGTACTTTGCCCGGACCGCATTCAACAACATGGGTCACGCTTTGCGCGGCGAATGTCCGTATTACTTCCACCCAGCGTACGGGATTGCAGGCCTGTCTGGCCAGTGCAGCCTTGATCTGCGCCGGATCAGTAACCACAGCGACATCTACGTTGTTGACTACCGTCAATTGCGGTACGTGGAATTCAAGTTCCTGCATGCGTGCCTGGAGCCGTTCCGCAGCAGGCTTGAGCAGTGAGGAATGAAACGGTGCGCTGACCGGCAGCATCATGGCGCGCTTAGCACCACGTGCTTTTGCTGCGGCAGCGGCACGTTCGACCGCACCTTTGTGCCCGGCGATCACCACCTGGCTTGGCGCATTGAAATTGACCGCTTCAACGATTTCGCTCTGGGCAGCTTCGGCGCAGGCGGCGCGAACCTCATCGTCGTCCAGGCCAAGGATGGCCGCCATCGCTCCGGTACCCATGGGCACTGCTTCCTGCATTGCCTGTGCCCGGAAGCGGACCAACGGCACTGCATCGGCAAAGGCGATCACGCCGGCGGCCACGAGCGCGGTGTATTCACCGAGACTGTGTCCGGCAACCAGCACCGGTGCCGGACCGCCAGCCTGTTGCCACGCGCGATAAATCGCGTAAGCAGCAGTCAGCATAACCGGTTGTGTATTGACTGTTGCATTGAGATCTTCGGCAGGACCTTCAGCGACGAGTTTCCACAGGTCCTGTCCGAGCGCGGTTGACGCCTCTTCAAACGTTTCACGTACTACCGGTGTATCGGCAAAACCCTGCATCATGCCAACGCTCTGCGAACCCTGTCCGGGAAAAACCAAAGCCAGTTTCATTGTTCAGTCCTCACCACTGCAAAAGTACGGCACCCCAGGTAAAACCGCCTCCGACGCCCTCGAGCATCACCTTGTGTCCCGCGCGGATACGGCCATCGCGCACCGCCTCGTCGAGTGCCAGCGGTACGGACGCTGCAGACGTGTTGGCGTGTCGATCCACGGTGGTCACAACACGCTCCATGGTCATGCCAAGCTTCTTTGCTGTGGCCTGGATGATACGAATATTGGCCTGATGTGGAATCAGCCAGTCGATGCCGGTTTTCTGCAAGCCCGCGGCCTCCAAAGTCTCCAGAGCCACTTCTTCCAGGACTTTCACCGCGAATTTGAACACTGCCCCGCCATCCATTTGCAGCAAGGGGGTGCCGCTCACCGCGCCACGGCACACCTGGCCGGGCACGGAAAGAATGTCTGCGTGACTGCCGTCGGCATGCAGTCGCGAGGCGAGTATCCCGGGGGTGTCGCTGCGTTTGAGCACTACAGCGCCAGCGCCATCGCCGAACAGCACGCAGGTGCCGCGATCGGACCAGTCGAGTATGCGCGAATAGACTTCGGCACCGACCACCAAAACGTGTTCGTACTGCCCGGACTTGATATAAAGGTCCGCGGTATTCAATGCGTAAACAAACCCGCTGCATACGGCTTGCACATCAAACGCGGGCATGTTTTTGGCGCCGAGTTTCGATTGCAGGATGCAGGCCGTGCTCGGAAACACCATGTCCGGTGTGGTCGTGGCGACAATGATCAGATCGAGTTGATCCGCCGTGATGCCGGCCATGTCAAGCGCGCGCCGCGACGCCTGCAGCGCAAGGTCGCTGGCACTTTCGTTGTCGGCGGCGATATGCCGTTCACGGATGCCGGTACGTTGCTGTATCCACTCGTCTGAAGTATCGACGGTGCCGGCGAGATCAGCGTTGGTCAGAACCTTGGCCGGGAGATAGCTGCCCGTGCCGATGATGCGCGAGTAAATTCCGCTCATGCCGTTGCGACTTTCCCTTCCTGCGCGGCCATGCGCTCGGTAATGTGTGCGAGTACGCCGGTGCGGACTTCGCTGATGGCGTGCTCGATGGCGAATCCGTAGGCAAATGCGTCTGCAGATCCATGGCTTTTGATCACGATTCCGCGCAATCCGAGCAGGCTGGCGCCGTTGTAACGTCGGTGATCCACGCGACGCTTGAAGGCCTTGAGCACCGGCATTGCTACAACGCCGGCCAGTTTGGTCAGCAGGTTGCGGCCGAACTCTTCGCGCAGAAATGTGCCAAGCATCTGGGCGAGGCCTTCGGATGTCTTCAGCGCAACGTTGCCGACAAATCCGTCGCAGACCACGACATCCGTGGTGCCCTTGTAGATGTCATTGCCTTCGACATTGCCATAAAAATTCAGGTCGCTTCCACGCAACAATTCGGCGGCACGTTTCACCACTTCATTGCCCTTGATGTCTTCCTCGCCGATGTTCAACAGGCCAACGGTCGGCCGCGGCTTGTGCTCAACTGCAGATACCAGTTCGGCGCCCATCACGGCAAACTGCAACAGGTGCTCTGCCGTGCAGTCGACATTCGCGCCCAGATCAAGAATGTGGAGATGCCCTTTCGCAGTGGGCAGGATCGAGGCAATCGCCGGGCGTTCGATGCCGGGCAGAGTTTTCAGCACAAAACGCGAGATCGCCATCAGTGCACCGGTATTACCGGCACTGACGCAGGCCTGGGCTTCCCCGTTTTTGACAAGGTTGATGGCTACACGCATCGAGGAATCTTTTTTGCCGCGCAGGGCATTTGCCGGCGGTTCATCCATCGCCACCACTTCGGATGCGTGGCGGATTTGGAATCGATCGCCCGTTGCAACACCTGCACGATTCAACTCTGCGCGTATCTCGTCTTCCAGTCCGACAAGGATAAAACGGGATTGCAGATCAAGCCGCGACCGTTCGATCGCGGCGGGCACGGTGACGCGCACGCCATGATCGCCGCCCATGCAGTCGATGGCTACGGTCACTTCCATCAGTATCCTCCGCTTCGGGATCCGGTCTGTTGTACAGCCCGCCGGGTGTCCCGCAGACGCCGGGGAATTACTCGCCCTTGGCCTTGATGACTTTTTTGCCGCGGTAAAAACCGTTGGGGCTGATGTGGTGACGCAGGTGTGCTTCGCCAGAAACCGGCTCGACAGCCAATGCCGGCTTGTCGAGACCGTCGTGCGAGCGGTGCATGCCGCGTTTGGAAGGGGACTTCTTGTTTTGTTGAACAGCCATTTGCTTCTCCTAAATTAACGTTTATTCGTTTGTCCGGGTTCGAGCAGCGTTGCAAGCCGAGCAAACGGCGAATCAGCGGATTTTCTGCCGAATGCTTCCTGACCCTCGCTGCTGCAATTTCCCTGGTCATGCCTTACTGACAGCGGCAAGCCCAGCAATATTTCGTCTTCCACCAGTTCCTGCAAATTCAATTCCTGACCGGCCTCTATCCACTCCGGCGAGTCCGGGTCCTCGTCATCGAGCGGCACTGCACCGAGCTGCGCCAACAGCATCCGGGACCGTAGCACCAGTGCGTAATCGAGCGGCTTTGCACATCGGGCGCAAAGAAGCTTCACTGAGCCGGTCACTTCCAGTTCCAATTGGGGACGTTCCAGTGGATCAACTCCACCACGAGCGCTGTATTTCACTTCGCCCGCATTGCCTGCCAGCTGATCCTGCAACCGGAGCATCTCAGAAACCGCCAATTGCCCGTGCACCTGCCCTGCCGCGCGGGCGAACCCGAAAGGATCATCGAGAACGTGAGCTGCGGCCGGTCCGGACATAAGCGCGGCATGATAATATTTTCAGCACTTCATGTCAAAAATAATCACGCCAATTTCCCTGATTAGCCAAGCACTTAGCTCAACCTTCCGCTGGTCGCCGCAACGTCCGGCGGACTTATCACCCGCAGTTTCAGACACTTACAGCCCACAATGACGGCCCAAACCCGGGAAATCGTTCTTGCCTCCTCTTCCAATTACCGAAAAGCCCTGATCGCCAGGCTTGGTCTGGACTGCAGGATCATTGCGCCGGATATCGACGAAACGGCGTTGTCTGGTGAAGCACCGATAGAAACCGCAACCCGTCTCGCCCAGGCCAAGGCGCGCAAAGTCGCACTCGCGAAACCTGAAGCCCTGGTTATTGGTTCCGATCAGGTGGCGTTGCTCGATGACGCTGTTCTGGGCAAACCCGGCAGCCATGCCGCCGCGCTCAGACAATTGCAGGCCATGAGCGGAAAAACCACGGTCTTTCATACCGCGATCAGCCTTTATGACGCGGCCAGCGGCGAAATGCAATGTGCGAATGTGCCCACAATTGTCTGCATGCGTGAACTGTCAGATGAAGCCATTGAGCGCTATCTGAATCAGGATCAGCCTTACGATTGCGCCGGAAGCGCCAAAATTGAAGCGCTGGGCATTGCACTGGTCGAAAAAGTCGAAAGCGATGACCCGACTGCGCTGATCGGTCTGCCGCTGATCGCGCTGGTGACGATGCTGAAACGTGCCGGCGTTGACCTGCCATGAGCTTAGAACCCGGTTCCCTGTTTCTGCTGCCCAGTGATTTGGGTGACGCGTCGACCCCGGTCATACCGATCGCATCACTGGTTGTTGCGCATCGCCTGACCCATTTCATCGCAGAAAATCCGAAATCGGCGCGGGCATTCCTGAAGCGCATCGCCTATCCGCATGCCCTGAGCACGGTAACAATTACTACACTGGACAAGGACACGCCGGTTGCTGCCATCGCAGGACTGCTGCAACCTTTACTGGAAGGTGTTGATACTGCGCTGGTTTCGGAAGCAGGCTGTCCGGCTGTTGCGGACCCTGGGGCCCTGCTCGTGCGCGCCGCACACGAAGCAGGGATTCCGGTCGTTCCATTGGTCGGGCCGTCAGCGATCCTGCTGGCATTAATGGCTTCAGGACTGAACGGTCAGCGCTTTTCGTTCCATGGTTATTTGCCGGTTGATGCCGCGGCGCGCGCCGCAAGAATCCGCGAACTCGAACAACGGTCGAAGCGTGAGGATGCCACGCAGATATTCATTGAAACGCCGTATCGCAATGATCAATTGTTGCATTCACTGCTTGAACATTGCACTGGGAATACACTGCTTTGCATCGCTGCCGACCTGACGCAGCCCAGCGAAAGCATCGCGACTCGCACAATTGCCGCATGGAGAAAAAAATTGCCGGCCCTTAACAAGCGGCCGGCGGTATTCCTGCTCTATCGCAACAGTTGAATCTGAAAGTCAGCGGATCGTCAGGCTGCCCATGCCACCCAGCTTGATCAGGGTTTCGGCCGTTGCCGCTCCGAAGCGGCGTGCGAATCGTTCTGCGATATTTTCCTGCTGTGTGTAATCTACGATGTCTTCAGCCTTGATGATGTCTCGGGCGACATATTCAAGACTTCCCAAGGCATCGGCCAGTCCGAGTTCTATACTTTTCTGGCCAACCCAAAGCAATCCCGAAAACATGTCCGGTGTTTCCTTGAGCCTTTTGCCGCGCCCCTGACGCACTACGGTGATGAATTGCTGGTGAATGTCGCCGAGCATGGTTTCAGCGTGAGCCTTCTGTTTATCCTGGATGGGCGAGAACGGATCAAGAAAGCCCTTGTTCTCCCCTGCGGCCAGAAGACGTCGCTCGACCCCGAGTTTTTCCATCGTGCCGGTAAAACCAAAGCCGTCCATCAGCACGCCGATGGAGCCGATGATGCTGGCTTTGTCGACATAGATCTTGTCCGCGGCGGCTGCTATGTAATATCCGCCGGATGCGCAAATATCCTCGACGACCGCATAAAGCGGAATCTCGGGATGCAAGCCACGCAATCGTTTGATTTCGTCATAGATGTAACCCGCCTGCACCGGGCTGCCACCTGGGCTGTTGATACGGAGGACAATGCCTTTCGTATTCTTGTCCTTGAATGCAGCCTGCAAACCGCCCATGATCTTGTCGGCACTGGCCTGACTGCCGGAACTGATGACGCCGCTGATGTCGATCAGCGCAGTGTGGCTGCCCGGCAAACTGTCGGGTTTGCCGACCCATCCCATGCCGATGAACAGGATGGCAAACAGGTAAAGCAATACCATCATCTTGAAGAACATGCCCCAGCGTCGTGCCGCTCGTTGTTCGCGGATTGCTGCCAGAGCGACTTTCTCCAGTACGCCGCGCTCCCAATTCGGGCCATTCATTTGCGGGTCTGTCATTTAATTTCCTTTTATAAACAATAAATTACAGAACATTCTTTCATCGCGGCAGCAACCATTCACGCAGTTCCTGCAGATTATTGACCATCACCAGCGGCTGGCAACTGACCAGAGCCTCGCGCTCATGAGCACCATGCGTGATAGCCGCAGCTGCGACGCCTGCTGCGGTGGCCATGGTGAGGTCATGCGTTGTGTCACCGATCATCAATGCTTTTTCAGGCGGGGTGGCCAGTGTGTCAAGTATGTTCATCAGCATGCCTGGATGTGGTTTTGCGAAGCCCTCATCGGCGCAGCGCGTGGCATCAAACATTCCGCACAGACCCGTACCTTCAAGGGCGCGATCCAGTCCGCGCCGGCTTTTCCCGGTTGCAACCGCCAGCATATATCCTCGCTCGCGCAGATCCTCAATCATTTCCCTGGCACCGGTAAACAGCGTGGTCCCGCCGTCGCGCTTCAGAAAGTGCAGCCGGTAGCGATCAACGATTTTGGGGTATTCGCTCTCCGGCAAATCCGGAAGAATGTGCTTCATCGCATCCGTCAACCCCAATCCGATGACATAACGGGCTTGCGAAGTCGACGGCACCGGCAGGCCAAGATCGGCGCAGGCAGCCTGGATGGCTTCGGCAATGGCGGCGGCCGAATCCATCAACGTGCCGTCCCAGTCAAAGATCAGCAGTTCATAAGGGTTACGCATTTCGCCTGGATGCCTCGATGAATTGCTGCAGTTCAGAAGGCAACGGCGCTTCCACGACGATTTTTTCCCGGCTGATCGGGTGTCGAACGCTGAGAAGCCGGGCATGCAGAAACATCCGTTTCATCCCCTGTTTGGCCAGTGTCTTGTTCAGTGCAAAGTCTCCGTATTTGTCATCTCCGAGTATCGGATATCCCAGATGGGCCAGATGAACACGGATTTGATGGGTGCGGCCGGTTTTAAGTTCAGCATCGAGCAGGCTGTAGGGGCCGACGCGGCGTTCCAACCGGAATATGGTGACGGCGTGGTCGCCGTCGGCATTGACATTGACGCGCCTCTCTCCCGACCCGGCGACATATTTCTCCAGCGCCAGGTCGACAATCCGTTTACGTTCGGTCCAGAGTCCTTTGACCAGAGCCAGATAACGTTTCTCGGTTTCGCCGGATTGCAGCTGGCGATGCATTTCGACCAAAGCAGTCCTTTTTTTTGCCAGCAACAGTACGCCCGATGTTTCGCGGTCCAGACGGTGTACGAGTTCCAGGAATTTGGCCTCCGGACGGGCATGACGCAGGGCCTCAATGACGCCAAAACTGACCCCGCTGCCACCGTGGACAGCCATGCCGGATGGTTTGTCGATGGCCAGCAAAGCCTCGTCTTCGAACAGGATGACCGGCTTGAACGCGGGACCCGAAAGGGCTTTAGGCCCCGTTTTCTGGGCAGTCCGGACTGGCGGAATCCGGACTTGGTCCCCAGCCTGAAGGCGGTAATCCGGACCGATCCGGCCACTGTTGACCCGGACTTCGCCGCTGCGCAGGATCCGGTAGACATGGCTTTTGGGGACCCCTTTCAGGCGCCGCATCAGGTAGTTGTCGATGCGCTGGCCGACCGAATCCTCGTCAATCGTTTGCCGTAATGTGGAATCTTTACTTAACTTGTTCATTTACTTATACTTCTTGCCAGCGCTGCCCCTGGCGGACGACGCGGAACTTGGGCCAAGCCCGACGCGAAGGAATTCCGCAACTGGTGCGCTCTCTGCAATAGATGTTGTCAGTACGCGATTGCGACGACAGCGATGTTGCGCGGCATGTCCACGGCGTCAGCCGTGTTTGAAATAAATACAGGGTTAAAGTCGCTCACCGAAACAAGTAGCGATACTAGACGAATTACGCGCTCAAGGCACTGTTCGATTTCCCGGATTCGCGCGAACCGCGCGGGTCCCAGCAAGACATAACTGCATAACCAGGACGCCAATCACGATCGTTTCATACTGCTGAATACCAGCTGAACCATCCTGAGTCCCCCGCCTGCGGGCGGTAAGCCGTTGTGTCCATCCCGTGCAAATCCTTGAGCGCGGGAGAAGAAGAAATGAAACGCATGTTGTTTAATGCGACGCAAGCCGAAGAGCTGCGCGTCGCCATCGTCGATGGCCAGAAACTGATTGACCTCGACATCGAATCCGCCGGCAAGGAACAGCGCAAGAGCAATATCTATAAGGGCGTCATTACCCGCATCGAGCCCAGCCTCGAAGCCGCCTTTGTCGATTACGGCCACGACCGCCACGGCTTCCTGCCCTTCAAGGAAGTCGCCCGCGCCTACTTCAAGGCCGGCATCGATGTCAGCAAAGCCCGCATCCAGGACGCCCTGCGCGAACGCCAGGAAATCATCGTCCAGGTCGACAAGGACGAGCGTGGCAACAAGGGCGCCGCACTGACCACCTTCATCAGCCTTGCGGGCCGTTATCTGGTGCTGATGCCGAATAATCCCCGTGGTGGCGGCGTTTCGCGCCGCATCGAAGGCGAAGAGCGAGCCGAATTGAAAGAAACGGTCGCCCAGCTCGATGTGCCGAACGGCATGAGCGTCATCGCCCGCACTGCTGGCATCGGCCGTACGGCCGAGGAACTCAATTGGGATCTGGCTTACCTGCTCCAGCTGTGGCGCGCCATCGAGTCCGCAGCAACCCAGCAGGACGGTGCCTTCCTGATTTTCCAGGAATCCAGCCTGGTCATCCGTGCAATCCGCGACTATTTCCATGAAGACATCGGCGAGATCCTGATCGATACAGAATCGATCCATGAACAGGCTGTCCAGTTCATGAGCCACGTGATGCCGAATTACGTCAGCCGCGCCAAGCTTTATCGCGATGACGTGCCGCTTTTTTCGCGTTTCCAGATTGAGCACCAGATTGAATCCGCGTTCTCGCGCAGTGTAAATCTGCCGTCCGGCGGTGCAGTGGTCATTGACCACACCGAAGCGCTGGTTGCCGTTGACGTCAACTCGGCTCGCTCCACGCGTGGTGCGGATATTGAAGAAACCGCATTTCGCACCAATCTGGAAGCGGCTGATGAAGTTGCACGCCAGTTACGTTTGCGTGACCTTGGTGGCCTGATCGTCATCGACTTCATCGATATGGAATCGCAGCGCAATCAGCGTGAAGTCGAAAACCGCCTGCGTGATGCGCTGAAATACGACCGTGCCCGCGTCCAGTTGGGCAAGATTTCGCGCTTCGGCCTGATGGAGTTGTCGCGCCAGCGCCTGCGTCCGTCGCTGGGTGAATCCAGCCACAGTCCCTGCCCGCGTTGCCACGGCGTTGGTCACATCCGCGGCACGGAATCCACCGCCCTGCACATCCTGCGTATCATTCAGGAAGAGTCGATGAAGGACAATACGGCTTCGGTACAGGCGCAGGTGCCGGTTGATGTCGCCACCTTCCTGCTTAATGAAAAACGGGTCGATCTGCAGTTGCTGGAAGCGCGGCACCGCGTCAATGTGCTGCTGATCCCCAACATCCACATTGAAACACCGAATTACACCGTAACTCGGCTGCGCCATGATGACCTGAACCAGAGTGAACCGCTGGCGCCCAGCTACGAGATGGTGGCGATGCCCAAGGAAGAAGAAAAGTCCGACGGTGCTGCGGAAGCCGCAACAGCGCGCCCCGAAGCCGCAGTCAAGGGCATCACGATGATGCAGCAGCAGGCGCCGGTTTCCGCGCCTTCAGCGCCAGTTCCTGCGGCATCAGCGCAGTCCAATGCACTGCCCTCCGCCTCGGATGACGGCATCATCGGCAAAATCATGGGCTGGTTCCGGCGCAGACCTTCGGCAGAAGCGGCAGCGCCTGCAACTTCGGAGCCTGCACGTAATGCACGTCCGGCTCGCGGTGCTGCCGGCAGCAATGGCCGTCCGCAACGCGGTGAGCGTGGTGAACGTGGCTCGGCACGCGGCGAACGCAGTGAACGCGGTGGCCGTGGAGAGCGCGGTGAACGCGGTGGTCGTGGCGAGCGCGGTCCGCGCCGCGAGCGCGAAGGCAGCGAGCGCAATGGTGATGACCGGCAACGTCGGGGTCGCGAACGTGGTCCGCGTGAAGATCGTCCGCAGGAGCCGCGCGAGCAGCAACGCACACCAGCCGCAGCGGAAGCTGTGGAACTGGATCAAGTCAACCTTGCAAATGCGGCACCAGCAACGCAGGGACCGGAGCAGCAAGGCGGCGAAGAACGCAGCGGCGGTCGACGTCGTCGCGGCCGTCGTGGCGGTGCTGATCGCGGTGAGCGCACGGGCGAAGCCGGACAGGAGCGCCAAGGGCAGCAGCAACGATCCGATCGCGTCTGGTATCCGCGCACGCCGTTTGTGCCGAATCCGGAATCAGAGAATGTGATTCCGAATGCGCTTGACGCAGTGCCGGTTGAGGAAGTTGTCCGTGAATCCATGCAGTCCGCAGCCCCGCTGACACCCCAGGAACCCGTGTATGTCGCGGAGCCGGCCCCGGCAGCTGTATCGGCTCCGGTTATGCATGAGCAGCCGGCGGTTGTTCAACCTGAGCCTGTTGCTGCAGAACCGCTTGCAGTCGTCCAGCAGCAAGCGGCTGAAATCGTGCCGGCTACAGTCGTGCCTGCTGTGCCTGTCGCTGTATCCGCACCTGCGCCCGCACCAGTTGCACCGCAGCCGCTGAAAATCGAATGGCCTTCGGACTTGCAGCAGGTGGAAACCAATGCTGCGAGGGTCCAGGCAGCACAGTCAGCCGCTGACGACGGTGCGCCGAAACGTATCAAACGTGTACGTCCGCCGGTTGAAGCGGTGGCGAATGAGCCGCTGCAGCAGGTTGAGACCCGCAACTGATCGAAACTTATTGTAAGCTATTGATTTTAAATAACTTTTTTAAAAAAACGGCGCAGGGTATTGCGCCGTTTTTTTATTTGCGAATCCGATTTGTGATTGCTAAGGTTCCTGAACGTAGGCGCCAGGCGCTGCACAGAGAACCGGGTAATCGCTGTTACCTCCCGGCTGCCGTGCTGCCACCAGCGGTCCGCATTGATCAGCAAGCCTCTGCGTCCAGTGTTCCCACCAACTGCCTTTCACTTCCGTACACTGGTGTTTCCATTCATCAGCGTTTTGGTCGGCGCAGGGTCCGCTCCAGTAACTGCGTTTCGGCGGAGTCACCGGCGGATTGATGATGCCGAGAATGTGTCCTGAGCTCGACAGCGTGTAATGCACCGGCGCTTTGAGCTTGCCGGCAATCTTGAACGTGGCTTTCCATGGTGCAATGTGATCTTCCTCGCAACCCACCGCATACAGCGGCTGGCGTATGCGTCCCAGATCAATAGCGTGCCCTGCAAGGGTCAGTCCGTCCTTCTGCACCAGCTTGTTGTGCAGGTAGAACTCGCGCAGATAAAAAGCATGCATGGCGCGCGGCATGCGCGTGACGTCGGTATTCCAGTACAACACGTCGAAGGCCGGTGGCGTTTCGCCATACAGGTAGTTGTGCACGAAGTAATGCCAGATCAGGCTGTTCGAACGCAATAACCGGAACGCGCGCGCCATGTCACGGCCGTCGAGAAAGCCCTGCTGCGCCATCATTGCTTCCAGCGAATTGATGGTTTCCTCATTGAGAAAAACCTCAATGCCGCCGGGCCGGGAGAAATCAGTCAGCGTGGTCAACAACGTCCAGTGCGCAACCGGAACCTTGTCGGCATCCGCATATTCGGCGTTGTACCAGGCCATCATCGCTGCCAGCGCCGTGCCGCCGATGCAGTAACCCACGGCGTGAACGTGTGTAGTGCCGCAGATGACGCGCGCGGCATCGACGGCTTCCCGCATGCCCTGCATCAGGTAGTCGTCGAATGTGGTTTCGGACTGCGCTGCAGTCGGGTTGCGCCAGCTGACGACAAACACCGTATAACCCTGCGCGACAAGGTGGCGTACAAAACTTTTCTTGTCATTGAGGTCAAGAATGTAGAACTTGTTGATCCACGGCGGAAAGATCACGATCGGGACGGCATGCACCTGATTGGTCGTCGGCGAGTACTGGATCAATTCCATCAGGTCATTGCGATAGACCACGGCACCTGGGGTCATCGCCAGGTTCTTGCCGACCTGGAATGCGGAGCGATCAACCATCTGCACGTCGCCGGAGCGCAGGTCATCCAGCCATTGCTTCAGGCCGTGAGTCAGCGTCGCCCCGCCCGATTCCCAGAATTTTTTGAGCGCAACCGGGTTGGTGAACAGGTAATTGTTCGGCGCGATGGTGTTGAGCCACTGCCGTGCCCAGAAAGCCGCGTGACGGCGTTCTTTCGCCGGAGTATCTGGCGCATCGAAGAGTGCTTCCTCCAGCCAGTGGGTATACAGCAGGTAATACTGCTTGAGCAGTGAAAACGGTGCGGATTCATTCCAAACCGGATCAACAAAGCGTTCGTCATCCGGTTTCGGAACCAGCACGGGATCCGGTTTCAGGCCGGTCGCGGTCTGCCATGCGTTGAGTTGCAATGATTGCACGTCACGCGTCAGCTTCGAAAGTGAAGTGGCCAGCTGTTCCGGGTTGGCCAGCCAGCCTTCCGCCGCTTTGCGGAATGACGCAGCAATACCGAAAGGATCCATCGAATGATGGATTTTCTCGAATTGTTCACTCCATCGCGCAGAGCTGCGCTGGATCGCGTCCGACGCGGGCAAACTGTCTTTGCGTTTGGCCATGGAAATATCCTACTCCACGGCCGCATTCCGGTGTGCGACGGATTTCCGCTTGTCTGACCTATATCAAGGCGGCTGACCCGGTATTACTTCTTCAGCCTGGCAAACGCGAGGGCCATGGCGCTTGGCGGTGCGGCTTCCCGTGATTCGCGCTGCGGTCGGGCGTCGTTGCGGTTATTGCTCCCAGAGGGCCGGCGATCGCCCCCGAATGGAGCCGGCCCTGCCCCCCGTCGTGCCCCGCCTTCTGCCGTTGCATCCAGCCGCATTGTCAGCGCAATGCGCTGGCGTTTGACGTCAACTTCGATGACCTTGACCTTGACGATCTGCCCGGGTTTGACCACCTCATGCGGATCCTTGACGAAGCGGTTGGCCAGTGCCGAGACGTGCACCAGGCCATCCTGATGCACGCCGATGTCGACAAATGCGCCAAATGCGGCGACGTTGGTGACGACACCCTCGAGAACCATTTCGGGTTGAAGATCAGTCAGTTTCTCAATGCCCTCACGGAAGGTAGCCGTCTTGAATTCCGGACGAGGGTCTCGCCCCGGTTTTTCCAGTTCGGCAATCACGTCGCGCACCGTGGGCAGGCCAAATTGGTCATCGGCAAATTCGCTTGCCGACAGGCTTTTCAGCAATTGCGTTTGCCCCATGACTTCGGTGATTTCCTTGCCGATTCGCGCCAGAATGCGTTGCACCAGCGGATAAGCCTCAGGGTGTACTGCAGAACGATCCAGCGGGTTATCGCCATTGTTGACGCGCAGGAATCCCGCAGCCTGCTCAAAAGTCTTGTCACCCAGACGCGGTACCTTTCGGATCATCTCGCGATCCTTGAATGCACCGTTGGCATCGCGGTAGTCGACAATATTGCGCGCCAGCGTACTGTTCAATCCGGAGACCCGTGCCAGCAATGCCGCCGACGCGGTGTTCACATCAACGCCGACCGCATTCACGCAGTCCTCGACAGTGGCATCCAGATTCCGCGCCAGTGCGCGCTGGTTGACGTCATGTTGATACTGTCCGACGCCGATGGCTTTGGGTTCGATCTTGACCAGTTCCGCCAGCGGATCCTGCACCCGCCGCGCGATGGATACGGCGCCGCGGAGGCTGACATCCAGATCCGGGAATTCGGCAGCAGCAAACGCTGACGCGGAATAAACCGAAGCGCCGGCTTCGCTGACCACGATCTTGGCCAAGCGCCGCGGCGGCTTCAGAGCACCCGCCCGCGCAATCAGTTCGGCAGCCAGTTTGTCGGTTTCACGACTCGCGGTGCCATTGCCGATCGAAATCAGGTCGACACCATGCTGCACGCACAAACGGGCCAGCGTGGCCAACGAGCCGTCCCAGTCATTGCGTGGCGCATGAGGATAAATTGTCGCGGTGTCCAGCAGCTTGCCGGTCGCATCCACTACGGCGACCTTGCAGCCGGTGCGCAGTCCGGGGTCCAGCCCCAGCACGGCCTTGGGTCCCGCAGGCGCTGCAAGCAGCAGTTCGCGCAAGTTACGACCGAAAATGCGTATGGCTTCGTTCTCTGCGTTTTCGCGCAGTTGCAGCATCAGATCAGCGCTCAGGTGCAGATGCGCCTTGACGCGCCAGGTCCAGTTGCACACGCCGGCCAGCCATTTGTCCGCCGGGCGGCCGCGATCTTCAATGCCGAAATGTGATGCAATCATGGCCGCGCAGGGATGCGGTACTGAGGCTTCGAGTTCTTCGCCCAGTCCCAGCTGCAGCATCAATACGCCCAGCGTACGCCCGCGGAACAGTGCGAGCGCGCGATGCGACGGAATGTTGCGGATCAGTTCGGAGTAGGCATAGTAGTCGCGGAACTTTTCCTCTTCTGCAGCCTCCTGCCCTTTCACCACGGTTGAACTCAGGATGCCTTCGTTGTGCAGGCGGGTGCGCAGCTTGGCCAGCAGTTCGGCAGTCTCAGCGAACCGCTCCGACAGAATGTCACGAGCACCCTCCAGCGCCGTTTTGGCATCCGGCACATTGATGGCTTCTACATCCTCTGAAGCCGGCGTGATCTTGATATAAGCAGCAGCCTCGGATTCCGGATTCAGCATTGGATTCGCCAACAGGGCATCGGCCAGCGGCTCAAGGCCGGCTTCGCGTGCGATCTGCGCTTTGGTGCGACGTTTCGGTTTGTACGGCAGGTACAGGTCTTCCAGCGTTTGTTTGGTTGCGCCAGCCTCGATAGCCTGACGCAGCGTGTCGGTCATCTTGCCCTGCTCCTCAATCGACGCGATGATCGCCGCGCGGCGGTCTTCCAGTTCGCGCAGATAGATAAGACGTTCTTCGAGGGTGCGCAACTGGGTGTCATCCAGATTTCCGGTGACTTCCTTGCGGTAACGGGCGATGAAGGGAACGGTGGAGCCTTCATCGAGAAGTGTTACGGTGGCGGCAACCTGACCGGCATTGACGTTCAGTTCGGTTGCAATGGCTTTAACGATTTTCAGCTGTACGGCAGGTGTTGCGGTGCTGCTCATGTTCTGGTTTTCTCCCCGCCCAGTGCCTTGGTCAGATCAGCCAACAAAAGTGCCAGCTCACCGGTCATCAGGGCAAAGTCGATTTCGAATTGTTGGTTGTCATCTTCAACTTCGGCATCCGCTTCGCGCTTGAGGATGTCCAGGAAGGTGACGCGTTTGATCTGCAACTGCTCGGTCAGCACGAATGAAATGCGGTCATTCCAGGTCAGCCCGAGCCGGACCACGGTTTTACCGCTGTTGATATGGTCGCGGATTTCCTTGCCTTCAAGGCTGTGACGCACATAACGCACGGTGGCCTTGCTGCCGTCGGCTGCACGCAACTCGAGATCCTGATCTATGGTGAATGCTCCAGGAACCTCGCCCTGAATCAGCCATTGCGACATGGCGGAAGCCGGTGCCCTTTCGGTTTCAAGCCGGCGCGCCGGAAAACCCTCCTCTGTCCGGCGCAATACTTCCATGAACTGTTCCGCTTTCGCCTCGCCTGATGTATCGATGACCAGCCAGTTGCCGGCTGAATCGATCCAGGCATGGGTGGTCCTGCGCCTAACCAGCGCGCGCGGCAGCAGTTCATTCAGCACCTGTGCCTTGAGATCGCGCATCTGCTTGCGGCTGACCGGATGCGCCTGCTGGCGCGCCATGTCATCGGCACGAACCTGCGCTTCCTGCCTTACCACTGAAGCAGGCAGTATTTTCAGTTCTTCGCCCAATCCGAACAGCCACTGGCGGTTCTGGCGGTGCAGGAACAGGCCATCTTCGTGCGGACAGACCCAGCCGCGACTTTCCATCTGGAAGCCGCCGCAGGCCTGCAGTGCTTCATGAGCAAGCTTGCGATCGAGATCATCAGCATCGGCGGACCAGCCTTCAGGCAGCCGGTAAACAACAAGATTCTTGAACCACATGGCGGTATAAAAAGTCGTGGATTATAAGGCTTCGCCATCGACCCGCTGCTGTTTTCTCGGCCCCTTTGTTTTATCAGGACTTTCTGCCGCTCAACAGCAACAGCGGATAAAATCAACGCTATTGACATCAATGCCGGAGTGCCTGTCGTGCCCGAGAAAAATCTGCATGAATTGACCGCTACTGAAATCGTCGGACGCATTGCCGCCGGCAAAACCACCGCTGAGGCGGTTGCGCGTGCCTGCCTTGATTACATCGCCGAACGTGAGCCCGCCGTGCAGGCCTGGCAGTTTCTCGATCCGCAACTCGTGATCAAGCAGGCGCAGGCTCTTGATCGTGGAACCGCAGGCGGCCCCTTGCAGGGTGTTCCGGTCGGCATGAAAGACATCATTGATACCGCCGACATGCCGACGGAATACGGAACCCCTATTCACGCCGGACATCGCCCGCACATGGATGCAGCCTGCGTCGCACTCACTCGTCGGGCGGGCGGGATCATCATGGGCAAAACCGTAACTACAGAATTTGCCAATCGCCATCCAGGCAAAACCATGCATCCCATGAACCCGAAACGCACGCCGGGTGGCTCATCCAGTGGTTCAGCGGCTGCCGTCGGCGACCGGATGATTCCGCTCGCAGTCGGAACACAGACCACGGGCTCTACCATCCGCCCTGCAGCTTATAACGGTTGCGTGGGTTATCGTCCGACGTGGGGCGATCTGCGACTGGCCGGTGTCATGGAAGCAGCAGGTTCGCTTGATACCCTGGGCTTGATTGCGCGTTCGGTTGAGGACATCGCGCTGTACCGCAATGTGCTGATCGGAGTACCGGCAGAAGCCATGTCTGCCACCCCCTGCCAGCCACCGCGAGTGGGGGTTTGCCGCACGCAGTTCTGGGGAGAAACCGATGAGGCGACAAAAACCGCCATCGAGTCCTGCGCCCAGGCCATGGCAAAAGGCGGCGCCAAGGTAACGGATCTCCAATTGCCGGTGAGTTTTGATCCGATTGACGAGATACATCAGCGGATTTCCAGTTTCGAATTTGCGCGCAACCGCGCCTGGGAAATCAACCATCACTACGAGCAGATCAGCGTAACGCTGCGTGAAAACCGCTTGAAACACGGCCTCTCCTACGGCTTTGAGCAGTACCGCGAGGCTCGTGCGCAGGGCGAAAAACTGCGACTGCAACTTGACGATATTTTCCGGGACTATGACGTCATCCTGACACCGTCTGCACCGGGTGAGCCTCCCATCGGCCTCAACGCCACCGGTTCGGCTTCCTTCAGCTCGATCTGGACGGTTTGCCACAATCCGTCGATGACCTTGCCGCTGTTCAGCGGCCCTAACCGGTTGCCCATTGGCGTGCAACTCGTTACGCGGCGCGATACTGATTGCTACCTGTTTGAAGTATCGCGCTGGACTTGTTCGCTGTTTGATCAATGATCAATGATCAATGATCAATGACCGGACGGCGCATCGGCGTCGCCCGGTGGCACCTGCGATTATTCGACGGTGATGCCCGCGTCATTGATTACTTTCGCCCATTTTGCCGATTCAGCCTTGACGTAGGCAGTGAATCCTTCAGGGCTGCTGGATGTGGCAACAATGCCGGATTCAATAAGTCTTTTTTTGACGTCCGGCGCCGCCAGCGCCTTGACGATTTCGGCATTCAGTTTTGCAACAATTTCTTTTGAGGTGCCTGCTGGCATGAACACGCCATACCAGTTGTTGACTTCAAAGCCCTTGAGCCCGGCCTCAGCCACTGTCGGCAGGTCTGGCATCAATTGAAAGCGCTGATTTCCGGTCATTGCCAGCGGACGCACACGTTTGGAATCCATTGCTGCGACGGCCGTGCTGACTGTCGAGAACACGACCTGTACGTTGCCTGCAACCAGGTCCAGCATTGCAGGTGCCCCGCCCTTGTAGGGCACATGTACCATCTTTACGCCAGCCAATACGTTGAAAAGTTCTCCGGCAAGATGATCGGTAGCTCCTGGGCCCGATGAACCGTAATTCATCTGTCCAGGGCGTGCTTTCGCAATGGCAATCATTTCTTTGACGTTTTTGGCCGGAAGCGAGGGATGCACCACCAGAACATTCAAGGCATTGGCCGCCCGCGAAACCGGGACAAGATCACGCATCGGGTCGTAAGTCATTTTTTTGTAGAGACTCGGATTGATGGCAATCGGTCCGATGGTGCCCAACACCATTGTGTAGCCGTCGGCCGGTGCCTTGGCGGCCATATCTACGCCGATCATGCCGCCGGCACCCCCGCGGTTTTCCACCACCACCTGCTGTCCTAGCGAAGTTGACAGCTTTTGTGCAAGCGCGCGGGAAGTGATGTCGGCACCACCGCCAGGTGCAAACGGACTTATCAATCGCACCGGACGAGTGGGCCAGCTTTGAGCTTCGGCAATGGACGGTGCAAAGGCTGACGCACAAAGTATGATGACTGCAGCGGTTGAACGCATAATCAGAATCTCCAGAATTTATGAATGGAATGTTGGCAGCACAGCGGACTATCAGCCGCCGGCCGCCTTGAAAATGGCTTTTAATTGTTCATGGTCGTTGGTACTAGCCAGTGCAACCATGAGCAGAATCCGTGCCTTGATGCCGCTCAGGTATCCCGATGAAATGGCGCCCTTGGCCAGCAAGCTCTGGAAAGAGCCCGGATAGCCTTTCCCGAGATGCGGCGCCCCTGATGAAAGACGCAGGCCGGCGATCACCGGTATGCCGGCCTCCAGTGCAGCACAGGCGCCTTCGTAAAACGGACCATTGACGTTACCGCCGCCGGTTCCTTCGATGACGATGCCATCCACTTTTCCGGCGATACACGCTCGGAACAGCAGGTCATTGCCGCCCTGCCCCATCTTGATGATGTGAACGTTTTCACAAACGTGATCAACCTCCAGATGAACCCGTCGTTGCGGCATTGAGAAAAACGAGGCGCCGTATTTGGATACGGCGCCGATGGGGCCGCCATCGCGTGCGCCAAAACACGTCAGCACTTCGGGATTGATCTTGGTGACATCGCGAGCGGCGTGAATCTGGCTGCCCAGCGAAACCATCACCCCGCGTCCGCGGGCTTCGGGATCGGAGGCGATCATCGCTGCATAGAGGATGTTTCTCGGGCCATCCGGATCCTTTTCATCGGCATTGCGCTGCGCACCGGTAAAAACAACGGGTTTGTCGCTGCCAACCGTAAGATCCATCAAATAGGCCGACTCTTCCAAAGTGGCCGTTCCATGTGTCACCACAGCGCCGGTTACGCCGTCATCGGCGAGAACACGGCGCAGCGTATCGCGCAATCCGAATGCCGTCGGCGTATCCATTAACGCGCTGTTGATGTTCGAATGCTCGACGACTTCGATATCCGCAATTCCCGAGAGTTCGGGAACGGCGGCAACGAGATCCTGTGCCGTCGCCGCTGAAACGTGCCCGCCGATTTTTTTGTCGTAGCGTGAAGCAATGGTGCCGCCGGTCCCCACCATACAGATTCTCGGTTTAGCCACGGATGCCGATTCCTTTTCGAATTTCCGCCATCATTGGCATCCCCTTAGTCAATCTTGATATTGGCGGCTTTGACCACCAAGGCCCATCGTTTGACTTCTTCTTCAATCATTTTCCTGAATTCTTCAGGGCTGCTGGCGATCACATCAAGCCCCATGGCATCGAAGCGCGCCTCGACCGCCGGTTCTTTCAGGATGCTGCGGATTTCAGTGGACAGTTTGTCGGCAACGGGTTTGGGTATCCCCTTGGGGGCCAGCATACCCTGCCAGTCGAGCAAGGCTATCTCGCCGACCCCGGCTTCCTTCATCGTCTGGACATCGGGAAGCTGACGCGCACGTTTTTTTGCGGCAACGGCCAAGGGGCGCAGGCGATTGCTTTTGATATGCGGCAATGCCGAGGTCAGTGACGCAAAGCTCATGGTCACACTTCCGGCCAGCAGGTCGATAATGGCCGGGCCGCCGCCCTTGTAAGCAATGTGCTGGAGTTTGGTGCCGGTCTGCATCGCAAAAAACTCGCCCGCCAGGTGAGGTGCTCCACCAATCCCCGAAGAAGCGAAGGTCAACTGTCCCGGCTTTTCCTTGGCCTGTGCAACAAGCTCCTTGACGTTCAGGATGGTTGATTTTGAGTTCACCACCAGCACATTACCCACAGCAGCAGTCATCGTCAGCTGCGTGAAGTCCTTGACGGTGTCGAAGGGCACCTTGAGCAGGCTTGGATTGACTGCAAAGCGCAGCGATACGATGCCGATGGTGTATCCGTCAGGCTGTGCCTGCGCAACAGTGCCAGCCCCCAGAATGCCACCGGCCCCTCCCCGATTGTCGATGACAATCTGCTGACCCCACTTCTCGCCGAGACGTTGACCAATGACGCGTGCAGCACCGTCACTGCTGCCGCCAGGCGCAGCGGATACGACCAGCCGCACCGGCCGATTTGGATATTCGGCACCAGCTTTGACCGCTTGTGCGGCAGCCAGTTGACTGATGGTGCATGCCAGCAGCGTCACAACTGATAAGGCCCAGGGATGATTCTTCATAACCATTTGATTCCTTTAATAAATTAACCAAATACTTGGGTGAGGCATTCTGGCAGATTGGAAGTCTTACCAACCGCATGGGTTATAAGAGCAATGTTCTTGCCAGCTTCGACCAGCGCACGCTCAAGCGAAATCTTCACGTGGAAATACCGGTGGCAAAGGCTCTACCGCGTCCAGCTCTGCACCGAGTTCGGCTTCCATCCGTGCCATGGATGCCAGCAAAGCTGAAGTCCTCAACGTCACATTGTCGAGATCAGCATCGGGAATATCGAGCCCCACAGCGGCAGCGAGTGTGCGCGTTTGTTCTCGGTTCAGCTTCATGGGTTCTTGGCTCCTGAATCCAGTTGCGACAGATTGGGGTGTTGGGCATGCCATGAGGTCGATTGCTCATAGGCGTGGGCGATGCTGAAAACGGTCGCTTCGGCAAAGGGTTTGGCAGCCACCTGTAACGACAAAGGCAGTCCGCTTTTTGTGAATCCCATTGGCAATGCGAGCGCCGGAATATTGGCCATGCTGAAGGGATAAGTGCTGATTCGTCGCAACAGCACTTTTTTTTCCATGGCCTCCTCCGAGTCCACGGTTTCTTTTACTGCATCGATGAGTCCCGGCGGCTGCAGGTTGGTCGGGCAGATCAGCGCGTCAACGCCGTCCAGAACATCGAGTACTTCTCGCCGTACCAGCGCCCTTCCACGCATGGCGCGATGGTAAACGGCGGCGGGAATCAGGCAGCCGGCCGCAAGCCGTGTGCGCGTACCGACATCGAGTTCATGCCAGTGCGTGCGCAGCCATTTGCGCAGCATCATTGTCGCGATGTCCGAGTCTGACGTCAGCAACTGCAGCGGTACGGCATACTTTGCCCGGGCCAGGGAAACTTCGCGAACGGTCGCGCCGAGACTTTCAAAAACGCGAATGGCTTCCTTCATCGCGGCAACAACTTCGTCATTCGCGCCATCCGGCCAGCTCAATTCGCGAACCACGCCCAGCGTCAAGCCGCGCACACCATCTTTCAGCATTGCCGCATAGTCCGGTACCGGCCGTGTGCTCGATAATGGATCCTGCGGATCGTGTCCGGCTATTGCCTGAAGGAACAATGCGTTGTCTTCGACCGTGCGTGTCAGCGGCCCGATGGTGTCTGCAGTCCAGCCATACATGACGCCGCCCTGACGACTCACTCGGCCGAAGGTCGGGCGCAGACCGACGACGCCATTGGCGGCAGCCGGGCTGCGTACTGATCCGCCGGTATCCTCGCCCAATGAACCCGAGGAAAATCCTGCAGCGACTGCAATACCTGATCCGCTGGAGGATCCGGCCGGGTTGTGTGCCGGATTCCACGGATTGCGCGGTTGGCCAAAGGGGAAGTCCACGGTACCGCCTTTTCCGAACTCGTGCAGATTTTCCTTGCCGATGAGGATGGCGCCGGCAGCTTTCAGGCGTTGAATCACCGTTGCATCGTGATCGGGCACGTTGGTTGCCATGACCTTCGAGCCCAGTGTGGTCAGCACGCCTCTCGTGTTCAACTGGTCCTTCACGCCAAACGGCAATCCGTGCAGCGGACCACGCCACCGTCCAGCCGCAATCTCGCGCTCGGCAACACGTGCCGCATCCATTGCAGTGTCGGCGCAAACAGTAATGTAGGCCCGAAGCAGCGGATCCCAACGTTCAATACGTGCAAGGCTTGCCTGCATCAGTTCCACCGGCGACAGCTTGCAGTCACGTATCAGTCGTGACTGTTCCGAAGCGCTTAACTGTGTCAGTTCGTCAGAAGTCATGTCTGTTTCGATGCCATTTGATAAAACCCGATTAACCGGGATGTCGGATGTTCAATCAATTTCAGATTAACGTTCGGGTACTGAAGGTGCAAGCCTGGGTGAGGAGTCGTATATCGCGAATGCTCACCAAATGGACCAATTGCAGCGATGGCGGAAAATCGCTTATCGTTCGGCCACAAGAAAGTTCGAGGAATAATCATGCGATCCCATATTGCTATATGTGCTGCTGTTGTTCTTGCATGCAGCAGTTTCCCTGCGATGGCGCAGCCGGCCTATCCAACTAAAGCAGTAAGAGTGGTCATTCCTTACCCACCCGGTGGCGGCAACGACATCATCGGACGCATCGTCGCTGATGATCTGGCCAAGCGTCTGGGGCAACAGATGCTGGTCGACAATCGCCCGGGCGGCAGTACTTCAATCGGTGCCGAGATCGTCGCGCGCTCTCCAGCGGACGGTTACACGCTATTGATCACCAGTCATACCACTTATGCCCTGCTGCCCAACCTGCGGCCCAGGCTCAACTACGACCCGATTCGGGACTTTGAACCGGTTTCATTGCTGGCCAAGCAGTCATTTGCACTCGCCGTTCATCCTTCGCTGCCGGTCACGTCAGTCAAGCAGGTGATTACACTGGCCAAGTCTCGCCCTGGACAGATGACCTTTTCCTCGGCAGGCGCTGGGACCGGCACCCATTTTTCTGGGGAGCAGTTCAAATCGCTGGCAGGCGTGGATATCCTCCATGTGCCCTACAAGGGCGGCAATACCGCCATGAACGCAGTGCTGAGTGGTGAGACCACGATGACCTTTGGCAGCCTTTCTGCGCTGTCGCCCTTCGTCAACGCCAAAAAGCTGCGGGTGATTGCTGTGACCAGCGCCAAACGTTCACCTCTGGATCCCCGGATACCGACCATCGCTGAAAGCGGCGTTCCAGGCTACGAGATGACACCCTGGTATGGTCTGGTGACCCCAAAAGGAGCGCCGCAGAACGTGGTGAATCGGCTGAATACGGCAGTGGTCGAGGCAATGCGGGCGAAAGATATGCAGGACCGGATGGCGCGCGTCGGTTATGAACCTGAGGGCAGTACGCCGCAACAACTGGCTGAGCACATCAAGGCTGAACTGGCGCGGTATGCGAAGCTGATCAAGGTGATCGGCTTCAAGGAAGAATAGCAGAGGCCTAATACGCGGCGGGCTGTTTCATGCAGTCCGCCCGTTCAATCAGACGACTGGAGTTGAACCCGGCTCGACAGGTGGCGTGGTTTCCTGCTGCTCGGCACCAGGCGCATCCTGTGTTGCGTCCTCCGCCTGTTTGCGTAACTTCTTTTCTTCTTTCTTTTGCTTCTTCGCCAGTTCACGCTGCCGTTTGGCAAAACCGTAATTTGGTTTCATGCACGCTGCTCCTGTAGAAAAATAAAACGGCGGCGGCGCAAAAGCGCCGTCGCCGTTGTTGCAGCTACCGGACCGGAAGGCTGCTTATAGTGCTTTCTCCAGAGCTTGCCGCTGCGCAGTCATTTCGGCTGGCAGGCGTGATTTGAGTTTTCCGAACAGTTCGTCATGATCCTTGATCTCGGCGCGCCAGGCGTCGTGATCAACGTGGGTCAGTTCGTCAAACGCTTCACGGCTGAAACTGCCCATGCCGCTCCACTCCATGTCTTCGTAACGCGGCATGTTGCCGATCGGCGTTTCAGTGGCCCCCGATTTACCTTCGCAGCGTTCGACAACCCACTTCAGCACGCGCATGTTGTCGCCGTATCCGGGCCACATGAACTTGCCGTTGGAATCGCGACGGAACCAGTTCACCGCGAAAATCTTCGGTGCCTGCTTGATCTTGCTGCCGACGTTCAGCCAGTGTTTGAAATAATCACCGAAGTGGTAGCCGCAGAACGGCAGCATCGCGAACGGATCGCGGCGCACCACGCCAACCTTGCCGACGATTGCCGCAGTCGTTTCAGAGGCCATCGTTGCGGCCAGATAAACACCGTGTGCCCAGTCCTTTGCTTCCGTAACCAAGGGCACGGTCGTCGTACGACGGCCGCCGAACAGAAATGCGCTGATGGGAACGCCGGCCGGATTTTCCCAGTCGTCATCCATGCATGGAATCTGCGACGCATGTACGGTGAAACGAGAGTTCGGATGTGCAGCGAGGCGGCCGCTGTCGGGCGTCCATGATTTGCCGGTCCAGTCGATCAGGTGCTTGGGGGCTTCCTTGGTCAGGCCTTCCCACCACACGTCGCCATCATCGGTCATCGCGACATTGGTGAAGATGGTGTTTTTATGCAGCGCGGCCAGGCAGTTGGCATTGGTTTCATTGGACGTACCCGGGGCGACGCCGAATGCGCCAGACTCGGGATTGATCGCATACAGACGGCCGTCCGGTCCCGGTTTGATCCAGGCGATGTCTTCGCCAATGGTTGTGACTTTCCAGCCTTCAAGCGCTTTTGGCGGCATCAGCATGGCCAGATTGGTCTTGCCGCAGGCGCTGGGGAAAGCGGCAGCAATGTAGTGCTTCTCGCCGTTTGGCGGCTGAATGCCGAGGATCAGCATGTGTTCGGCCAGCCAGCCCTGCTCCTTGGCCATGGTTGATGCAATGCGCAGCGCAAAACATTTTTTTCCCAGCAAGGCATTGCCGCCGTAGCCGCTGCCGAAGGACCAGATCAGCTTCTCTTCCGGGAAATGGGTGATGAACTTGTGTTCCTTGCTGCTCGGCCAGGGAATGTCCTTCTGGCCCGGTTCCAGCGGCATGCCGACCGAGTGCAGGCACGGCACAAACTCGCCGTTGTCGCCGAGGATGTCCAGCACCTTGCGACCGATGCGGGTCATGATGCGCATGCTCGCGACAACGTAGGCCGAATCCGTCAGCTCCACGCCAATGTGAGCGATATGCGAACCCAGGGGGCCCATGCTGAACGGAATCACGTACATCGTGCGACCGCGCATGCAGCCGTCATACAGCTTGCTCATGGTCGCCTTCATTTCTTCGGGCGCCATCCAGTTGTTGTTGGGACCGGCGTCTTCCTTGTTTTTGCTGCAGACAAAGGTGCGGTCTTCCATGCGTGCCACGTCGTCCGGATCGGAGCGGGCGAGGAGGCAGCCGGGTCGCTTCTCCTGGTTCAGGCGGATCAGCGTGCCTGCCGCAACCATCTCGTTGCACAGGCGGTCGTATTCTTCCTGCGAGCCGTCGCACCATACGATGCAATCGGGTTTGGTCATTTTGGCGACTTCCGCCACCCAGGCTTTGAGCTTGGCGTGTGTGACATAGGCCGGAGCGTCCATCGTCGGCGCAATCTGCGCCTTGGTTGCGGGCTGGTTCATCAGAGACTCCTCTTACGGAACACGTTGATTTTTATGAAAAAAACAAAGGCAAAGCGAAATGATCGGGTTTCCGCTCTGCCTGTTGAGCCGCGGATTTTACCCCAAAACACCCCAATCCGGCATCAGTTGGCGACCGGGCGTTTGCTGCCCTTGAGGAAAACGATGGCTAAACCGGTCAGCAAAAGGAATGGAACGGCACCGTAATTCATGATTTCCCAACCCCGGGCATTGAACAACCAGCCCGACGAAGCTGAACTGATGGCCATGGTGATGAAAATGGCCATGTCATTGGTGCCTTGTACCTTGGCTTTTTCCGCCGGGGTGTGGGTTTCTGTGAGCAAAGTCGTCCCGCCGAGATACATGAAGTTCCAACCCACACCAACCAGCACCAGGGCGATCCAGAAATGCATGACATCGACGCCGGAAAGTGCAATGGCCACACAGCACAGGCTGAGCAACACACCGGTGAACATGATGGTGCGCACGCCGAAGCGCTTGATCAGGGATCCCGTAACGAAGGATGGCGCAAACATCGCGATGACGTGCCACTGGATGACAAATGCCGCATCGCTGAAGGGATGTGCGCAGGACTGCATCGCCAGCGGCGTGGCTGTCATCAGCAGGTTCATCACGCCGTAGCCGATCATGCCGCTGAGCACCGCCACGATGAACGCCGGCTGGCGGGCGATTTCACTCAACGCTCGCCCCTGATCTTTCTGCTCCGCCGCCGTCAGCCGCGGAATGCTCATCATCCGCTGCAGTGTCAGCGCAACAATGCAGAATCCGATCAGCGCCAGATAACTGCCCAGAAATTCCGCAGGCAGGATGTCTTTGGTCATTTTGCTGGTTTGCGGACCAAGAATGCCGCCAACCAGACCGCCCGCCATCACCAGCGAAATCGCCTTGCTCTTGAAATCGATGCTGGCCACATCAGCAGCAGCAAACCGGTAATACTGTCCGGAGGCGTTATAGATACCCATAACAAGGGTGCCGGCGCACAAGGTCCAGAAACTGTGGCTGTAGACCGCAAAGCCGCAGATCAGTGCGCCGAGGATGCCAATCAGTGTACCGATCGTAAACCCGTTGACGCGGCCGACCCGTCGCATCAATTGCGACACCGGTATTGTCGTCAGCGCGGCGCCGACCACATACGAGGTAACCGGCAAGGTGGCCATCCACTTGTCAGTGTCAGCGGCCAATGCGTAACCAGCCAGCCCATTGATCGAAATCAGGATGGTGTTGTTGGTAAACAGCAGCGCCTGGGTGGCGCAAAGCAAAGCAACGTTGCGATTCTGCTTGATCAATTCAATGGCACCCGAGCTTTATCTTTTCTGGAACTGGGTCTTGCCGAACATGACTTCGCGAGCCTTGTCATCCACCGGATTGCTGTTCGACTCGTTGGAAAGGACCTGCAGGGCGCGTTGAACGGCCGGACGCGCATTGATCGTCTCAAACCAGCGCTTGGCATTCGGGTATTCATCCATGTTGATGCCGCGGCTCTCGGCGCCGCGCATCCACGGAAAAATCGCCATGTCGGCAATGGTGTACTCATCACAGGCGACGAATCTGGACTGCGCGAGCTGCTTGTCCAACACATGGGTCAGGCGGTTGGCTTCATTGGTATAACGCTCGATTGCATATTCGATCTTGTCCTTGGCATAGCGCCGGAAGTGGTTGGCCTGGCCGAACATCGGGCCCAATCCGCCCATTTGCCACATCAGCCACTGCATGCACGACCATCGCTGCGCCACATCGTCGGGCAGGAATTTGCCGGTTTTGGAAGAGAGGTACAACAGAATCGCGCCGGATTCAAACAAGGACAGCGGCTTGCCGCCGGGACCTTCCGGGTCAACGATCGCCGGGATACGATTGTTGGGGCTGATTTTCAGGAATTCCGGCTTGAACTGTTCACCCGTTCGAATGTTTACGCCATGCACCCGGTAAGGAAGTCCGGTTTCTTCGAGCATGATGTGGATCTTGTGGCCATTCGGGGTCGCCCAGCTGTAAAGCTCAATCATGATTCCTCCGACGCGTGGATCAGCAATTTATCCAGTATAACGCAGACAGATAGCGGCTCTTCTAGTGTCGATATCGCGGCACTTGCTGTTAATCTAGATCAAAGCCGCCATGACACCAATCCGCGATTTCTTTCTTCCTCCGGGTACATTGCCCGATGCCCGCCTGCTGCTGGCGGCGCGTGCATTGCGCGCATTCGGTGATGGCTACGTCAGTCTGCTGCTGCCGTATTACCTGACGCTGCTCGGCTACAGCGCTCTGCAGATCGGACTGCTGGTGACAGCGACTTTGCTTGGTTCCGGCCTGATGACTCTGGTCATCGGATTCATTGCGCATCGCCATTCAACACGCCGCCTCTTGCTTGCGGCCAGCGTGTTGATGGCAATCACCGGACTCGCCACTGCATTCATGACCGACTTCTGGCCGCTGGTGATCATTGCGGCAGTCGGCACACTGAACCCTGCAGCTAACGACGTCACTCCGTTTTCACCATTGGAGCAAACCCTGCTGGCCCGCGCGACCACAGCGCAGTCGCGGACTGCGTTGTTTGCACGATACAGTCTGATCGGGGCGTTGGTGGCGGCCATCGGCGCACAGTGTGCAGGCATCCCCGACTTGTTCGCAGCCGGTGGAGATGCGTATCGACTGCAGGCCGTACGCGGGATGTTTGTGCTCTATGCCCTGCTTGGCTTCGCCAGCCTGCTGCTCTATCGCCAATTGTCACCTGCACTGGAAGCAGAGCACCATGAGCAGCCGGTGCCGTTGGGAAAATCGCGGCGCATTGTCTACACCCTGGCCGCCCTGTTCAGCATTGACTCTTTTGCCGGCGGCTTCGCCGTGCAGTCATTGATGGCATTGTGGCTGCTTCAGCGCTTCGATCTTTCGGTTACCGCTGCAGGAACCATCTTTTTCTGGACGGGATTGCTGACCGCATTTTCACATCTGGCAGCAGCCCGTGTGGCGGCCCGCTTCGGTCTGATCAACACCATGGTATTCACGCATTTGCCGGCCAATGTGTTCCTGATTCTGGTGCCGTTCATGCCCACGCTGGAACTGGCCCTGCTGTTCCTGTTTCTGCGCAGCGCGCTGTCATCCATGGATGTGCCCGCGAGAACGTCTTATGTGATGGCCGTGGTATCGCCGGGAGAACGCCCCGCTGCGGCCAGTGTCACAGCGGTGCCGCGCAGTCTTGCCAGCGCGCTGAGTCCGTCCATTGCCGGTGCATTGCTGGTGGCCAGTCCGTTCGGCTGGCCTTTGGTGATTTGCGGGGCACTGAAGATTGTTTACGACTTGACGCTGCTGCGAATGTTCCGCGGCATCAAACCGCCCGAAGAACATTGATCAATTTCTTCAGGGGGTCTCCGTATCTCCTCCCACGGGACGCGGCCCCCATCTCAACCACACCCGCAATCGGCGAAAGTCATTGCCGTCGATGCCATGGCCTGTGATGACGACATGCTTGGTGTCGCCGCCATTCAAGCGAATATTCAGCACGGCAAGTCCGGGGCCGACGGTACTGCTTCCTTGAAGGAGAGCGTCATGCCATTGGCCATCACCAGTGCGTAGCTCAAGTGATTCGCGATCAGAAAAACGTAATGTCTTGACTGCGCGCGGACCACGCAAAAGGGCATGCCGGCCAATACTCAGGACCGCGCTTGCAGTCACCGCCGCTAATCCGGGGATGATCACCCACCAGGTCAACGGCATCAATCCAAGCACAAGCAAAGCAGCGCAATGCACTGCAGCGAGTAGCCATGCCAAATGGGGTGAAGGCTGCAATTCAATGCTGAACGACGCTGATTTATCCATGACCTGCATTGCAGCGGATTCGGCGATGAAATGCAATTTCCAAGGTGTGATAATAACCTATTGTTTTTAATGGTTTATTTTACATGCGACAACAACGGCGCTATCATCCCCCGTTCTTCGCAAACGTCAATCCGACACAGCCCATGCCCGCCGCTTTACTGAATGATTTTTCGATACTGCGCTTCTCCGGCCCGGACGCTGCTGCTTTTCTGCAAGGGCAATTGACTTGCGACGTACAGGCGCTGAGACCCGGCAGCAGCAGCTACGGCGGGTATTGCACGCCCAAAGGGCGTCTGCTGGCGACGTTCCTGCTCTGGCATGACGATGCCGCTTTTTACATGTTGTTGCCTGCGGCCATCGCAGAACCCTTACGCAAGCGCTTGTCGATGTATATCCTGCGCTCCAAGGTCAAGGCCGAAGACATGACTGCCGCGCTCGCCTGCATCGGCGTCACCGGGCCTGATACGGCATCGCAAGTTTTTGCGCTGGGCGGACAGCTTCCGCCGCGACTGCATGGCGTGACATCCGGAGAAACCACCACGACGGTCGCGTTGCCCGGCAATCGTTGCCTGATGGTGATGTTCCGGGAGTCTGTACAACTGCCGGCAGACAGCGGCCCCTGGAATGCAGGTGATATCGCCTGCGGCATTCCGTTCATTCTGCCCGCCACGCAGGAAGAATTTGTTCCGCAAATGGTCAACCTCGACCTGATCGGCGCGCTCAGTTATACCAAGGGTTGTTACCCGGGGCAGGAAATCGTTGCCCGCACCCACTATCTCGGAAAGCTCAAACAGCGCATGTTTCGCACCATCGTTGCCGGTCCGGCCGCACCCGGTGACAAGCTGTATTGCGAGGAGCTCGGTGATCAGGCGTCCGGCATGATTGTGTCAGCAGCCCCGACTGCAAACGGACATCACGACGTACTCGCCGTGTTGCAGACTGCCTATGCGAAGACATCCGTTTATCATTGCGGCTCATTGCAGGGCGCCACCCTGTCATTGACCGAGCTCCCTTACCTGGTAAATTGAATATGAATTGGTCCTATTACATCTATTACCGCGTCGATGCCGCCAAAACGGGCCCCTGTGCCGTTGCTGTCGAATACCTGCTGGACGCCGTGCACAAAAAAACCGGCATTCAAGGCCATGTCATGAAAAAGCGCAACGAGCCGCTGTTGTGGATGGAAGTTTATGAAAATGTGACGGACGAAGCCGGTTTTGAGTGGGAACTGGCCGAAGCGGTTGGCGGAAGCGGCATCAATAATCTGCTGCAGCCGGGCAGCGGACGTCACACCGAATGCTTCGGCGAATAAAGGCATGTGCCTGATCCTGTTCAGCTTCAGGGCGCATCGTCACTTTCCGCTGCTCGTCGCGGCAAACCGCGACGAGCACCACAACCGCCCCGCTGCACCTGCGGCGTTCTGGGATGACCAGCCGGACATTTACGGCGGTCGCGACCTGGAAAAAGGCGGCACCTGGATGGGGCTGCATGCCGACGGGCGGTTTGCTGCTATCACCAATTATCGCGAGGGCAAGCCGGGCGCTGCGGCGCCGCGCTCGCGTGGTGAGCTCGTCAGTGGTTTTCTTGCCGGCAGCGAAGCCGCAGAAGTGTTTTTCCGCAAGACGGCTGCCAACAATGCGCTCTACAACCCGTACAGCATGATCGCCGGTGATCTTCGGGGATTACAGTTCTTTTCAAACCGCATCGACGAACCGCAAACCATCACGCCCGGGATTCACGGCTTAAGCAATCATCTTCTCAATACGCCTTGGACCAAGGTTACCGCGGGTCGGAAAATCTTGAGTGACACTGTTGAATTTGATGATCCCGATGCCATTGGTGCAGCCATGTTCGCCATGCTGGCCAATGACCGCCCGGCACCTGAAACGGAACTGCCGGACACCGGCATTACCCGCCAGCGTGAGAAAGAACTGTCACCGCCCTTCATCCGCGGCGAGCACTACGGCACTCGCACCTCGACGGTGGTTCTGGTCAATGATGCTGGTGATGTATTTTTCCATGAGAAACGCTTTGGGCCCAACGGCGCACCTGCCGGCGAGGATGCGCGGGCATTCCGGCTACAAAAAGCAGTTCCCTAAAGCTTGAGTGACATTTGCCGGTGCGGGATGCCGGCATCCTGGAATTCGTCGCCATGCGCGACAAACCCGTAACGCTGGTAAAAACCGATGGCGTGAGTTTGCGCGTTGATATGCACGGCGCAATCACCGCGTTTCCTCGCGCATTCGATCAAAAATCCAAGAATGGCGCCACCGACGCCACGCCCCCGCCATTCGCGCTTCACAGCCATGCGCCCGATATGTCCGTCAGGCAGCAAACGTCCGGTGCCGACGGCATGTCCTTCCGCATCCTCAGCCAGCACATGTAAGGAAGCAACATCGAACTCGTCCCACTCCAGAGACTCGGGCACCTGCTGTTCGATGATGAACACCGTACGTCGCAATTCCTGCAAGGGCATGGCATCTGCAGTCCAGGATGCAATGCGCACAAGGAATCGGGCGGTCGATGGCATGACGAAGATTATAATGTCCATTCTCCTCGTTTCATCACATCAGCAATCCATGGAAAGCCTCTGGGAAGAAGCCGCTGCACAGCGCCACGCCACACCGCTGGCCTTGCGTGCCTACACGTCCCGGCTGATTGGCGGCAACCCGGATCTGGTGTTGCACGGCGGCGGCAATACCTCTTTGAAAACGCCGGATACGCTGTATGTCAAAGGAACCGGTGCCGATCTGGCAACCGTAGACGAAGCGCATTTCACCGCACTCGACAGGGATCGACTGCGTCGATTGCTTGATGATCCACAGTTATCAGATGCTGGCCGGATGCAAGGGGTTGATGCCTGCAAAATGGTCACGCAATCCGCGAAACCGTCGATTGAAACCCTGATGCATGCGGCGCTTCCGTACTCCCATGTGGAGCATGCCCATGCCGACGCGGTACTGGCCGTCGCCAACGTCGAATCCTGCGAGGCCACATGCAACGAAGTATTCGGTGAGCTGGCGCCCGTGGTGCCCTACCGGCATTCCGGCGCCGGGCTGGCGCTTGCGTGCAGACAGGTTTTTGAGGCCCGTGCGACCAATCGCAGCATTGGGCTGATTCTTGCATTTCACGGCGTTGTGGCCTTCGGTCACAGCGCCCGAGAGTCCTATGACAATCTGCTGCGCCTTGTGACGCTGGCTGAAGTTTGGCTGCGCAGTCGCAATGCGTGGAGTTTGCCAGTCGCGACCACTAACGAATCAGACGCCTCGCTTGCGGCGGACCTTCGTGACCAGGCTTCTGCACTGGCCGGATTTTCGTTGTCCATGCGTATTGTCAGCTCGCCGGAAACGCTTGCCTTTGCCCGCCGTACCGATCTTGCCGATCTTGCGCGACAGGGTCCGCCGACGCCGCAGCATGCGATTTATACCAAACGCCTGCCCTTGATCGACGGCGATATGCAGACCTACGCTGCGCGGTACCGGATGTATCTGCAGCAAACGCTGGGGGATGCGGCTCACGGACTTGATGCCGCTCCGCGTATTGTGCTGGACCCGGCGTTTGGCCTGTGCGCATTCGGCGTCAACGATCATTACGCCGGCATTGCCGCCGAGATCTACCAGCACGATATCGCCATCATCAGTCGTGCCAGTGCACACGGCCGTTATCGCTCGGCATCTGCTGAAGACATTGCGCGCGCCGAAATGGAATATGGCGGTTTCGAACAACGCGTGCGCCTGCAGCAACCGGCCTGAATTGATTTTCTGAAATCATTACCACGGAAACACCATGTCGGCTTTTCACACCCTTCGCTGGATTGAGCATTCACTGGAACTCCTGGACCAGCGCTGGCTGCCCGATCGCTGCGAATACCTGCGCTGCGACTCGGCGATGGCTGTCGCAAAGGCGATCCGCGCATTGGTCGTGCGCGGCGCACCTGCGATCGGCTGCGCTGCAGCGTACGGCGTGGCGCTCGAAGCGCAGCGGCTGCGGGATGTTTCGCGCGAGCAATTCGATCAGGGACTCGCCGTTGCGCTCACCGCGCTGGCTGAAAGCCGCCCCACTGCGGTGAATCTCCAGTGGGCACTGGAGCGGATGGGAACCAGACTGAACGCCCTCGCGGGCTCTGACAATACTATTCGGGCGCGCAGTCTGTTGGATGCGGCACAGCAGATTGCCGCCGACGATGTGCAGATCAACCGTGCGCTCGGTGTCCATGGTGCGACGCTGCTTCCTGCAACCGCCTGCGTGATGACGCATTGCAATGCCGGCGCCCTTGCGACTGCGGGACATGGCACCGCACTCGGCGTGATTCGTTCCGCCATCGAGGTCGGCAAACACATCGAAGTCATTGCCAATGAAACACGGCCATTTTTGCAAGGCGCACGACTGACTGCATGGGAATTGCAGCAGGACGGCATCCCGGTCACGCTGATCGCAGACAGCGCCGCAGGCTATCTGATGAGCACACGTCACATCGATGCGGTGATTGTCGGAGCAGACCGGGTTGCCGCTAATGGCGATGTCGCCAACAAGATTGGGACTTACATGATGGCCGTGTTGGCCAAACGGCACGGCATTCCGCTTTACGTGGCCTGTCCGTTATCGACCATCGATATTGAAACGCCGGACGGTGCTGCCATTCCCATTGAGGAACGTTCCGTGGATGAGGTGGCCGGCTATCGCGACCTGCGCTGGGCGCCGCAGGGAATCAGCATGGCCAATCCGGTATTTGACGTCACACCTGCCGAACTGGTCAGCGCACTGATCACCGAGAAAGGCATCGTGCGGTCACCCGACCGCACGAACCTGCAAACTTTTCTGGCCGGCTGAGCGCCAGTGCGGCCGGTCAGATGGTCAGTCCGCCGTTGACTTCAATGACAGCGCCGTTGATGTAGCTGGCTTCGTCGGACGCCAGGAAGGCAAAGGTGTTTGCGATTTCTTCCGGTTTGCCCAGGCGACCCATCGGCACCCGCTCTTCCAGTGCATGGATGACTTTCTCCGGCACCGTGCTGATGATCGGGGTCGAGATGAAACCCGGACATACGGCGTTTGAGCGAATACCCTTGCGACCGAGTTCACGCGCCCAGGTCTTGGCCATGCCGATGACCCCGAACTTGGCGGCGGCATAGTTGGTCTGGCCGAAGTTGCCGTAGAGACCGACAATCGAGGACGCATTCAGGATCACGCCAGACTGCTGTTCCAGCATCTTGTGTACGACCGCTTTGGTGCAGTTGTAGACACCCTTCAGATTGATGTCGATTACCCGGTCGAACTGGTCTTCGGTCATGTTCTTCAGTTGGGCGTCAGCAACGATACCCGCGTTGTTGACGAGGCAATCGACCCGTCCCCATTTGTCCACCGTGGTCTTGACCATGGCTTCCAGAGATTTCATGTCACGTACGTCGGCAATCTGGCCGATGGCGTCGCTTCCCGCCGCTTTGCATTGCTGAACCGTTTCATCAATCCATTCCTGGTTGATGTCACAGACCATGACCTTCGCGCCTTCGCGGGCGAATTTAATTGCGGTGGCCTGGCCAATACCCCGTCCGGCGCCAGTAATGATGGCTACCTTGTCTTTGAGTCGCATGCTTCGCCCTTTTTATGGTTACTGCACTAATTTACGGCAGTTGCAGTGCACAATTTAGCCCATTTTGGCGCATCGCACAACGGACGCAGGGTATAGAATTAACGTATTGATTAAAAAAGAATAACTGTTTATCTGGCCGTCTGGATAAAAGCGCTGTATCGCAGCGCATGCAACATCAATGGAGAATGGATAAGTTACTGTTTATATTGATAAATTTACAGATGTTCCAGGTGTGATTCGGTCGAATAATTCGACAATATCCGTATTTCGCATGCGGATACAGCCTATGGAACCCGGTTGACCCATTTGCACCGTATCGGGGCTGCCATGAATATAGATATAACGGCGCATCGTATCGACATCACCGAGGCGGTTAAATCCCGCTTCCCGGCCGGACAGCCAAAGGATCCGCGTCAGGATCCAGTCCCGATCAGGAAATTGTGCTGCCAGTTCGGGCGTGTAAATCTCACCGGTTGGCCGGCGGCCGACGAACACGGTGTTTTCCGGAAGACCGGTGCCGATCTTGGCGCGGACGATATGCGCCCCAAGTGGCGTGCAGTAACTACCTGTAAGCTGACCAGTCCCGTTACGGGCGCTGGAAATATAATAATTGCAGATTGACTTGCCTTGATCATCAATTAAATCAAGCTCTTGTGAAGATATATTGATGTTTATAATCAAGATCTATTGCGTCGGTCAGCGAAGAATTTCTGCAATAAAGCCACCGCATCCTCAGCCAGTACAGCACCAGTTACTGACGTATGGTGATTCAGTCGCTGCTCTGCAAACACGTCGAGTACGCTCCCGCAGGCCCCGGTTTTGAGGTCTTTTGCACCAAAAACCACCCGCCGGACCCGGGCATGCATGATCGCCCCGCTGCACATGATGCAGGGCTCCAGGGTGACGTACAAATCACATTCAAGCAGCCGGTAGTTACCCAGAGCCTGTCCGGCATCACGCAGTGCCATGATTTCAGCATGCGCCGTAGGGTCCATGCCGCTGATCGGCTGGTTGAAGCCGCGTCCGACCACGACACCCTCATGCACTACTACCGCCCCTACCGGAACCTCCCCCGCTGCTGCTGCCTGTGCGGCCAGCGCCAGCGCCATCCGCATATAGTCGCTGTCGCTCAACGCACTTTCCCGAACGCTGACTGATAGGCCTCAAGTTTGAATCCGACCAGCCGGCTTTTCCCGATATCCAGCAGCGGACGTTTGATCATTGAAGGCTGTGCCAGCATCAGGGCAATTGCCTTGTTTTTGTTCAGACCCGCCTTGTCGGTGTCGGAAAGCTTGCGGAATGTCGTCCCGGCGCGGTTCAACAGGTTCTCCCAGCCCAGTTCGTTGCACCATTGTTCCAGCACTGATGGCTGGATGCCGGCCGTCTTGTAATCGTGAAAGGCGTAGGCGATGCCATGACTGTCAAGCCAGGCCCGGGCTTTTTTGACGGTGTCGCAGTTGCGTATGCCGTAAAGGGTGATCTGCATCGCTGGAACAGTGCCGTGAGGTGGGTGTGTTTAGGCGTTGATTATCTCACGAAGAAAATTCCATTCGACTACCGAGGCGAGCGGACGTTACCCAGTTCAGCGCCAGTTGTTTGAGGATCCCGCAAGTCAAACACTTGAACAGCGGTGGAAAACCTGCGGTTTCCCGCCGATTCGACCCGGAACGATTCGCTATTGTGCACAGGGTAAGGAAACCATCCGCCCGTCAGTGCCACGGCCGGACAAACGGGAGCCGGTCACCCTAAAGAATTTCCGGCTATTGCCGATTACCATTTAATTTGAGCTGGAGAAACGTCGTGCCTATCGTTGAGACCGCATCTGCGCCTGTAAACCCGCCGACCGGGGCCGGGAGTCATGCGCCGTCTGTTCGCGCAGAAAACGACGTCGCTTCGTTGCTGCTGAAGACCAAGGCCATTACACCGGCGCAGGCCAGCCGCACACGCCGCATCCAGGAAAAACTGCCGGATCGCAGTTTTTTATCCATTGTCCGCGACCTCGGTTTCACCAGCGAAGAACAGGCCCGCAAGATTCTCCATGAGCATCGCCTGTCCATCGGACTCGGGTCCTTGCTGGTGGAACTGGGCTATATCAAGCCCGCCGACCTCGAGACTGCCCTGGATGCGCAGAAGCGCTCCCCGGTGCGCAAGAAGCTGGGCGAAATTCTTGTCGAACAACGCTTCATCGACGAACAGCGCCTGATGGAGGTGTTGTCCATACAGCTTGGTTTCGAGCAGGTCACGCCCGACTACGGCTCCATCGACCGGGAGTTGATGCGCAAGGTCAATGTCAACTGGTGCAAACAGCATCTGGTAGCACCATTGCGGACCGAAGGTGAACAAACTCTGGTTGCGATGGCGGACCCACTGGACAAGGTGGCACGTGAGTCTGCCGAATCGGTGTTCGGCAACAAGATCAGCATCGGCATTGCCGGCCGCCGGGAAATCCTCGATGCAATCGCGTCACTGGAGAAAGCCGAAAAACCGGCTGAGGGCAGCGACAGTTCCAGCGAAGAAACCGTTGTGGAACTGGTCAACCGCATGATCCTCGACGCGCTGAGCAGCGGCGCCAGCGACATCCATATCGAACCCCTGAAAAACCGTTTGCGCATCAGGTTCCGTCGTGATGGCGTCATGGAGCCCTATCGCGAATTCGACCTTGGCATCGCTGAAACCCTCACCGCCCGCATCAAGATCATGGCCGGCGCCGGTGTCTCCGACAAACGCCGCCACCAGGACGGTCGCGTGCGCTTTGAAGACCCGGTTTCGGGACAGGCCAGCGATTTGCGCGCGTCGTTCTACGCCACGCTGAACGGCCAGAAGATCGTGCTCCGAGTACTGCACCGCAAAGCCATCCGCATCGATATCCGCGAATCCGGACTGGCCCCGCGTGTGCTGGACCGCTTTCTTGAAGAAGTCCTGGACGTGCCCAGCGGCGTGATCCTGATCACCGGCCCTACCGGCTCCGGAAAAACCACCACGCTATATGGTGCGGTCAATTACCTGAACAACGAAGAGACCTCCATCGTCACGGCTGAGGACCCGGTTGAATACGTGGTCGACGGCATCTCGCAGTGTTCGATTAACACCCAGCTCAACATTACCTTCGAGGAAACCCTGCGCCACATGGTGCGCCAGGACCCGGACGTCATTGTTCTGGGCGAGATTCGCGACAATTTTTCCGCTGAAGCAGCCATTCAGGCTGCATTGACCGGGCACAAGGTGCTGACGACCTTCCATACCGAAGACACCATCGGCGGGCTGCTGCGTCTGATGAACATGGATATTGAAACATTCCTGATTTCATCAACCGTGGTTTCGGTGCTGGCGCAACGTCTTCTGCGACGCGTCTGCCCCCATTGTGCACAGCCCTACAAGCCGACGCCTGTGGAACTGCGCAAGCTGGGCTATACCGCCAACGAAACCACCGCAGGCCGATTCGTATCCGGCAAGGGCTGCGAACACTGCCGCTTTACCGGCTATTCGGGTCGCATCGGCGTGTTCGAACTGCTGGTACTCAATGAAGACGTCAAAACCGCGATTCGCTCGGCGCAGAGCTCCTCGCAGATCCGCAGGGTCAGCATGGAAACCTCCGGACTGGTCACGCTGATCGAAGACGGCATTGCCAAGGCGGCACTGGGCCAGACCACGATTGCCGAAGTGCTGAAAAATCTGCCACGCATGGAAAAACCCCGCCCCATCCCCGAACTCTTCCGTCTGACTGGACTGCGTACATGAACGCCCCGCTCTCGTTGAAAGAACGTATTGCCGAAACGGCCCGCAAGCCCGGCACCCACCTGCCCGTATTCAATTCCGTGGCCTTGGAGGTGCAGAAACTGATCAGCGACGAATCCGTGCCGATTGCACGCATTGAATCGACGCTGCTGCGCGACCCCGCCCTGTCTGCGCAGGTGCTGCGTATGGCCAATTCATCGATGTATGCGGGCCTGTCCGCAGTCACCACGCTGCGCCAGGCCCTGACCCGCGTCGGCGCCCAGCAGATCATGCGATTGGTGCTCGCAGCGGCCCAGGTCAGCCTGTATCAGTCGCACCATCCGCTGTTCAAACGCCATCTCGCGGAGATGTGGAAAACGGCTTACGCCTCCGCCATGGGCGCTGCGTGGATTGCCCACAAAAGCGGGCACGGAGAAATGGCCGAGCAGGCCTTTGTCGCCGGGCTGCTGCATGACGTCGGCAAACTGGTGATCCTGCGCTCCATCGAGAAGCTGATTGCCGAAAAAGGCTTTGAAGGCCCTTTGCCCGATTCCGTCGCCGCCGAGATGATTGAAGCCCTGCATTGCGAATTCGGCTATGAGCTGATGCAGCGCTGGAATTTGCCGGAGATTTACTGTGTCATCGGCCGGGATCATCACCTGCCCCAGTGCGACACCGGGAATGTGTTGATGGTGACCGTAAGACTGATCGATCAGGTGTGCCGCAAAATGGGCATTGGCTGCAAGGCCGAACCGGATTCGATGCCTGCGGCCAGCGAAGAAGCCAGTGCCTTGATGATGACGGATGTCGCGCTGGCTGATCTGGAAGTAACACTGGAAGATAAACTTGGACTAAACGTCGTCATCGCCGCTTGAAAATCGGGCAGATTTTGGCATCGACTGTGATGCTGACGGGGGGGGTGAAGTGAATAAGCAGATGCTCATACTCGCGTTTCGCACTAGAGCGGTGCGCAAAACCATGTCCAGAAATTAGAACCAATATAGATGCCATTAAATCCATACACTTATTGAGTCGATAACCCTATAATTCTTGCGAAAAAATAAGGCTCCGATTGTCATAAAAATAATGAATAAAAGTGTCGGAATAGCCAACCAGTCACAACTGGGGCGACTGAAATTACTGGGCCTGATCGGCGTTCAACTGCTCACTGCAGCAGTCATCATTGCCTCCGCCGTTTGGGCCTTTTCACATTACCGTGAGCAAGTTCGAGCAGAGGTTGAACACGACTTGCTGGCGGTCGCGGAACTTAAAAATCAACAGATCACTGATTTTTTGAAAGAAAGAATCGGTGATGCTGAAGTGCTCGCGCAACGCGCGGGTATATGGACCTTAGTCGATAAAAATGCACGTCATATCGCGCAAGGTCTGGACATGTTTTCATCAATTGCCGATATCACCACGCAACTGAAAAACGCCTACGGTTATGGCGATATTGTGGTGTTTGATGAAAATCTGCAGCCAGTTTATCCACGTCATGCCGGCCACACTTTCAATCCCCTCGTTCTGGATGCGTTGGCAAAAGCCAGGAAAACAGGCCAGCCTCAGATCGCCGATCTGCACTTTCATGACGAAGACGTCATTCATTTCGGAATCATTTATCCCGTACGTGCTTCTGGTGCGCTTCAGGGTCTCATCATCGGACATATCTTCCTTGAAATGCCGGCCCATCCCAGCCTGAATCGCCTGGTTTCCACCTGGCCTACGACGCCGAGTAAATCCGGGGAAGCCGTTTTATTGCGCCGTGACAATGACAAAGCCACATACCTGACGCCCTTGCGACATGACCCGGAAATGCGCCCGCTCCGAATGCAGCAACCCTTGGATGACGACCGCATGGTTGCCGCCATGGCGTTAAAAGGGCAAGTCGGCATCGCTCGCGGCGGAATCGACTATCGTGGTGTCTCAGTGCTGAGCGCGGCGTCACAAATTACCGGAACATCGTGGACGTTGCTCACCAAGCTGGATGAGGATGAAGCCTATGCCAAAGTCGCGACTCTTGGCAAAACGATCACGCTGCTGGCCTCCCTGTTTATCACCCTTGCCGGGCTGATTATCTATTTTGTATGGCGCAATCAAAATATCGAATTTGAGGCGAGCAAGTTGGCACTTGAACATGCTCTGGATAAAAGCTCGGAGCAGATCAAAACGGAGCAACAGAGCCGTTCCCGAATTGAAGCGAACTTTTCCCGGATATTTGACGCCTCACCGTTGCCCAAGCAGATTCACAGTCTTCGCGATTTGCGTATCACCGCGATCAACAGGGCGCATCAGCGTCTGTTCGGATATGCGCTGGATGAAATCCGCGACCTTGATTTCTGGTTTGAGAGCATCTATCCAGACCCGGAGATCCGAGAAAAATTGCGAAAAGGCTGGCTCGCGGATATTGAAAAAATCCGGAATGATCAGTCGGTCAGCGAGTCTCCCGAATTACAGATGCATTGCCGGGATGGCAAAGTCAGAACCATGCGTGGCAGCATGAGTATTACCGGCGATGACATCATTATTACTTGGTCGGACCTGACCGAATTGCGGGGCAGCGAAGCTGCATTGATCGAAAGCGAAAGGCGCTTTCGCGGCATGGTGGAACAGACCATCAGCGGCTTTTACGTTGTGGTTGATGGGCGGGTCGCCTATGTCAACCCGCGGCTCACCGAGATGGTGGGCTGGAGCCACGACGAAGTCATCGGTCACGGACCGGAGGAATTTGTTGACGAACTGTCAGCTCATGACATGTACAAGGCTCAGCAACGCCTGCTTGCCGGTGAGCGTACCGTATCAATCAAACTCACGGCCCGATGCAAGGATGGTTCCAATAAACCCTTGGCAGCTCACAGCACTCTGGGGTCATGGGACGGGAAACAGGCCATCGTGGCTATTCTTGAAGATCTGACCGAGAGAACGCGGGCTGAAGAAAAGATCCAGAGTTATGTGGCTAGACTTGAGGGAAGCATGCGTGCAACCCTTCAGGCCTGTTCCAAAATGGTTGAGCTGCGTGACCCTTACACGGCTGGTCACCAGAATCGTGTTGGCCTCATATCGTCAGCCATTGCAAGCGAAATGGGGTGGGATCAGGAGCGTTGTGAGGCGCTGGAACTGATGGGACTGGTTCACGATATCGGCAAGATTGCCGTGCCGGCTGAATTCCTGACCAAACCGACCAAGTTGAGCCCTTACGAATTCGAGATCATCAAGGGCCATGCACAGGCTGGTTATGAAATCCTCAAAGACTTGCAGTTTGATAATTTGCCGGTGGCAGAGATCGTGCGCCAGCACCATGAGCGCATGAATGGCAGCGGGTATCCACAGGGACTAAAAGGCGACCAGATCCTTCCTGAGGCGAAGATTTTGGCAGTCGCTGACGTTCTTGAATCAATGGCGTCCTATCGACCCTACCGCCCTGCCCTCGGGATGGATAAGGCGCTTGCCGAACTCGAAACCAACAGCGGAAAACTCTACGATCCAGATGTTGTCAGTGCGCTGGTGCGCCTCGTGCGCGAGAAAAATTTCGTCATTCCGAAATAGATGAAGCTGCCAAAACCGGCGCTGCTGGACTTTCTGAAGTAAATCTACTCCCACTCGATCATTAACGGCATATGTAAGCCATTGTCCCATTTAGAAGTTCGTTCCGCGAGTAGCATTTTTACCGTCAGATTTACCGTCAATCTCATCTGATCCCCGAAAATAGCTTTCGGCATCTATCGGTATCTATCGAGATCAATCGACGATCTCGTGCAGGTCACCTTTCGAGATGTATCGAGATCTATCGGTTCCCGCGATGCGTTTTCGCAGCGTCAACGAGCCCTGCTGCTGGTCGAAATAGCGCAAGAAAAGTGCCGGCATCAAATCACCTAACTTCTTGTCCCGACGATTTTTTTCGTCATTATTTTTACCGTCACGGCGCTTCTCCAGAGGCACCAACGGCGCGGAAAACATCAAAAACGCCGCCATCAAATGGCCTAACTTTTTGTCGCAAAAAGAATTTTCGATCAAATTTTTACCGTCAGGCAATACACAGGAGTTCAGCGCAGGCCCCGACGGATTTCACCCTCCATATCGAAGTGACTCGCCTCCCCCTCGGATCATGTCGAACATCGTCAGCTTTTGCGCCCTTTGCTAACGCAAAGCACTCGGGCTCGTCTCGACAGCTTCTTACGAGCGACATCGAGAACCTCGTCCTGCCGCCGGCGCGACTCCATGTCACTTGCTTCCTTTTGGATATCATTCCCGATACCTCCCAGCAGGAGGTCAAATTGAGTCAGTCGGCCCTGCATGGTCTCAACAAGCCGCTCGTCGCGGGTTCCCTTGAATACCGGATAGCCGATTACCAGAGGCTTACCCGTGCGCGCCGCCCAGCAGTCCACTCGGCGCAATCGTCCGTTCCGCTGGATTGTTCGCATTGGGCTTGGATCTAGTTCGTAATGGATGATGTACCTGCAATAGCGATGAAGGTCGAAGCCTTCGCTGAAAGCATCGGTCGCAACCAGGACATCCGGGCCAAACGGGCTGTTGAAGAGGGACAGCACCGTATCTGGGGAACCCGGATGAAATATTGCACGATCTGTGGCGTTGCCCCGCGCTGGTGGTTCAGTTACTGCCACAATTCGGTGGGCATGGAGATCGGCACCAGTGACCGAGTCACCGCCCATGGCAAACAGTTGACGACTGGACGATGACTGCCGAATGCGATTCCAAAGGTACTCGGCTTCAATGGCGATCGATGTCGCTCCCGTACGGGACGCTGCACGACGCGGCGTGACTTTCGCCAGTCCCTTGGCGATCTGCTCCGCCGTTCTCGGATTGCCCGGTAACCAGGACGCGACCTGCGCGGAAATTCCGGCGGAAGAAAGCCAAGCGAAAAAACCCTCGAGCGCCCTACGTTGAGCGCGGCCCTCCGCTAGAAAGGAACAGGCACGGCTGTAAGCTTGCTCCCAGGGCAAACGGCCGGCGGCTTTCATCGGCAACTCGTCGCGCAAGCGGCGGCCGAGATGTAACGCGAGCTCCCGCGCGGTTTCGTGGTGGTCGCAAAACAAGACTACGCGCTCATTTTCGCGAACAATCTCCAGGACATTCTCGCCAGTGGCGACCATCTTGGGATGGTCGCTTTCACGTGCCAGAAGAGCACGTATCTTTCGGATGTGAAGCTGTTGCACGTCGCGTTCAACTTGAGCGCCATGCCCATCATGATCGACAGCTTCAAGTTCCTTGCGCAGTTGGTTCCACCCTACGTGGAACCTGGGATCGTTCGTTCTGGTCATGGACCAGGATCCTGTCCGTTTTCCCAGGGCGAAGGTCCGGTCAGCACGTATGAGGATCTCCTTCTGCGCCTCGGTTGCCGTTTTGCTGGCAAGCGGCGAGACGGTTGTGACGCCGAAGAGACGTTGCTCGAGTGCTGACAACGTCGCAACCCCGTGGCGAATCACATAGGGCTGGATAGCATCGATGGCCGATGCGCATGCGCGCGCAAGCTCGTCCGCAAATCCGGGGTCGGAGAACTTGCCTCTCCAGAGGGTATCCAACGCATCCCCTGCACGATGGATTATGTCAAAGACATTCTGATCAGCACCAACGAGACCAAGCATGCGGGCGAGTTCGGCCGGAGCGATGCTGAATGGCGTTGCTGTCAGGATAAGGACGCTGCCGATTGCGTCCTTCTGGCGACGGAGTTCCTGGGCGAACACGCTGCCATCATTCTTCGCACGGTGCGCCTCGTCGATGATGAGAAGGTCACAGGCGAGCCGGCCGCTATTCACGCTACGCCAGTGTGTAGATATCGCAATGCGGCGTTCGCGCAGCTTGCGGATTCGGTCGGACACTTCAAAGGTGTAACCGAAATCCCTCAGCACGGCTTGGTGGCTACGCAGTTCGTCGAGCCATCGGCGCGCCATCGGTGCGTTGGGTGCAAGAATGCGAACGCGAAATCCGCTACCCGCGAACACTCCTGCGACAAATGCGCCAACTGCAGTTTTCCCCAAGCCAACGTCGTCTGCGAGAAGAACGCCCCTTTGTCGTTCCGTTCCGGGCGAGCTCGTTGGGGGAACGCGCTTGAGCCGACGAAGAATCTCGAAAGCCGTCTTCATTTGCCGTTTCGTCGGTGCTGGCAGGAGTCGACGGTCGCGACGCTCTCTCGCCTGTTCTGCGTTGTACTCGCTCAGATACGATGCTGAATCTTTCAGCCACGCGAGTTCAGCGAGAGTGGGCAGGCGTTGCCGCTTCATTCTCCGCTCCGCAATCGCGCATTGAGTTCGTCGCAGGCCACAATCAGCGCGCCCTTTCGACGACCGCACTCGCTGACTTCTTCTCGCCAGAGCCGCAGAAGCTGGCGGCCATCATGTTCAATGGCGTCGCGTAAATCAGTGGACTGCATCTTGGAAAACGCCGTGGCCCAGGCGTCGACCACAGCGAGTACGCGCCGCGCTTCATCGAGGAGCCAAACGCTGTAGTCACCGACAGCGATCGCTGGGTCTTTTGTCGGCTCGGCGTTTGTTGATCCGCCACCAGTCGGCGGTTCATCGTCAATAAGTTTGCCGCCGTAGCGTTCCTCGAGAAGCGCGGCTCGCAATCGCTTTAGTTCATCTTCGTCGATCCCCGGCGGCCGGCTCAACGGGTGCTCTTGTGATGTGGCGGCATCACGCTGATCCTGAACGCTAAGCCAGTGCTCCGCAGTCCTCAGTACTAGGACAACGATCGACGGGCCGCTTTTCCAAGCACGCTTGAGCACAGTCTGGAGCAGGCCATCGGCTGGCTTCCAACGAACTTTCAGCTTCAACCGGTGGCCATCCGCGTCGATAACCACGATCTGGCTTGGCGCTACCTCTCCATTGATAATCTGGACGGTGAGACGGCTACCATCGAACATCGCGTGAGCCCACGGTGCAGCCCCATCAATATCGCGTGCGGCATCCACGACCGCTGGTTTCGCAGTCATTTCTTTCAGCGTGCGGAGTGGCCGCTTCCGCGCCGGGATAAGAACGCCAAGCTCGAAATTCTTAATGTAAAGCTGGCTCCTGCCAGTGGGAATGCCCCATGCGGACGTGCTCCAGTTCGCGGATGTGACAAGGACTCGCGGCGAGGCGCCGCGCTCGAACCAGTACACCTTGGCGTGGGGCCAGCGTTCGTCGTATGCGCCGAAGCGTTGGTGAAGTCTCTGTCGATCATCACCGTCAATGTCCCCCAGGGCGAGGAGGCAAGCCCCCGAGTCCCTGAGCGCGGCAAACGCAGTCGCCGGCAGTTCCCAGCGCTTGGCCCACGGATGCCCTTTGGGTATCCATGCGAGACCAATGCGCTTCGGAAGCGTCCCGACTGTCCTTGCCCATGACTCGATCTGCTCTTTGGTCCAAACGCCTACCGTAGGCACAAGGATGTCAACCTCGCTGCGCGCAGGAAGGCGAAGCGCAGCGCCTAGTGCGCGGACACCCCAATCGTTTCCGCGATGGGTGCCTGGCACGGATGCAATGAAAGTCATGCCTGCGGGACATCGGCAACGGGCAAGGAGTCGAAGCCAAGGCGCTACCGCAGCGACTCCGGCTGGCCCGGCATGCGAACCAAGCTCCTGCAGGAAGGGAACTACGGCCCCCCAGCTGTGAAGTGCGGCCCTCGAAGTCGTGGGTCCAAGTGGAACCAGACACCGAAATCCCGCTTGAAGCTGTTCTCGAACGGCTGATCGAGTCAGGTTCATCGACGAAACATGAATGTCCAGACGCTCGGCGCCATCCTCGTCAATGCGGTGAAGGAGCCACAGCTTCGCATGTTGGACCACCGAACCAAGAGCCCCGACGAAATGCCGAGCAACGTGCGACCAGATCCAATGCTGACTATCCGGGCCAAGAACTGCGGGAGACGAAAAGACAGTGAGTTTCCCTCGCCGTCTCTGCAATTCCACTTCAAGCTCGGCGAGAAAGAATCGGTTGGCGGCATCGTCGGATGACATCTCGCGATCGAGCCTGAACCAACGCGGTAGCAGATCTTCTACGAGAAGCGTTGCATCTGGCGGGTCGTACGTGGTGAGCAATGCGGCCTGAACGGCCCCTGCATCGCGGTCAGCGGCCTCGTCGCCGACAGGGTCGAGCCACTCCGGCCCGGAGGTCATTCTTCGCCCTCCTCGTCGGTAAAATCCAGCGCCTTTGGCATGCGTGGAATCAATTTGCACTGGAGAGCGAGCCGCGCAAGCGAAAAGAGCCTGAATCGATAAGGCGATCCTTCTTGGTCACGAAGCGACGACGCGGGACGCACGAGACCTTCTTCATCGAGGCGGAACCATCGCCTCCCACCACCCCGAGCTTCATGGAATTCGACCAAGCCACGGACCAGTTTGTCGAAACTGCGCCCCCGAGACGTCGCGAGCGCCGCCAGTTCGTTGGCTACTACCCATTCGGGCCGGAATGCCGACTTCCCCGAAAGCCACGCCTTCGAGGCCACAATCAACTCGGCAAGGGCATCCCTTACGTCCTGGCTGGCGGCAAGATCGTCCGGTCGTAGCGCGGGAACCTTGTGCGTCTCCACTTCACGTAGGCCAGCCCAGATGGCGTTCATCACCGTAAGGCCGGTATCGGCGAGCTGAGCAAACGTGCCTAATCGGGCGACGGCGCCGTCCGTTGCGCGAGAAAGCCTCTTCTCCAGATCGTTACAGACGCCATGGTGTTCGTGGGCCTTGCTCGCGTGCATGACATCCACAACAGTTTCGCGAAGTCGAGCATGTCCCTTTCGATCCTTACCGCCGAAGAGCACCGGTTTTAAGACGGCGATTTCTTCGGCACTCACGGGGCGAAGGATTTTGAGCGATTCCGGGAGGAAACCTTTTCCGCCGGAACTGCTCCACTTCGGCCATCCCTCTCGACGCCAATAGCTTTCTGCGTCGAAGTTCCCGTGGGCGAGACCCGATGTCGCTGCAGCGGCGCCTAGCGCGCTCTGCGTGATACGCGAAAGCCGTTCGGCAACCGCATCGGGCCGCCATCCATCTCCGTCAATGGTCATTCCTTGCAAGCCACGAAGCGCAACGCGGTACGCTCCATAGACGCCGATCGACCGCTGCCGTCGGTATTGCGCGAACGACATCCCGAAGCGACCCGTGCGCTGACCGCCGTCGAGCCATCGCCGAACAGCGCGCTGCCCCGGAAGCTGACGTCCTTCTATGTCTACGAGCGACATGGTCCGCGCAATCCAGAGGAGTTCGATAGGCTCCATCCAGGCGAAGAGATCTGCGGCAGCGCGGCGCGAAAGTCCCGCCGGCGCAGAATTTCCCTTCCGGCGCCATACATCGTTCGCTAGCACCAGCATCCACGCGCTTATGGTCAGCCAGCGGGCGTCGAGCGTTCGGTTGGAGAGACCCGGCGCCAACGCATCCGCGTACCTGGCGGCGGCGAGCCGAAGCCCCAGCGGGTCACCCCGGCGGACCATCGGCGCTTCATACTGAGCGCTGAAAAACCAATCGGCAATGACGGCCGGAGGCCGCCTCAATTGAGACGGACTTCTCACTCTGTCAGACCTCGACCTCGGCAAAATTGCGCAAACCAGTCGGGCACGTCTCCCATGCCTGCTCCAAGGAGGTCCGACCAGGTGGCTTTTTTGAAGTGTGACCTATCGTTATTGCCCAGCGCCGTCACGAACCGATCCAGGCGCGCACCTTCCGCACTACGGAACAGCCTAGCGGGACCCAGATTGACCAGGCTGGCAGGCCTTTCACCCGCAAGACTCGTCAACAGACACCTAGCGCCATGGGCGGCGTGGCGCTGGCGCCATGGGTGGCGTGGCGCTGAGCGCAAGCTAGAGCTTCAGCGCCGCGATCCCCGCCGCCACCGCCACGGCGCCGGCGATGCGCGCGCGCCGGTGCCCCTCCCCAAGCAGCAGGGTGCCGATGAGCGCGGCGAAGACCACGGAGGATTCGCGCAATGCCGCCACCGCGGCCACGGGCGCGCGCGTCATCGCCCAGATGGCGATGCCGTAGGCGGCCGCCGAGCTCAGCCCGCCCAGCAACCCGCGCCACCAGTTCCCCGCGACGTAGCGCACCAGCTCGCCGCGGCGCAGCGCCAGCACGATGAGCCCGAAGGGCAGGCAGTCGACGAAGAACATCCACACCACGTAGCCCAGGGGATTGCCCGACAGCCGCACGCCCTGCGCGTCCACCAGGGTGTAGACGGCGATGATCACGGCGTTGAGCAGCGCCCAGGCCAGGGCCTTGCGCGAACGCGTCGCGTCGAACCCGGAGAACCCCAGGTAGAGCACGCCCCCGCAGATCAGCGCCACGCCCAGCCACATCGCCGGCGGCAGCGCCTCGCCGAAGAGCGCGAACACGCACAGCGCCACGAGCAGGGGCGCGAAGCCGCGCATGATCGGGTAACCGTGCGACAGGTCGCCCGCCCTGTAGGCGCCGACGATGGCGAAGAAGTAGACGATGTGCACCGCCAGGGACGCGGCGAGGTAGGGCCACGAGGCCCGCGCCGGCGGCGGCACCACGATGAGGAAAGGGACCATCGCCGCCGCGCCGCACAGGCAGATCAGCGCCGTGTCCAGCAACTTGTCGCTGGAGGACTTGATCATCGCGTTCCAGCCCGCGTGCAGCAGCGCGGCGCCGAGCACGGCGAGGGTGACAAGCGGCGAAAGCTCCAGGGGCGTGCCGCTCAGGCGGCCTCCGCCAGCCTCAGCACATCCTCGAAGTGCGCCCAATCCGGCGTGGCCAGTCCCCTCACCCTGGCGCGATCATCCCACAGGCGCAGGCGGATCGCGTCCTGCGCATGGGCTCGCGCGGCGAACACGCCAGCCTCCTCGGCCGTGAAGGCGCCGCCCTGCTGCATCAGGCCGCGCTTGGCGTCGAGCGGCAGGGCTTCGAAATAGCCGGCGCGCTCGCGGCACAGCCAGCGGCCGGCCTCGACGTGGTGCAGGATGGGGTCCAGGATCGCGTCCCCGAACGTGCCGCGCAGGAAGGGCAGCACGGCGTACTGGTGCAGGTCATCGCCGCCTGCGCCCGGGCCGGAGGGCGCGCCATGTTCATCCAGGAGGTGGCCCAGGTCGTGCAACAGGCAAGCGGCGACCAGGCTCTCGCCCGCCCCTTCGGCCTGCGCCAGAGCGGCGCTCTGCAGCGCGTGCTGCAGCACCGTCACCGGAGCGCCCTCGTAGGGCCGGCCGCCCCGCGCCTCAAAGAGGGCGCGGATGTCCCCGATGCTCAGCGACATGATTGAAGTCCTCCCGCAGGCGTATAGGAAATTCAAACCCCCTTTTTGCCCGACGCGCTATGGTATCACCAGGCCGAAAGGCGGTGAATCGCATGGTGTTTGGTGAAAACTTCCCCGCTGCCGCTGGTTTGCCGGTCTGCGCGGCGAGCCGCGCAGACCGGCTTTGTTGCCCGCTGACCGCCCCAGGCGAGCGTGGTCCGCGCCGGTTCGTCAGCCACGCTGTGCGGGGGCCGTTCTTGTCTTGAATATCAGGCCGCCTGGAAGAGGGCCAGCGACCGCGCCGGCGAGCGCGGCGGGGCCCTGGCAGGCAGTCCCAGGTGGGCAAGGATCTTCGCGATCACCGCCGGCTCCTCGATGGCGGCGATGATCCTGAACTCGCCTCCACACTGCGGGCAGTGTTCGAGGTCGATGTCGAACACGCGCTTCAGAAGCCGCGCCCAGCCCATGCGCGCCGGCGCGCCGTGCGCCTGTTCGCACGTGGGCACGCCGACGTTCTGTGCCGGGCCCGGCACGATCGCCGCGCGCAGCTTTGCGTTGGGCGCCAACACCCCGTGAAAGCGGATCAGGTGCAGGCGCGGGCGCGGCACCAGCGCGGCCAGGCGCTGCATGAATTCCAGCGGCGACATCCTGATATGCGTAGTGCCGTTGCGCCAGGCGCTCTTGAGCTGCAGCACGACATCCCCCGATCCATCGAGCTTGAGTCGTTCGTTGGCGATCACCGGCCGCGTGATGTAGCGGCACAGCCGTTCGAGTTGCTTGCGCTGATCGGTGCCGCAGCGCACCCCCGCGTGCAGGCTGAAACCATGCATCTCGGCGCACAGGCCCGAGGTGGCTTTGTCCTCCCGGCCGGACACGGTGCGCAGGCCGACCACCTTCTGCCCGGCGCGCGGACCAAAGGCGATGCGGTAGGTGCACGAGGCCGCCTGCAAGGGCGTGAGCGGGTTGTCCGGATCGAGGTCGGCCAGGTAGGTCATGCCCTCCTCCTCGACCAGGTAACCTGAGTGCGTCAGCATCCTCAACAGGCGCTCGACGATCCGCTCGAGCAGCTCATCGAGCTCATCGCGGCTGGGCGCACGCGCCTGCTCGAAAACCGGCTCGCCCCCGGTGCGCCGATAGACCCCATCGAGCACTCGGGGTGCGACGCGAACAGAATACGCAGCGGGATCGGAAACGACAGCACCCATTGTCTGACCGGCACCTGCGGGATCACCTCGTCGACCAGGTACGCGGCGCTCTCGGCCATGCGCCGCGCGCCGCAAGAGGGGCAGAATTCCCGTCGTTTGCACGAAAACGCCACCAGCTTCTCGTGTGCGCAGTCGGCACAGCGCACGCGAAGAAAGCCGTGCGCCAGAATGCCGCATTCGAGAAAGGCATCGAACTCGTCTTTGACAAACTCAGGCAGGCCCGTGCCGGTCTTGGCTTCGACCTGCGCGAGGAACGTCTCGAGATGCTCCCGCACCAGGCAATGCAGGATCGTCTCTTCCGGCCGCCGCCGCTCGTAATGGACCGTGTGCGCCGGCGCGGCGCGCAACACGGCTTTGCGCTCCAGTCCCATTCAGAGGGAAACGCGCGAACCACGATCGTGCGGCACCGCGACGTGGCAAGTGCCGAAAAAAGCAAACCCAAGTCAACGACCGGTACAGAAAGGGCGTTGAAGAAGAGATGTTCAGTCGCGCAAGCACGGATCGATGCATTCGATCGACCGGCGAGCGTGCATCAGGCCGAGAAAGCGCCCCCTACTCCCACTCGATCGTTGCCGGTGGTTTTCCAGAAATGTCATAAACCACGCGATTGATCCCACGTACTTCGTTGATGATGCGATTGGAGACCTTGCCCAGCAGGTTGTAGGGCAACTCCGCCCAGTGTGCGGTCATGAAATCAGTTGTCTGCACGGCGCGCAGGGCCACGACATATTCGTAAGTCCGGCCATCTCCCATGACGCCCACGGACTTCACCGGCAGGAACACTGCAAAGGCTTGAGCCGTTTTATCGTACCAGCCTGATTTACGCAGTTCCTCAATGAAAATCGCATCAGCTTCCCGCAACAGGTCCGCGTATTGCACTTTTACTTCACCGAGGATGCGCACCCCCAGACCCGGGCCGGGGAAAGGATGGCGGAACACCATGTCGCGTGGCAGGCCAAGGGCCAAGCCGAGTTCACGGACTTCGTCCTTGAACAGTTCACGCAAGGGTTCCAGCAGTTTCAGATGCAGGGTGTCAGGCAGACCGCCAACGTTGTGATGCGACTTGATGGTGTGTGCTTTTTTGGTCTTGGCGCCGGCAGACTCAATCACATCCGGATAAATGGTGCCTTGCGCCAGCCACTTCGCATTCGGGAGTTTTGCCGATTCCGCCTGGAACACTTCGACGAATTCACGGCCGATGATCTTGCGCTTTAGTTCCGGATCGGTCACGCCGGCGAGATGTCCCATGAACTGGTCCCGTGCATCGACATGGATCACCTTGACCCCCAAATTGCGCCCGAAAGTCTCCATGACCTGTTGCGCTTCATTCAAACGCAACAGTCCGTTATCGACAAAAACGCAGGTCAGCTGCTTGCCGATGGCGCGATGGATGAGCGCTGCAGCAACCGATGAATCAACGCCGCCCGACAGACCGAGGATCACTTCCTCGTCACCGACATCGCGACGGATGCGTGCCACCGCCTCATCCACATAACTCGGTATGCTCCAGTCGCCGGCAAGCTGGCAGATACCCAGCACAAAACGCTTAATCAGGGCTTTGCCCTGCAGCGTATGTGTTACCTCTGGATGAAACTGTACTGCATAGAACCGGCGTTCTTCATCGGCCATGCCGGCAATCGGACAGGTCGGATTGCTGGCCATGAGTTTGAAGCCTGGCGGCAGTTCGATGACCTTGTCGCCATGACTCATCCAGACATCGAGCATGCCGTGGCCATCTGCTGTGCCCCGATCCTGTATGTCTTTCAACAGAGCGGTATGGCCGCGCGCCCGCACTTCGGCGTAACCGAATTCGCGCACCTTTCCGCTCTCAACCTTGCCGCCGAGCTGGTCAGCCATGGTTTGCATGCCGTAACAGATTCCCAGAACCGGTACGCCGAGTTCAAACACCAGGGATGGCGCGCGAGGCGTACTCTCTTCCCATACTGAAGCGGGACCGCCGGACAGAATGACACCGCTTGGCTTGAAGTCACGGATGAACTGCTCCGAAACGTCATAGGGGTGCAGTTCGCAGTAAACATGAAGTTCGCGTACGCGGCGCGCGATCAGCTGGGTATATTGCGAGCCGAAATCAAGAATCAGTATTTTTTCGTGTTGCACTTGCAGACCCGGATGGCAGGTTCAGGAGACGCCGGCGCATGGCGCGCAGGCGGACAGATCATTCAACGCGATAATTCGGCGCTTCCTTGACGATCTGCACATCATGCACGTGGGACTCGCGGATGCCCGCTGAAGTGATTTCAACAAATTCCGCATCCCGACGTACTGCATCGATGCTCGCGCAGCCGAGATAACCCATGCTTGCGCGCAAACCGCCCATCAACTGATGAATCAGTGGCGCCACGCCGCCTTTGTAGGGCACGCGTCCTTCAACACCTTCAGGCACCAGTTTCTCGGTATCGAGTTCGTCGTGTTCCTGGAAATACCGGTCAGCCGAACCTTGTTGCATGGCACCCAGAGAGCCCATGCCGCGATAAGACTTGTAGGAACGTCCCTGGAACAGTTCGATTTCGCCGGGTGATTCTTCTGTGCCTGCAAACAGGCTGCCGACCATGACTGCGTATGCACCTGCGGCGATCGCCTTGGCGATATCGCCGGAATAGCGGATACCGCCATCGGCGATCAGGGGAACATCGGTTTTCTGCAGGGCCTTGGCGACATTGTCGACAGCTGTGATTTGCGGCACGCCAACACCGGCGACGATGCGAGTGGTGCAGATCGACCCTGGCCCGATGCCGACCTTGACGCCGTCAACACCATGGTCAACCAGCGCCTTGGCGGCGGAAGCGGTCGCGATGTTGCCGCCGATGACCTGCAGCTTCGGATAAGTCCGTTTCAGCCAACGCACGCGCTTCAGCACGCCTTCCGAGTGGCCATGCGCCGTGTCAACGATCACCACATCGACGCCGGCCTCCACCAGCGCTTCCGCGCGTTCCTCGGTACCCTCACCCACTCCGATTGCGGCGCCGACGCGCAGGCGGCCCAGCTTGTCCTTGCAGGCATTCGGGTGTTCGGAGGACTTGAGGATGTCCTTTACTGTAATCAGGCCACGGAGTTCGAAATTACGGTTGACCACTAGCACGCGCTCGAGACGGTGCTTGTGCATCAGCGACCGGGCTTCCTCACGGCTTGAGCCCTCGCGCACGGTAACCAGACGCGCACGCGGCGTCATGATGTTCTTGACCGGCTGATTCAGCTTGCTTTCGAAACGCAGATCTCGATTGGTGACAATGCCGACAACTTTCCCGTCTGCGCCAACAACTGGCAGACCGGAAATGCGGTGCAGTTGAGTGAGCGCCAGAACATCGCGAACGGTCATGTCCTGAGTGATGGTGATCGGATCTTTGACGATCCCGCTTTCAAAACGCTTGACCTTGGTGACCTCGGCAGCCTGCGCCTTGGGCGTCATGTTCTTATGGACAATGCCGATGCCGCCTTCCTGTGCAATGGCAATCGCCAGGCGGGACTCGGTGACCGTGTCCATCGCGGCTGCGAGCAACGGTATGTTCAGGGAAATGCCGCGGGTCAACTTGGTTTTCAGGCTGACTTCCCGGGGCAGGACGGCGGAATGTGCCGGAATCAGCAGCACATCATCGAAAGTCAGGGCTTTCTGCACCACGCGCATGAGATGCGTCCTTCGCAAAGGGCGGATTATAGGCTTTGGGGCGTAAACGGTAAACTGAGTGGGGCGTTATTCCATTGACGGCTGCACCCAAACTGGCTATTTTTGCGGGCAGTCGTCCTGGGTGCGCAGTTGCGTACCTGCCACCCGACCAAAGACCGGGCTTAGATCATGAAAAACCTGTTTCTCCTGCTTGGCCTTGTATTGCTGCCTGTAGTGTCACAGGCGCAGATCATGAAATGTGTCGGCGCAGGCGGTCGCGTCGAGTTTGCCGCTGCCTGCCCTCCCGGAACCAAGGCAGAAAATACCGGCATCAGGAATAACCCCGCAGCTGCACCATCGGCTTCATCGAAGTCCTTGTCTGACCGAGATGCGGAATTCCGCAAACGCCAGCTTGAGCAGCTTGAAGCCGCAAAAAAATCCGATGAAAAGAGCCGGGACAATGCGGATCGTTCGCAGAATTGTGAAAGTGCCCAAGGTTACCTGCGTAGTCTTCAGGGCGGTATGCGTATTGCAAAAACTGATCCTAAAACCGGGGAACGCATTTATATCGAAGATGCTGACCGCGCTGCAGAAATTGAGCGTGCACAGCGTGCTGTTGAAAGCAACTGCAAGTAGCTTTATTGTTTGGCGGCCCGCTTCCGCCTCGCAACCTTGGGTTCTTCGCGCAACGGCCTGTAGATTTCCACACGATCCCCGTGCTTCAGCGCGACATTACGCGCAGTAACCTTGCCGTAAATTCCGACAACCGCATGCATGAAGTCGACCGCAGGGATTTCCTCATGAATTCCCGATAAATCAAGTGCGTCGGCTACAGTCGCACCTTCAGAAACCTGAAGGTCACGAACGATCTGCCGGTCGGGTAAAGCATATACAACGGAAATTTTCACTACGGTCCGTAAACCTGATCTGCGCGTTTCAGGAACGCATCCACCATAGTGCCGGCAATGTGGCCGAAAACCGGCCCCACCAATTTCCCGAGCAGCGCATTGGAAAATTCATAGCTCAGGCGAAAATCAATCCGGCAGGCATCAGTACTCAGCGGCGTAAAAAGCCATTCGCCATCAAGCGACCGGAACGGCCCTTCGATCAGTTGCAAATTCATCCGTTCCGGGGCTTTCTTCAGGTTTTTCGTCGAAAAACTCTGTTTGATTCCCCGGTAATTGATGTTGATCGTGGCATGTGTCACTTCAGGGTCACGGAGGGTGACGCTGGTGCCACTGCACCAGGGGAGGAATCGCGGGTACTGCTCAACGGCTTCAACCAGATCAAACATCTGTTTTGCACTGAAAGCTACTAGGGCGGATCTCGATACACTGTTCATTTTCAGGTTGTCCGCGTCAAAGCAGCCCGGGCGGTTAGAATACCGTCTGTCATGATTTGAATTCGCAATGAGTATCGTTCAGAACAAAAAGGCGTTTCACGACTATTTTATCGAACAGCGCTTCGAAGCGGGTATTGCGCTTGAAGGCTGGGAGGTAAAGGCGATACGTGCCGGGCGTGCACAGATCAAGGAAGCCTATGTGATTGTGAACAATTCCGAGCTGTTTCTGCTCGGTTGCCACATTACCCCCCTGCCAACCGCATCATTGCATGTGCATCCGGATCCGACGCGAACCCGGAAATTGCTGCTGCATGCCGAAGAAATCAATCGTCTGATCGGTAGCGTTGAACGCGCGGGCTATACGCTTGTGCCGATCGATCTGCACTATTCAAAAGGGCGAATCAAACTGGAAATTGGTCTTGCCAAAGGCAAGAAACAGCACGACAAACGTGCAACCGAAAAAGAAAAGGAATGGCAGCGTGAACAGCAAAGGCTGTTGCGAACCAAGTGAGGACAAAGGGGGAAGCTGGGGTGGCTGATGGGACTCGAACCCACGACAACCGGAATCACAATCCGGGACTCTACCAGCTGAGCTACAGCCACCACTGACCTGCAAGAACCGTCTTAGAATACACACCGATTTGTGGCGCGCCCGGCGGGACTCGAACCCACAACCCCCGGCTTAGAAGGCCGGTGCTCTATCCGGTTGAGCTACGGGCACTTTATGGGCCGGCAACCCGAACTTTCCCCGCCGAAACCGAAGGCGCGTAATATACGCCACGCATCCAGTCACCGTCAATTCCATAACCAGCTTTCCGTGCGGAACTTGCTTGCGACAGATATCAAATTCTGCTATTAAAGCTCTTTTTTTAAGCACATAAAGCCCTCCCCTCATGGCCACCGAAATTCTCAAGAACTATCCCGCCTACAAACCCAAGGGCAAAGAGGAATACATGAATGCGCGGCAACTCGCGCATTTCCGCAAAATGCTCGAGGAAATGAAAAGCGAGCTTTCGCAGGATATCGATCGCACCGTGCATACGATGCAAGATGAAGCCACCATTTTTGCCGACCCCAACGACCGCGCCAGCCAGGAGTCGGACATGTCGCTTGAGCTGCGCAACCGGGATCGGGAGCGCAAGCTGATCAAGAAGATCGATGAAACGATTGCTCGCATCATTGCCAAGGAATATGGCTATTGTGACTCCTGCGGCGTCGAAATCGGCCTGAAACGCCTGGAGGCCCGTCCAACGGCCACCCTGTGCATCGACTGCAAGACACTGGATGAAATGCGCGAGCGCCAGGTCGCCAAGTAACATTGAATCCGGGGTAAAAATAACAAAGGGGGCCGAGGCCCCCTTTGTTATTGGAAGTGTCCCTGCTTATTGTGCAGGAGCAGATTCCTGGGCCTCTGCAGCGGCCGCTTTCATCGACAGACGCAGACGACCCTTCTCGTCAGCCTCGATGATCTTGACGCGCACAAGCTGGCCTTCCTTGAGGTGGTCGGCAACGCTGTTGACGCGCTCGTTGGCGATCTGCGAAATGTGCAGCAGACCGTCACGACCCGGCAGCACGCTGACAATGGCGCCGAAGTCGAGCAGCTTGAGCACGGTGCCTTCGTAAATGCGGCCCACTTCAACGTCCGCGGTCAGGTCTTCGATACGCTTGCGTGCATTTTCGCCACCTTCCGACGATACACAGGCGATCACAACCGTGCCGTCATCCTGGATGTCGATGGTGGTGCCGGTTTCTTCGGTAATCGCACGAATGACCGCACCGCCCTTGCCAATCACGTCGCGGATTTTCTCCGGTTTGATTTTCATCGTGATCATGCGCGGCGCCCAGGCCGACAGTTCGGTACGTGGCGTGTCGATCGCGGTACGCATTTTTTCCAGGATGTGCAGACGGCCTTCGCGGGCTTGAACCAGCGCTGCGTGCATGATTTCCTTTGTGATGCCGGTGATCTTGATGTCCATCTGCAGCGCTGTAACACCTGTTTCGGTGCCCGCAACCTTGAAGTCCATGTCGCCGAGGTGATCTTCATCCCCCAGAATGTCCGACAATACAGCGAAGCGATTGCCTTCCTTGATCAGGCCCATGGCGATACCCGCGACTTGCGCCTTCAGCGGAACGCCGGCATCCATCAACGACAGGCAGCCGCCGCAGACTGAGGCCATCGAGCTCGAACCGTTGGATTCGGTGATTTCCGAAACTACACGGATTGAATAGGCAAACTCTTCTGCCGTTGGTAGCACCGCAACCAGCGCGCGCTTGGCAAGGCGGCCGTGGCCGATTTCGCGGCGTTTCGGCGAACCGACGCGGCCGGTTTCACCGGTCGAGTACGGCGGGAAGTTGTAATGCAGCATGAAGCGGTCGCGGTATTCACCCTGCAGCGCGTCGATGATCTGCTCGTCGCGCGAGGTGCCGAGGGTCGCCACCACGATGGCTTGCGTTTCGCCACGGGTGAACAGCGCGGAACCGTGTGTGCGCGGCAGCACGCCGGTGCGGATGGTGATCGGACGTACCGTACGGGTGTCGCGGCCGTCGAAGCGTGGCTCGCCGTCGAGAATCTGGTTGCGGACAATCTTGGCTTCCAGATTGCCCAGTTCATTTTTGACGTTGTTGATCTGATCCGGTGTCGCGTCAGCCGGCAGCACTTCAGCAACAACCTTGGCAGTGATTTCCTTGAGGCGGACGGTGCGCGCCTGCTTCTGTTTGATCTGGTAGGCTTGGCGCAGGTCGGCTTCAGCGGCTTGCACAATGCGCGCAATCAGCGCTTCGTCCTTCTGCGGCTCGCTCCAGTTCCATTCGGGAACGCCGATTTCATCGACCATTTCATTGATCGCATTGATCACGGTCTGCATCTGGTCGTGGCCGAAGACCACGGCGCCGAGCATCACGTCCTCAGGCAGTTGTTGCGCTTCGGATTCAACCATCAGCACCGCTTGCTGTGTGCCGGCAACCACGAGGTCGAGTTGCGATGTTTTCAGCTCGGTCTGCGTCGGGTTGAGGATGTACTGGCCGTTGGCGTAACCGACGCGGGCGGCGCCGATGGGGCCGCCGAAGGGCATGCCAGACAGTGCCAGCGCGGCGGATGCGCCGACCATTGCGGGGATATCGGAGTCGATTTCATTGTTCGACGACATCACAGTCGCAACAATCTGCACTTCGCTGTTGTAGCCCTCGGGGAACAGCGGACGGATCGGACGATCAATCAGGCGTGAGGTCAGGATTTCCTTTTCCGACGGACGCCCTTCGCGGCGGAAGAAACCGCCGGGGATCTTTCCCGCAGCGTAAGTGCGTTCCTGATAGTCGACGGTCAGCGGGAAGAAGTCCTGTCCCGGTTTGGCATTACGGGCGCCGACGACGGTCACCAGGACCACCGTGTCTTCCATCGTTACCATGACTGCGCCGGAGGCCTGGCGCGCGATTTCGCCGGTTTCCAGCGTCAGCTGGTGGCGGCCCCACATCAATGATTTCTTTACCGGGTTCAAAATGATTTCCTTTTCTCAAAAACAAAAAAGACCGCACACGCGGTCTTCGGGAGGATCAATGCAGACTAGAAACCGACGCCCTCCAGCGCCGGCAGCCGACCGGACCGCCCAGCGGACCGGTCAAAAAAACTGGTGAACCGTGCTTGCATGCGCTGCTGATTACTTGCGCAGGCCCAGACGCTCAATCAGCGCCTTGTATTGTTCGACTTTGGTTCTTTTCAGGTAATCCAGAAGCTTGCGGCGCGTGCTGACCATGCGCAACAGGCCACGACGGGAATGATGATCCTTGGTGTGGGCCTTGAAGTGCTCAGTCAGGTCCGTAATGCGAGCGGTCAGCAGTGCGACCTGCACTTCGGGCGAGCCCGTGTCACCTTTCGCGCGCTGGAAATCCTGCAGTACTTGCGCCTTTTGGGCGGTGCTAACAGCCATATTCTGTCTCCGACGAAAAATCACGCAATTTTAACCGGTAACTGCCGGATTACTCAAGTGGTTTTCCAATTTTTCCTTGTCCTGCAATTGGGTGGTCAAGCGCCGCGCTTTCAGCACGCCAGCCTCAACCTCGCCCACCCCAAAAAAGGTGTCCTGTACCCCGTAGAGACGGTATAAACCTGCTTCTACTGCCGGTTGCGCAACGTCCTGCCCGTTAATGATCCGGCGCACCTGGTCGGCTTCCAGTGCTATCCGGTCCAAGCTGGAAGCAAAAGCATCAATGGGCAACAGACGATTCAAGCGTTCTGCTGGAGAAAGTGATTCCAAATCGTCAAAAGAAACCGCCTGGATCAGCCTAAACCCCCCGGCGCTCTCCCGGGTCAACGCGATCAGATGGGCACCGCAACCCAGCGCGGTACCGATGTCTTCAGCCAGTACACGGATATAAGTGCCTTTACTGCAGTGCACCCGGATTTTTAGTATTTTTTCTTTAAAATCAATAGTTTGTATATCTTTTATGTCGATGACTCGAGATTGACGCTCGATCGTGATTCCTGCGCGGGCATAGGTATAAAGCGGTTTCCCCGCCACTTTTAATGCGGAATGCATCGGTGGCGTCTGTGTCTGTGTACCGATGAACCGCGGTAACACCATCCTGATTTCCGCCTCCGTCACCTGTACCGGGCGTTGTTCCAGAATGTCGCCTTCCGCATCGCCGGTACTGGTCGTTGTACCCAGAAGCAACGATGCCTTATAGCCCTTGTCGGCGTCGAGCAGAAACTGTGAAAACTTGGTGGCCTCGCCCAAACCGATCGGCAACAGTCCGTCCGCCATCGGATCCAGGGTGCCCGTGTGCCCGGCTTTGCGTGCGGAAAACAACCGCTTGACCCGTGCCACAGCCTGTTGTGAGGTCAATCCCAGCGGTTTGTCGAGCAACAACACGCCGTTGACATCCTTGCGCTCGGCGCGAGGTTTATTCACTGCGGGGATTTATTGCCTGGTTTACTGGCGATCGCTTCGTCGATGAGGTTCGACAGTCTTACACCGCGTTCGACGGAAATGTCGTAGTTAAAACGCAGTTGCGGCACCGTACGCAGTTTCATGACTTTGGCGAGAGAACTGCGCAAAAAGCCGGAGGCATGATTGAGTGCGCGTGCAGCGGCTTCCTGCTGCACTGGTTCTCCGAGAGCGGTAAAAAAAACCTTTGCATGCTCGTTGTCCTGTGTCACCTCGACATCGGTGATGGTGATCAGGCCGACACGCGGGTCTTTGAGTTCCATGCGAATGATCTCCGACAATTCGCGCTGGATCTGGTCAGCTATGCGCCGACCGCGGGGATAATCTTTAGGCATGAGGCAACTGCTCCGGTAAACCAGCCGGGTGCGCCGTGAGGCGGCACCCGTAAAAAACGGTGGTTACAGAGACCTCGCGACTTCGACGACTTCGAAGACTTCCAGTTGGTCGCCTTCCTTGATGTCGTTGAAGTTCTTCAGCGACAGCCCGCATTCAAACCCAGCCTTGACCTCACGCACGTCATCCTTGAAACGTTTCAGCGAATCAAGCTCGCCTTCATGAATAACGACATTGTCACGCAGCAACCGGATCTTAGAACCGCGTCGAATCAAACCTTCAAGAACATAGCAGCCGGCCACAGCGCCGATCTTGGATATCCGGAACACCTGGCGGATTTCAACCAGACCAAGCGTGCTCTCCTTGCGTTCCGGCGACAGCATGCCAGTCAGCGCCGCCTTGATCTCGTCGACCGCGTCGTAAATGATGTTGTAGTAACGGATATCGACGCCGCTGCTTTCAGCGAGTTTTCGGGCGGCCGCATCGGCGCGAGCATTAAAGCCGATGACCACGGCTTTCGAGGCCAGCGCGAGGTTGATGTCCGATTCGGTAATGCCGCCGATCGCCGCATGCACGATATTTACCTTGACCTCGTCAGTCGACAGTTTGCCGAGGGCATGCGTCAGACCTTCGTATGAACCCTGCACGTCGGCTTTGATGATCAGCGACAGCGTCTTGACCTCGCCCTCGCCCATCTGCTCGAACATGTTTTCAAGCTTGGCTGCCTGTTGTTTGGCCAGCTTCACATCGCGGAACTTACCCTGGCGGAACAGCGCAATCTCGCGTGCCTTGCGCTCATCGCCCAGCACCATCACTTCGGCACCCGCTGCGGGTACGTCTGACAAGCCGAGGATTTCGACCGGAATCGACGGACCTGCTGAATCTATGGTGTCGCCGGCCTCATTGAGCATCGCGCGAACGCGACCGAACACGGCGCCCGCAAGAAGAATGTCACCGCGCTTCAGCGTGCCGGACTGCACCAGCACTGTTGCTACCGGACCACGGCCCTTGTCGAGTCGCGATTCAACAACAATACCCTTGGCCGGCGCATCTTTCGGTGCCCGCAGTTCCAGCACTTCAGCCTGCAGCAGAATGCGTTCCAGCAGGCTGTCAATGCCCTGACCGGTGCGCGCCGATACCTCGACGAACATGGTGTCGCCACCCCATTCTTCGGGTACAACTTCCTGCGCCGAAAGGTCCTGTTTTACGCGTTCAGCGTTCGCTTCCGGTTTGTCGATTTTGTTAAGCGCAACAATCATCGGCACTTTTGCCGCTTTGGCATGGTGGATCGCTTCAGCGGTTTGCGGCATCACGCCGTCGTCTGCTGCCACAACGAGAATGACCAGATCAGTGACTTTCGCCCCGCGTGCACGCATGGCTGTAAAGGCCTCATGGCCCGGCGTGTCGAGGAAGGTAATCATGCCACGGGGTGTTTCAACGTGATAGGCGCCGATATGCTGGGTTATGCCACCAGCCTCGCCGCTCGCCACTTTGGTGCGACGGATGTAGTCCAGCAATGAGGTTTTACCGTGATCGACGTGGCCCATTACAGTGACTACCGGCGCACGCGGCTCAAGTTTGACTTCAACCTGCCCCGCCGAGTCTTCCAGATAAGCATCCGGTTCATCGAGTTTTGCCCGCTTGCCGACATGCCCCATTTCCTCAACAAGGATGATCGCGGTGTCCTGGTCGAGAACCTGGTTGATCGTCGCCATCGTGCCAAGTTTCATCAGCGTCTTGATGACTTCTGCGGCCTTGACCGACATTTTGTGCGCGAGATCGGCTACGGAAATCGTTTCCGGAACCAGCACATCCTTTACCTGCGGCTCAGTCGGTGCAGTGAAGCCATGTTGCTGATCACCTTCCTGCTTGTGCGAGGTGCGGTGAACCTTGCGGTCGCGCCAGCCCAGTCCGCCGGTTGCATCGCCGCGAGTTTTAATCGTGCGTTTGCGCGCAGTTGGATCCTGCCAGACAACCTGCTTGGCCGGTTTTTTGGCGCCTTTTTTTGCTTTGTCGCCGGCGTCACCTGTCGGGGCAGTGGGTTTGTGGATCGTGCCTTCAACCACAATTGCCGGATCAACTGCAGGTGCCGCGGGAGCAGTCGGCGCCGGTTCGGCAGCAACGGCATCGGCTTTTGCAGCCGCTTCCACTTCAGCTTCTTTCTTGCGTTTTTTTGCGACGTCTTCGGCCTGGCGTGCGGCGAGTTCGGCTTGCTTGCGGGCTTCTTCTTCGCGCGTCGCAATTTCAGCTGCGTCAATAATCGGCTTCGGTGCCTCTTCGACCTTTTCGGGTTCCGGAGCATCGCGCTTGATCAGCACGCGTTTCTTGCGCACTTCGACCTGGATCGTGCGGGCCTTGCCAGTCGTGGCATCCGCTTTCTTGATCTCGGTCGTCTGCCGCCGTGTAAGGGTGATCTTCTGCTTTGCTTCCTTACCACCATGTGCTTCGCGCAGATGGTCAAGCAGTTGTGTCTTGTCCTTCTCGGTCAGCCCGGTGTCTTCGGTCAGCGCTTTCTTTACGCCGGCCGCCTGGAGCTGCTCGATCAGCAGCTCTGGCTGAACGCCGAGTTCCTTGGCAAATTCTTTGACTTTGATCTGGGGCATAGCCGGTTACTTTTCTTTTCTGCGATCAAGCGTTGGTTTCGGCAAACCACGGCGCACGTGCGGCCATGATCAGCGCTTTGGCGCGCTCCGCATCAATCGCGGTCAGCTCGATAAGATCGTCGGTTGCATAGTCGGCCAGGTCTTCCTGGGTCGCGATGCCCTTCGACGCCAGCATGCGAGCGGTATCGTGATCCATGCCCTCGACCTTCATCAAATCCTCGATGTCGTGCTCGACTTTTTCTTCGCTTGCAATTGCCTGTGTCAGCAGCGCATTACGTGCGCGACTGCGGAGTTCGTTGACGGTGGCCTCATCAAACGCCTCAATCTCAAGCATTTCGGTGAGGGGAACATATGCCACCTCTTCGAGGGTTGCAAAACCTTCCTGCACAAGAATGTCGGCAACCTCTTCGTCGACATCCAGTTTTTCCATGAACTCGGCTCGCGTCTTGGAAGTTTCCTCTTCGCTCTTCTTCTGAGCGTCAACTTCAGTCATCAGATTCAGTTCCCAGCCGGTGAGTTCCGCGGCCAAACGCACGTTCTGCCCGTTGCGGCCGATCGCTTGTGCGAGATTCTCCTCGTCCACAACGATGTCCATGCTGTGCTTTTCTTCATCAACGACGATACTGCTGACTTCCGCCGGGGCCAGTGCGTTAATGACGAACTGCGCCGGATCCGGATTCCACAACACGATGTCAACGCGTTCTTGAGCGAGCTCTGCAGTTACGGCTTGTACGCGAGACCCACGCATGCCGACGCAGGTGCCGATCGGGTCGATGCGCGCATCCTTTGAATGGACCGCAATTTTTGCACGGGAACCGGGGTCACGAGCCGCACCTTTGATCTCGAGCAGGCCTTCCTCGATTTCCGGAACTTCGAGTTCAAACAGCTTGGCGATGAATTCGGGTGCGGTACGCGACAGAATCAGGTGCGGACCGCGGGCCATGCGATCCACTTTCCAGACGTAGGCGCGGACACGATCACCGAGCCGCAGATTTTCTTTCGGGATCATCTGGTCGCGCGGCAGCATGGCTTCCAATCGACCGGACTCAACAATAGCGCTTCCCCGTTCCATGCGCTTGATGACGCCAGTGACCAGATGCTCCTTGCGTGCCAGGAAATCGTTGAGAATCTGCTCCCGTTCCGCATCGCGGATCTTCTGCACAATCACCTGCTTGGCAGTCTGAGCGCCGATACGGCCGACTTCCATGCCTTCCAGCGGTTCTTCGATGAATTCGCCGACTTGGGCTTCGGGATCTTCTTCCTGTGCCTCATGCAATTTGTATTGCCGTGAAGGCACTTCGATTTCCTCGTTCTTCACAACTTCCCAACGACGGAAGAAGGTGAATTCACCGGTTGCACGATCCACAGAGGCACGGATCTCGACGTCCTCGGTGAATTTCTTTTTGGCTGCAGAAGCCAGAGCGAGTTCAAGCGCGCCGAACACAATTTCCTTGTCGACGTTCTTTTCACGCGCCAGCGCGTCTACCAGCAACAGAATTTCACGACCCATATCCGTCTCCCGCTCAAAACGCCGGCATCAGCCGCGCCTTATCCAAATTGCCCAAGTCGATGGACCAAACGCGTCCGTCAACCTCGATTCCCACCTTGCCGGCTTCTCCCGCGCAAATCACACCGACAAAATTACGCTGTCCTTCCATCGGCACCCGCAATTTCAACTTCGCCTTCTGGCCGGCAAAACGCACAAAATCCTCAGCCTTGCGCAGCGGCCGGTCCAGACCTGGAGATGACACTTCCAGTCGGTCGTAGGCCACATTTTCAACCGTGAACAACCGGCTCAGATGATTGCTGACCAATGCGCAGTCCTCAACCGTAATGCCACCCGGTTTGTCGATAAACACGCGCAATAAAGCACCTTTGGCAGATCTTTCCAGATCCACCAGTTCATAGCCTAGTCCGGCCAGCGTGTTATCGAGTAAACCCTGCAAATCCATGACAAACCGTGCCAAAACGGCGCCACAAACAAAAAATGGGCGATCCGCCCATCCTGCGTGACACCCAACTGTTTTACAGAACTTTGAACTATAACAAAAATTTCCCTTTCGTTCAATGACGCACTGCGTCTTCCAGTTTGCCCTGCAGCACAAAAATTTCATTAAAAATCAAAAGGATAATTGAATACCTTTGGTGTTTATCAAGTGTCATGCGCAATACATAGTTGCAGTCGCATAAAGACTGTATATAATTACAGTCATGAATGACCAAACCCACAAACCTTTAACTGCGCGGCAGATTGAAATTCTGCGCATGATCGAAATCCACGTCGAAGAGTCCGGGTTTCCGCCAACGCGCGCTGAAATCTGCACCGCGATGGGATTCAGTTCTCCTAATGCGGCAGAGACCCATTTGCGTGCATTGGAGCGAAAAGGGGTGATCGAAATGACCTCGGGCGCTTCCCGGGGCATTCGTCTGACGCAGCAGCCCCCCCCTTCTTCACTACCTGTCATCGGCCGTGTTGCGGCCGGCAGCCCCATGCTCGCTGAAGAAAATGTCGAACAGCAATGTCGTGTCGACCCGGCTCTTTTTGATCCGCCTGCGGATTATTTGCTAAGAGTCAGGGGCATGAGTATGCGAGACGTCGGCATTCTCGAGGGTGACTTGCTGGCCGTGCATCGCACGACCCAGTTTCGGTCCGGTCAGATCGTGGTGGCGCGCCTTCATGACGAAGTGACTGTCAAACGGATACAGCGTAATCGTAACGTTGTGGAGCTGCTTCCGGAAAATCCCGACTTTGAACCGATCGTCGTCGATCTCAAACGGGATCCCCTGGAAATTGAAGGCATCGCCGTGGGCGTCATCCGCAACGGCAAATGGTCCTGATTACCCCTTCGTAACAGGAATTTTTTGCAGACTTAATTCGCCTAGAGCGAATAATCCAGTCCCATGACTTCACGTACATCGCGCAGTGTTTCCTGCGCGAGTTTGCGTGCTTTTTCGCAGCCATCGGCAATGATATTGCGTACAAGTGTCGGGTCATCCAGATAACGCTCCGCGCGCTCTCTCATCGGCTTTTGTTCGGCGACAATTGCGTCAATAACCGGTTGTTTGCATTCGATACATCCAATACCGGCGCTGCGACAGCCCTCCTGCACCCATTTTTTCTTTGCGTCATCCGAATAAATCAGATGCAGTTGCCAGACCGGGCACTTGCCCGGGTCACCAGGATCCGTGCGTTTGACGCGTGCCGGATCGGTAGGCATGGTTTTAACCTTCTTGCCGACGTTTTCTGGCGTCTCCCGTAATCCGATCGTGTTGTTGTATGACTTTGACATTTTCTGTCCGTCGAGTCCGGGCATTTTCGATGCTTCAGTCAATAGCGCCTTCGGTTCCGTAAGGATGACTTTGCCGCCACCTTCGATGTAACCAAAAAGCCTTTCACGATCGCCAAGCGGCAAGTTTTGTGATTCCTCAAGTAAGGAGCGAGCCGCTGCCAGCGCATCGCCATCGCCTTTTTCAAGGTAGTCGGTGCGCAGTTTCCGGTAGAGCTTGCCACGTTTCGCACCGAGTTTTTTGATGGCGATTTCGGCTTTTTCCTCAAAGCCCGGCTCACGGCCAAACACATGATTGAAGCGCCGAGCGATTTCGCGAGTGATCTCGACATGGGGCACCTGGTCTTCACCAACCGGCACCAGATTGGCGCGATAGATGAGGATGTCAGCGCTTTGCAACAGTGGATAACCCAGGAATCCGTATGTGGCCAAATCCTTTTCAGCCAATTTTTCCTGTTGGTCCTTGTATGTCGGTACGCGTTCAAGCCAAGACAGCGGCGTGATCATCGACAGCAGTAGATGCAATTCTGCGTGTTCCGGCACTTTGGACTGGATGAAGAGCGTAGCTTGCGCCGGATCAACGCCTGCAGCGAGCCAGTCGACGACCATGTCCCATGCGTGATTTCCAATCGTTGCCGGGTCATCGTAATGCGTCGTCAGTGCATGCCAGTCAGCCACGAAAAACAGGCACTGATGTTCGTGCTGCAGCTTGACCCAGTTTTTCAGAACGCCATGGTAATGGCCAAAATGCAGTGCACCGGTCGGGCGCATGCCGGATAAAACGCGGTTTTCAAACATCGATTGATGATTCCGGAGTTAAGGAATGATTTTCAGCAACATTGCCGAAAACCATAGAATTCAATGAAAACAGAAAGTTAATATACTGCATCTTGTTTGCATCAACTGGTATTGATCGATTTTAGCGCAACCCCTCACATCATCGTGCTTCGGGAAGACTACAGACCAAAGGGCGTCAGACTTCCCTTGCCTTCGCGAACCACAATCGGCGCTGCTCCAGTCAGGTCAACGACAGTGCTTGGTTCAATGCCGCAAGAGCCGCCGTCCAACACCAGATCCACCAGATGTTCCAGTCGTTCACGTATCTCATTGGCATCCGTATGCGGAATCTCGTCACCGGGCAGCAGCAATGTTGATGAAAGAAGCGGCTCACCCAGTTCAGTCAGTAACGCATTAACTACCGGATGATCCGGTATGCGAAGACCAATGGTCCGACGCTTCGGATGCTGCAGGCGTTTGGGTAATTCGCGTGTTGCCTCAAGGATAAAGACATAACTGCCGGGGGTCGCGGCTTTGAGCAAGCGGAACTGCTGATTGTTGACGCGCGCATAAGCTGCCAGTTCCGAAAGATCGCGACAGACCAGTGTCAGGTGATGGCGGTCATCAATGCCGCGAATCACGCGAATCCTTTCCATCGCCGTTTTATCCCCGATGTGGCAACCCAAGGCATAACAGGAGTCTGTCGGATAGACGACAACTCCACCATCACGAATGATTTCCGCAGCCCGCTTGATCAGCCGGGGTTGAGGGTCTTCAGGGTGTATCGAAAAAAATTGCGACATGCCGGTGTTTTGTGAGCGTGTGCGCTCAGAACCTTTCCCAAACCGGATCACATCCCGACGGCAGTGCGGGAACATTGCCGATATCACGATACCCTTCCCCGGGTCCGTGAAAATCTGACCCGGCAGAGGCCAGGAGGCCGTATCGTCGTGCATGACGTGCCCAGGTTACAAATTCCGCAGGTGCATGCGATCCTGTCACCACCTCGATTGCAGTTCCCCCCAACTCTACAAACTCCCCGAGAAGGCGTTCACATTTCGCTTCCCCCAGATCATAACGACCGGGGTGTGCAAGAACTGCTGTTCCTCCGCTATTACTGATCCACTGCAACGCATTGGCGAGTGTTGCCCACTGATGCGGCACATACCCCGGCTTGCCTGGAGTCAGAAAGTGCCGGAAAACAGCATTGGTATCCCGCGCATGACCCGCTTCAACAAGGTATCTTGCGAAATGGGAGCGGCTGACCAGTTCAGGATTTTTGGCATACCGCCGTGCACCTGCCAGAACGTCGGGAATGCCGAATGCCGCGAGACTCTCGGACATGCGCTGTGCGCGGGTTTCACGTCCCGCCCTGATCTGGGCAAGGCCATCAATCAAGGGGCTATGTGCTGGATCAATATTCAATCCAACGATATGCAGCGTCACCTCGTCCCATAGCACTGAAATTTCGACGCCATTGACCAGGCGCAACCCCCATTGGTCTGCTGCTTCGCGTGCGGATTCAAGACCCTTGATTTCATCGTGATCGGTCAATGCAAGCACATCAACACCACGCTGCACGGCACGTTCCACCAGTTCAGCTGGACTCAGCAGCCCATCGGAACAGGTTGAATGGCTATGCAGATCAAAACGCATAAAAGTATAATAAAATCAATGAATTGAGGGTATCGTGGAGCGCATCATATCAAATCACCGGCGATCCAGAAAAAATCCAGCGATCGAACCCCACGAATGAAAACAGCAGCGGCAGCCCGCAATGGGCTTCAGTTATACTCCGCGCATTCGAACTCACGGACTCACGCGGCACATGAACCGCCATCAGGGCATCGCACTTGCCGTCGCAGTCATCAACGTTTTGTTGATCACGCTGTTTCCGCCGGTTGATCAGTTCTCCGTTGCTGCCACCAGCATTCCCGTGTTTGCCGGATTCTATTTTGTCCTCTCCAAACCACCGCTGAGCGTCATCAATACCGACTTCTTGGTGATCGAGATGGTCGTCGTTCTGGTTAATCTGGCAATCGCTTGGCTACTGCTCGGCAACCGACCTGCTGCTCCGGCGCAACGCAGGCTGAGCCTTCAAAGTGCTTCCCTGCTGTTCACCGGCGTCAATCTTGTGCTGATGCTGTTGTTCCCGCCGATGGAATCCGTATTCGCGGTAACCAAGGCCGCCATCCCGAGCTTTGAGGGTTTCTTCTTCATCTTCGCGCAAAAACCAGCGCATGTAATTGTCGACACCCTGCTCTACCTTGAAATCACCTTCATTCTGGTGAATGGCGCATTTCTATGGTTGATTTTCAAGGAGCGCAAGCCGCCATCAGCTGAAGAAATACGCGCAGCGATGCGCCAGTATCAGCAGCGCTAGTTTTTCTCAAGTGCTTTCGCGGCGCGATCAAACAACCGTTCGTGGCTGATGCAACCGGCTTTGCGCCGGTACATGCTGAGCAAGAAATTCCATCTGGTCGGCCAGAATCCGGCGATTGGTAAGAATCAGATACTCGGCACGATTCGGCACATAAGGGAGGTAAACCAGTTCCATACCCGCACCTTCAGGAGTGCGGTCACTCTTCCGTTCATTGCAGGAGCGACAGGCTGTCACCACGTTCATCCAGGTATCACGACCGCCTTTCGAGAACGGGACAATATGATCGCGTGTCAGCTTTGCCCCGGTAAAACTGGTGGCGCAGTAAGCGCAGATCTGGCGGTCGCGATGGAACAATTCGCGATTATTCAGAGGCGGCACCTGATTGAAGGCGCGCATGGCCATGGCCTTGCCTTTGATGGCAATGATGCTGGCGCCGCTGATCGTTGACCGTTCACCGGTCATCCGGTTGAGTCCTCCGTGAACGGTAAAAGCCTGTTCACCCAGACTCCAGGCGATCTGGTTTTTCGAGTAGTAGTAGCAGGCGTGCTGCCAGGTAATCCAACGGTGCGGGATACCGTGGGTGTCCAGCGTCAGAATCAGCGGAAACAGGTTGACTGTTGCCGGTTCATTCAGGATCGGAAGATCGCCATCCATTGCGGCAGTTTTCATCCAAAAACGGGGTTTAAAACAAGGTTCAAAACACCTTTCAGGAAGCCGCTTCAATTTACCAGATTTTTGAATATTTGGAACAATTTGCCACTGCGACTGGCCCCACAGCCACGGTCAGGCTATACTTCGCCGGCGTGATTTATCCCCAAAGCCATACATTCAATCCGGTGTCATCGCCGGTTCCTTCCTGTTGCGCCGAGCCTCCGTGCTGCGCTTCGCGAGTATGACGTCCGCGTTGATCTCGCCCTACTCCGGTTAGCCCCATGTCGTTTGCCGATCTGAACCTGATTCCCGAACTCCAGCGCGCGGTAGCCGACGAAGGCTACAGCGAACCCACACCAATCCAGGCGAAAGCCATACCGGCGGTGCTCGAACGCCGCGACATCATGGGTTGTGCCCAGACCGGCACCGGGAAGACCGCCGGTTTTACGCTGCCGATGCTGCAGTTGCTGGCACCCTATGCCAATTCCAGTCCTTCGCCCGCCCGGCATCCAGTGCGTGCGCTGGTGCTGACACCGACGCGTGAACTCGCCGCGCAGGTCAGCGACAGCGTCAAGGCATACGGCAAGTTTCTGAAACTGCGCTCGACCGTGGTGTACGGCGGTGTCGACATGCCGCCCCAGACCAAGATCCTGCGCGAAGGCGTGGATATCCTTGTTGCGACGCCGGGTCGCCTGCTCGATCACGTGCAGCAGAAAAGCGTCTCCCTCGGCCAGGTTGAAATCGTGGTCATGGATGAAGCGGATCGCATGCTCGACATGGGATTCCTGCCGGACATCCGGCGCATTCTCGCCCTGCTGCCGACCCAGCGCCAGAGCCTGCTGTTCTCGGCCACGTTCTCGGAAGAAATCAAGAAACTGGCCAACCAGATGCTGCGCAGCCCGACACTGATCGAAGTTGCCCGCCGCAATGCACCCGCGGATCTGGTCAAGCACCAGGTTTTCGAGACCCCAGCGTCGCGCAAACACGCCGTGCTGGCCAATCTGATCCGTTCGCGCGACATGAAACAGGTTCTGGTATTCCTGCGCATGAAACGTGATTGCAACAAACTGGCTCGCGACTTGGTGCGCGACGGCATCAACGCCACCGCGATCCACAGCGACCGCACCCAGGCCGAGCGCGAACAGGCGCTCACGGATTTCAAGGAAGGCCGGTCGACCGTGCTGGTAGCCACCGATATTGCAGCCCGCGGCATCGACATTGAAGAACTGCCGTTCGTCATCAATTACGAACTGCCCTACACGCCCGAAGACTACGTACACCGCATCGGCCGCACCGGGCGTGCCGGCATGCCCGGCGAAGCCATTTCGCTTGTCTGTCCGGACGAAATGCGCTTGCTCGCCGACATCGAAAAACTGCTCAAACGCGCGATCCCGCGCCAGTCTGTTGAAGAAGGCGCAGCGGATCGTGAAGCGGAACGCGAATACGAACGAAGCCAGGAAAGGGAGCGTCGTCCGCGACGCGAAGAGCGTGACGCTGAACCGCGTCGTGCAGCCGCTGTTGCTCCGCCCCCCAAACCCCGTTCCCAGGTGGCTGCCGATGGCTTTGATTTCAGCAAGCCCTATGAACCGTCATCTGCTTCAACAACAGAGGGTTCCGCGCCTCCGCCGCCACAACGCCAACGCACTGGCCGGCCGACTGCCGCACTTCTGGGCGGTTTCATCGCCAGAGACAAGAAGTGACCGGTACGCTGATCCTCAAGCGCCAGTAATCCGTGGATACGCTGTCTGTCCCGGAACTGATTTACTTCTGTTTCATCGTCATCATTTCCTACGCCATCCGCGGCAGCGCTGGTTTCGGCGGTGTCACGGTACCGTTGCTGGCCTGGGTACTGTCGCTTAAAACGGTCGTGCCGATGGTGACATTCCTCGGCCTCGCCTCGTCCATTGCCATCCTGTACACCGACCGTCGTCACATCGCCTGGAAAGACCTGTGGCGGGTGATGCCGTGGACCGCGATGGGCGTAGTCATTGGTGTCTATTTTTTCAAGATTCTTGATGCCGCCACGCTGGCACGCATCCTCGGCGGTTTCGTGCTGGCATACGGCGCCTACTCGCTGCTGATCACCTGGCGCAAGCCGGACAAAGTCGTGCTGCCGATGTACGCCATCACGCCGGTTGCCGGCACCGTGGCCGGATTTGTCGGGACCATCTTCGGTTCCATGGCCGGCATGTTTTTCGCAATTTACCTGGACCTCCTGCGGCATGGTCGCGAAGTGTTTCGTGCAACCGTCGCTGCGATTCTGTTCGCACTGGGCATCCTGCGCGGCGGTGCCTATGTCATCACCGGAGAATTCACACATGATGTCATCATCGCCTGCGCCGTTGCGCTGCCGATGATGGGGATCGGCATTTTCATCGGCAATCGCATCAACGCCAATCTCAATGACATCGCCTTCAAGCGGCTGGTTGCCGCAATCCTGATGGTGAGTGGCCTGCCACTGCTGGTACGTTGATTCCGAGCGCTTCGCCGCGGCTATAATTGCGGCTCTTTCCCGATACAGGTGTAATTATGGCTGACGCCGGTTTGATCACTCCCGCCGCACTGCAGGCGGCATTGCACGATGGCAGCGAAATCGCATTGCTGGATGTCCGCGAGGACGGCGAGTTCGGCGAAGACCACATGCTGTTTGCCACACCACTGCCGTACAGCCGGCTGGAACTGGGCATCGCATCGCTTGTGCCGCGCAAAAGCGTGCGCATCGTGTTGTGCGACGACGGCCGTTCGGGAATGGCGCAACGCGCCGCCACCCGGCTTGCCGCGCTGGGCTACACCGACCTGTTTCTGCTTGAAGGCGGCACGCAAGGCTGGAAAGCCGCAGGTTATGCGCTGTTCAAGGGCGTCAACGTACCCAGCAAACTGTTTGGCGAAATGGTGGAGCACGCCTACAACACCCCACGCATCACGGCCCAGGATCTGGTGAAAATGCGCGAATCCGGCGAGGACTTCGCGCTGTTTGACGGCCGCCCTCTGAACGAACACCACAAGATGACCATCCCCGGCAGCACTTGCTGTCCGAATGCCGAACTGCCGTACCGCGTCGCAAGTATGGTGAAGAACCCGAAAACCAAGATCATCGTCAATTGCGCCGGCCGCACCCGCTCAATTCTCGGCGCCCAAACACTGATCAACTTTGGCGTGCCCAATCCGGTTTATGCACTGGAGAACGGCACGCAGGGTTGGTACCTGTCCGATTTGCAGCTGGAGCATGGGTCTCCTCGCCGATATCCTGAAACCGTCGATGCTGCTCAGTTACCGGCGCAGCAGGAAGCGGCGCGGGCGCTGATCAAGCGATTCAACGTGCGAATTGCCTCCGCGCCTGAGGTTGCCGGTTGGCTGAAAGAACCGGGTCGCACGACCTATCTCTGCGACGTGCGCACTCCGGAAGAGTTCGCTGCCGGCAGCATTGTTGGAGCGCAGCACACGCCCGGCGGGCAATTGATTCAGGCAACAGACCAATGGGTCGGTGTGCGCAACGCACGCATTGTATTGATTGATGGCGGTGAAATGGTGCGGGCCCCGGTTGTCGCCAGTTGGCTGCTGCAGCTGGGTTGCGACGCCTGCGTATTGGATGGCGGCGTCAAAGCCGCGCTCGAAGGCGTCAAGACTCCCAAACCCGAACTGCCTGTAATCCCGCTGATCTCTGCAGTCGAACTCAAGAAGCTGATCGAACACAAGGCATGCACCGTTCTTGACGTGAACAACAGCATGAACCATCGCAAGGCCCATGTGCCGGGCAGCCGCTGGAGCATTCGCACGCGCATTGCACGGGATGCCAAAGACGCGAAATTGCCGGTCGTGCTGGTCGCTGACGATGCGGACATTGCGCGGCTGGCAGCGACCGAGCTTGGTGATGCCGGTATCAGTGATATCCGTCTGCTGGAAGGAGGCGTCAAGGGCTGGATCAAGGCCGGATATCAAACGGCCTCGTCGACGGATATTCCTTCTGATCGTGAATGCATCGACTACCTGTTCTTCGTGCACGACCGCCATGCCGGAAACCGTGAAGCGATGAAGCAATACCTGGCCTGGGAAACCGGACTGATGGCGCAACTCGGCGAGCAGGACAAGTCGGTATTCCGTCTGCCGGCGCACTAAGCACCAGTCCGGCAAGGATGACGATCTGGGTTGATGCCGACGCCTGCCCAGGCGTCATCAAGGACATCCTTTACCGGGCAGCGCAACGGGCTTCACTGCAAGTCACGCTGGTTGCCAATCGCGCATTGCAGGTGCCGCGCTCACCGTGGATCAGCATGGTCCAGGTGCCGCGCGGTTTTGATGTCGCCGACAACCATATCGTCGAAGTTGCTGCTGCCGGTGATCTCGTCATCACTGCCGACATTCCTTTGGCTGCGGCTGCGGTCGGGAAAGGGGCAGGCGCGCTCAACCCGCGCGGCGAGCTCTACACGAAGGACAACGTGCAGGGTCTGCTCGACATGCGCAATTTCATGGACACGTTGCGCAGCAGCGGCGTCGAAACTGGCGGGCCGCCGGCACTGAGCAATAGTGACCGTCAGATGTTTGCCGCGCAGCTGGATCGCTGGATTGCGCGTCAAATCAGGAAGTAATATTGCTGCCAGAAAATAAATATCAATAAAATCAAATAATTATAAAGTCTTCTGCATCAGGGCGCCTTGCGCAACCCCAAAGTGGTGACCAGCCCTTCAACCTCTTTGGCCGACTCTGCGACGGCCGCAGCCGTTTTGGCGGCATCCAGAAAATTCCAAGCCCACAGATTTTCCTCCAGATCCTTTTTCCATTCCTCTTGTGCAGCCAGCTGCGCATAGCGGCTTTCCCAGAATTTAACGGCACTCGCGTCTGTACCCTTGGGCGCCATTACGGCACGAAAATTGGTCATGGCACCACTGATCCCCTGCTCGTTCCATGTCGGAACGGCAGCCAGTACTCCGCCCAGCCGTTTCGGTGATGACACGGCGATAGTCCTCATTTGTGAATTGCGAACATAAGGCACCGCCGCTGACACTGCCGTTGAAATGGCGTCAACATGGCCGCCCAGCAGCGCGGTCACCGACTCCGCACTGCCTTTGAAGGCTACAAAACGGACGCGACGTGGATCAATTCCAGCCCTCTGCAACGCCAGTGCCGCAGACAGATGATTTGCCCCGCCAATTGAAGTGGATACTCCAATGACTGCCGAAGCCGGATCTTTCTGCAGCCTGGCAATCAGATCGCGACCGGTCAACACTGCAGAATCGGCCCGCACCGAAAGCGCAAAATATTCGTCAAACAGCGTTGCGATCCAGGTGTAATCCCCGTGCGCATACGGGCTCAGCCCCAGCGCCCGGCTGATCACCACATTCAGGTTGCCGATCATCTGGTAATGCCCGTTGCCGGCATGTTGATTCAGATAGGTCCAGGCAATGACATTTCCACCGCCAGGCTTGTTCATGATGGTCAACGGACCTTCATGAATTTTCTGGGATTGCCAAATGCGCTGGATCAGACGTGCGGTCTTGTCAGGTGCGGCGCCCGGTGCCGTGCCAACGATGAGTTCGACATTGCGGTCAGGCTTCCATACAGACTGCTGTGCAGTCGCCAGCACTGGCCACAGTGTTATCAGCAACAACCCTGTTCGGTGCATCGTTTTAAGCATCCACATTTGATCCGCCTCCGTATCATGTAATCTTTTGAGCCTCTCCGGGCAGTCTATATCATCAACAATATCTTGATGCAGCGCCATTCGTCGCAACACGGCAAGACCGATGTTAGGATGGCGCCTTTTGCCGACCACCATGACTCGCAAAACCCGTATTGATGAAACCGAAGCCCGCGCGGCATTCGAAAACGCGCTGGCCACGTATGAGCAGGATTTCGGCAAGTTCTTTCTCGCCCGGTTGTTCGGACTTGAGCTTAAATATACTGCGGAAGAATGCATCATCACCTTCGACCTGAAGGAGTTCATGCTCAACCCGCAAGGCGGCATCCACGGCGGCATCACGGCATTCGCACTGGATGTTTCGATGGGACATCTGCTGCGTCAGACCAGCGGTCCGGGAACCACCATTGAAATGAAAGTGCAATATCTTAAAGCCGCACGATCGGGACGTCTGACCTGCACTGCGCGCTTCATCCGGCAAGGCCGGAGCATTTCCTTCCTGCGTTCGGAACTGGTGGATGGACAGGGCGAAATGATTGCATATGCGACTTCGACGTGGAAATTGCTGAAGCAGCACAGTCATCCCGCGCACAAGGCAGACTGAAATCGTGCCGATTCGGCTGTTACTGGACACCAATGTCTGGCTGGACTGGCTGATATTCAATGACGCTGCGATCAGGCCGATTCAAGACCTGGTCAATGCCGGTAAAGCCGAAATCATCATTGATCAGGAATGTGATGCCGAACTGGTCAGGGTCCTTGCTTACCCGCTGCAAAAATGGACACTGAATGCCGAAGCACAAGTCGCCTGCATCAACCGTTTTCGCAGCGTTGCCCGCCGTGTTGCAGGACCACCGGTTGGAAATCTGCCAGCATGCCGCGATCCGGACGACCAGAAGTTCCTGGCGCTGGCTGCGGGCACAAAGGCCCATTGCCTCATCACCAAGGACCGCGCTCTGCTGAAACTTGCCAAACGTCGCTACGGCTTGACGTTCCATATCGTGACTCCCACGAAATTTCCTGAATTGTCGGGCGTAGAATCAATCCGTTAAAGAAGACAATACGCCATCGGAGGAGCTGGACATGGAAGTGATACCCGTGGGTCCGGGATTCGCTGCAGAAATACGTGGAATCGGCATGATCGAAGTTGCTGCCGACCCTTCCGCATACGCAGCAGTCCGGGCCGCATTCGAAGAACATTCAGTGGTGGTGTTCCGTGATCAACCGATCACTGACGAATTGCAGGTCGCGTTCTCGCGCCGTTTCGGTCCTTTGGAAACTGCCAAAGCCGCTTCCCGTGGCGAAGGTACGCCGTTCAGCATCCTCACCAATATCGAGCCGGACGGCACACTGGTGCCGCCGGATCACAAGGAAGCACTGCGTGCACGTGCCAACCAGCTTTGGCATACCGACAGCTGCTTCAAGATTCCTCCGGCGCTGGCTTCGGTGCTGTCTGCTCGAGTGGTTGCAAACAGCGGCGGCGAAACCGAATTCGTTTCCATGCGCCGTGCCTGGGAGAACATTGGTGCTGATCTCCGCAGCAAACTCGACAATGCCTATGCATGGCATGACTATGCGCATTCGCGTGGCAAGATCGCGCCGCATCTCGCCTCCGATCGTGAGCGCTCCACCATGCCACCGGTTTCATGGCGCATCCGCTGGCGTAATCCGGTCAATGGCCGGGATGCGCTCTACATTGCCTCGCATACCTGTGGGATTGAAGGCATGTCCGATGCGGATGCACTGTGTCTCATTGACGATCTAACGGCCATGGCCACGCAAGCGGAGTATGTTTACCAGCATCGCTGGCGTGCTGGCGATGTGGTGATGTGGGACAACCGCGCCACCGTGCATCGGGGCCGCCCCTGGCCGGACGATCAGCCCCGACACATGATGCGCACCACCATTTCGGCTACCGACACCGATGGCCTCGGTGAAATGTGGCCGCGACGTAATGGGGCATGATCATGTCTTACCCATAAAAAACGCCGCCCCCGGGCGGCGTTTTTTATGGCGCAACAATACTCAGCCGCCCTTGATGCCGACTGCACGCACCACCTTGCCCCATTTTTCATATTCCGATTCGATGAATTTGCGGAACTGCGCAGGATCGGAAGGTGCTGCATCCGTCCCGGCTCGCTTGAATCCTTCAATAATATCCGGCGACTTGAGCAATGCGGTGGTTTCGCGATACAACTTATCAATGATGCTCTTGGGTGTGCCTTTCGGAACCGCCATGCCCATCCAGAAGGTCGCCTCATAACCCTGCACGCCAGCCTCGGCGACGCTGGGCACTTCCGGCATTTGCTGCGAACGCTGCGCAGTAGTGACGGCAAGTGCCAGCAGTCGACCTGACTTGTGGTGCTGCAGAGCAATGGCAATGCCCGGGAAGCCGATTTTCACCTGACCGCCCAGCAGGTCCGCTGCCGCAGCACCGCTGCCCTTGTACGAGATGTGCGTGATCTTGATTCCGGCCATCGACATGAACAGCTCACCGAACAGATGCTGGCCGCCACCGGTGCCGGAAGAGGCCCAGTCGAGTTTACCCGGCTGGCTTTTGGCCAGAGCTATAAGTTCCTTGACCGATTTCGCCGGCAATGACGGATGCACGACCAGCACATTCGGCGCCGAGCCGAATTGCGTCACCGGAATAAAATCCTTCAGTGGATCATAGGAAAGCTTGCTGTACACATGCGGGCTGACTACAAATGGCGTCGCGGTCTGCAGAATCGTATAACCGTCGGGTTCAGCCTTGGCAGCGACCGCCGTGCCCAGCGCACCGCCCTGGCCCGGCCTGTTGTCAATCACGAACTGCTGCCCCATACGTTCCGCCAGTTTGGCGGAAGTAAGCCGGGTCGGTACATCGGTTGCGCCGCCGGCTGCGAACGGGATGATCATCCGAACCGGACGTTCGGGGTATTTATCCGTTGCGAATGCCGCTTGTGCCAGCATCGCGACAAAAATCGCAAATGACACGGCGTATGCCTGAAAACTGCTCTGCCTCATGATGTACTCCTCCATTGTATTTTTGGAACTGCGCAATCATGTTAGCAATTCGGCAGAGCTACGCCAAAAGAAAACGCCGCGCGAAGCGGCGTTTTCAGTCAAGCTGATGCTGCACTGCGGAATCAATTGACTTCAGCACCGCTGGCCTTGACCACTTTGGCCCATTTCGCAGACTCGATTTTCATGAAATCGAAAAACTTCTCCGGCGAGTCCTGCCATGCCGGTTCCTGCCCCACTGCTTGCAGGCTCTTGCTCATTTCGGGTGTTTTCAGCACCTTGAGCAGTTCTCCGTGCAGTTTCATCTGGATGTCACGTGGCAGGTTTTTCGGCCCCGCCACGCCAAACCAGGCCACCATTTCATAACCTTTGACGCCGGCTTCGGCGATGGTTGGCACGTTCGGCAGTTCCGGTGAACGTTTACCTCCAGTCACCCCCAGCGGGCGCAGCTTGCCAGTCTTGATGTGGGGCAACATGCCGGCAATGCCCGGAAAGGCCACCATGACCTGCCCGCCAAGCAGATCCGATGTCACCGGACCACTCCCGCGATACGGAATGTGAGTCATATTGATGCCAGCCATATTTGCAAATAATGCGCCGGTCAGATGTTGCGTGCTGCCATTGCCCGACGATGCGTAATCGATTTGCCCCGGTTTAGCCTTGGCCAGCGTGATGAGCTCTTTAACCGATTTCGCAGGCAGCGAAGGATGCACCACCAGCACATTGGGGGCGCTGGTGATTTGCGTCACCGGCGTGAAATCATTCAGCGAATCGTATGCCAGTTTCTTGTGCAGAGCGGCGCTGACGAAATGGGTATTGCTGATCATGAATAACGTATAACCATCGGGAGCCGACTTCGCAGCGGTATCTGCGCCGATGGTTGAGCCAGCACCGGGTCGGTTATCCACCAGAATCTGCTGCTTCACTGCATCACCGAGTTTTTGCGTCACGATGCGCCCCGGGACATCGGCGGCGCCGCCGGCCGAAAACGGGATGATCATGCGTATCGGTTTGGCAGGGTAGCTCTGCGCAGCAAGCGGCATTGCCATGGCCGTAGCCAAAATGCCAAAACCAATCCTCGATATATTATAACTTATTGATTTCAAAAGAGTTCTCCTAATTTTCAAACACGTCAAAAAGCCATCAATAATAACATCAGCCATGCATAAGCCGACTGTCGCGAATCGGGATCAGGCCAGGATAAACATCGCGTCCATGACAATCCCGGGATGCTTGGCATCCTTCACAGTCCATGTTGTCCGGTGCTTCATAATGCGTCTGCCATGCTGAACCTGTCGCATTTACATAAATCGTATCCAGGCCCTGCTCCGCGCCCCATTTTGCAGGATGTGAGCCTTGAACTCGCGCCCGGCGATTACATCGCCATCATCGGTGAATCCGGTTGCGGCAAATCAACGCTGCTGAATTTGATTGCCGGCCTTGATCTTCCCGACTCCGGAACCGTGACTCTGCACAACCGGAACGTGACCGACATGGACGATGACAGTCGAACACGCCTGCGCCGTCGCGACATCGGATTTGTTTTCCAGGCTTTTCTGCTGTTGCCCTATCTGACCGTTCTCGACAACGCGGCGCTGACCCTGAAACTCAATGGTGTCAGCCATAGCGACGCACAACGAAAGGCTCATGCTGCGTTATCCGCTGTCGGACTGGCCGCGGCCATCCATCGTTTTCCCGGAACCCTTTCAGGTGGGGAGTCCCAGCGCGTCGCGGTAGCCCGTGCCCTGGCCCACGAACCCAAACTGGTATTGGCCGATGAGCCCACAGGTAACCTTGATGCAGAAAGCGCAGACATCGTATTGCGTCTGCTCCGAGAGCGCGTCAAGGCACAGAACAGCATCGGGATCCTGGTTACGCATTCCAGTACCGCCGCTGCCACTGCTGACCGCATTTACCGGCTGCACCACGGTTCGCTGCAGGCGGCATGAACGCTGCTGTCTGGCGAGCCTTGATCAGCGGGCCGCTGTATGCCACTCCGGGACGAACGCTGCTTGCTGTAGCTGCGATTGCGATTGGCGTTGCGCTTGGCCTTGCGGTGCACCTGATCAACGCCAGTGCAGCCAGCGAATTTGAGCGGGCTGCGCGACAACTCGCCGGCGAAGCGGATCTGATTGTCCGCGGCGGCCGTGCCGGATTTGACGAACAACTGTATCCAAAAATCGCGAAACTGCCGGAAGTGGCAACGGCCAGTCCCGTGCTTGAGCTCGATGCCGCGCTATACGGTCGCCGCGACTCCCTGAAAATCATCGGCATCGACTCATTGCGTGCATATGCCCTGCAACCCCAACTGGCAGGCTGGGATGGCAGCGCGGGCAATGCGATATTTGATGCCAATGCCATCAGGCTTTCGGCGAGCGCAGCAAATACATTGGCCGTAAACAAAGGTGATACCGTGGTCTTGCAGGTCGGCACCCAGCCACTTGATTTGCACGTGGCCGGAATCCTTACGGATAGTGTCTACCGGCAGCGCCTTGGCATCATGGATATTGCTGCGGTCCAATGGCGTTTCCATCGGATCGGAACCATCAGCCGGATTGACCTGCGTCTGCATTCAGGAAACGACCTGCCAACGTTCCAGCGACGCTTGCAGACGCAACTTCCTCCCGGTGTGCACGTCGTGACTGCGCAAACCGATAGCCAACGCGGTCTTGCCCTCACCCGCGCCTATCGACTGAATCTCGATATGCTGGCGCTGATCGCCCTGTTTACCGGAACGTTCATGGTGTTCTCGTCACAAGTCCTGGCATTGCTGAGGAGACGCACGCAAATTGCGCTGCTACGCGCGCTTGGCGTGACCCGTGGCGAGGTATTGTCCTGGCTGATTGTTGAAGGCGCGCTGATCGGGTGCGTCGGCGGGATCATCGGACTCCTTGGCGGTTATGTGCTGGCAGGACAGGCCATGGCTTTTGCCGGTGCAGATCTGGGTGCTGAATATTTCCGGAATCTCAACGCCAGTCTGGCCGCAGACCCGCTAACACTGGCAGCATTTCTCGGATTGGGAATTGCTTTCTCGGTTCTTGGCACCGCTTTGCCGGCTTGGGAAGCCGCGCGACGTCAGCCTGCAAGCGCCCTGCATGCCGGGGATGATAGCGATGAACTGCACCGCCCACTGCTGATTGTCAGTGGAATGGCGGCACTGCTGGTGGGCGCTGCGCTCTCACTGCTGCCGCCAATCAGCGGTTTGCCTGTCGCGGGTTATGGCGCCATTACCATGCTGCTGCTCGGCGCCGTGCTGTTGATGCCGGCCCTGGCGGGACGCCTGCTTTCCCCTGCACCACTGCCCTCAATACCTGCATTGGCGTTAGGCCTTGCGCAACTCAAAGCCACAACGCGCCATGTCGCCATCAGCGTCGCTGCAATCCTTGTGAGCTTCAGCCTTGTCGTGGCCATGCTGATCATGGTCCTGTCATTCCGTCAGTCGCTGGACAGCTGGCTGGATCAGGTTCTGCCGGCAGATCTGTATCTGCGTGCAGCAAACGCCGGAGAAACCGCGATGCTTTCACCGATTGAGCAACAGCGCATCACCGATACAGAAGGCATCGCATCAGTCGTTTATTCGCGTTACCAGAGTCTGCTCATCAAAGCCAATCAACCCGCGGTAACACTGATTGCAAGAGATTTTCCGAATCAACGAACTCCATCCGCCCTGTCCCTGGTCAGTCCGCCAGCTGCATTGCCGGAAAGCGCACCGCCCGCCGCCTGGATCAGCGAAATCGCAGCGGCATTGTTTGAATGGAAAACAGGTCAAATAATTACCTTGCCGCTTGGAAACACCGAGCAGACTTTTATTGTCGCTGGCGTCTGGCGCGACTACTCGCGCCAAAACGGTGCCGTGATCATTGATCGCAGCATTTACAGGAAACACACTGGGGACGAGACGGTTAACGATGCGGCCATACGCATCTCCGACTCAACAAACATCACAAAGACTGAGCAAGCCCTTCGAGTTGCGATTGCCACGCATTCAGCAGTGGAAATTGCCAGCGCCAGCGACATCCGGCGCATATCCATGGACATCTTTGATCGCACTTTCGCGATTACCTGGGCCCTCGAGATCGCTGCGCTGGTTGTTGGCTTGTTTGGCGTCAGCATCGCATTCAGCGTGCAGGCCCTTGCGCGGCGTCGCGAGTTTGGCGTACTGCGGCACCTCGGAATGACCCGGGGACAGATTTCGGCAATGCTGGCAGGTGAAGGTGCATTGACAGCAGGCGTGGGCGCAATCTGCGGACTCGCAGTTGGCACCTTGATTGGCCTGGTGCTGATACATGTCATCAACAGACAATCCTTCCATTGGAGCATGGAATTGCATATGCCATGGTCGCCGCTGCTGCTGCTCTTCGTCGTGACTGTCGCCTGCGCAGCCGCCACCGCAGTTTTCAGTGCCCGCAGTGTCATGCGCATCGATGTGGCATCGACGGTTCGCGAGGACTGGTAGATGAACCCGTTTAGGCGACGCATTATGTTGGCCGCACTTGCAAGCTGTTGGGGCAACGGTGCAGAAGCCTCAGCTCCGGCAAATCACGCATCAGCAGATCCTGCACGCACCTTGAGATTTCCGAATGATCACGGCAGTCACCCGGATTTCCGTATTGAATGGTGGTACGTCACAGGCTGGTTGCGTGACAGCAATCGCCGTGATCTCGGCGTCCAGATCACTTTCTTCCGTGCCAAACCAAAATTGCAGTCAGGAAACCCCAGCGTCTTCAATCCCGAACACATCATCATTGCCCATGCAGCTGTGGCTGATCCAGCGCAACGCCGCCTGCTTCACGTCCAGCGCGCAGCACGTGCGGGCTTTGGACTGGCCGGAGCCGCAACGGATGACACCAAGGTATGGCTGGATGATTGGCATCTGACTCGCCATGGCGGCGTCTATCAGGCGCGAATCAGTTCACCGGAATTGAGCCTGGATCTGGCATTCATGCCCGTACAGCCTCTGATGTTGCAAGGACAGAACGGATACAGCCGCAAAGGTCCGGGTCTGGATTCCGCGAGCCATTACTACAGTGCACCACAACTGAAAGTCGGTGGCACGCTGCGCATCAGTCAATCTGCGGAACCCGTAACAGGTCAGGCATGGCTGGATCACGAGTGGTCGTCGTCATACCTGCCCGCGGATGCTTCCGGCTGGGACTGGATTGGCATCAATTTAGACGACGGAGGGGCATTGATGGCGTTCCGGATGCGTTCTCATAAGTCATCTCAGCCGATCTGGTCTGCTGCAACCCTGCGTGATGCCGCTGGTCGCAGCCGCACTTTCGGCCCGGGTGAAATAAAGTTCTCGGTGTTGCGGTCCTGGCAATCGCCACGAACCGGAACGCACTATCCGGTGGCTTTCAGGGTCACCGTCGGCAAACTTGAAATCGAGCTTGAACCGCTGTTCGACGATCAGGAAAACGATACACGACGCACTACCGGGGCGGTTTACTGGGAAGGAGCGGTTACTGCAAGAAATTATGGACGAATTGTCGGCCGTGGTTACCTCGAACTGACCGGGTACGGCCAAGCGCTCACGCTTTAGTCAAGCCGGAAGGCTGAAATGGTCCTCGCGAAACAATTGCAGGCAGGCATCCGCCGATTCCGGGTCATACTGGATGCCGTTGCCGCGTTCGATCTCATTCAATGCGGCATCAATCCCCAAACCTGCCCGGTAAGGACGATGTGCCGACATGGCCTCAATCGTATCTGCAACGGCCATAATCCGCGCTTCAATGACGATTGCGTCTCCGGAAAGTCCCTGCGGGTAACCCGAACCATCCATGCGCTCATGGTGCTGCAGAACGGCATCAGCAATCGGCCATGGATATTCCACCCTCTTCAAAATTTCGAAGCCTTTTTGTGAATGTTCGCGAATCAAATCCATCTCGCTTCGAGACAGACGCCCGGGTTTAGACAGTATTTCCGCCGGGATGCCGATTTTTCCGATATCGTGCACCTGCCCGATTATGCGCAAACCTTCGATACGGTGACTGTCCAGTTTCATTTTGCGGCCGATGGCTGCAGCAATCTCGCCAACCCGACGCTCATGACCTGCGGTGTAGGGATCACGCATTTCAACCATGGATGACGCCACCTGCACCGTTCCAAGTACAGCAAGTTCAAGCTTGGAAACGTAATCCTTCAGCGCATCGGCTGTTTTCTGGTGGTCGGACATATCCTCGATCAAGCCCACCAGAGCCGGCCGTCCCTGATAAGTCGCTACTGCACCATCCGCAGAAACCTCAAATTCGCTGCCGTCGCGACGCAGCGCGACAAATTCAAGATGGGTGCGATGACAATTTCCTGAAAGGCGTTGGTTCATGTTTTCAAGAACCTGTTCCCGCCACTGACTTGCGACAAGATCCTCAACCTTGCACCCTTTGATCTCGGAAGCACTGGCGTAGCCAAACATTCCGGCAAAATGCGGATTCACATATACCAGTTCACCATCCTGAACAATGTAAACCCCGGCAATGGATTGCTGCATCAGTGAGCAGAAGCGGTGCTCGGATTCGGCAAGCGCATCTGCCGTACGGCGAGAATCGCTTAAGTCGCGACAGGCGCAATGCACTACGGCGTTGCCGCCGACATAGGATGCCGCCACAGCAACTTCTACATTGAACGAGGTTCCGTCCCTGCGCCGATAAACGGTATGAACAATCTTGCGCTGATCGGTAAGCTCTGCCAATTCCGTATGCAGTTGCCCGGGATCGAAACCGGCATCCCAGTCGTGCACGTTGCAGTGCTCAAGCTCATCTCTGGAGTAACCGAGCATTGTGCAGAACGCGCGATTGACGTGGAGCACCTTCCCTCTGAGATCAATGACGTAAATGCCGTCGTTCGCGTTCTCTATGGAAAGCCAGTGGAGCAGTGTGTCGTCGTTGCCACTCATGAATCAGCACGCCCCGACGTTGATCGTGCACCCGCAACGTTGATACGGCATTGTGCCCAAGCCGTCACTTGCGGCCATAACCAGTCCCCTGTCAACGGACACCTGAGCGTCCATAATTATTTGTTAAAACAAGTACATATTCACGGAATCGTCAAACTTTGACAAACTTATCAAAATGGCAAGTTTCACGCTTATATACCATTAAAATCAATTAGTTAAATCGGTCCCTCGCTGCAGACTGGAGAAATATGCGCAAAAATGAAAAGCCCCGCCGAAGCGGGGCTTGGGTGCGACCGGTGACCCGGCGCGGCGCCGCCAAAGCGGCGTCCTTTGATGAATGGCATCACACCACTCCGGACTTGTGCCAGTTGCAGTTTGCACCTGCAACCGTGACAGGCGATATCCGGACGTTCGCCCGGAATTTCGCACGCTGGAAACTTGGTACCAACCTTCCAGTGCTGCACAACCCTGATGCTTTTTTACGCCTGCCTGCGCCCGCTTGCAAACATTAATTCACAATGGTTTGGCATGGTTTTTGGCGAACCGGAAAAACAAGCGGTTAGCACTATCTCCTGTGAAAACGCTCAAGCTGCAGCAGTGGCCGACTGCTGCTTCTCGAACGTCATCGCGCCTTTGCGCACGTCGACCCGGATCACATCCTTCGGACCAAAACGGCCCTCAAGTATCTGCTTCGCCAGAGGATTCTCCAGTTGCGACTGGATTGCACGCTTTAGCGGACGCGCGCCGTAGATCGGATCAAATCCGGCACCGGCAATTTGACCCAGTGCGGCATCACTGACCTCAAGCTTCATGTCCATCTGCTGCAGACGCTTCTCGAGATAAGCCAGTTGAATGCGCGCAATCGACTTGATGTTTTTCTCGTCGAGCGCATGGAACACCACAATCTCGTCGATACGGTTGATGAACTCGGGCCGGAACTGGGTTTTCACCTCGCCCAGCACCGCGAGCTTGATGACCTGATAATCGTCACCTTGCATCGCCTGGATCATCTGCGACCCCAGATTGGACGTCATCACGATGACCGTGTTCTTGAAATCGACCGTGCGGCCTTGTCCGTCGGTCATGCGACCGTCGTCGAGCACCTGTAGCAGCACGTTGAACACATCCGGATGCGCCTTCTCGACTTCATCGAGCAGGATCACCGAGTACGGCTTGCGACGCACCGCCTCGGTAAGGTAACCGCCCTCTTCATAACCGACGTATCCGGGCGGCGCGCCGATCAGGCGGGCAACGGAATGTTTCTCCATGAATTCCGACATGTCGATACGAATCAGATGATCCTCGGAATCGAACATGAACTCGGCCAGGGCCTTGCACAATTCCGTCTTGCCGACCCCTGTCGGGCCAAGGAACAGAAAGGAGCCATACGGCCGTTTGGGATCACCCAGGCCGGCGCGCGAACGGCGGATAGCATCCGACACCAATCGCACGGCCTCATCCTGTCCGACCACCCGGCCATGCAGGCGTTCTTCCATTTTCAGCAGCTTCTCGCGCTCGCCCTGCATCATTTTCGACACGGGAATGCCGGTGGCACGCGACACCACCTCGGCAATTTCATCAGTGCCGACGTGGGTACGCAGCAAACGGTGTTTGGTCGGCACCGCATTCGCGGTTTCCGCCTGTTTCAGTTGCGATTCAAGCTGCGGCAGTTTTCCGTACTGCAGTTCCGCAACCTTGTCGAGCTTGCCGGCGCGCTGCAACTTGACGATTTCGGCGCGCACACGTTCGATCTCTTCCTTGATGTGTGCGCTGCCCTGGACCTGCGCCTTCTCGGCTTTCCAGATTTCCTCAAGATCGGCGGCTTCGCGCGACAGTGATTTGATCTCGTCTTCCAGCAAGGCCAGCCGTTTTTTTGACGCCTCGTCTTTTTCCTTCTTGATCGCTTCACGCTCGATCTTGAGTTGAATCAGGCGACGGTCGAGTTTATCCATCGATTCCGGCTTGGAATCGATTTCCATCTTGATGCGTGACGCCGCCTCGTCGATCAGGTCGATCGCCTTGTCCGGCAGGAAACGGTCGGTGATGTAGCGGTGTGACAGTTCGGCCGCCGCGACAATTGCAGGGTCGGTGATCTCGACGCCATGGTGCAACTCGTATTTCTCCTGCAGGCCGCGCAGGATGGCAATCGTTGCTTCGACTGACGGCTCGTCGACCAGGACTTTCTGGAAGCGGCGCTCCAGCGCGGCATCCTTCTCGATGTACTTGCGGTATTCGTCCAGGGTGGTTGCGCCGACGCAGTGCAGTTCGCCGCGTGCCAGTGCCGGCTTCAGCATGTTTCCGGCATCCATCGCTCCTTCGGCCTTGCCCGCGCCGACCATAGTATGCAGTTCGTCAATGAAGACGATGGTTTGCCCCGCATCCTGCGAAATTTCCTTGAGTACCGATTTCAACCGTTCTTCAAATTCGCCGCGGTATTTGGCGCCGGCCAGCAGCGCAGCCATGTCCAGCGAAAGCACGCGCTTGTTCTTCAGTGTTTCCGGCACTTCACCATTGATGATGCGTTGCGCCAGTCCTTCGACGATCGCGGTCTTGCCGACACCGGGTTCACCGATCAGCACCGGATTGTTCTTGGTGCGGCGCTGCAGTATCTGGATTACGCGGCGGATTTCATCATCGCGGCCGATCACCGGATCGAGTTTTCCCGAACGAGCACGTTCAGTCAGATCCATGGTGTATTTTTTCAACGCCTCGCGGCTGCCTTCGGCTTCAGCGCTGCCGACGGATTCGCCACCACGCAGACCTTCAACGGCCTTATCCAGCGCAGCGCGATCGCCGCCGAACTGCTTCAGCAACCGGCCGGTTTCGCCCTTGTCCTGCGTCAGTGCCAGCAGGAAAAGTTCGGATGCAACGTATTGATCGCCGCGCTTCTGCGCCTCTTTGTCAGTTAGATTCAGCAGATTACCGAGATCACGCGATATGGTGACTTCGCCACCCGCGCCCTCTACCTTGGGTAAACGCTCCAGCGCCGCTTTCAACGCACCGCGCAGCCCCGTAACGTTGATGCCGGCGCGCTGCAACAGCGCGGCCGTGCCGCCATCCTGCTGATTGATCAGCGCCAGCAGCAGATGCTGGGGTTCGATATAGGCATGGTCGCCGCCCACCGCTGCGCTCTGTGCGTCAGCGAAGGCCTGCTGGAACTTGGTGGTGAATTTGTCGAAGCGCATGTTTGCCCCGTGCTAAAAGTTTGGATACACAGGAGATGGGGCACGCGCAGCCCGATTTCAATGCTGGAGCAAGGGATAATCCAACGACTGTCTATTTACTCAATAAAATCAAATAGTTGTAAAATACCGGACACCCTGCCTCCGGTAGTGAAAACTGGACTAAAGCGCTACCGACTCCGGTGTCTGCTGTCCCATCGCCGCGTCCCGACGGTAACCAACCTCTGGATAAGGATAGAGCATGTTGAGCGCAATGCTCTGATTGGCGGTCTGAACGATACGCACATGTTCGCGCTTAAGTTCCCGGGCGTGACGGCAACCGCATGCATGCGCAATCATGTCGATTTCCTTGTTCATGCTGTTGCAGTAGTTGGCCACGCGCAGATATTTCTCCTCAACAACCAATCCGCGCTGCAGCCGCTTGTTATGTGTCGTAACTCCCGCCGGACAGGTGTTCTGGTGACAGCGCAGCGCCTGGATGCAGCCGAGCGCGAACATGAATCCACGAGCCGAGTTGATGAAATCTGCACCCACACAAAGCGCCCACGCGGCTTTAGCTGAGGTCACCAGCTTGCCGGCGGCGATTACCCTGACCCGCCCGCGTAAATCAGACTGGATCAGCGCATCGACAACCCGTGGCAGGGCTTCCGCAATCGGCAATGACATGTGATCCATCAGCGTCTGCGGCGCCGCGCCGGTGCCGCCTTCGCCGCCATCAATGGCAATGAAGTCCGGTGCAAATTCCGGTCCGCGGCGCAGGATGGCGTCACACAGGTCATTCATGAAGGCCCAGCCACCGATGGCCGTCTTTATTCCAACCGGACGTCCAGTCAGATTGCGGATATAAGCGATCTTGTCGAGCAATTCATCAACGTTGGCAATGTCGTGATGACGGTTCGGGCTGATCGAATCCTTGCCTACCGGAATGCCGCGGATGCGTGCAATTTCTTCCGTAACCTTTCCACCAGGCAACACACCGCCCTTGCCCGGTTTGGCGCCCTGTGAAAGCTTGATTTCGAAGGCCTTTACGTGTTTCGCCAGCTCCTTGGCCTTCTGCGCCGAAAATGAACCGTCAAGTTCGCGAATCCCGTATTTCGCAGTACCGATCTGCATGATCACGTCACAACCACCCGACAAATGGTGCGGAGACAATCCGCCCTCACCGGTATCCATCCAGCAACCTGCTTTTGCCGCGCCACGAGACAAGGCTTCCACTGCGGGTTGTGAAATGGCGCCGAAACTCATGCCGCTGATATTGACGATGGATTTGGCTTCGAACGGTTGCGAACAGTATCCGTCGCCGATCAGGATGGAGGGCGTTGGCAACTTGTCTTCTTCAAGTACCGGATACGGGTGATTGACGAAAAGGATCGAACCCGGCGTGCTCAGATCGTTGGTCGAGCCGAATCCGATGATGCCGCCCTCGTTTTTTGCGCTCTTGTAGACCCAACCGCGGGTTGCGCGGTTGAACGGCATCTCTTCACGGTCGTTGGCAAAAAAATACTGGCGGAAATATTCGCCGAGGTCTTCAAAGAAAAAGCGCAGGCGCCCGATGACCGGATAATTGCGCAGGACCGTGTGTTTTTTCTGGGTGACATCGTGGATGATCAGGAATATCAGGCCACCGATCATCAAAAAACCGAGCACCGTACCGATACCGTAGGACACCACGCTGACCACGTCGTTCATACGCACTCCCCCAGACAGTCGGTTAAAATTGTCGCTGCACTATAGCAGTTTGCCATGTCACGCAAACACCGCATCTTTTCCTAATGAACCTCGTCAACGAAATCGAACAAAATGTTGCCGCCGCTCTTGCCGAGGATGTCGGCAGCGGCGATCTGACCGCACAACTGACGCCTGACCGGCCGGATGCCCACGCTCATGTGGTCTGCCGCCAACACGCTGTGTTGTGCGGAACCGCATGGTTTGATGCCTGCGTTAAGCGACTGGACTCGAACGCGCGGGTTACCTGGCGGGCTCGGGACGGTGATCGCATTGCGCCCGGTACCCGTCTCTGCGACATCACCGGTTCTTCCCGCGCATTGTTGACCGCCGAACGCAGCGCCCTGAATTTTCTGCAACTGCTCTCTGCGGTGGCCACCGCCACCCGGGAATATGTCGATGCGGTTGCAGGCACACGGGCCGCGATTCTCGATACCCGGAAAACGCTGCCCGGTTTGCGCATTGCTCAGAAACACGCAGTCACGGTGGGCGGCGGCATGAATCACCGCATGGGTTTGTGGGATGCGATCCTGATCAAGGAAAACCACATTGCAGCAGCCGGCGGAGTCAAACCTGCATTGTCAGCAGCGGCACAGCTCGCCAACCATGCGCAATGGATACAAATCGAAGTCGAAACGCTGGAACAGTTGCGTGAAGCCGTGGGCGCCGGTGTAAAAATGGTGCTGCTCGACAACATGACGCTGGAGCAGATGCGTGAGGCGGTGCAGTGGACCGCAGGACGTGCGTTGCTCGAGGCGTCCGGCGGCATCACGCTGGAAAATGTGCGCGCCATTGCTGAAACCGGGGTTGATCGCATCTCGATCGGTGCGCTGACCAAGGACATCTGCGCCGTGGATCTGTCGATGCGTTTTGCCGTAGCTTGAGAGTTATTATTAAGTATTTGTTTTTAAATAATTTTTACGACTTTGTGCGACCGGCGATATAGGCTTTCACCGCTTCTGCATCCGGATCCATCACCGCCACCCGCTGCAACCGGCTTTCCAGACCCTCATAACCCGGAGGCACTTCCGGGTCATGGCCCAGCGCCTCCCGAATGGTTTCGGCAAACTTGGCCGGCAACGCGGTTTCCATGCAGATCAGCGGCACACCCGGTTCGCGCTGCTGCAATCCGACGTTGATGCCGTCGGCGGTGTGCGGGTCGATCGTCACGCCATACTGGCCGTGGATCCTGCGAATGGCATTCAGCCTTTCGGCATGTGAACTGCGTCCCGATACAAAGCCATATTGATCAACGGTGCGCCAGCACGGTGCCTCGCCCAGATTGAAACCGCCGGCATCCTCAACCTCGCGCCACAGGCGCGCCACCATCGCCGGATCGCGGCCGACCAGGTCAAACACGAAACGCTCGAAGTTCGACGCCTTCGAAATATCCATTGACGGGCTGGACGTCTGCTGCGTTTCGCGGCTGGAACGCACGCGGTAACGGCCGCTGCGGAAAAACTCGTCGAGGACGTCGTTCTCGTTCGATGCGAGTATCAGATGGCGGATGGGCAATCCCATCATGCGTGCGATATGACCGGCAAAGATATTGCCGAAATTGCCCGACGGCACGGCGAACGACACCTGTTCGTCATTGCTCCGGGTCGCCGCAAAATAACCCTTGAAGTAGTACACCACCTGGGCCACGACCCGTGCCCAGTTGATCGAATTTACGGCGCCGATCTGGTGTGCGCTCTTGAACGCTGCGTCGCCGCTGACTGCCTTGACGATGTCCTGGCAGTCGTCGAATACGCCACGGATGGCAATATTGAAAATATTGGCATCCTGCAGAGAATACATCTGCGCACGCTGGAACGGACTCATCTTGCCGTGAGGCGACAACATGAACACGCGGATGCCCTTCCTGCCGCGCATGGCATATTCCGCCGCCGATCCGGTATCACCGGACGTCGCGCCGAGAATGTTCAGCGTTCGCCCCTCACGCTGAAGTACGTATTCAAACATTTCGCCCAGCAACTGCATGGCGACGTCCTTGAAGGCCAGCGTCGGTCCGTTGGACAACTGCAGCAGGTGCAGGCCGGGCTCCAGCGTTTTCAGTGGCGTGATGTCGGCGGAGCCGAAGACCTCTCTGCGATAGGCGCGATGCACCAGACTGCGCAGATCACCCTCGGGAATATCATCAACAAAACGGCTGATGACCGAGAAGGCAAGGTCCGCATAGGACAGTTTGCGCATTGCCGCCAGTTCGTCGGCTGTCAGTCGCGGATAGGCCTGCGGCACAACAAGGCCGCCATCCGGCGCCAGCCCGCCCAGCAGTACGTCGCAGAACCGCGCCACCGGCATGCGCCCGCGCGTGCTCACATAGCGCGTCGGTGACGTTGTAACCAATCGGGAAGCCGGGACGCTCATTGCAGCGCTTCCATGCGAATGCGGGTGATCTTCCCGGATACCACCGGCAGCGCCTCGATGCGCTGGATCGCCACGTCGATTTTCTTTTCCTGGGTCAGATGCGTCAGCATGATGATATCGACCTGCTGCTCCCCGGCCTGCGGTTCTTTCTGCACCAGCGCCTCGATCGAGATGGCCTGGTCGGCAAGGATGCGGGTGATATCGGCAAGCACGCCGGCCTTGTCAGCCACGCGCAATCGCAGGTAATACGACGTTTCAACCTCGCCCATCGGCAGGATCGGCACTGCAGACAATTGGTCATGCTGAAACGCCAGGTGTGGCACGCGGTTCTCCGGGTCAGCCGTCAGCATGCGCGCGACATCGACCAGATCAGCCACCACAGCCGAAGCGGTCGGCTCCGAACCGGCGCCGGCGCCGTAGTACATGGTCTGCCCGACGGCGTCGCCTTTGACCAGAATGGCGTTCATCACGCCCTCCACATTAGCGATCAGCTGGCTCGACGGGATCAGCGTCGGATGCACCCGCAGCTCGAAACCCGTTGCCTTGCGCTTGGCGATGCCCAGCAGCTTGATGCGGTAACCCAGTTCCTCTGCATAACGGATGTCTTCCCGCGCCAGCTTTGAAATCCCTTCGACATGGGCCTTTTCAAACTGCACCGGGATGCCGAATCCGATCGCCGCCATGATCGACAGCTTGTGCGCGGCATCTACGCCTTCGATGTCGAAAGTCGGATCCGCCTCGGCATAACCCATGCGTTGCGCTTCCTTCAGCACGTCGGCAAACGCTGCGCCCTTGGCACGCATTTCCGACAGGATGAAGTTGCTGGTGCCGTTGATGATGCCGGCGATCCATTCAATGCGGTTGGCGGTCAGCCCTTCGCGCAGCGATTTGATGATCGGAATGCCGCCGCCGACAGCCGCCTCAAAAGCCACCATCACACCCTTGGCGCGGGCTGCGCCGAAGATCTCGTTGCCGTGCAGCGCCAGAAGCGCCTTGTTCGCCGTCACCACGTGTTTGCCGTTGGCGATGGCCTTGAGGATCAGCTCCTTGGCAATGCCATAACCGCCGATGAGTTCGACAACGATGTCGATATCGGGATTGCTGACCACTTCGTTGGCGTCAGCCGTAACCTTGGCTGCATTGCCCACCACGGACTGCGCACGCGCAACATCCTTGTCGGCCACCATGGTCATGCGGATGGTGCAGCCGGCGCGCCGCGAAATTTCCTCGCTGTTGCGCTGCAGGACCTTGAAAGTACCGCTGCCGACAGTACCGATGCCCAGCAGCCCCACGTTGATCGGTTTCATTGTTTACGCTTCTTTCCTGAATCTTCCGGCCGCCTACAGCAGCCCGTCCTTGCGGAACATTTCCTTGATGGTGCGGATCGCCTGCCGTGTGCGCGCTTCATTCTCGATCAGCGCAAAACGCACATGGCCATCGCCGTAATGGCCGAAACCGGTGCCCGGGGCGACCGCCACCTTGCCGTCGAGCAGCAGTTTTTTCGAAAATTCCAGTGATCCCATCGCCTTGTAAGGTTCCGGAATCGGTGCCCAGATGTACATCGTCGCCTGGGGCTTGTCGACCTTCCAACCCATCGCATTCATGCCGGACCACAGCACATCGCGGCGGCCTTGGTAGATCTGGCGCACGTTCTCGACGCAGTCCTGGGGGCCTTCCAGCGCGATGATCGATGCGACCTGGATCGGCGTGAATGTGCCGTAATCGTGATAACTCTTCATCCGCGCCAGTGCGGTCACCAGATCACGGTTGCCGACCATGAAGCCGACCCGCCAGCCGGCCATGTTGTAGCTCTTGGACATCGTGAAGAATTCAACCGCGACGTCACGGGCGCCCGGCACCTGAAGAATCGACGGCGCCTTGTAACCATCGAATACGATGTCGGCATAGGCCAGATCGTGCACGACGTAGATGTCATGCTCCTTGGCAATCGCAATCAGCCGCTCGAAGAATGCGAGATCCACGCACTGGGTCGTCGGATTACTGGGAAAGTTCACGATCAGCATCTTCGGCTTGGGATAAGAATCGCGGATTGACTGCTCGAGTTCCGCGAAAAAATCCACGCCGGCATGCATGGGTACGTGGCGAATATCCGCTCCGGCAATCACCGGGCCGTAAATATGGATCGGATAACTCGGATTCGGCACCAGCACGATATCACCGCGGTCAAGGGTCGCCAGCGCCAGATGCGCAATGCCTTCCTTTGAGCCGATGGTAACGATGGCTTCAGATTCAGGATCAAGCTCGACGCCGTAACGCGTCTGGTACCAGGTGCAGATCGCCTTGCGCAGCCTGAGTATGCCTTTGGATACCGAATATCCATGGGTATCGGTGCGCTGAACCGATTCGATCAGCTTGTCGACGATGTGTCGCGGCGTGGGCTGATCAGGGTTGCCCATGCTGAAATCAATGATGTCCTCACCGCGCCTGCGGGCGGCCAGCTTCAGCTCGCCGGTAACGTTGAACACGTAGGGCGGCAGACGTTTGATGCGCGAAAACTCTTCCATGGGCCAGTCTCGGTACGATGCGGTAAAGATCGAAAATTAATGTCTGAACGTCACAAACATGCTCCGACGGCTCGCGGGGCCCGACAGAATCACGATTTTCAGGCGGAAAACGTATAATTGTAGCGAAGCGGACCACTCCCGGCAAAGATTAGGCCATGAAACTGCATCTGGCGAACCCCAGGAACGGCTATACGCTGACCGGTTACGGGGTTGGTTTCCTGGCCGTCAACGGCACCCGTTATGACCACGCCCTCGTGGTAACACCCGAATCCCCCCCCATCCGATGGTCTGTTGACGCTGCAAGCGCGCTCACCGCCGAAGCAGCCGGATTGCTGCTGGCCAGTGCGCCGGAAATCGTCATTATCGGCACCGGATCCACCCAGATATTCCCGGGGCCTGCTCAGTTGCGACCGCTGATTGAGGCGGGGATCGGCGTCGAGATCATGAATACCCCGGCAGCTTGCAGGACCTACAACGTATTGATGGGCGAAGGGCGCCGCGTACTGGCCGCTATATGCCTGCCTTGAGGTAAGCGGCAGGATCGGTGACGCAAGCTTCGACGGGCATCGAAAAGTAGAAAGTTGCCCCGCTTTTAGGTTCCGCTTCTGCCCAGACCTGACCGCCATGGCGCCGGATCACTCGCTGCACCAGCGCCAGGCCGATTCCAGTACCTTGAAACTCCGTTTCACTGTGCAGTCGCTGGAAAGCGCCGAAAAGCTTGTCGACATAGGCCATGTCAAAACCGACGCCATTGTCGCGCACAAAAAAAGTCCGTGTACCTTCGTTGACCTGGTTGCAGCCAACTTCGATCACTGTGGCCGTCTCCAGACTGGTGAATTTCCAGGCATTACGCAACAGATTGTCCAGAGCGACGCGCAGCAGGCCCTCATCCGCAGCAACCTGCATGCCTTCGGCCACCCTGATATTGACGTGACGGTCCGGTTCCGTGCTGCGAAGATCACGGATGATTTCGTGCGCCATTGCCGTGAGATCACAGGAGCGGACTTGGAGATCACGGCGTGTGACCCTCGCCAATTCAAGCAGATCATCAATCAGTTTCGCCATGCGTTGACTGCCTGCACGCACACGCTCCAGATAGCCCTTGCCCGCCTCGTCGAGCACATCCGCATATTCGTCGATCAGGATCTGGCTGAAGCCGTCAATGGTCCGCAAAGGTGCGCGCAGATCATGTGAAACCGAATAAGAAAAGGACTCCAGTTCGCGATTGGCTGCAGCGAGCGCACGCGTACGTTGCTCAACCCGCTGCTCCAGTTCAGCATTGAGATGGCGAACCTCGGCTTCGGCACGACGGAAGTCAGTCAGGTCGTAACCCATCAGGTAGGCCCCCTCAACACCGCCTACTTCTTTTCGATGTGGAATCAGCGTCAGCCGCACTACCCGTTGCCCGGCGCGCGTCTCAAGAACGCGTTCGGTCGTGACTTCGTCTCCATCCAGCGCTCGCCGCAGCAAAGGGGTAATTCCTTCGCTGCAAGTGCGTGAACCCGGACGGTCGTCACGGGTATCACCAAACCAGCGGTCATATGCAAAGTTGGAATACTGCAAAGCCCCATCACCATCAAAAAATGCGATGACGGCAGGAACATTGTCGGCTATCGCGCGCAGACGCGATTCGTTGTCACGCAGCAACCGTTCCATGTTTAGCTGTTCAGTCATGTCGCGGACCAAAACAAGGCGCACTTTTCGCTCCGCAAGCATGGTCGGATAGGAGTGAATTTCGACGTCGATCAGCTCACCATTGCGTCGCGCGTGCTGCTTCTGCAGCCGCTCAACCGCTTCCATAGGCCGAGCAAACGGGGTGCGCCGATAGCGTTCACGGCCGGCCGGCGTCTGGATGTCAATCAGGGTCATTCCAAGCATTTCTTCACGCGTGTAGCCGTACATCTCATGGAAGGCTTTGTTCACGTCGATGAATTGAAGTGTATCCTCATCGCGCAGATACATCGGCAATGGCGCCAGCGCAAAAATCTGCCGGTAACGCGCCTCGCTCTCAATCATTCTTGCTTCGCTCTCGACCTGATCCGTAATGTCCTCAATGACCGATAGCAGATACCCGACCCTGCCACCTTGCACGCCCTCATCAAGACGTGAAACCGACAGATTGACCCAGATGATCCTGCCATCCTTGCGCCGGTAACGCTTGCGCCGGGAGTAATGGCCAAGCTCGCCGGACAACAGCCTGAGATTGATCATCTGCGTAGATTCCGCATCCTCAGCTGCTGTCAGGCCGGTGGTTGTCATTGTCAGCAGTTCGTCTTCCGCGTAACCGAGAATCTCGCACAGTTTCCTGTTGACCCTGAGAAACCTCGGGTGCTCGCTCAATTCTCGAATGGCTATGCCAACGGAGGCTTGCTCAAAAATGGCCCTGAACCGGGCCTCGCTGTTTTCAAGGGCCTGCTGTGCACGCACGCGATCCGTGACATCGTTGGCAACAATCAGCCGTGCCTGCTGACCACCGAACTGGAACGGTTGCGCAGTAATTTCGGCAGTGATGCGTTCGCCGTATTTTGTGACGTGCTGGCGGATAAAATTCATGGGTTTCGTCGGATCCCGTCCCCGCAACTGCTGCACGACCGCATCACGATACTCCTCCGCCTGCAGATCTATAGCGGTCATACGCTCGAATTCATCACGGCTGTAACCATATTTCTTTACTGCCGCCTCGTTTACAGCGAGAAATCTCGGCTCATAGGCATCGGCAACCCACATTGGCAGGGGCGTGGCTGCAAAGATCTGCCTATAACGTTCTTCGCTTACTTCAAGGGCCTCCACCATCCGCATCCGTTCCGTGACGTCCTGCGCTATGGCGAGCACCCCGTTGAATTCGCCGCTTTCGTCGTATAGCGGCATGTAGTTCCATTCGCAGATGACGGGGGAACCATCCTTGCGCAGGTTCTCAACCGTTGCGGCAATCTCGCGTTCTCCGCGACCGAGACGCGCCCTTCGTCCGGCCACTGCCGGGAGTCCCGCAGACGGAACGATCAGGTTCGCAATGTCCTTGCCTCGCAATTCCATTACCGTGTAGCCGAATATCCTTTCAGCGGCCGGATTGCAGTAGAGAACCCGAAACTGCTCATCCTGCAGGACGCAGGCGACCGGCATATGTTCAAGCTGCAGTTCAAGAAGATCCAGCAGATGTCTGCGTTCCCGCTCAAGATCATTGCTGGATTGTTGCGCTGAACGACGATCCAGAAACTGTCCGACTTCGTAACCAATTGCTTCCAGTGTCTCGCGCAGCACCTGATCCGGCGCTTCGGGACGCTCGCTGAAGAATTCGAGTACATCAGCAGTCTTAAGGCTGCGCCGTATCGGAACAAATACCGCACCTCGCAAGCCGGCTTCACGCGCCAGGCTGCTACGCTGCAAGTTTTCCTGGCTATGGTCGGAAATCCAGAAAATTTCGCCTGTGGCGATGGCACGACTGACAGAACCTTGCAGCGCATCGGCAGGTTTCGGGGAAAGCGCGTGAACCACAAAAGCCTTGGCCCGGACAACTGGTGCAAGCCAGTAGGCACCGCAGGTCAAAACGCCACTGACTGGATCGATACTACGCTGAGCGCCCCAGCCCCATTCCATCGTTCGACAAATGGTTTCGATAACCGCCTTGATTGCGGCCTGGGTATCTGTTGACTGGCTCAGAATGCGAGTGACGTCATGCTGCATGCGTAATCGCTGTCGCAGCACGACCTCGGCAGTAACGTCATTTCCTACGCCACGATAACCGGCGAGAGCACCGTCTTCTCGAAAAAACGGCTCGCCACTGATGCTGCCATAGGCCACAATGCCCTGTGGACTGACGTAGCGCATCTGCAGATCGCGGAATGGCGCTCGACGCGAGATGACTGTTTTGTGTGCTGACCAGTCCGCTCCAAGCGGCGTCACGAATGCATGTTGCCAGCATGGTTGCTCCAGGAAATCGCTGATCGCACGACCTGACAAACGTGCCAGGCCGTTAGATATATGCGTCAGGCGATACTCGGAGTCTGTTTCCCAGTACCAATCGGAGCCCAGTGCACTCAGTGCCCGAAAACGGGTTTCACTTTCACGGAGAGCAGTTTGCGTTGCCTGCTGCCGGAGCAGCACCGCAAACATCAGCCCGCCCAAGGCAATAAACAATGATGTGATCAGGACCGCGTCATTGCCGGAAAGCATTGCGGCGACCACTCCGGCGCCTCCGGCGAACACCATTACGCGTGGCGCCCAGGCAATGTAATTTCTGTGCGGCCGCACGCTGCCACCGCGCATGCCGCCGCGCTTATGGAACTCTCCGCCGCCTGGGTTGTCGCTCACAAGGTGATTCCTTGGCCTTTGGGTCCCCTGAGGGGCCGGGTCTCTGACGCGTGCTTCATCTTATAATTCACCCTGACCCTTGTCTAATCCGAACAAACCTGCCGCTGCGAAATCAACCTTTCATCGAAACAAGGACAAGCAACCTTCATGCATGCCCAAATCAAAGCAATTGCAGATCAGATCAACAGTGTCATCCTTGGAAAGTCAGGACAGATCAGGCTGGCGATCGCCTGCCTTCTTGCGCGCGGCCACCTGCTGATCGAGGACGTGCCTGGTGTCGGCAAAACCACGCTGGCTCACGCAATCGCGACATGTCTGGGTCTCAAATTCCAGCGCATACAATTCACGAGCGATCTTCTGCCCGCAGACATTATCGGGGTATCGGTATACAACCGCGATTCCGGTCGCTTCGAGTTTCATCCCGGCCCGGTGTTCACAAATGTCGTGCTGGCAGACGAGGTCAATCGTGCAACACCTCGCGCACAAAGCGCATTGCTTGAAGCGATGGAGGAAAACCAGGTGACCACCGAGGGAGATACCCGGCAGCTGCCCCAGCCCTTTTTTGTAATCGCCACCCAGAATCCCTCGCACCAGATCGGTACTTTTCCTCTGCCCGAATCACAACTTGACCGGTTCCTGATGCGTCTGGAACTGGGCTACCCTGATGCACAGGCCGAGCGCGCGCTGCTCAACGGCACCGATCGTCGCGCCATGCTGGCGAGCCTGAAGTCACATATCGGTCCCGAAGACCTGCTGCAATTGCAGCGGGAGGTTCAGCTGGTTCATGTCTCCCCTGCGCTGCTTGATTATCTGCAAGCCCTGCTGAATCACACCCGACAGGATTCCGCATTCACTCACGGACTGTCTCCACGCGCCGGCCTGGCACTACTGCAAGGCGCACGCGCCTGGGCATACATTGACGGTCGGACATCCGTAATACCCGAAGATGTACAAGCCGTTCTGCCCGCGGTTGTGGCGCATCGTCTGTCCGCGGCAAACGGTGAAAGCGGCACAGTATCCGGCGCGCGACTTGCAGAACAACTGATGCAACAAGTCGCAATTCCCTGACATTACATGTTTCGCCCTCTCAAAGACGGCACTTTGAAATGGCTGTTCCAGTGGCGCGGACCGGAGCACGGGACCATCGTGCTGGTCCAGCGCAGAGTGTTCATTTTACCCACGCCGCAGGGACTGCTGTTCGTCGGCGTCATACTTCTGATGCTCATCGGGTCGGTCAATTATGACCTTTCACTCGGCTTCATTCTTGCATTTCTGCTTGGCGCAGCCGGTATTCAGAGCATGCTGCACACTTTTCGCAATCTGGCCCATCTGAAGATATCTTCGGGACGCGCCCTCCCAGTTTTTGCTGGAGGGCAAGCCCAGTTTCCACTGCATTTACTGAACCCGACACGAGCTGACCGTTTCAGCATCGGCGTTACTGGTGATCATATCAATGCAGATTATGTCGACGTCCCTGCGGGTGCTGCTGCCGTTGCGGTCGTAACCATTCCGGCTTTGCGGCGGGGTTGGCTGCGTCCTGGACGCATAACCCTTTACACACGTTTCCCGGTGGGGTTGTTCAGGGCATGGTCTTATGCGGAGCCGGATGTGCAAAGTCTGGTCTACCCGCTGCCAGCGACGCCGGGCCTGCCTTTGCCGCAGCAGATTGCCGGTGATGGCGCAGGCGGGATCACGGGCCAGGGTCAGGACGAATTTTCCGGATTTCGCCCCTATCGCCCCGGCGACTCACCACGCCATATCGCCTGGAAGGCGGTCGCACGTGATGATACGTTGCTGACCAAACAGTTCACGGGACGTGCTGACGCTGAATTATGGCTTTCGTGGAATGACTTGCCGAACGGGATGGATGTTGAACTCAGGCTGTCACACCTGACACGCTGGGTTCTCGACGCCGACGCCTGCGGCCTGACTTACGGACTGCGCCTGCCCGGAGTCACGTTGCCGCCTGCCAACGGACTCACGCAACGAGCAGATTGCCTGCGCGCCCTTGCACTTCATGGCACAACAACTGGTATCTCTTAACCAGCGCCCGATCACGGCGCGGGAAACTTTCGGGCTTGGCGCCGGATTTCTGCTCGCTGGCATGGCTCATCTGCTGCGCCTGCCGTTATGGCTCAGCGGATTAATCGGCGTCATCGTGTTCTGGCGTCTGTATCTCGCACACCGCAGAATACCCTCCCCCCGAAAATGGCTGCTGGTGCTGATTGCCCTTTCTGCGGCTGCCGGCATCCTTCTTGAATATCGCACGCTACTGGGTCGTGATGCTGGCGTGGCACTGCTGGTGGTCATGCTCGCGATGAAATTGATGGAAACGCACACCCAACGCGACGGGATATTGCTGGGATTCCTCGGGTTTTTCCTGCTCGTTACCAATTTTCTGTATTCCCAGACCATCATCACGGCACTGTATATGCTGACCTGTGCGTGGTTATTGATCACTGTACTGATTGCCATGCAATACACAGGGTCATGGCCGGGCTGGCGGCGGCCACTGCAGCGCGCAGGACTCCTGTTAGTGCAGGCGATACCGCTGATGCTGGTGCTGTTCCTGCTGTTTCCTCGCATACAGGGACCGCTATGGGGGTTGCCACACGATGCGCACGCCGGCCTCAGCGGCTTGTCCGACAATATGAGTCCAGGCAGCCTCAACAGCCTGATTCTGTCCGATGCCGTCGCCTTCCGCGCAGCGTTCCGCGGCCGTATTCCGGAGGCCCGGGCACTGTACTGGCGTGGCCCTGTCCTGTGGGACTACGACGGCAGGACCTGGACCGCACCACGCTTTGTTTTCAACGCCGAGGAACTGCCAACCGGTGAACCGGCAATCGAATACACAGTCACTCTGGAGCCTCATAACAAACGCTGGCTTTTTGCACTTGAACTGCCGATGCAACGGCCTCCGCGGGCGGTCGTATCCCGGGACATGCAGTTGTTGAGTGCAACCTTGGTGCGAAACCGCATGCGTTACGAAATGAGTTCGCGGTTGCAGACTTCCTATGGCGCTGATGACGGCGAATCCATTCTGCGACGTGCTTTGCAACTGCCAGAGGGCTATAACCCGCGCACACTGCGTCATGCTCGGGAATTGCGCCAGAAATTCCGTGATGACCGCCAACTCGTTGATGCGGTCTTGGCCAGTTTTCGCAATGAAAATTATGTCTACACGCTGTCGCCGCCTCTGCTCGGAGAGCATGCCGTCGATGAATTCCTGTTTGATACGCGGCGCGGGTTCTGCGAACACTACGCCTCATCGTTCACCTTCCTGATGCGGGCCGCAGGCATCCCTGCACGCGTGGTTACCGGCTATCAGGGCGGTCAAATCAATCCGGTGGGAGATTATGTACTGGTCCGGCAGGCGGATGCACACGCATGGACGGAAATCTGGCTGTCAGGGACAGGCTGGGTGCGCATCGACCCCACCGCAGCAGTATCCCCTGCCCGTGTCGAACGTGGCATTGCGTCAGCACTTCCCAGCAGCGATGTGCTGCCGATGTTCGTACGCGGCGATTTTGAATTCCTGCAGCGGATGCGCCTGACCTGGGATAGCGTGACTTATACGTGGAACCAGTGGGTGCTGGGTTATAACCCGGAACGTCAGCGCCAGTTCCTGGCGAATATCGGTTTCAGCGATGCCACCTGGCAGATGCTCGCGGTGATCCTTTTTGTCTGTGCAGGAGCGGCGGTTTTGCTGGGCGCCATGCTTGCGCTTCGTGATCTGCGCGCAACTCGCGCTGATGCGGTTCGTGCGGCCTACGATCTTTTTTGCCGCAAATTGGCTCGTCGCGGCTTGATGCGGAATCCTGCCGAAGGTCCGTTGGCATTTGCTTTCCGGGCAACGCGTTGGAAACCGCAGTCCGCACAGGAAATTGAAGCCATAACCCGGGATTACGTCGCCTTGCGGTACGGAACCGCGGCAACGGCGCATTCGATACGTGAGTTCCAGCGCAGAATACGCGCCCTTAAAATCTAATTATCTAAGTAAATCAATTACTTATAATAATCCAGGGTCATGCCGAGGGTAATAGCGTAGCCGGGTCAATCGGTTTGCCCAAGCGCCGGATCTCGAAATGCAATTTGACCTGATCCGTGTCGGTATCGCCCATCTCTGCAATACGCTGACCGCGCGTCACTGTCTGGCCTTCCTTGACCAGCAGAGCGCGGTTGTGTGCGTAAACACTGAGGAATTTTTCGTTGTGCTTGATGACGATGAGTTTGCCGAGGCCTCGTATTCCGGTACCGCTGAAAATCACGCGTCCGGGGCCGGCAGCTACTACAGCTTGGCCAGGTTTACCGGCAATACCAATACCTTTGCTGGAGGATTCATTGAATGGAGTAATGACCTTGCCATTCACAGGCCAGATCCAGTCCACATCATCACCAGTAACAACCGTGGTTTTCGGCTCCGAAGCCGATGCTGTTTCGGTTTTCGGAACCACAGCAGGCTCTGGTTTGACCCCGGACATCTGGGCATAGGCCTGATCGGAATACGGTACACGAACGCCACGTGGTTCTGTTCGCGCGCCGCCGGCGACCGTTCGTCCAGCACTGCCATCCAGTGGCTGTCCTTCTACGCTGCCCGCAGGCATCCGCAATGGCGTTGCTACGACGCCTCTTGGCGGCGAGAGCCGTAATTGCTGCCCGACGCGAATTTTCCCGGGGTCGATATTGTTCCACCCGGCCAGTTCGCGGTAATCGAGGCCGAATTCAAGCGCGATGGCATAAAGCGTATCGCCGGGCTTTACGGTATACGATTCCGGTCGCGGCTGATCCTGCTGGGGGACAACACGTGCGGCGGACGGTTTGCCAGCCGGCTTGGTGGATGATTGCGGCATGCGGTCGATCACCGGTGCTGGTCGCGGCGCTGCACAGCCCGCAATCAATACGACTGCGAGAGATACAGCAAGATTTGAAGTCAAACAAGCACCGGAAAAAGCGGTGGACATTCCCACCGGTCGCTCAGCCGAGGCCCGGCAGCAAAGGGACAAAAAGAGCATCTTCAACTTTGCGGTCGACATAGCTCTGAGTTGTACGTTCGATGACATGCAAAGACTGCTTGCCCTGATGGGTCAAAGGAATGATGATTTTACCACCCACCGCCAATTGATCGAGCAGCGCCTGCGGGACATGGGTTGCCGCCGCAGCCACCACAATGCCGTCGAAAGGTGCATGCTCGGGCCAGCCCAGCTGGCCATCGGCTGTACGTACGCGCACGTTGTGCGCTCGTGCATCACGCAAATGGCGCCGTGCCTTGGTCAGCAGCGGCGCGAGGCGCTCAAGCGAATACACTTCACGGGACAGGCGTGATAACACTGCGGCCTGATAGCCGCAGCCCGTTCCGATTTCCAGCACCTTGTCGAGTTTGCTGCTTCCGCTGCGCAGCAGTTCCAGCATGCGCGCAACGGTATAAGGGCTGGAAATCGTCTGACCGAATCCCAGTGGCAAGGCCATGTCTTCATAAGCACGGCTGGCGAGCGCTTCATCGACAAAAATGTGCCTGGGCACTTCGCCCATCGCGGCGAGAATGACTTCATCACTGATGCCCTCACCACGCAGTCGTTCCACCATGCGCATGCGCGTGCGCTGTGAGGTCATGCCGATGCCTGAATTCGCTGCGTTCATGATTCCGCGGGTCTTTGCAACCAATTGCCAACCAGTTCCATCTGCCCGAACCGTGTCAGGTCCATTTGCAACGGCGTCACTGAAACCATCTGTGCAGACGTGGCGTGAAAATCCGTGCCTTCGCCAGCGTCCTGGGCGCGTCCGGCGGCACCAACCCAGTAAACCGTGTCTCCACGCGGATTCACGGCTTTGACCACAGGCTCAGCCTTGTGTCGTTTGCCCAGACGGGTCACTTTGTGTCCGCGCAGCGCTTCATAAGGAACATCAGGCACGTTCACATTAAGCAATACCGGCTGATCGATACGGTGCTGTCCAAAGCGGGCGACCAGTTCGGCAGCAACCTGCCCTGCTGTTTCAAAATGATCGTGTTCGCCGGACACCAGCGAAATGGCGATCGAAGGAATGCCCAGTAAAAAACCTTCTGTCGCGGCGGCGACCGTTCCGGAATATATCGTGTCGTCTCCCATATTCGCGCCGTCATTGATTCCTGACACCACAATGTCCGGCAGTTCCGGAAGCAACCCGGTCACAGCCAGATGCACGCAGTCAGTCGGTGTGCCATTGACGTAATAAAAACCGCCCGGGGCCTGCCTGACTGACAGCGGCCGGTCCAGCGTCAGCGAGTTACTGGCACCGCTGCGATCGCGCTCCGGTGCCACCACGGTGACTGTTCCCAGTGGCGACAGCGCGCGCTCCAGGGCGGCCAGGCCCGGCGCAAAATAACCGTCGTCGTTGCTGAGCAGAATGCGCACGCTGGTGTTCGCCGTTTCGGGGTGTATGCCGCGCCCCGCCTTCACGGCGGAGTCTTGTAAATCGTGTCCCTTGATATTGCTGCGGATTTTAGCACGGGCTCCTGCAAAGACCCGCCTGAGTGCTACGATATCCGCTCCTTTAAACACTACAGTGACCTGATCATGGCGCCCATCGGCTTTCGCATTCTTCCTTTCTCCCCGCAACCTCCGGCCAAAACCATCGCCACGCTGCGCAAGATCGCCACCGCGCACCTGAGCGACAACATGAACCGGCTGCACGCCATTGGCCCCGACCTGTGGCCCTGCCACAGTGGCGGCCGGATGGTTGGTACTGCGCTGACGGTCAAGGTCGGTCCCGGGGACAACCTGATGGTGCACAAGGCCATCGATATTGTCCGTCCGGGAGACGTCATCGTGGTTGATGCAGGGGGCATTTGCACCCAGGCCATCATCGGCGAAATCATGTCCGCCATCGCCGAACGCCATGGTGCCGCAGGAATGGTCATCGACGGCGCCATCCGCGATGCCGATGCACTTGCAATATCGTCATTTCCGGTTTATGCACGTGGCGTGACGCACCGCGGACCGTACAAAAACGGCCCTGGCGAAATCAATGTGCCGGTGGTCATCGGTGACGCGGTCATCAATCCCGGCGACATCATCATCGGCGACGACGATGGACTACTGGCGTTGCCCCAGGCCATGGCCAACGAAACCATCGCGCTCGCCCAGGCCCAGGCCAAAAAAGAAGCAGCCATGCTCAAAACAATCCGCAGCAAGAGCAAGCTGGATCGCCGCTGGGTCGATGAAACACTGCGTGCGAAAGGCTGTGTCATTCCGCCCAAGATGCGCAGCTGATGGCCGGTCCACTGACCGGGATCACCGTGATCGACCTGACCACGGTGGTCATGGGCCCTTACGCCACCCAGATCCTCGGCGATCTGGGGGCGGAGGTCATCAAGATCGAGGCGCCGGGCGGAGACAATGTCCGCTACGTTGGCCCCATGCGCAACCGTGGCATGGGCCATATGTTCCTGCATCTGAACCGCAACAAGAAAAGCGTGGTGCTTGATCTCAAACAAGCGTCTGGTCGTGACGCTCTTCTGCGAATTGCAGCCAAAGCGGATGTCCTGATCTACAACATCAGGCCGCAGGCCATGCAGAGGCTCCGCCTGGGTTATATCGATGTGGCTGCGGCCAATCCGCGCATCATTTATGTCGGGGCCTATGGTTATGGACAGCAGGGCCCCTACGCTGCCCGTCCCGCCTACGATGACCTGATCCAGGGCATGACCGGTATTCCATGGCTGGCACAGCAAGCCGGCTCTGCGGAACCGCGCTATATCCCGGCGACCCTCGCTGATCGCATTGTCGGGCTGCACGCGGTGTATGCCGTGACTACGGCGCTTTATCACCGTGAGCGCACGGGTGAAGGCCAGTCTGTCGAGGTTCCCATGTTCGAATGCATGAGCCAGATGGTTCTGGGTGATCACCTCGGTGGCCGCACTTTTGAACCACCGCTCGGCCCCTCAGGGTATGCACGCGTACTGGCCCCCGAACGCCGTCCCTTCCGGACCCGGGATGGCTACGTTTGCGTGCTGATGTATAACGACAAGCAGTGGCAGAACTTTTTCAGTCTGATCGGACGCGAAGATCTGTTTCGTGACGACCCCCGGTTCAACAGTCATGAAAACCGTTCCGCATGCATCGCAGAAGCCAACGCCTTTGTCGCCGCCGAGATGATGAATCGCACCACGGATGAGTGGCTGACAGCACTGAACGCAGCGGACATTCCATGTGCACCAATGAATTCGATTGATGATGTCATTGACGACGAACATCTCAACCGCACTGGTTTCATCTGCAAAGAAACGCATTCCAGCGAAGGCCCCTTGCGGACAACCGGCTCGGCAACACAATGGACACGCACGCCAACCGCAGCACAACGCGGCGCCCCCCGTCTTGGCGAGCATGGTTTCGAAGTGCTGCGTACAGCCGGTTACAGTGACGACGAAATACTCGGGCTGGCGGCCTCCGGCGTGACTTCCCTGCCCGACTGACAGGAAAAAAGAATGAATTTCGAGTTTTCAGACGAACAGCGAGCCATTCGTGATGCGGTAGCCCGTACCTGCGCACGTTTCGGAGCCGATTACTGGCTGCAACATGATCGTGAAGGCGGCTTTCCACACGAATTTCATGCCGCCATCGCCGGTGACGGCTGGCTGGGCATCGCGATGCCCGAGCAATTCGGCGGCAGCGGTCTTGGCATTACCGAAGCGGCGCTGATGATGGAGACGATTGCGGCCTCCGGAGCGGGCTTCTCAGGGGCATCTGCGGTGCACATGAACATCTTCGGACTGCATCCGGTCGTGGTCTATGCATCTGAAGCGCAAAAAGAACGCTGGCTACCGTCGCTGATCGCCGGGCATGACAAAGCCTGTTTCGGCGTCACCGAGCCCGGCGCCGGACTCAACACCACACGGCTGACAACAAAGGCCGTGCGCGACGGTGACGACTATGTGATTTCCGGCCAGAAAGTCTGGATATCCACCGCACAGGTCGCCAACAAGATCCTGCTGCTGGCACGCACAACTCCGATTGAAGAAACCAGAAATCCGATTGACGGCCTGACGCTGTTTTACGCCGACATTGACCGGGAAAAATTTGAAGCCCGCGAAATCGACAAGATGGGGCGAAAGGCGGTTGATTCGAATCAGGTGTTCATCGACAGCATGCGTGTGCCCGCGGCGGATCGGATCGGCGAAGAAGGCAAGGGATTTCGCTACATTCTCGACGGATTGAATCCCGAACGCATTCTTGTTGCCGCGGAGGCCGTGGGCCTCGGTCGTATCGCATTGCAAAGCGCTGCTAAATATGCCGGCGAGCGCATCGTCTTTGATCGCCCCATCGGCCAGAATCAGGCCATCCAGCACCCGCTCGCACAACGCTGGATCGAACTCGAAGCTGCGGCGTTACTGACGTATCGCGCAGCCAGTCTCTACGATGCCGGCAAGTCCTGTGGTGCTGAAGCCAACGCTGCAAAATATTTTGCAGGAGAAGCCGGATTCAAGTCCTGCGAGACTGCGGTGCTGACCCATGGCGGCATGGGCTACGCAAAGGAATTTCACGTCGAGCGTTATTTCCGCGAGGCGATGATTCCGCGTATCGCGCCGGTCAGTTCACAACTGATTCTCTGCCATATCGCAGAGCGTGTGCTGGGACTCCCCAAGTCCTACTGATCTAACGGTGCAAAGCCAACAACAGAGAAATGCCTTAAGTATTTGTTTTTATTATACTTAATTGCTTTTTACGCTGTAAGGGCGATCATGCCGAAGCGAAGGCATCATGCCGCGGATTTTCGCGACCCGCGCCGGATCGATATCCGCATAGATGATGCCGGGCTCCTCACCCGCATCCGCGAGCACCTCACCCCACGGATCCACAATCAGAGCGTGCCCGTAGGTTTGACGGTTACCAGGATGATCTCCGCACATTGCAGGCGCAAGAACATAGGCAGCATTTTCTATTGCCCTCGATTTAAGCAAAGTGTGCCAGTGCACTTTGCCGGTCTGGCGCTGGAAGGACGAGGGAACAGAAAGAAATTCGGCGCCTTGTTGTGCAAGTGCGCGGTAAAGGTGTGGAAAGCGCACGTCGTAGCAGATGGTCATGCCCAGTTTGCCCCACGGGGTAGAAGCAATCACCGCCTGCTCTCCAGGACGGTAGGCTGAAGACTCGCGGATAACCTTGCCATCGGGCAAAGTGACATCAAACATGTGAATCTTGTCGTAGCTCGTGGCAATTGTGCCATCCGCAGCGATCAGATAAGAGCGGTTAGCAATCCGTTCCTCATCCGTCTTCAGCGTCAGCGAGCCCACAAGCAACCAGATCTTCAATTGGGCAGCCAGTTGCTGCAATTCGCCGAGCACAATACCCCCATCCGCAGGCAGCGCTCCTTCGCGCATGACGCGACCGCTGCCATCCATCATCAGACAGTATTCAGGCGACAGAACGAGTTGCGCACCGTTACCGGCGGCTTCGGTCACCATATGTTTTAGCTGATCAATATTGGCGGCAAGATCACTGCCGCTATTCATCTGCAGGCACGCGGCGCGAAATGACGTAGTCATGAGCGAGTCCGGCGGTGAGAGTATGAGCGCCGCTGGAACAACATTGCGGGCAGTATAGAAATTTGGTCGGGGCGAGAGGATTTGAACCTCCGACCACCTGCACCCCATG